>Ga0222712_10002987_pt1 | contig 18832 bp, 27 predicted proteins | sample C33_657DmetaG_FD_165043 | JGI IMG/M metagenome (GOLD analysis project Ga0222712, IMG submission 165043) | Estuarine water microbial communities from San Francisco Bay, California, United States - C33_657D | ecosystem: Environmental > Aquatic > Marine > Unclassified | place: USA: California... | reverse complement strand
TACGATGGGGTGCGGGGTCCGGTGCGCCTGTCGCGGTGGGAAACCCCGCGCATGGTGGCGGGGCAAGTGGTCATCACGCCCGACGAGGCGGGGTATCGCGAGTTCCTTCGCGGCCTCGTCGCGTCGGGTGTGGTCCGCGCCCCCGACCCCTACACGACCGACGCGATCAAGGAGCGTCAACGCTTCCGCGTCGCGGAGAACTCCAAGCGTGCCGCCAACGACCCGGAAGCCGCGCGCCGCCTCGAGGCCGATAAGGCCCTCCTGGCGCAGATGGACTCCGCTAAGGTCCCGACCGCGCAGTCGCGCAAGGGGCGCGCATGAGCGAGCGCAAGGATATTAGGGACGCCAAGGATCGGTTCGCTGAGACCCTCGTCCGTCACGGTATGCGTCCCGAGCTCGCCGAGAAGAAGGCGAAGGAACAGGCGCAGAAGCACGACAACAAGAACAGCCGCTAGCCCCCGCTAGCATCGGAGCCCCCGATGGCAGTCAAGACCAGCCAGAACATGCGTAGCGGCGTCGCCGCCCTCGGCTACATCGTCAAGTCCACCGCAGGTCAGGACCCCGTCGTGGCGCCGACCGTTACCTCGGGCTCCGGTGCCCCGACGGCTACCGAGCCGAACGGTAGCATCTACCTCCGCACGAACGGCACGACCGCCGATGAGGCGATCTACGCCCGCATCGGCGGCAGCTGGGTGGCCATGAAGGGCGCTACCTAATGTCGTCGTCCGACACGGAATACGCGCCGCAGTTCTCCATCCCGGAGTTCATCGAGCGCGGACGCGACAACAAGATCACCGCTCCGGTCTACCGGAACGGTGCGCTGGTTGCGCCCGTGTCGGGGACCGTGTCGGTCTACAAGGCCGATCAGACCGCGGTGGTAAACGCTGCCGTGGTCACCATCGCGGGGAGCGTGGCGAGCTACACGATCCCTGCGGTTTCCATCGGGTCGCTCGTCCTTGAGGACGGGTGGCTTGTGGAATGGACGCTGACGATGCCCGACGGCGTCGCCCACGTCTTCCGGCGAGACGGCGCGCTTGTCCGTCGCCGCCTGTACCCCGTCATCTCGGATATCGACCTGCTCCGGCGTCACCGCGACCTCGGGCAGCTCCGCGAGGCGGGCGTCACCTCGTACCAGGACTACCTCTCCGAGGCGTTCTGTATGATTGAGAATCGCTTGATCAGTGGCGGCAAGCGCCCCTATCTGGTCATGTCTCCCGCGGCGTTCCGTGAGGCGCACGTGTGCCTGTCGCTTCACCTCATCTGGAACGACTACGCCACGTCGGCTGGCGACACATCGCGGTACCAGCAGCTCGCCGACTCCTACGGTCAGGCGTACGAGAACGCGTGGCAACAGCTGACGTTCCACTACGACGTCACTGACGAGAACGTCGTCAACGTGGACCGCCGCAACTCTGGTAGCCCGACGCTCTGGCTCAACTCGACGGGTGTGCAATACCCGCTCGGGTACCGAGGCATCCGGTCGTGAAGACGCGCGCAGAGGTTCGCGCTGCCTTCGACGCTCAGGTTGGGGCGCTCTCGGGCTGGACGCGTTCCCGCTTCGCCGCGGACGTCTTCGGGCGCGACGTGCAGGGGCTTATGGGCACGGGCAAGCTATACGCCGTGGGCCTCGGCGACACGAACAACCGGATGGGCGGCACCGGGAACGGTTACCGCGGTCGCCCTGGACAGGGCCTGCTAGTCGAGACGTCCGTCATCGTCCGGTACGCCTACGCCATCAGGATGAAGGACCAGACGCTATCACGCGACGAGGGCGAGGCCGCGGGACAAGAGGTCATCGCAGCGTGCGAAGCCTACACCGCGACGTGGCCGGGCGAGCTTAAGGTTCAGCTTCAGACGGTTACATCGGAGGTCACCGATAGCGGGGAGTGGTTCCTCGGTACGGCGACCTTCCTCGTCCTTCACGCTCTCCCCATCTCCTAGGAGGCTCCCGTGGCTCTCTCCTCTGTGGTCAAGAACTTCCGCGACGGCACGCTGGTCATCTCTGACGCGACGACGCCCACCCCGATCTCGCTGACGGTGCAGTACGAGGCGGGCGACTTCAGCCTGTCCGGCTCGAACGAGGGAAACACCGAGGTCACGACGTACCTGGACCGCGGCGAGCTCGGCACGCTCCGCAAGACGAATCGCCTGTTCCCCAGTGGGTCGTTTACGGCGCATTTCACGGACATCCGATCGGCAGAAAAGACCCTCTGGGCGCTCGCCACGTGGTCGGGTCCGTTCGCCGTCGGCGTACAGTCCATCGCCGGAAGCGACGTCAAGACCTACAAGACCCTCGTCTGGACCGTCGAAGGCACGAACTTCGGCGACGCAGCCGACCACATCCTCACGTTGGGCGATGTCCGCATCGACTCCGTGGACGTGGCGGAAGGCGACCCCAACTCCTACACGATCAACTTCACCGTTTACGGGACCGTGGTCGCTACCTGACGGTTTGCGCGACGTGCAAGTAGTGCGCCCCTCGGCTATGGCTGGGGGGCGTTCTAGTCTCCGGAGGTTCCATGTCCGTCGTCGTCCAGCTCGGCTCTCACACCGTCACGCTTCGCGCCCCGCCGTCCACGATGGTTCGGCGCGAGGTCGCCGTCGCAATGTCCACCTCCCCGCTCCGTGGCTTGTGCGCCGCCCTGGGCGTGTGCTGGGGCGGGAAGCCGCTGAAGGCCAAGTACACCTACCAGCCCCTGCCCTACGGCGGGGAGGTCTTCGACGAGTTGATGGCGCTGGGCATCCCCGAGGTCGACATTTACGAGGCCGGGCAGAAGGCCCTCGCCCTGTGCGTCGAGGTCCCGACCGAGGAAGCCGTCGCGCGTGCCGAGGGTTTTACCGCTCCGCAGACGGAGCCCTCGACGCCGTAGCGATGGAGATTGGGCTGACGTGGTGCGGCGACCCCGACGCCTTCTGGCGCTGGCCCCTCGAGACGCAGGAGCGCGTCCTCGGGTGGTACAGGGCGCGTCAGCCGGCCCCGAAGAAGCGCAAGAAGGCGTTCATGCCACGCGAGAATGATACGGTAGACCCAGCGGCGCGAGCCTTCTGGGGGTTGTAGTGGGCTTCAAGGTACAGGTTGGGCGCGTCAGGGCCGAGATCGACCCGAAGCTAGAGGCGACCATCCGGCAGATGTTCGACCTGTCCTACCGAAAGATCGTCACCTCGCTCGAGGAGATCGGCGAGGAGGTGTCGATGGACGCACGCCTCAACTGGTACAAGGGCGTGCTCCGTCGCACGGGGCAGACCGGACAAGTCGCCTACGACATGGTGCTCCTTCCGGACAAGCTGCAAGTCGTGGTGCATCCGGGAGAGACCGACCGCAGCTACTATGTGCGCCGCCCTGGGCCGAACTCGACGGTGACTATCGGGACGGATGAGTTCACCTATGCGCGCATGATGTCCATCTACCGGAAGACGGGTCAACTCCCGTCGGAGTTCCGCAACATCGCGCGGTTCACGCCGAATGGTCGCCCGACCGGACTTTACAAGCGGGAGCCAAACCCGAAAGCGAGTGACGGCGGGAGTCAGTGGAAGACGTGGGTCCTTGATCCCGGCAAGCAACTAGCCAAGCGGCTAAGGGACAGGGGAAGCGAGGAGCTCAACACCTATGTTGAGCGCAAGCTGCGGAGGGTCGGCTAATGGCGGGTGAAATCGATCTCAAAGTATCGGCCGACATCGGCGACCTCCGGCGCCAGCTTGAGAGCATCCCTGGCATTACCGCGGAGCAGGCTCGCCTCATGGTGGCGGAGCTGGACCGCGGCTACAAGCGCGCTGAGAAGGCCGCGGCGTCGGCTGCGAAGGCTACTCGCGCCAGCATGAAGCAAGCCGAGGAGGCTACGCGCAAGGCGAGCGAGGCAGGGAAGGAGCTGGGCGACCGCTTCGGTAGCGTGGGCAGCGGGGCGGGTAAGCTTGCCGGAGCTCTCGACTTGCTGGCCCCAGGCCTCGGGTCGGTCGGGCAAGGTATCGCGGACCTAGCCGACGTCGGCGAGGTGGCGGCGGGGAGCATCGGGTCCCTCGCTGGCCCTGCGTTGGCAGGGCTTGCCGCCGCTGCCGTCGTCGCGATCCCGGTGATCATGCATCTGAACGCGGAAATGGCCGCAGAGGCGCAGTACGCCGAGACGATGGGCACTGCCCACGCCTACGTGCGTAAGGAGCTCGAGCTTCAGCGCGCGGCCACGCTCGATCTAGCAGTAGCCACCGGGCAGATGACGATTGCGGCGCGGGACGAGTCCGACATCCGACGGCAGTCCGCGTTGCGTCTCGGCGACTACCTCGACACGCTGACGAAGACGTCAACGGAGACGCTCGCGTTCGAGAATCAGGTCACCGCAGTAGCGAACACGCTCGGCACACTTGCCGCCGCTGCGACGGGTCCTATCGGCGCGGTGCTGCTCCTGGGCGAGGCGCTCGGCGCGGACATCCCAACCGTCTCTGACCTCACCAAGAAGCTTACCGATTACCTCGGCCTCACGGGGAACTACGTCAAGGCGCAAGAGACGGCGGCCAAAGCTACGAAGGTGACGACCGAGGAGACGAAGCGCACGCGGGATGCGGACATCGCCGCCATGTACGCGAAGGATCGTCATGCTGAGAGTACGAAGAACCTCACGGCAGAGATCAAGAAGAGCGCCGCCGAGAAGGCCGCAGAAGCCGCCGCTACAGAACTGCTCCGCGACGCGAATGACCTCAACGCCGAGGTCGAGCGCATCATGGCTGAGGAGTTTGCGCGAACCTCGACCGAGGCGGAGAAGCTTCAGCTACGCCTGCTCTCTCTTCAGGAGGCGACGGCATCACTCGCCGCTGAAGGCGTAGAGATCGACACGTCCCGAGCTCAGGAGATCATCGCAAAGCAGGTAGCTGCCGCCGAGGAGGCCGCGCGGGTGAAGTCGGCGGAGGATGCAAAGAAGGCTCAGGAGGCGCAGCTTCAAGCGGACATCGGCTTTTACGCCAAGCGTGCGGAGATCGCGACCGGGGCCGCGGACGTGGTCGCCGCCTACAGTCAATACAAGCTGGACCAGCAGGTCCAGGGCTACGAGGATGCGCTTGCCGCTCAGGATGCCCTCGGAAAGAAGGCCACCGAAGCCGAGAAGAAGCGCGCCGCCGAGGAGGTGGCTGAGAAACGCAAGCAGGCCATGATCGCCTTCCTCATCGACAAGGCGGCGAAGCTTGCCCAGGCGCTCACGGCTACTGCGCTGGCGACGATCAATGCCCTATCGATGCCTCCGGCTCCTAACTACGTCGCGGCCGGGCTTGCGGCTGCGGGCGGCGCGATCCAGGTAGCTACCATCGCCGCGGCGCGTCCGAGCTTCCACTCGGGCGGTATGGCCGACTTCTCGCCCGACGAGGCCTCGGCGGTCATCCGGCGCGGTGAGGCCGTGCTCTCCCCGCAGGGACGTCGCGCCCTGGGCGACGACACGATCCGCGCGGCGAATGCGGGTATGGGAAGCGGGCAGACCATCATGGTTCAACAGGTCTACCGGCACCGCGTCTTCGATAGCTTCGTGTCCGACAACCTCCGGACGCGCGGTCCCCTGTCGCGGGCGTTAGGCTCGGGTGGACGCGCAGGCCAGCGGAGGAGCTAGCACATGGGTACCGCCTTCTCGCCCGACGCCCTCCGGGGCATCCTCATCCCAGACCCGCGCATCGCGCCCTCGACCACGGGGCCGGGCTCGACGTACACGCAGGCCGAACCGCAGCCCGGCGTGCCGCAGCCGTCCTCGGCTACGTCTCTCACTCTCGAGACGAGCGGGAAGCAGGGCGACACGACGATCCTCGTCCAGACCGTGCGCGCAGGCGGAGCCGTGACGACGGACGCCATCCGTGCGGGTGCGTTCGCCTGGCAGGAGACGGGTGGGCAGTGGCAAGGCTGGGACGGCCCTCTCGGGTACGCCGGGTTCGAGGCCGTTCATGCGTGGGGTAGTGGCGGCGCGACTCCGCTCTACACGTACCCGCACGCCATCTACACGCGTAACGGGACGCGTCTCGTGTCGGCTCAGAGCACGGTAGCTCTCGGCGTGGTCCAGAGCTGCGTCGTGCATCGCCGGGACCAGCTGGGCGCGTCGACCATAACGACCGTCGTGTCGAGCTCGGCGACGGGGCAACCCCTCCACTCCTGCCTGCTCGAGCTTCCAGACCGCTTGCTTCTTCTCGTCGCGTACGATGACCTCGCAAGCGTGGGGCTACAGGTCCGTGTTTACGCGAGCGAGGACGACGGCGGGACGTGGGCGCTTCAGAGCAGCGCGGCCCTCCCGGCCTACATCGACACGACGACGACGACCGTGCGGCGTCTGCGTGCGGCCTACCAGGGCGGGCAGGTGCTCCTGATGCTCGCCGTGCGCGTCTCCGCGGCGACGGTGCCCGACACACTCTGGCAGTATGCCAGCGCCGACGAGGGCATGAGCTACGCACTGGTCGAGGCCGTACCCGGCACCGACGCGGCAAGCGTCCACACGGGCGGCGTGCACGACATCTACGCCATCCCGGACGTGGGCTTCGGCGTGGTCTATTGTGGCAGCTCGCGGTCCCAGTGGGGCGCCACATCTACGACCCTCAGCAAGCGCCTCGGGAGCGCTTATAGCCGCTGGACGGACGTGGACCCTGTGCAGGTAGGGCTACTCGCTCCCGCGTCGACCCTGAGCCTCGGGAACCAGCTTAGCGACGACACGGAGCTATGCGCCGCCGTGGACGAGGACGGCCAGGTTTACGCGCTGGCCCCCAACTCCGGAAACGCCTCCCGCGTGCGCCCCGCCCGAAGCTCTGACGGAGAGACGTGGTCCGTGCTGGGGCAGGCCGCAAACCTCGTTCATTCGCTGGACTACGGTGGAGAGCGCGTCACATCGATGGTCGCAGTGTGGTACGCCGGCACCCTGCATGTCATCCACACGGTTGACGCGACGACGGTTTACGACGCCCAGCTGGGAGACACGGCGCTCTCCGGGTACACGTCGGCGACGCTGCCGATGCTTCCCGCGGTGCAGGCTGGCTCTGACTACTCAGCAGGATCCTACATGACGTGGGAGCCGTGGTGGGCCCCCGACGCCATCGGGTGGACCGTTACGACCATCGGTGCCCCGACGACGACGCTGACGGGCGGCGCGATGCAGATCACGGCGGGCCTCGCTGAGGTCCGTACGTACACGCACACGCGCACCACGGCGCTCACTTCCGCGCATACCGTGCAGGCCCTCTGGGAAGTCGACCCAGACTCTGGGACGGCTACGGAGACGCTCCTCACGGCGGCGAGCAACACGTCCACGTACCGTCTCCGCGTGCGCGTCACGACTACGCAGGTCCTCTGCTACGACGACGTGAGCGGCGTCCTCCGCATGACGCACAACCGCACCGGGTCGCAGTACATCCACGTGCGCGCGTGGCTTTCCAACCAGGGCGGCACGGGCAGGGCTACCGTGTGGGTCTGCGAGGTGGATGGCATCCACGAGGTTGCGCGCGACTTCATCCGCATCCTGTCGAACGACGCGATGACCGACGCAGGCTTCACCGCCGCGGCGCAGTCGGTGAAGATCGGGCAGACCGGACAGGGCGTGTCGAACTGGCGCTACTGCGCGTGGCAAGGGAGCGCGCAGATGAGCTCCCCGCATGCGCTCGCCATCCCATCGCAGGTCGGTGGGCGCGACTTCTCCTCGAGGTCGCTCACGCTCTCCGACGGCCTCCGCGTGCGTGCAGTCGGCGGGCCTGCGGCGCTGGATGACCTGTGGACCATCGCGCCGCGGTACGGTCACGGCATCGCCGCGCTGGCCTCCACCTCGCCATCGGTGACGTGGCGGTCTACCGGGACAGGTACGTCGCAGATCTTCGTCTGGGAGACGGATGCGACGGCGGCGAACGTCTCGCCGCTCATGGGTCCCGTCGGCGCCCTGTACCTTGGTGGGACGAACTTCCGGACGGCTACGGTTGAGGGGCGCAACGCGTTCGGCGTGTGGGTATCCATCGGGACGTGGGACGCGAGCGCCGGACAGGCCGGGCTGAAGTGGGTGCGCCGTGGAAACACGATCTACCCCGACACCACGTCGAGCGCGGGCACGTACTGGTACCCGCACGGCACGCTGGACGGCGCGCGCTTCACGTTCGACACCGCGGCGGGGCCTGTGCGGGCCATCCAGTACCAGACGGAGGGCGCGTGGACGAACGCCGCCACGAAGCATGCACGCGCTACCCTCTTCGGCGACGTGTCGGCGGTTGCCCTCAGCGGGACGGCGGGAGCGTTCCTCGCCACGGGCGGGCTCCTGGTCTGGAATAACGACCCTAGCTACTCAGCCTACAGGCTGACCATCCCCGTTCAGCAGGTCGCCGAGACGTACTACGAGATCGGCGTCATGGTCCTCGGACACCTCGCCGTTTTCGGGCGCCGATACTCCTGGGGACGTAGCCTGACGAGCGAGCCGAACGTCGAGCTCCGCACAGGCGCGAACGGACGGCGCACGTCGCAGGTAGCCGGGCCGACACGCCGCGCGGTGGAGTTCGGCTGGACGGACGCAGCTGACCAGAGCGCGTTCGGCGTCGACCAGACGGTGAGCACGCCCGACTTCTTCTACGCGTCCTCGACTGGGACTCCCGAGGCCGCGGCGGCGAAGATGGACGGTCCCGCCCTCATGCGCGGGATTGTCGAGCACATCGAGGGGCCCTCGACGCCCATCGTGTACGTCGCGCACCTGCCGCGCGTGGCCCTTGGCACCACGCAGATGGTAGTGCACCCCGACCTTCACCTCTATGGGCGCATCGTGTCGGACGTGTCCATTGAAACCGTACAGGGCGCGGAATGGCTCGGCGCTGGGGCGACGGGTGAGATGGTCCGCACCTCCAACGTCCGTATCGAGGAGGAGCTATGACGGACCGCTGGACGCCCGCGCAACTATCCGGCACTATTCGCTGGGTCCTAAAACTCGAATACGCCGGCGGTACCTGGTACATGTCCGACGAGGCGATGACCATCGATGACGGCGCGGGCGGGACCATCGTCCTGACGGACGGCCTCCTCGAGACGGGCGATACGGTCGAGAGCATCGACCTGTGGGCGACCGAGGCCCCGCGGCGGTCCTCTTCCGTAGCCTTCGACCTCGGCGTGGACGTTGCCGCGCTTGTCGAGGAGGGGCACGACCTCGCCGGCTGCATGGCCGAGCTGGCTCAACTGGCGGATGGGGACGCGTGGACTGCACGGCGTCCCTTCGTGCGCGGGCGTCTAGTCGAGCCTCAGTACGGCGCCCAGGGCGAGGGCGTGCAGGCGAGTATTGAGCAAGACGTGCTGACGGACGAGAGCGAAATCCGCACGGTCGAGGCATCCCGCGATGAAATTTGCGCCGCCATCGCAACGAGTCTCGGCTGGATCTTCGCGAGCAACACTGCGGACGGTCCTACGTCGCGCATGACGCTGCCCATCATCCTCGGTACGCCGGGGCAGGGCATCTCGCCGGGGAGTCGGGCGCAGCGACTCCGCATCTTCGAGGACCCGTCCCTCGACCGATACTACGCGTGGCTCATTGCGGGACACGCCGTCGCGGCCGCTACCGTCACGCTCATGGCCGAGGATACGTCTACGGCGTCGTTCACCGTGCGGCACGTCACGCTGCCGTCAGGCGAGGTCATCGCCTACGTGCTCGACAACATCTATGCCGCGTCTCCTCCGTGGACGAACACGACGGAGACGGCGGTGGTCTTCTGGGACGATGGCGGGGGGCTCATCGACCAGAACATCGGCCCGCTCCGGTACGCAGGCGACTACCTCGCGTGGCTTCTGTCGCTCACGGAACAGGACGTGGACCATGCCCGCGTCAATCTGGCGCGCGAGCAGCTCCGGGCCTTTCAGGTGTCGGCCTACCTCGACGAACCCGTGACGGTTGCCGAGTACATCCGCGAGGTCATCCTCGACATCGTGCCCATTTCTATGACGGTCGGGCCGCGCGGCATCTACCCGTTGGTGTGGCGCTGGGACGCGACGGTAGACGACGCCGTGGCTGCGTGGGACCTCACGACGGACCTCGACATCGCGCGAGAGAGCGTGGTGACCTACGAGGACGCCGACAAGGTCGCGAACACGGTGCAACTCCGGTACGGGTGGGCGCCGCGCGCGGAGGACTACACGCGCGAAATGTGGGCCGTCGGCGACCCGGCCTCCCGTCCTCGAGGACTTCGCTTCGGTGGCGCGGCCTCGCTGGCCCTCAGCTATTGGAGCGACCCCATCCTCGCGCGTTCCACCGTGAGGTATGGCGTGAAGCGTGACGCGCTGGAGACGGCCATCGTCCACGATGACCTCACGGCATCCCGCGTGCTGGCGTGGCGGTCGCGTCGGTGGGCTCTGCCCTCGCGCGTGGTGGAGTACTCCACGCCGCAGACCTACGGATGGGTCGAGCCAGGGGACTACGTGACGGTCACCGACCCGGACCTCGCGTGGCTTGAGCGTCTGTGCCTAGTGCAGTCCAGGGCGTGGGCCGCGGATGGCTCCGTGCGATACACTCTGCGCGTGCAGGAGGGGTAGATGGCGACGGCGACTCACACCCAGTATGGGTCTAGGACTCGACTCACGTTCACCGGCAGCGTGGCGAGCTACTCCGCAGGGACGCGGCTTGCTCTGGAGACGGTGAACGAGAGCTCGCTGGTACAGGTCCTCCGCGTCAAGCTGAAGCGCACCGCCGGGACCGCCGCCAGCTTCACGCCGCGCATCTACTCGACGGCAGCCGGGGCTATCGGCACCGTGGCGCAACAGTTCGCAGGGAGCTCCACTGTCGTCGCGGACCTCTTCGACGTGGTGGCAAGCGGCGTGCTCTTCGACACCGACGCCGTGGGCAAGCTCTACCTGGAGCCTGGTCCTAACGCTGGGGCCGACAACGCCTTCGACTATGAAGTCGTCGTCGAGGTGCTCTGATGGCCGGGACGCAGGTATTCCCTACGGTCCCGTCCACGGGTAGCGGCTCCGGTAGCGCGGCGACCTTCGCTGGTATGTTTGGCGATGGTACCGACGGCGACTTCACGGTCGTGGCCGGGACGCCCCTCCTCCTGTCGCGCGAACGGCACTACAACAACCTGACCGTGCAGGCTACGGCGATTGTGAAGCCGCAAGGCTTCAAACTCCTGGTTGCCAACACGCTGACGAACGCCGGAACCGTGAACGACAATGGCACCGACGCCACCGGGACAGGCGGCGGCGGCGGGCTGGCGGCACGACAGTTTCTGAACGCCCAATCAGGCGGCGGCGTTAACGGACGCTCCTCGACTGGCGTCGGCAACAACGGGATCGCGGCGACCTCAAACTCCTACAACAACGTCGGCACGCTTCCCACGGGTGGCAACGGCGGCGCGGCGAATGCCCAGGCGGGAGGGACGGGCGGCGGGTGTACCGTCGCAAACTCGAAGTGGGCATCGAGCCTGTTTGTGGGTCGCGCAGCGACTGCTGGCTTCGGCGGCGGCGCAGGAGGCGCGTCGGGCGGCTGCGACATTACCGCAGGTGGTGCCGACTCGGGCGGCGGCGGCGGCGGCGGCGGTATCTTGTGGCTTGCGGCGAAGACCATCGTGAACACGGGGGGCTTCATCGGCGCGGCAGGCGGGAAGGGCGGAGACGCCTCGTCGTTCGGCGGCGGCAAGGCAGGCGGCGGCGGCGGCGGCGGCGGTGGCCTCGTCGGCATTCTCACGACGACTCCGGTCGCCTCGATTGGCGGGACCGTGTCGGCGGCTGGTGGCCTCGGCGGCGCGGGTATCAACGGCGGGGGCACGGGTCTCGCTGGGACCGACGGTAGCGTCAACATCATTGTGTTCGCGTAGGAGCGTTCATGCCCTTCCTCGTCGTGCCTGCGGGCTTCCCCTCTGAGACCGCAACCGAGCTCGCCGTCGCGAACGGTTGCGCGGGGTTCTACACAGGCATCCCGCCGATGTGGGTTCAGCTCTCCGAGGCGCAGAGCTGGACTCTTCCCTGCATCGTGACCGAGGACGACGCCGGAAACGTCGTCAGCTGGGCGCCGGTTCCCTGACATGGCGCGCATCCCGCTCTATCGAGACGCGACCTCAGCAAAGGTAGCGGCAACGCTGAAGGCCGGGACCAACGTCACGATCACCGACACGGAGGTCGGAGGCGTCCTCGAGGTGACCATCGCTGCGTCAGGCGGCGGCGGCGGCGGTGGGACGCCTGCCTCGACGGTCGTGTCGGAGACCTCTCCGGGACAATCTCCCGTCGTTGGGACCTCGACGGACTACGCACGTGGTGACCACTCCCACGGCACGCCTCCCGTGCCAGCGCACACGGCCCTCAGCTCGCTCGCGTGGACCTCCGCGGGGCACACGGGAAGCTCCACTGCCGTGGCCGCGTGGAACGGTGGCGGGACGCCTACTGTCGTGCAGGCGACCACGAACGAGACGATGCTGGTACGTCGTGCTGGCGCCCTCCAGTGGGTACCCATCGTCGCCGGGATCGGCCTCTTCGCTGGCGAGCTCGCCGACGATGGAACGGTCCTCTTCCCGAATGGCTCAGCCGTCTTCTCTGGGAGCATCGTATGAGCCTCGAGGCCCTGAAGCATCGCCGTTTGGCGACCGTGAACGCCGCGTCGATGACCATTCCCGCGGTCCTCGACGCCTTCTGGACGGCGGTTGACCCGACGGTCACCACGTACTCCGACGGTAGCACGCGCTCCTTCTCTGGCGTCGGCGCAACCGGGTGGACGTGGACGCGCGTCCAGGTAGGCGGCACGACAGAGGCTCTCTACGCCACGCCCCCGGGTGGTTCGCTGGCTCAGCGCGTGGTCATCGCCGGGAGGTCCGCGGCACCGACGCCCTCTCCCACGATGATTGCGCCCGACACGTTCGTCGCCAGCGGTCTGCTCATTGGCCACCAGCTAAGCGCGGGCGTGTTCACGACGTGGAACGCTGCCACGCCGTTCACCAATGCGCGATGGTCTGGGTATACCCGCCTCGGGAACGCCGTGACGACCTACTCGTCCATCGCCGTCTGTGTGTACGAGTCTCAAGAGACGGTCTGGGTGGAGCTGTTGACGAACGGTACCGCCGTCCTCGTCGCTCCCATCGGTGCGATGTACGACCCGGAGACTCTGACCGCCGCGGCCTGTGAGACGGACGGTCGGCGCTACGGGTTCGCCACAGTCGGCACCACGGCTCTCACCAGTAACTTCCTCGGTTCTGCGACGACCGGGACACTCTGGCAGCCGGGGGCCTCCGCCGGAAACTCGCATGCGTACATGTGGCGCCCAGGAAGCACGACTATTGATACGTCGGCGAGGGCGTGGGGATCGAACGGTACGTCCACCGCAGTGATGCAGACCAACCTCGCAGGAGAGTTTGCGGGTACGCCGCTATTCATGTCCTCGACAAGCGGCTGGGTCGGACGCGTACGCGAATGCTACTGGGGACGCCCTGTCCTGTACCACCAGCGCATCGACACCACGCCGGGCGTTATCGCAGCATACGGTATCGGGTGGTCGACTTCGTCTGCGACAAGCGACTCCCTCTTTCTGAAGTACTGAGGCCACGATGACCTACACCGCGCAGATCGAGCAGTATGTCGCCGCTTACCCGGAGACGGCGCAGGCGCGGCTTCCCGAGACGTGCGGCGTGACCACGCTGCCCGCGTTTCCGCACGTCGTCGTGCATGTTTGGGCAGAGGAGTTCTGCGAGCTCGAGGACGCGGACGGCGTCGACATCGCGAGGTTTCGTCTCGTCGGTTAGGCGACCTCACTAGGAGGTCTGATGCCCGAAGCGCAGACTGCGAGGTGGAGTGACCGCCTCGTTCCGGTTCCGGTCTGGTCGTTGCTTCTCGTCGGCGCCGCTATGGTTGGCGGTGGCGCAATCGGAGGCGGCTACCTGAGCGAGGCGCATGCAGCGCCGCCCATACGCCAGGAGGACGTGGTCGACATGCGGACCATCCTCGCGCGCATCGACGGTCGTTTAGAAGGCATGGAACGCGAGGGCGCGGCCCTCCGCTCCGAGCTGGTAAGCCTGCGCCGAGATGTGAACGCGCTCAGAGCCGATGTCGACACCCTCCAGCGCGGGCGCTGACTGTCGTCTAGAGTCTGGCGAGGTGGCCGTACGTACGTCGGATGGATGGGTCTTCCCTGACGGCACGACGGTCCCCTCGCTCTCTGGCTGCTACCTTTCGATCGGCTCTGGCTGGCGCATCTCGCAAGCGGACGCCCCGCCTAAACGCCCTACTAGGAGGCATCGCATGGACCCCATCCCCGTTCCACCGACCCCGGAAGATGTCGTCTCGCAGGTATCCGACGACGCCGCGCTACTCCCGGTGGCTCCGCCTGTTGTCGCGCATGAAGCTCAGCCCGCACCGACCCCGTCGGCGAGCGAGCTCGGGAAGCTTGCCGAGAGCGCCGGTGACAATCCCTTATTGGCGCTGGGCCTCGCTGCTATCGCCGTCCTCGGAGGTGGATCGGCGTGGAAGCTTTGGACGAAGCGGAGCGAGCAGAGCCACGAACTCGCGATGAGGCGCCTCGAGCTGGACGCCGCGACGGCGAATGGGACCGCGCAGCCGCCGCCGTGCCAGGCGAAGCAAGCTGAGGTGGACGCCAAGCTGGCAGCCTTCGAGGCGCGGCTGGGAAAGGTCGAGAAGACCTCGCTCGCGTTGCCGGACGGCTTCGACGCCGACGAGCTGACTGGTCGTCTCAGCAAGGTCGAGGGCGCAATCAAGCGAATGGGCGTCAAGCCGCCCGCTGCGAAGGGAGGTACCAAGTGACGCTGACCCCTCATTTCAGCTTCGAGGAGCTCACCCGCACGGGACAGAGCGCCCTCCAAGACGCCAACCGTCGCGAGGCCCGGGACTACATCGACAAGCTGAAGCTCGTCGCGGAGATGCTCGAGGTCATCCGCGCGAAGTTTGGCGCGGTGCGCGTGAACTCGGGCTTCAGGGGGCCTGCCGTCAATCGTGCGGTGGGAGGCAGCCCCTCGTCGCAACATTCCAAGGGCGAGGCCGCGGACATCGTGTGCCCCTCGACTACCGTGGACGAACTGCACCGATGGATCGTGGTCGAGAGCGGCCTGAAGTTCGGGCAGTGCATCCTTGAGAAGCCCGCCGGGAGCGCGTGGGTACACATCTCCCTGGGTGCGCCCTACCGAGACCCGACGAAGTGTGGCGAGTCGCTCGCCTACGACGGCAAGACCTACACGCTGAAGCGTTACTAGGCGCTGGGGGAACCCTACCCCAGAAAGGCGGCGCGCTTCCTCGGCATGGTGTCGAGGCGGCGCGTCGTCTCGCTATGGGGTACGTGCATGCCAGGAGGTTCCATGCCCTACGACCCGGCTGAGCTAATCGAGCTGCCTGCTGAGGTGCTCGCGGTCATCGCGGAGATCCGGTCTGCTACCCGTGCAGGTGGAGACGGCGGCACCAAGGTCACGCGTGCGGAGCGGAAGCGCATCGTCAAGGCCGCGCTTCACCTCGCGTACGTCCTCGGTCGGGACGGGCTCGACTAATGGCCGTCACGCTCGCACCGACTTCGCTTCCTCACGTCCAGGTCATGACCACAGGAACGTCCGGCGTAGTCACGCAGATCAACCTGCCGGCGACGCGTCACCTCGCGTTGAACATCCACAACCGCGACCAGTCGTCGAAGGAGGCCATGGTCTCCTTTGACCAGACCCTCACCGACGGCGGCGCCGCGCCCGCCGCGGGGGGATGGACCATTGATCAGTACCTCAGCTACAACATCAACGGCAACGGAGCCAATGGGCTAGCGAGCGTGACGAAGTTCTTCGTCTTCTCGCTCTCCCACAACGCCGTTACCGTCGAGTTCCTGCTCACGACATCGAAGCCCGCTAACTAGGGCTTGTCTGCGAAGGTCGCGAGCTGAGCGCGGTCATGCAGGAGGGCGGCCTCCTGCTCCTCCGCGTACGCCTCCACCTCGTCCAGCTGGACCATACAGACCTTCACGGCGTTGATGTGCGCGATCCGGCGGTCCATGGTGTAGCGGTGGAGGAGTGCGTCGAGGCGCTGGCGCATCATGTGCGACGAGATCAGCGCCACCGGACACCCCGCTTGCTCTCCAGGGCGAACCCCTCGGGGAGCTCCTGCCCCGCCTTCGCAGCCTTCAGGGCGGCGGCGCGGTCGGGCTCCACCTTCGTCCTACGCCACGTCTCCGGCCATGCGGACACGTCCTCTGGCCCGACAATGGACTGAGTCTCGGCGAGCCACGCCGAATAGGTGGGGCCCTTCACCTTCGGCTCTTCGCCCATCGTCTCGCGCGCCAACAGGAGGCCCGTGGCGAGGGCCTTCACGTGGTCGGAGACGTTCTCGCATGTCTTCCGCTTCTGACGGAGGCGCTTCTCTTCCGCCTCGAGGAGCTCCGCTTCAGTTTCCATCCGCCGGACAAGGTGCATACAGGCGAGGACCTTGTCCTCCGACTCCTCGATCCACGTCGTGAGGAACGCGGCAGTCTCCTCGCTGAGGAGGCCCGAGTTCTCCTCGATCTCCATCTGGACGCGGGCTGCGCCACGCATCAGGTCATACGTCGTCGTCATGGTCACTCCTTAGAACGGCATGTCATCGTCGGTCGGGGGCGGCGGCGTGTCGAGAAGAGGGCCGCGCGTCTGGGGGACAGGCCCGCGGGGCTTCTCCCCATACTTCCAGATCACGCCCTGGCAGTTCTTGTCGCGACACTTGAAGTCGGGCGCCTTCGGGTTCGTCTTCTTCTCCCGGTTGTCCCACATCGGGCCGTTACAGGTCGGGCAGGAAGGGTCGATGCCCGAGGACGTGGGCGCGATGCGCTCGACACTCTCGACACGCCCACCGAAGGCGTCGGCGACACGCTGAGCCTGTGCCGGCGCGCGCTGGGGCTGAGTAAGCGGGGCCGCGTGGTGCGCCGCCTGCCCATCGTCGTCCTCGGGAGCCACGCCGACGGCGGCGGCCAAGGCGTAGCGGCGCAGGTAGGTCACGACAGACCCCACGGCGGCGGGGCTCTGGTCGCGCGGGAGGGCCGCGCAAACCGACGAGATGTGCTGGCCAGACTTGTGCAGCAGGATCGTCGTCACGGTCGCGCTACCGTCCTCGAGCCGCCCTGGGTGCTGCGAGACGCTCAGGCCGTTGCTCGACAGTGCGGCGCGGCACGCGTCCCACACGCTCGCGAGGTCGGCGTAGCTCGACTTGAATGCGGGGTTTGTGCGGTCCTTGACCGCGCCCTGGATGGAACCCTGCGCGATGGCGAGGGCGGTGGCGAGCTGGTCGAGCTCGGGAGACTGGGACAGGATCATGCGGACACCTCAGATTCAGGAGCGAAGACGGTGATGCCGGAAGCGGTCGTGTGAGCCATGCGCCCACGGATGTCGCTGGGGTTCCACTCCCAGCCGAGCATCGTGCGGCCCTTCGGCGGGGAGCGAAGCACGACGACAGAGCATGCGCCGTTGTAGGTCACGGCGAAGATGTCCTCTGCGTGGTGCTCAAGGAGGAAGGTGAGGAGGTTCGTGAGGGCGAGAGCGTGGGTAGTCATGCCCCATAACTAGCAAGGCTTGCGATACGCGCAACTGCACTATAGTGCAGGTCCATGCAGTACCACACCCTAGGCACCCTAATACGCCTCCACCGGGAGAACCTCGAGATATCGCGCGCGGAGTTGGCCCGTCAGGTGGGCGTGCACCCGTCGCAGCTGACGCGCTGGGAAGCGGGTGACCACAAGCCGTCCCTATCGGCCATGATCGCTCTGGGCAGGGCCCTCGACGTGGACCCGGTGGAGCTCATGAGCGCCGCCGCCGCGGATGCGCGATGAAGGCGCGCGTCCTGGTAGGTGACTGCCGCGTCACGATGGCGACGCTGCCCGATGCGTCCGTGGACGCCGTCGTCTGCGACCCGCCCTACGAGCTGGGCTTCATGGGAAAGGGGTGGGATGCATCCGGCATCGCCTACGACGTTGAGGTCTGGAAACAGGCCCTCCGCGTGCTGAAGCCAGGAGGCCATCTGCTCGCCTTCTCCGGGTCGCGCACCTACCACCGCATGACCTGCGCTATCGAGGACGCGGGCTTCGAGATCCGCGACCAGATCATGTGGGTCTATGGGTCGGGGTTCCCGAAGTCGCTGGATGTGTCGAAGGCTATCGACAAGGCGGCAGGGGCGGAACGGGAGGTGGTCGGACGATCTCATCATGCCAAAAACAGGACTGCCGATTTAGGCTTCCACGGTGGGTCTGGGCATGAAGGGCCGCGGCAACTAACAGCCCCCGCCACCGACGCCGCTCGCCGCTGGTCCGGATGGGGCACCGCGCTGAAGCCCGCGCATGAGCCGATCTGCATGGCGCGGAAGCCCTTGATCGGCACCGTGGCGGCGAATGTGCTGGCGCACGGGACGGGGGCGATCAATGTGGATGGGTGTAGGGTGAGGCTTGCGGAAGGCGAGAACGCCCGCGATGGGAACGTGCAGAGAAGCGTTTCTGTCGGCTACGGCTCCGCGACGTGGCAAAAGTCCGGCACGACTCCGTCACTAGGCCGCTGGCCCGCCAACTTCATTCACGACGGGAGCGAAGAGGCAACGGCAGGGCTGGGAGACGCCGCACGCTTCTTCTACACGGCGAAGGCCTCGCGGGAGGACCGGGAGGATGGATGCGACGACCGCGACCCTGTGCGCCGCACGGACGGGCGTGAGACGGAGAACCATACGCCGCGACTTCGCACTACCGAGCGACGGAACCATCACCCCACCGTCAAGCCCACCGAGCTTATGCGATACCTGTGCCGGATGGTCACGCCGCCGGGCGGGATGGTCCTAGATCCGTTCACGGGCAGCGGGTCAACAGGACGAGGCGCAGTCCTAGAAGGCTTCAGTTTCATCGGGTGCGAGCTCTCGCCCGAGTACGCCGAGATCGCGCAGGCCCGCATCCGCGCCGTGGCGATG
>Ga0222712_10002985_pt1 | contig 18838 bp, 27 predicted proteins | sample C33_657DmetaG_FD_165043 | JGI IMG/M metagenome (GOLD analysis project Ga0222712, IMG submission 165043) | Estuarine water microbial communities from San Francisco Bay, California, United States - C33_657D | ecosystem: Environmental > Aquatic > Marine > Unclassified | place: USA: California... | reverse complement strand
ATGCACCAATAAGTCTTACGCCACCAGTTCCATTGGTTCGTGAACTAATAACAATTTGCAAATCTGTAAATGTTTGTGGAATGTTGTTAAAGCTAATTACAGTTGTGCCACCAGCCCCAACAGTCTGTGTGTAGATCGGTTGCATTGCAATTGTCATTTATGCCCCCGTTACTGAACTGGTAGTAATTCCATAAAGGGATAAGTAAGTTCCTGGAGCATCTCCAAGAGAATCAGCACCGCATTGAATGGATGTGATTGCTGCTGTATTTAACCACAAACCACTGTACAAAGACACGATGCCTGAGCCGTTTGCATCAAAACCGCCAAGAGTCCTTGTTGTCTTATTTTTATTAGTATTTGTATAGTCTAAAATGTCCACAATAAAAGAACCATAAACATTTGCAGTAGATGTTCCTGCTGGGTCATTACCAATAGGCAAATACGATTGACTTAAACTTGCACCTGATGCTGCACTAGAACCATTTCCATTAAGGTAGTGATAAGCGTAATTGGAACCAGCATCACCATTAAATCGAACAAATGCATTTGTTGCAGCACCTGAAAAAGTATCACGCAAAAACACTCTTAATTGTAAATGTGTGAATGTTTGAGGAATGGAAGAAAATGTGCGAACTGCTCCGCTACCTGAAAGACTAGCAATCCAGACCATACTCACGATGACACCGCCCTGATTCCGTAGAGGGTTGCAGTTGAGCCTGCAACCCACGAATCTCCGTTAACATCAGATATGTTTAATGAATTTATTGCAGCCGTATTACGCCACAATTGAACACCTAAATCTGTTGTTCCGCTGCCGTTCAAATCTGATGCCACTCGACTTATGCAAGTTTTAAAAGTAGATGTATTTTTGTAATTCAAAATATCAATTGCCGCTGAACCAAAAACACCAGCCGTACTTGTGCTTGCTGGGATAATTCCAGGATAAACACCAGTAAAATTCACTTCTCTTGTTGAAGATGCAGCAGAGCCATTACCAGTTAATCGTGTATAAGAATAAACTGATGAAGCATCACCATTGAATCTAATAATAAGATTAAGTTGTGAGCCAGCAAAGTTTGATCTTACAAAAACTACTAAACGCAGGTCTTGATAACTTTGATCTATATTTGAGAAAGTTACGCTTCCACCTGTTCCAGTAAATGTAAAATTAGCAATCGGCACCATTGCACCAAACTGGTTGCCAGCGTTCATACTTGTATAAAGGGTGCGCCCAGTCTTTACCGACCCCGCACCCGATAATTCATAGACTCCCATTTAAGCGATTTCCACGCCTGAGATGTGAAAGTTGATCGTGGTGGCAGATGCACCGCCAGTGATGGTTTGAGTGGCAGTTAACGGTTGCTTGATGTCAATAACTGTTGAGTCATTGCCACCAACGGCGATCAAGGTTCCGAAGTTTGTGCCGCCAAGTGCAAGGGTAAAAGTACCCGCTGAAGCTGAAGTATTAGTAATAACAATGTTTGTTACCACGGTTACAGTTGCACTTGGCACTGTATAAAGTGTTGTTGCGGTGTTGGTTGTTGCTGCTCCACGAAAGAGCGCCTTTGATGTAGTTGCCATTAGTTACAACTTTCTTTTTAGAGTGCTTGCATTATTTGTAGAATTTCAATGTCATCGCTCCAAGCCAAACCAGTGCTGGTTGAAGTATCAACAATAAGGGCTTGGCCATTGCTGCCGATTGGCAGTCTAGCAACTACAGTTGAAAATGTTGCAAGATCACCTTTTGTTGTTAGTGCTGAAGGTCCAGTAGCGCCTGTCGCACCGACTGGGCCAGTGGCTCCGACTGGGCCAGTGGCACCTGCAGGTCCAGTTGCTCCAACAGGTCCAGTTGCTCCAATAGGTCCAGTTGCTCCAATAGGTCCAGTTGCGCCATCTACACCTGCAGGTCCAGTTGCACCTATCGGTCCAGTTGCTCCAATAGGACCAGTAGCCCCAACAGGGCCAGTGGCACCAACAACGCCAGTAGGTCCAACATCTCCAGTTACTCCCTGCGGTCCAGTTGCACCAATTGGTCCAGTTGCACCAGTAGGTCCAGTAACTCCAACATCACCCTGGATGCCTTGAATTCCTTGCGGTCCAGTAGCACCTGTTGCACCTGCAGGTCCAGTTGCACCTACAACGCCTTGAATACCTTGAGGACCAGTAGCACCAGTTGCGCCTGCAGTTCCCGCAGGCCCAGTGGCACCAGTTGCACCATCTGCGCCATTAGCACCGCTTGCACCTGCAGGTCCTGTTGCACCGACTGGTCCTGTTGCACCTGTTGGGCCAGCAACTGTTGAGGCTGCACCTGTAGCACCAGTTGCACCGATTGGTCCAGTTGGACCTACTGCGCCAGTTGCACCAATAGGTCCTGTTGCACCTGTTGCACCTGCAGGACCTGTTGGCCCCACAACGCCTGTTGAAACGATTGCAACAATAAGTTGATGATTGTTTGCAAAGTTAGTTGTGCCTGTTCCACCTGATGTTGTGAGCGTTACAGGAACTTCAACATAACCTGTTTGCATTGTAGGTGTTGCAGATACTGTGAACTTTTGAAAGTTATCAGAAACATTCTTGTCTTGAACAATAAGAATATCGTTTGTCTTGATTAAAGCTAAGAAGATGTCAACATCTACGCCATCTGAATTGATGTGGCTTATGTTGATCTGTGTTGCAGAAATCTGTGTTGCATTGTTCCAAAGAATATCGCCGTTTGCTGGCGCACCTGTTGTTGCAGTTGTATCTGCCAAATAGTCGTAATAATTTGCACTGCCACCATCGGCACCTGTTGCACCTGTTGAACCTGTAGCGCCAGTTGGACCAGCAACGCCAGTGGCACCGATAGGGCCAGTTGCCCCAGTAGCACCGATCACACCTGTTGCACCTGTTGGCCCTGGCACTGTTGAATCAGCGCCTGTTGGCCCTGTTGCACCTGCGGGTCCAGTTGCACCAGTTGCACCAACAACGCCTTGAGAACCTGTTGCACCTACTGGGCCAGTTGCACCCACATTTCCTTGAATACCTTGTGGCCCTGTAACGCCAGTTGAACCTGTTGCACCAACTACGCCTTGAATTCCTTGTGGACCAGTTACTCCAACTGGACCTGTTACGCCAACTGCGCCCTGGATTCCTTGAATACCTTGAGGACCTGTTGCACCGATTGGACCAGTTACACCGATTGGGCCAGTAACACCGATAGGACCAGTGACACCGATAGGACCAGTTGCACCTGTAGCACCGCTAACACCGATTGGACCAGTAACACCTGCAGGTCCAGTAGCACCTGTTGCGCCAACAGTTCCTTGTGGACCTGTCGGCCCAGTAGGACCTGCAACACCTTGTGGACCCTGAAGGTTTGAAATAATAACTTCGGCAGGGCTTGCAATTTCTGCAATTACACTTGTTGTGCTTGAGGATACATAGACGATTGAACTCATCGAGTCACCTCTGGACTAATGTTTAGTTCACCTTGTACCAAGCGGGTAACTGTTGCATTTGATGCAATCAATTCAAGGTCATAAACATAAGTGCCTGAAGGCAAAAGTGTTGTTTGAACTGCGGTTTGATCTAAGCTGATTGTGCCAAGCGCTCCACCAAGAGTAATTCCCCCGTTGCTTGTTGTGAGTGAAAGGATAACTTCAGTATCTTCAACATCAACGCGTGCTGCTAGGCGAGCAGTATAACCAGTGAGGTTGACTGCAACATTGTTAATTTTCCAAGTTAAAAGAAGATTGAAAGTTGCCCCTTGTTCAATCGTGAAATCTAAGGTACCTGCCGCCATTATGTTGCTCCCAAAGGGTTAGATGGAATTTAATCTTTGAACTTGGGCTTGCCAAATCCTACTATAAAAACTGGAATTGATTTTTTGAATTTGCCGCTATTTTTGACTTTGTAGGCACGCTTTTTTTGGCACACTTGGCCACCATTGCGTTGATCGCCTTTGACATCAGGGCTGGTATTGCCTTCAATAACCCACACAATGCCCTTTTCAGCATCCACGCGGGCAACAATACCAATGTGACTAATACGATCTAACGAATCTGCGGGAAAATCAAAAAAGGCTAAATCACCAACTTCAGGAACTGCTACTTCAGCTTTTTGAAAGCGGCCTTGTTTTTCAAATGCTTTTGCGCCAGCAAGGGTTGAAACGCAGTTAGGAATCTTGAGGTCAACGGCAGATGCGCAAAAGTTAACAAACGACCCGCACCAGGGCAGAAAGTTTGCCTTCATAAACTTGCCGTACTTTGTCTCGTTTTCTTTGGGGCCTTCAATTGTGCCGATCTCGCCCCTAGCGGTTATCACAAATTGATTGCGTTGACCCATTTACTTCTTCTTTGTCTCGTTAAATGCGCCTTCAATTTCATTTTTGCTTAACTTGCCATCTGCAATGTAAGCCTTAGCGAGTGATTCGCCGACCTTAGCAACTGCCAATAGGCCAGCAATACCTGCAGCCGTAGCCGCTGGCACACCAAAGAGTGAGCCTGCACCGATTGTTGCAAGTGCTGACACATAGAAAACTGCAGCCAAACGGATGAGTAGTTTTTTAGATTCTTTCATTTGTTTTCTCCCTTATTTCTTTGCCAATAGGTCAAGCACAATGTCCATTTGTGTTTCAAGGCGATTAACTGCATCTTTCAAACTGCTGCCACCATTGGGCTTGAGTTCGTTGAGGTAATGCTTTACAAGCCATCGAACTGCCCCTGCAAATCCGCTAACGATTGCAATAATAGAAACAATAAGGCCTGCCCAGTTTGCTGGTGTCATTTGCGCGGTTCTCCCGTTATGAGTTAAGTGATGTGAGTTGTGCTTTTAGAACTGCGTTTTCTTGGGCAAGTACGCCGATAGTTTCACGCATATTCTTTAATACTTCTTGAATATCTACTTCCTGCTCCATTTACTTCCCCTCTAGTGCTTGGATTCGTGCTTCTTGTTCTTGAATAAGTGCCAACATTGCTGGCAAAATCACGCGATCATTCCAAGATTCAGGACCTTTTGTTTCTGAGTAATCGCAAGCAATTGGATAAATTGCATCCACTTCTTCAGCGATAAAACCAGGAATCAATACTTCAGCTCGATCATCAGTTGGTGTCACATAATCTTCATTGTATCTAAATGCTCGCACTGGCAGATTAAGAAGTTTCTTAGGGTCATATTCAGGGATGCTTACCAAATCAACAATATCGTGCTTGTATCGTTGAGATGATGCGGTTGTATAAGTCATACGACCTGAACCACTTGTTACCCAAAATCCATTAGCGGCAGATGTAACATTTGTTGCAAAAGGTGAGAAAAAATGTGTTTGAGAAGTTGTATTTCCGCTAAAGATTGCTTGCCCAACAAAACTTGAATTGCCTGTGACAATGAAACGCTCACCTGTTGCTGGTCCACCGCCAATGTTTGCATATCCATAAAAAATGGTGTTAGAAAGTCCACCATCAATAATGCCATTTGAATAAAGCGTGAATCCACCTGAGCCGCTGAGATAAGTTGAGGCAAGTGTAAAACCGCCAATAGTTCCTGAAACCGCAGCCAAAGAAACTGTTGCGCTCAATGTTCCAGTAGTGATATTGCCAGCAGCAATTGTTCCTGCATATACATATGATGATGAAATTTGAGTTGAAGTAATTGTGCCAGCGGTTATCTTGCTGGCATCTAAAGAACCAGCAGCAATTCGAGCTGCAGCCAAAGTTCCAGTTGAGATATTGCCAGCGTTGATGTTTGAAACGGTAATTACTGAAGCATCAATTGTGCCTGCAGTTAGTTTTGTAGCAGAAAGACTAGCAATTGCATTGTTTCCAAGCGAAAAAGCAGAAAATGCCCCACTTGTGTAACGATAAAATCTATTGTCATCATCAGTATCAAACCACAAATCACCCTCTGAAAATGGCCCAGTTGTAGGCATTGTGGTTTGGCGGTAAATCTTGTTTTTGCCATCTGCCGTAGTCTGCGCTGCAGTTGCTGCTGACTGGGCAGCGGCAATTGAAGTATCTTGCACCGAAGTCCACGCTGAACCAGTGTAGTAATACAACTTATAGCCATCATCGGTATCAAACCAAATATCGCCTTCGGTCATACCTGAAGTTGGGGCAGTTGTTTGGTAATAAGCCTTTGTTTTGCCATCTACTAAAACAACAACATTTGCCACATCTTCAGTCGTGGCTGGCACTACTGGCACAACATCTGTAACTGTAAAATCTGCAGTTAGCGTTACTGTGATTGGGGTATTAGTGATTTGTGGACATAATGGCATCTGCTACCCCCTAGATTGTAATTGAATAAGGGTTGATGGCTGAAGTGGTATAAGAAACCATCCAGTTGTTTTGGGTAATGTTGTGTGCCATACCTTCAACCACAAGGTTCCATTGAATAGTGCGGCCATCATAGGTTGTGCGTACAACGCTCACCTGATCGGCCAATTCTGTTGATAAAAAGTCAGGATAAAGCAACCCATAAGTGCCAACTGCCAAAGCGTTGAAATCAATGCGCTCAACATAGGTATCAGGTGTTGCCAACTTGCGTGATTCGTACAAAGCTAAGTTTTGAGCATTTGAATCAGTAGCAACTGGTGCATCAAAAACAGTTTTAGCAATGCCATACGCGCTAACGCTAGGGTTGTATTGTGATGTGTATTGCTTGGCTTCACCACGATTAACAATTGCCTGATTTACAACATAATAAGTGCCAGGGTTGGTTAAAAGTTGCATATAACCAACAGTATTGCTTGCCTGATTGTCAGTAAAAAGCAACTGGGTTGGGCGGCTGAATTTATCGGCCAACGGCACCAATGTTGCAACGCCGTTGCGTGAGATATAGAAACGGCCAGCAATAGCATCAACTGCCTGGTAAATCAGCGCCATACAAGAACGATTTTGAGTTGTTGCTAGCATCCCAACAGTGCCAGTAAGTGAGCGTGAACCGCCACTTGGCCATCCTGCATAAGTTAACATACGGCCAACGCGTGTGGCTGCGGTTTCGGCAAAAGAACTTGTGGCCAGTGCTGGTGCCTGGGCATCGGCAATGTATGCAATGCCATCAACAAAAGTCATTGTTGAACTAGGGGCTTCACCCTGGTTAACTCTTGTTTCTTCAAGAAAACCGTAATAAAGGTTATAAGGTGTGCCACCGATTGTTGCCACAATGCGCATTTGTAAGCCATCGCGCAAAATGTTGGTACCTGAAACGACCCACGGGTTTGAAACGCTGGTGTTGTCGGGGTCGTAATAACCGCTTGTGTTGTTGAAAACCACAACCGAAATGCCTGCCTGATCGCGTTCACTTTGGCGTGTTCGACCACGGCGAATATCAATTTGAATTACATCGGTTGTTGTTACTGAAGTCCAAGTTCCGCTTTTTAAGAATTGAACCGCAATTGCAGGTGAGGTGATTCCGTCAAAAGCACTCATAATCTGTCAAACGCTCCAACAGTTCCAAAGCTACGGCGAGTTGTGCGTTCAATGCCATTTACAATGGATGTTACTAAATCTTCATTGCTCACTACTGAACCAGCATTGTTAACAACTACATTTACGCCGCTATTTGGCATATACAATTTGCCACCCTGACCAACGGCAAGTGCGGTTGAGCCTGAAAGTGATTTTTGGCGTGCAAGGTTTTGGCGCACCGCTTCGGCGTTGATTTTATCCTGCATTGTTTGAGCAGTTTTAAGTGCCTTTGTTGACTTATTCAAACCAGTTGTGAAATCTTCAAGGCCTTTAACAACAGGTGGCGTGTATGGGTCAACGCTAAAGTCGCGATTGTTAGCATTACCACGGGGGCTAATGCCTTTTTTGCCAGCAACTGCTTCAGGCTTCATCATATTGTTGAGCGTGTAAGCACCAAGTCCAACTGTTGCAAGGGCTGCAGCACCTAAAGCAATGCTCACACCTGATGTAGCAAAAGCATTTGCAATTGCGGTACCAATTGCAGTTGTTCGCAACAATGCCATCGCAGTTGTAATTGTTCCAATTGCAGTTACAAATGCAGCAATTCGACCTACCGCAAACATTCCAACGATAAGCGCCGCCATACCTTTAACGATTCCCATGTTGTTTGCACACCAGTCAGAAAAGGCAATTGCAACAGTTAATAATTTGAAAGCCATTTCAGCAGCAACCTGAAAACCTGCTGCCAACTTGTCTTTGTTGAGTGCAACAAATGCTTCAATCTTAGGTAACAATTGTGTTGTTACTAATGTCGCAAACTTTTCCATAACTGGCAAAAGGGCATAACCTAAAGTTTCCATAACTTCGCCAAATGCAAGCTTTAGCCCCATCATTTTGCCTTCAAGAGTTTCTGCGCGAGTAGCAGCAGCACCGCCTGTTAGTTTTGAAACCTTATCTGTTATCTTGCCAAAGTCTTTTGTTGCTAATGTTGCAGCACCAATACCAGGTACAAGTTTTGTAATGGCTTTATATTGACCCTGACTTGCTTTGATAATTGCATCAGATGCGGTGGCCAAATCAACACTTGCAAAAGCGCTTACATTGAGTGCAATTTGCATTGCCTCTTGTGCTGCAGTAGTTGAATTAAATGCTGCCGCCAATCTGCCAAATGCAGGGCGAAGTTCATCATCTGCAACCGAAAATTGCTTTTGTAAAGCCGTAATGTGGCGTTCTACACCAGCAATTGCATCATCGGTTGCACCAACAGTATTGCGCAAAGAGTTAGCAAGAAGTGCTTGTGATTTTTGATCTGCAACGGCAGCTTCAACTGCATCCTTGCCAATTTTAACTGCAAAGGCTGCTGCCGCTAATGCTGCAACTCCAAATGCTTTTGCAGATTTTTTAGCAAAGGCATCAAAACTTTTACCAAGTTTGCCAATGTCCTTTGATGCAGCCTTTGAACCTTTATCGGAATACTGGGTAAGGATGCGGGCAACAACTGCGCCAACTGCCATTTATGCACGCTCCTTATTCAAGTGTTTTTGTAGATCGGCTTTTGCTTGTTCAAGCGCATGAGCTACATTTTCTTCAATTCTTGCTCTGTCTTTATCTACAACGCGCCATACTACACGCGAAGCCTTACCAAATCTATTGCCAATTGTTCGCAGGAATTGCGCACCTGAACCCCCGCCAAATCCTGCCTGAGTTTTACGGCCAGCAGTTTCAAAAATTGCACCTGCTGCAGACTTGTTAAGCAAAGCACCAGCACTTGTTGTGTAATCACCACGAACTTTGCCCTGGGCTTTTGTTTTAGTAATCTTTGATTTGATTTCTCCAGCGTTCCACCCAGGCCAACCAGCACCACCGCGAGTGCGGCCTTTGGCAGCATCTGCCTTACGCCAGCCACTCATCGGTGGGTCCTCACTGATTAAACCTTTTGCATCCCGCTCTGCGCCTCTTAATTCGTTATTGATAACTTTATTGAAGCGTTTAACCGCATCTTTATCAAACTCTTTAAGCGCATCCAAAGTTTCCTTGATACCTGTAAGAACAATTACTTCATCAGCCATTGGCTTTAGCTCGTTCCTTCATATAGATCGTGATTGCTTCAAGGATTCCTTCGGGAGCATCTAACAAATCATTGATGGGAATACCAGTTTCAACCGCAACGGCTGCAATCGTATAAGTTAAACTGTTGCGGTGGATTCGAAAGAACTATCACTGTCCAGTTCGGCGCTAACAATAGTATCTAAGAATTCAGGGCCAAAAAGTTTAACAACAACTCCATTTACCTGCATTGCTTTCCAAGCCAACCAATAGATGTGTTCAATTTTTTGTTGCTCACCCAACAATTTAGGCATACCTGCACCAAACTGTTGTTCAAATGCAACAATAATGCGAGGTGTTAATTTGTATGACACCTCAAGGCCTTCGGTTGTCTTTACCTTTACTGCTAATCCATCCATCTTTTCCCCCTTAGTAGATTATGAAATTGCTTTTGTAATAACGCCTGAGATTGGCCAAGTTACACTTGCAGTTACCAATTCACCAACGGCACCTGAAAGTGGTTGCCATTCTGCGATTAAAGCGTTAAATGTGTATTTTGGATTGCTTGCACTTGCAGTTGTATTTACTGGGCGAATTTCCATTGCTACCGCAGTTCCAACAGTTGATGTTGCAAGTGATGTGCCATTGATAAGTTCTTCAAGAGCATTGTCTGCAAAATCCTGATTGAATTCAAGAGTAATTGAATTATCAAACAATCCACCAACGCGTGTGCGAGCTGATGAGCCGAGGCCCGTGGTTTCAATAACATCTACGCTTGAACTTAATGAAACTGAAGTCACATATTGAGAAATGTCGTTGCTTGCGTAAAGAACATAAGCATTTGTTAAAACTAAACGAGCCATTTGTTAAACCGCCTTTGTGATATTGCCTGAGATTGGCCAAGTTGTTGAAACTGTTGCAAGTTCTCCAACGGCACCTGAAAGTGGCTGCCATTCTGCGCACAAGGCTGAGAATGTGTAGCTTGGGTTGCTTGCACCAACTGCTGCTGATGTTGGCTTAATAACACAAGTTGTAAGTGTTCCAACAAGTGAAGAACCAACTGCATTGATAGTTACTTCAGGTCCTGATGTTGCAAAATCCTGATTGAATTCAAATGTAACTGAGTTATCAGCAAGCCCACCAATACGAGTACGCGCACCAGCAGAACCCATACCTGTTGTTTCAACCACATCATCGCTAGTTGAAAGCGCCACGCTGGTAATAAACTCACTGAGATTGATGCCGTTGATTACAACTGAAGCATCTGTTAGGACTAGACGGGCCATTATTTTGTTTCCTCTACTGTTGCTAGTTTGGTTTGTGCTGATTTCTTTATGTGTTCGCCTGCAACTAGGGCATCTGCGTTAAGTCCTAGATCAAGCAATTCTTTATCTGTAATTGTTTCGCCTTTTTTCTTCGCCTCGAAATTGTCCGAGGTAACTGTGTAGCTCATTTTTCTCCTTATCCCCAAACGGTGAGACGGTAACGGTATGAAAGAAATACAATATCGCCAGCGACATATTCGCCAGCCTCTGCAGAAGTAACTCGCAAAGTATTGCAAGCACCGCCAAGAGTTAGATCAGATTCAATTGCTGCCTTGATTGAGTAAGCCCCGCTACCTGCAAGGTACTTATCAAGTTCGTTTTGGCCTGAACGCTCACTAAAGCGCTGAACCAAAACAACAACATCTAGGTTTGCCTGGTCAAGTCCACGGGCATTGTTCAAATCAAAGGTAAAATCTAACTGGCCAACAATGGCTGCAGGGGCAACTGGCACGCTAGGAACCAACTCATAGGTACGCATACCTTTAATCGCTTCTAGGTTGGCTTTTAAGCCGTTTCTAACCTCACTTGGCAACATTATACGGCCAAGCCATTGTTCTTGCGTAGGGGGCGCAGCAGTGCCTCAACATCGGCATCTAACTTTGCAGCCAAGCGAACTGTTCCCAAATCTGTGTTGCCAGCAATTCCAAATGGTGATTGGTTACGCAAGAAAAGGCGTGCGGCTTGAATCTTTGCTGCGGTTTTTACTTCATAAGGCACTGCACTCCACCCAAAGATGCCTTTGATGCGAACAGATTGTGGCAATAGTTGTGGGAATACATAAGAACCAATTGCCAAGATACGAGTAAGAGGCCAACCGCGTGAAGGATTATTGATAGGTTCAAACATTCTGTCTGAAATAGTCCAAATTGTTGAATAGTTTTGATCAAAATAATCATCTGTTGCTATCTGTGAGAGACTCACAAAATCATCAACAGGCAAAATATACCAGTTGTCAGGTGTGTAATAACGAGTTGCAGGCGATAATTCAGTGCCATCCTTGTAAAAGAAACGGCCACAATAATCATCTATTTGGCGTGAAGCGGTTGCAATAGCCATTTCAAGGGCTGCATTGTCAATTGAATCCTCAAGATTGAGTGCATCCTTAACTTCATTCAGGGTTACATACCCGTTAGTGATCGCCACGCGTGGTTCTCGTTTCTACTTTGGGAAGCATTGCGCGTTCCAGTTGTGGAACGGCGGTAGCGGTTTCCTTTGATTTTACCTTAATTCTTAAAATTCGTTTTATGCGTTCCATATATCGTGCTGCCTATCATCTAACCAGTAGCTCTTTGAGTGAGGCAGTATCGCGCCCGTGTGAACATAGATTGGAAAACCTAGCGAGCGAACACGGCGGCAAAATTGTAAATCTTCGCCAATCCATTCACCGTTGATAGGTCCATCCCAAAACCAGCACCAATCTTTACCCTGGTGTGGGTCGGCATCTGCCTGAATTGCCTCAAGAACGCTGCGGTGGATTAACAAACATCCAGTGCCTGCGGCATCTACTTGGAAAACTGAATCTTTATCGTATTTGTTGAGTGGCAAGAAGCCTTCAGGGGCATCTTCAAAAATTGTTGGCACTGGTTGTGGGTATGGATAGCCTGTTTCAAAACTGGCAAATACCAAACCTGCTACAACTGGGCGCTCTGTATCGTGCGCCGTTTTAATTAATTTATCAAATGCTTCAACAGATAATTGCTCATCTGAATCCATCATTAGCAACCAATCAGATTTGGTTTCTAAAAACTGTTTCACCAAACGATTGCGTTGCTTTGAAAGCAAACCTGAACCCTTGATGCGAACAAATGGGCCAAGTCGCGATGATCGTGATTGAGCAACCTGAATCAAGCTAAATGCAAACCCGCCGTTAACTGTTCCTGGGTCACAACTGCCAATTGAAACTTTATGTGCTGATTTCATAGATTCCCCCGAATCATTTAAGAAGTAAGAGGCGGGTTAGTCGGGGGAGAAAAACCCGCCTCTTACAATTTTTAACTTTCGATTAGAAAGTTGGTGCTACCAAACCAGTGCCTGAAATAATTGAGGCTGCTAGTGGGTAACGCCCTGCAGTGAACGCGCCATAACCATAAACAACTGTCTTTAGAGTCAATGACCCTGCAATTGTCTGATCAAATGAAAGCGCGAATGGTGAACCAGCCTGCTCCCATAGGTGCATTTCAGGTGCTGCAACAACATAGATTTCATCCTGGTTTGTTGCTGCGCCGTATGCTGTTCCAACATTTGCATCAGTAACAACAGGTAGGCCCATGATTGAGTAACCTGAGTTGCCGTATTGAGCTAATCCTGCGCCTGCTGCAACTGCGTTCATTGGGCCGTTTGCAGTTGGAACTGCGATTGGGCGGCCTGTTGTGTCTGATGAAGCAAGAATTGCTGCTAGACGGCGTGGGTGCATGATGATGTGAGTTGGTGCAATGAAAACATTGCTCTCAACTTGCTGGTACGCATCTGCCAACTTTGAGTAAAGAAGTGCAGTTGTTGGTGTTGTTGCAGTGTAAGTAACTGCATTTCCACCAGCATTGCGGATACCTGTAAACTGACCATTTGAGCCTGTTCCATTGAGAACCTGAGCATCAACTGTTGTGTGCCATGAACGGATTAGGTCAGCAACAACAAATGTGTCAATGCCTGTTCCTCTTTCTACGGCCTGGCGGCTTAGATCAGCTTGGCCTGCAATCGTGCGTACAGGGATGCTGAGCAGGGTGTCATCAGGGTCCGTCAATGAAACTGCAGTGTTCTGAGTTTCCTGAATTGCAGTTGATGTTCCTGTTGTCATGCGAGAAATTTCCAATGACATACCAGCAGCAGGCAAGGTGTGCTTGCTTGTTGCGAAGTCTGCAGTTGGACGGCCTGCGCGTGCAAATGGTGCAGCAAGGTCAACAAGGTATTGTGGAATTACGAGGCCAGCAAAGGCAGTTGTTCCTGCTGCGCGGCGCTCAATTGATTCTTCCTTTGTGTGGCGTGCTAGACGCTCTTGTGCTGCGTAGTCATTCTTGAATTGTGCGTTGAACGCATCCTTCACAAATGAAACTTCACCCTCTGCTGAGTATGTGCGTGCTTCGCGTGTAACAGTTGTTCCACCAACAGGTGTTACAACTGCCTTAACTGCTGCGCGTGCCTCTGATGCCTTAGCATCTGCAGTTGCCTGCGCAGTTAGCTTTTCAATCTTTTCATCTAGTGCGCGTGATTCTTCAACAAGGGCATCAACCTTTGTTGTTTCATCTTCAGTTAGGTCGGTGCGTGATTCTGCGGCTACTGCCTCAAGAATTGCATCCATTTCAACCTTAACTGCATCGCGGCGCTCTACTACATTGTCAAAATATGACATTTAGTGATCTCCAATGAGTTGTGTGAATGTGGGTTTGAGGTGGTGGCGATTCTGTTCACGGCGCTTTTAGGGTGTGAATGTCGCTCCGACTTCGATCTGCTACTTTTGTAACAGAAACTTATTTTGTGTTGTTAATAATTGCTTGAGCAAGGCGCAGTGAAATTGAACGACCTGCTGCATCGGCTGGCATACCTGTTGGCTCTAACTCAACTTCAGGTTCTTCAACTTCAACCATTGGTTCAAGTGTGTTAAGTCCAAGAACAACCTCAAGCATTGTTTTGCCTTCTTCAAGTGAATCATAAGAATCTGAAATTTTATCAAGAACGGCTTGAACAACAATCATTGATTCGCCATCTAGTGCGCGACCTTCTTTGATTGCATCAATTGCATTGCGCAGTGCCTCACGCGCTTCAACTGTTGTTGTTGGGTAGGCAGGATAAGTAACCACTGAAACATCTCCATCTGCTAGTGAAACCTCAGTAAGTGTGCGCACTGAGCGATCTTCATTCCATTTTTGGCGAATAACGCGAAACGCAAAACTCATTTGGTCAACATCTCCGCGCTCAACTAATTTGTAAAGGTCGCGACCCTCTGTTGTATCTGCAATTTCTGCATCCATATACAAGCCACGATCATCTTCGCTAAGTGTCAATGTGCCATTCTTTGTACGAGCTAGTGGCAAACCTTCATGGTTGATAAGCAACCGAACATCAGGTGTTTCGCTTAATGTCTTACGAAAAGCGCCAGGGGCGATTGTCTCTTTGAACGGTAGTGGAACGCTTGCATCATTAAACACTGCAGCATAACCGCGCAAGCGCATTGTTCCATCTTCGGCTTGGCGTGCTTCAACATCTTGTACCGTAAATGTACGGCGTTCAATTTCTTTCACTTTGCTCCTTGAGTTAACTTCCCCGCCTGGTTCAATATCTTCAGAGATTGAAACTGCAACCATCTGATCTATTGCTTCTTGTTTTGTATCATGGCAAATAAGTGTTGTATAAGAACCATCTGATTCTTGTTTTACTGTTGCCCATCCTGAACAATCGCTTTGCTTATCTGAAACAAAATAGGGCATTACTTGACCTCGTATGCTGCGCTTGGATCGGCTGGGTCAATCGTTGAAATTTGTTGCAACTGACTTGAAGGCAAACCAGTGTGCTTCATATCAGGCAAGCCAACTGCCTGTGTTACCGCTGCTGGGTCAAAGCCAACTTGAATTAAACTTGCTGCAATCTCAGTGCGTAGCTTGAGGCCAACATCTTTTGCATCTGCTGCATCAATGTTTTGCAATGGAACGCGGTACTGATCGCCAGCCTCAATTGGTGCCATGTCCTCGTAAGCGTGAACATCATTGAGTGAAAGGAAACCTTCACGCAATCCCTTTGTGTAGGACTCATAACGCTCAAGTGTTGTGCCGCGAAGTAGCGCATCTAAATTGAAACGAATAAATCCGTCCTTTTCAGGCAACAATGATGACATAGCCTGTTCAATACGCTCCAAGATTGGGCGCAATGAATACTGAACAAATGAAAGGTTTTGTGCTTCAACTGATGCAAATGACATTGCACCAGCAACAGGATGGCCAATCAATGCCAATGGAACGCGGAAAATTCTGCAAACTTCTTCAACACTAAAGCGCCTTGATTCCAAAAGTTGAGCATCTTGGGCGTTGATTGTTAGCGGCTCAAATGATGCACCGCCTGAAAGGATGCCAATTTTGCCTGCGCGGTATGGGCCAACATGGGTTAAGTTCCAATTGCGCCCAATGTCTTGTGCCTGCTCTTGTGTTAACTCACCAGGAACTGCGATCACACCACCAGGGTTTGCTGCGTTTCCAAAGTATGAAGCGGCATAAGTATCTGCTGCCATTGCTGCACCGATAGTTGTTCGGCAAGCCGCAATTGGTGAAAGGCCATAAAGTTCGCCAGGCAAACGGAAATCAGGAATGTGCAGAATGTCACGAGCGCCAATTTTCTGCTCATACAAGCCCTGCTCATCTCTAATCTTTACGAAATAAAGTAAAGGTTCCCCTGGTGCTTGGCGTTCAATGCGAACATTGCGTGGGTCAAGCACATAAGTTTCCATGACTTCATCGTTATCATCACGAACCAAAAGAATAAATGCGTTGCCATTTAGTTTGAATGAGGTAATGATCTGCTCATAAAATTCCATTTTTGTTGTTTCAGGATTGGGATTTTGCACCCAATTTGGAACTTCACCATAAACTGCAGCGTAAGAAAGGCGAGTACGACCACGGCGAACATAGGCGCTGACTGGCAAAGATGAAACTGTATCGGATAAGAGACGGATGCAAGAATAAACAGTTGACATTCTGATTGCAGTTTCGTCATCAACAACTACACCTGCCAAACTTTCATAGGCAGGGCGGCCTGGAATCAGCGGTTCAATAAATTGATTATTGCCTGAACGCTTCTCACTATTGTTGCGAAGTCTGTTAGATAAACTCATTAGTTAGCCTTTTCTGTAATCCACACTAGAAAAACACCTGCAACAATTAAAGCTAATGGCACTGAAATCATTGCAAGGCCAGTTGTTGCAAGAGTTACACCCACAACTTCAACTGCAACTGATAGATCAATTTTCTTCATTATGCTCCCTATACCTGAATTGAAAAATACCTAGCAACTGGTGGTGGCGGTTCGGCTGGTTGTGTAGCGCGATCATAACCAAAAATTGAAGCAACGGCGGCATCCACCTTACGCCTGCTACTTGCTTTGGCAACCATAACACCACGACTAGATTGTTTTGTTACGCAGTTTGCAATGTGGCGTGCAAGGCGTTCATCTCCATCGTGGGTGAATGATTCATTCACAACGGCTTCGTAGAACTTTTGTGTTGCGGGTACCATATTTGCAGCACTGTTGGGGTAACTAACAACTGGCAAACCTTCTTCATCAAGAACCATAAAAGTTCGTTGCCATCTTGCTGGGTCGAATACGATTTCTCTAACATTGAATCGTTCATCTCTGAATGTGTTAACAATCGTTTGTTCAACCTCTGCAACAGGGATGTGCCAACCTTGTTCAGCATCATCGGGGCGTTCCCATAATCCAACAACCATCAGGTGAGGCTTTTCGCCACCCAATAACCACATCACTAGCGCGGTTGAGTCATTTGAAAACGCACCATCAAAAGCCAAAATAACTTCTTCGCCAGGTTCAGGAAATCTATCTGTGTCTTTCAGCGCTTCCCAAGCACCAGTTGGCAACCACGCAACTGAAGTATTTACAAAACAGTTCAGGCGCTTGGTGCGAAACTCAGCTTCAGGCGTACGCAAAACTGCGCTTTGCATTTCTTCTTTATCAAGTAAATCGTCATAACCTGGGTTTGCCTCTTGCCACAATGATTCGTCACGGTGATCGGCTTCAGGTTGTGTTGGTTCCCACCACGAAAAGAAAAATGATGGGTCTTTTTTCTCACCCTTTACAACCTGTTGGCCGTATTGATAAAGCGAGTAACAAAGAGAATCTTGGCCGTTGCTTTGTGTTTTAACACCTGCCGTTGTGATGCCCAAGAGAAGCGAATCGGCACGCGCACCACCAGCAAGGCTAAGAACATTCCACAATTCCCAAGAAGGCTGGGCGTGAACTTCATCAAAGATTACAAGCGGTGAAGGGTTGAGGCCTTCTTTTGAATAAGCCTCTGCGGAAAGTACGCGGTACACGCTGCCTTTATCTTTGAACTCAATGGCATCGCGGTAAAGCGTGAACATTGATGATAATTCTTCATCTAGTTCAATCATTCGCTTGGCAGTACCAAACACAATGCGTGCTTGGTCGCGGTCTGCCGCGCAAGAATAAATCTCTGAACCATTGCCGCCAAGTGTTAAACCAGCCAAACCCATTGATGCGGCCAAAGCTGATTTGCCATTCTTGCGTGACATTCCGACCAATGCGGTGCGGTGTCTAAATCTGCCATCTTCACGGCGGGCAAGAGTGTGCTTCAATAATTCCTTTTGCCATCCGCGCAGTTCAAGCAACTTGCCTGCAGGGGATGCAACAGAATCTTTTGTTACTCGACAAACGGCTTCGGCAAAGTTTGCATACAACTCGCCATCGCCACGCATCTGATCTTCAATTGGCACTGGCGTTAACCAGCGCGGTGGCCAACCTAGAACATCAGCCATTCTTTTTTTGCTGCTCTAACAACTGGGCCAACTTGCCCTTAGCCGTTACTTCAGCAACCCCCAACTTACTGCGATCAATTGGCGTTAAGCCAAGCAATGAAAGCAATTTAATAATGTCACCTTCAACGGTGTTTAACATTCCGAATAACGGGTTTGCATACGCATAACCTTTGTCGGTGAAAAGAACAAACTCGGATTGAGCCATCTTTGCCTGTAGCTCGTGCTTCTTATCCATCTTTTCACAAAGTTCAATAAGCAATCTGCTATCGCTGGTTGCAATCCACGGTGCCATCTCGCGCACATCGGCCCAAAGTTTTTTACCGTTATCGCTCAAATGAATTGGCGCATCGCCTTTGATTTGTGGCAACGCAATCACATTCTTTAGATCAGGCAGTTTCTGTTTGCCTGGGTTTCCGTTCTTGCGTTTAACTTCATTCGGTTTTGCTGCGCTCACTTGTTTCCATTCGCTCAGGAATCTAACGCCCCCGTTAGTTTCGATTACCTTGCTTTTTCAAATTCGGACATTTCAGACAAACCAGTTCAATCCACCCAAATCCCCCCACCCAAAAAACATCGGCGATGTGCGTTTGCA
>Ga0222712_10002984_pt1 | contig 18851 bp, 22 predicted proteins | sample C33_657DmetaG_FD_165043 | JGI IMG/M metagenome (GOLD analysis project Ga0222712, IMG submission 165043) | Estuarine water microbial communities from San Francisco Bay, California, United States - C33_657D | ecosystem: Environmental > Aquatic > Marine > Unclassified | place: USA: California... | reverse complement strand
ACTTAGAAAACTCTCTGTTAATTTTACGCTTAAACGAAGCCCCTAGCCCTCTTACTTTTTTTAAATCTTCTAGGCCTGCTGAAAATGGGTCGCTTGTTATCTCATTTTTTTCTAGCGAAAACCAGTCCGCGTTGTTTGAAATATTAATTATGTTTTCTGAGTTATCTTCATCAAGAAATTCTGCGCTCATCTTAACCCCTTTAGTTTTTTCATTTCGTCCTTATAGTTACCAATATCAAGTGGGTCAGGAACTAGTCCCCAGTCGAGTCTTTGCTTTTGGTGCTCAAATTCTTCATCATTAATTTTCCTTCTAGCGGAAAGAAATTTAGGCCTGCCTTCGTGTATGCCGAACGTGCTAACCTCTCTAGCCAAAGCATCGATGTTGGATCTATTTCCTTTTTTGGACGTGATTGAAAGAAAGTTCCCATCATCATCTCCAATCCATCTTCCATCTGGCATTTCCCAAACGTATATGCCTAGTATCGACTCTTCTTCAAGAATCTGGCTTTTTGTTTTATTCATATTCATATGACTTTATTTTACCATTATTATCTGCTCAAGTCCAGCTTTTGTCAACCAGCGTGACAAAATTAAATAGTTTGTATGACTACCCAGTCGCTGTTATATGCTTTTGGGGCAGAATCTGTCAACGTCATGTACGTATCTGACACCGAGGCATTTGGTCGGGCAATATAAGATCCATAGTGTTCCGTGGCCAGGGGTTCGGACATTTGATAACCATATATAGCAATATTTTTATATAGGCTAGATGGTCCTCCTGCGCCTGCGTAATTAAACTTTAATATACCTGAACATGGTTGTGTTAGAACTAATACAATATGATGCAGGTTGTCTGCTAGGAATACATTTGATATATTTGTCTGGCTTGTCCGATCTATACCATTTACATATATTTTTGAGATATTATTCTTTGTTATGGTCCCGCCATTTGTCCAAGAATACCTAGAAGCCGTGTACGTCCCTTCTGAGGCTACATCAAGCAATGCATTAGCCGTAAGGTCAGAGGGCGTAAAAAACATTTCTATGGTGCTTACAGAGTCTTTTACGGGTATGTTAAAGCCTGCTCCTGGCTTTGTTTGCAATCCATTATTTTTATGTCTTAAAAGTGGGGGATAGTTAAACGATCCCAATGAGTAATCAGATGTTGATGTTGCATAGTATCCTGAGTTTTCTGAATAGGCATCGATTGATGCATAGAAGTCTACTTTAACTGAGGATAACTTTGGAAGGTATTTAGAAGCATCTGATGTAGACATTGTAATTTTTAAAAATATAATGCTGGTTGCTATTGATGCTGATTTATTATAATTAGGTAGAGCTTTTCCATTTTCACATAGGTCATATGTAATTCCATCTACGCTAGAGGATACCGTTATATTTTTATCCGCCTTCCAATATATCTTAGAAGTTGTTGCTCCTAGGTCTACTGGGATATTTATAATTTCATTAATTTCAACAGATTTTGCAGTAGTGGTATCTGTCTTATAAAAAGCAAGGGCTTGATTAGCTTTATCATAATAAACATCGTCATTTACATAGTTCTGTAGATTGGCCAAGGCGTATCTGTAAACAGGCTTAATGAATTCATCATTTAGCTGAAATAGCTTTCCGCCATCTGTTCTAATAAATTGAATAGGATTTACGTGGTATGTTCCTGCCACAAAATGAGATCTAATTATTTCTAAAGTAAGGGCTTCACGATATATTGCTGGAGCATCCACTATAAAATAATCACTTTCAGAGCATGGGCCAATGGCAAGGGAGAGAGATGTATTTGTAAACCTAAATCCTGTAATTGATTTGGTGGCAACATTATATCCATCTACATACAAAGACATACTAGATTGTGAATATGTGGCTACAATATGCATTACCTTGTTAGTGTTATTTAGCGTGTAATATAGCTCTTGATCTTGAAGTCTAAATACTAATGACCCAGACTCATAATATATTCCAATTCCAGCCGTATTGTCTGCCATTAAAACTGTTCTTAATGCGCTGGTAATTTTAGGGTATACCCAGGCCTCTAGTGAGAAATTGTTTTGTGATGTATATTTATTAGCAAATCCGCCACTTGCTGCTAATCCATAAAAATCTTTTGTTGTAGAAAGAGTAATTGATTTAGTAGAGTTAATTAAATTTCCCGCAATACCACCTGGAATTAACGGAAGAATATTTGATTGAAGTCCGCCAACATACGTTCCAGAATTTCCACATCCTGATATGTCTATAGCCGTAGTGCCCGAAGACTCATCCAACGGCAGAAATACAATTGGATAATCTTTAATTACTTTTAGCTGATAGCTCATAATTCCATTATACTATATTTAAAGGCTTACTACTCAAGTCTTTTATTTTTATCCTTTAAACTATCTCTACCCCAGAGACAATCATACTTACTCCGTTTGTTACGTTAGCAGAAGCCCATAAAGACTCTCCAGCATTAATAACCAATGTGGTATCTGTAGACTTTGTTGTATTTTCTGCAAGCAATACATCTCCAAATATTCTATTAGCTGCCGATGGAGTGCTGCCAACTGGAACAAGGTAAAGGCTAAATGCAATTGGTCCGTTAAATGTGTTTGCAGTTAAAATGCTTTTAACAATAGCCCTATTAGTAAAGGTTTTAAGGCTTGTATTTGTTGTAGTTAGAAGGACTGGCCCAATAAATCTGGATGGATTATATGCCATTTTAGCTGATCGCCCACTTTGAAATCAAATCTCTTTCGACTGAAATGTATTCTCCTACCGTTAAAGCTCTGTTGTAAATTAACAATTCTCCAATTTTAAATGCGCCGAATGTTGCTGCAAATCTGCCAAGTACTTGTCCAGTCATATTTGTTAGGCCGCCTGCTGAAGCTCCGACTGCAACGTCTGTACTATTTCTTCTAACTCTTCTTGAGTTATCGGCATTGCTATAAACTAATGTGTAAATTTCTGGAGTTCCGACTACACCTACTGGGACAATTGCGTTTTGATCATCTACTCCAAATCCAAACTTATATGTGTTTGAAGATACATAACCTGTAACAAGATTGTTTCTTGTTCCTGACGCTGTTCCGCCTATAACAAAAGTGTTAGTGTTTGCTGGCTTTGAAGCAACATAAATAATTGTAAATGATGAAGAAGCAATATAATTTAAGGTTTGATCAGAAAATGCTAAAAAGTCATCTACTCCGTCAAAGTTAATTGCTGGAAGACCAGATATGCCTGTTGATTGAAATGTTGGTTGTGCTGCTGAAGCTGCCTGTACACAGTTTCTTCCGTATGGCGATTTATCTCTCCATGAGGAAACTTTATTTTGTGCATCTCTTGTAACAGTTTCTGGTAAAGACGCATCTAACCACAGCTGGAGTCCAGTTTGAGTAAATCTATTTCTTCTAAAAATAATGTTATTACTAAGCAATTGGATCTTCCTCCATTATTTTTTCTAGAGCTAGTTCTGGTCTTTTTGGCCAGGATATCTCAGAAACTTCTTTACTGTCTTTTAATTTTGTTATAGCCGATCTATATGCTTTCCATGCGGCTAAGGATTTTTTATCTAGGTCTTTGTCTGATTCTACCCAGTGTGTTGATATTAGCTCAAAGTCTATGTGAGCGTTTACAATTTCTATTTTTTCATCATCTGACATTTTTTCAACAGAGTAGGCATATACTTTTTTATTTTTAATGTATGGCTCGCAAGATACTGCTTTTTCTTGAAAATCGTCAAAGTCTGGCATTACTACTTCTAGCAAGCCGTTTTCTTTTGCAAACTTTTTTTCATCTATATTTTGAGGAATAGATATGTTGTTGAGAATTTGAGATAATCCGCCAATAGCGACTATCTGATCATCTTCGATTTTGGCGTACATTTTCTCTCCTTAAACTGTTAAGTCAGCGAATGCGTATGCACCGAATATTGTTGTGCCACCGTCTCTTGTCATAAAATTTAGAACGGTAGTGTTTGTAGACAATAAAGGGGCAATGTTTCCTGCTCCTCCGCCGTCCCATTTAATTGCTGCGGGCCATGTAATTGAATATGTTCCACCAGTCTTAATTTCTAATTGCCAGAATTGTGCTTTTGGCTCTGTTCCTACTGCAGGAATATTTGAAAATGCTACTGTGCAGTTTCCTCCCGCAATCATCTTAAATACGTTGGCTTGTTCTATATTACATGTTGCTGTTGCAGCTGCTGAAATTGTTCCAAGATCCAGGAAGGCAGAAGGGATGTTGTGATAAGGTCTGCCGTTACCATCCATTGGAGCCTGCAGGTATGTGTATGTCCATAGCGCCGCAACTACTGGCTGGGGGTTTGATGTTATTGGCATTTTAAAATTCTCCTTTTATTGTAAATCTTTTTATTATTCTTGTGCTGCGGCAGCGGCGGCATTTGCTGCTATTTCTGCTAGTTCTGCTGCCTCTCTAGCTTCTGCTGCTGCTAGTTCTGCTGCAACAATTTCAGAATCTGAAAGACCTGTATACTTATCAACAACTTCATCACTTACTAGTGTAAATCTGTGAGGAATTTTTGTTTCAAAATTCACTGTGTGAGTAAACGCCTCATTTGAATCATTTGGTATAATTCTACACCATTTCCCAGCGTCTGCTAGGGGCTGTGTATTAAATACTAATCTTGTTACTGGCATTTTTGTGTTCTCCTTGTTATAAACTTACCCATTTATCTAATGAGTGAATTGATCCGTATTGTGTGCTGTTGTACACGCTGTCAAACATATATCCGTTAGATCCTGTTAGCTGAAGATCAACTAATGCATTCATTGCAATAGTATCTCCATTTTGATTTCTCATGTTTTCTAACATTTTGCCCATTGGAACATAGGATAATCTAAATCCTACAGCGCTATCCATGTTGTGTGCAGAGTTTCTAAATACGAAATCTTTTTCTCCAAGAGGTAGTGTTTGAGTTCCAAAACCTGTTTGGTTTTCTTCGTATCTTAGGGTTCTTCTTGGATCATAAACGTCAATAAAGTATTGTTTTGTTCCAGATCCCCAGTAATAGTATGGGCTATACGTGGTAACTATTGAGTTTGCCCAGTTGATGTTATGCTTTAGTCCAAAACGCTTACCGTTATCTATTCCGTATGAAGTTGTATTACCCATTTGAACATAGGCCACTCCCTCATGTGATGTTAAAACCTGAGCACTTGAATCTGCGGCTGCTGGTGTTGCCGCTGGTGCATTAAAACAAGCATAAGTTTGACCGTTACCTTGTGGAGTCATTCTAGACAGCCCAATCATTCCGTTATCTCCCATAATGATTCTCATTGCGTGTCTTGATTCGGTGTAGCTTGTGCTTCCACCGCTTTGCCAAGTAAAGTCATAATATTTGTAAGAAGCATTTACTCCTGAAGCTCCGCCAGTTTTTGCCTCAGAAAAGAATTGATGAAGCTTTCCAGGTCCCTGGTCGCTCATTAAACTTCTTCCTGCATTTGCATTACGCCAGACGTGTGCTCTCATGTTATTATTGTTATCGCTTTCTATTAAAACAAAAGTTCTTGTTCTGTCGTTGTAACAATTCATTCCATAAGAGTCTCCCTTGGATCCCCAAGTAGAGTATGTAGTTGAAGAAAGACTTGCAATTCTATCAATATAGCCGCCTGAGCTTTCTGTAATTCCTCTTACGAAACAACGAAGTTCAGCATTTCTATTCCAAAATGCATACTTTGTTCTTACTCCTTCTTTTCCAATTACTATTCCGCAATCTCTAAATGTATCCCAGAATTGACTTGGTGCTCTCATAATTGCCGAACCTACTGACAAGAAAGTTGGAAATCTAAAGTAAGATGAGCCAAATTGACTGTTAACTCCTGTAGACATATTAAAATAAGTACTGTTACCAGAATCAAATGATGCTTGTGTTCTCCAGCCTTCTCCTGTGCCGCCTACGCCACCTGGATCCTGATCTCCCATTGCAATTTCGCTTCGGCCTTTACCTCTCATGCTCCAGCTTGTAGCAGAGTTAACATCGCCAGTATCAGATTGAGGCTTACCTGGGCGTTGAGATGAAATCATATTCATATCGGAATCATAAACGTTAAAACCTGCAGCGTTATTTTGATCGTCTCCCCAGTACCAGTTCCATGTAGCAAATGTTGGTAATGTTGAAGGAGTGTTTTCATTATCATATAGTCCACCAGCACTTGGGTTAGCAACTGCTCTTGCTTTTAATGAACTTGCTGTCAATGTTGCAAAAGATGCTAGGTTCTCTGCACGGGCTGCGGTTAGCGCTGTATTTGTAGTGTTAACGATTGGTGTTACTACGTTAGTTAATGATGTTTCAAACCCTGGAAGTACTATTTGGGTAGTAGAATTCTGTATGGCCATTTTTTATTTTCTCCCTTTAACTTTGTGTAATCTTTACACCAGATATAAAGCAGCTTACTGCCGATACGTTTGATGCACTTAGATGGATAATTTCATTTGTATTTAAGACTTGCTTAAAATCTAAAACTGTTAGTGAGCGTGGTGGCAAATCTAAAGATTTAGCAAAAAAGTTTCCAGCAATTTTTAAAGTTACTGTCTGTGCTATATCTGTTAAATTGTTAAAGGTTACTGATGTTATAACATCCACTTGTGATGCTGGTGTTGAATAAATGTTTGCTTCTGCTCCCGCTGCAAGGGCTGATCCGCCGACTGCAGGGAAAAATCTTACTGGTAATGACGCTGTTGATGGCATATTAAATTACTCCCATATTCGTATTGATTGTATAATTATTTATTACTTCTGCAATTCCCGCTGTTGCGGTGATTCCTGCATTGTTTACTGCTGTGATTTGAGTAGAACCTGCGTTTGCTACACTTGTTACGGCTCCCGCAGAAGCTGTATTGATTTCTGTAATTTTTGCAGAGCTTGCGGCAACTAGATCGTTAACGCCCAAAAGATTACCCATGGACTCAATAGCTTTTGCCATAAAAACAAGATCTTGGGGAGTCATTGTAACTGAAGAAAGGGCAGTAACTTTTGTTTTAAAAAGCTCGACCTGTGTGTTTAAACTGTCATAACTTGGCATTTGTCATCTCCTTATTAGAAATTATAGCATACGTTTTCTTATGAAGTATGCAGGTAAATTCTTGATTCTTTGCCTTAACCAGCTTGTGCTCGCTTAGCAAAAATGCTATACTTATTGTATCATCTCTGGATTCTAAGCACAAGGCCATGAATATGTAATTTTTTAAAATGAGGTTCTGTGAACAATATTTCTTTTACCCCCGACCTGTCTTTTGAACTTTCTGAAGCAATTACTCCCCCTAGCCCCGCCATTTCAAATATTCCCACATGGTTTAAAGATACCAGTTTAAGGATAGGTGGCGAACAAAGAGACGGGCTTTCAGATGGCAATACACAAGCCCCAAATACAACTGTTAAGGGGTGCTCTCCATTTTTAGACGCCTTTGGATTTGGCTACATCTACACGCTGCCCATCGATGTTGAAGTTAGAGACAATGGGAATGGAAAAGATTTTAATTGGAGAGCAAAGGGAGATTTTCTTACTATGCATGACAGATCTCAAGCGCCTCTTACGCCACCTGCAATGGGCGGAGAAAAAGAAATTGTAAAATGGATGAATGCGTTTTTTATTAAAACTCCCCCAGGGTATAGTTGTCTTTTTACTCACCCATTAAACAGAAATGAATTACCCTTTAGAACTTTTTCGGGTGTGGTAGATACTGATTCATACCACCTTCCAGTTCATTTTCCCTTTCAGCTGGTCTCTACAGAAAAAAACTTTATTATAGAAAAGGGAACCCCTATCTGTCAAATTATTCCCTTTAAACGAGAAGACTGGAAATCCTCAATTGAAAAACCAAACCATAAGGAACAACAATCTATGGGGTTTGAATTAGTTTCTAAAATTAGCAGATCTTACAAAAATCAATACTGGAAAAAGAAAAAGTTTCAATAATGGCATTTAAAACACAAGCATTTAAAGCCTTAAAAACAATGCGTTATAAGAAGTATTGGAATAGGCCCAATACCGTAGAATTTTTTGCCTTTATGACAAAAATTGCAATTATTTTTCCAGGTCTGCTTCTGGGTAAACAGTTTTGGTGGCTTTATCTCTTTGCCCTTATATCAAGCGTGTCTTTGATTTGGTCGTCTACCGTAAAGACGCTTCCAACCATTATTTGGTTTAACCTGTTGTGGTGCATCTTGGCCATTTTATCTATAGCTAAACATTTTGGAGTAATTTTGTGAAAATATGTATTGTTGGTGGGGGTACTGCTGGTTGGATTGCTGCATACTTTATATCTAAATCTCAGCCTGGAATTCATGAGATATCTTTAATTGAGTCCTCATCTATTGGAATCATTGGTGCAGGAGAAGGATCAACTGGCTCAATGGTTTCTCTTTTAAATGGACACTTTTTTGATTACAAGGTTGATATAAATAAATTTATTAATGAATCTGATGCTACAGCAAAGCTTGGCATTAAGCATGTCAATTGGGCAAAAGAAAAGGGAGAATACTTTGCTCCCCTTGATGCTACGGACACTGGATGGATGAGCAATGATTTAATATTTAAATATGTTTTTAGTCATGGCGGAAAAGATAAAATGCATCTTGCCTCCTCTTTAGGAGTAGAGTATGACAATAAAAATTTAGACATATATCCAGCTTTTCATTTTGATGGACATAAGGTAGGAAAATTTTTTAAGAATATTTGCCTAGGGGATGGTGTAAAAGTAATAGACTCCTTTATCGATAAAGTAAATTTATCAGAAAGCGGAGATATAAAAGATTTAATCTTAGATGATGGATCAATACAGGAAGCGGATCTCTTTATTGATTGTACGGGATTTTCTAGAGTTTTGATGAATGCAGTTGGCTCTGATTGGATTGAGTCAGAAGGTCTTTCTATGGATACCGCCATGCCCTTTATATTAGAATACTCTAAGGATGAAGTTTTTGTTCCCCAAACAACTGCGACTGCCTTGTCTTCTGGATGGATGTGGGATATACCATTGTCTACCAGACGAGGTTGTGGGTACGTGTTCAACAGCGCTTTTATTTCTGAAAAAGAAGCGCAAGAAGAAGTAGAAAAATTTCTTAATAGACCTATCACTCCTATAAAATTTATTAAATTTAAAAGTGGATATAGTGATCATTTTTGGAAAAATAACGTATTGTGTTTAGGGCTTGCGTCTTCTTTTGTAGAGCCTCTTGAGGCCACATCTATTCATAATACTATAGTTCAGATTGATATTTTTGTAAATGAATGTCTTTTAAAGAATATGTCTGACGTTAATATAGACAGCAAAAAAGATATGTATAACAAAAGAATTACTTTTTTAAATAAATTAACTATTGATTTTATTTCTTTACATTATCAGGGTGGCCGAGAAGATTCACCATTTTGGAAGTATATAAAGGATAAAGGAATTGTTACCTCTGGGGCTAAAGATTTAATTAATCAGTCTAAGGAGAAAATCTCTGGATATACAAGTTTTGAAGGAATGTACGGATCATTCTCTATCCCATTAGCAAATTGGATTATGGCTGGTATAGACATAATTTCTCCTGAGCAGGTTTATAAAAATTTAATTAATTCTGGAACTTTAGAATACGCAAAAGATAAATATAAAAAATTTTGTAGTTCTTTTTAAGCGTAAAGCCACATATCTTCGTTATCTACCCAAATCTTATTATTTGGAGTAATCATACCTAGGCTAGTCATTCTTTTTTTAATTTCATTTCCAGCTCCCGCCCCGTAATAAAATTCAAATTCTGCATCAAGGCCAGCAGGGGGAACGACCATATAAAATTCTGCAAATGGGCTCCATGCTGCGTATACTCCGTAACCCATCTCTCCAATCACTTCCCAAATATCTACGTCTGTTAAAAGCATATCCCTTTCGTATGTCCATCTTTCTTGTGGGGGCAAAACTAATTTCTCTGAGTCCATCCAGGACTTATCAAAGTATTCTTTGTTTTCTAAAATGTCTTTTGTAGTTTTAAAGAATGGCATTTGACATCCAGTCTTTGTGCATTTCTGCAGAAACGTCTGAATCTATATTATAAGACAAAATAGTTTTCCTATTGTTAGATAAATTAACTGGAGCTTTGTGCATTACAAATGCTGGAAAACATAAAAGATCTCCTTCTTTTACGTCAACTTCAATTACCGTTTTTTTATCAAATGGGCTTACTAACAAAGTTTTAGGAGAACCTTCTGGAAACTCTAGGTAGTAAACATTTGTCCAGTTGCCACTATGGCTATGCCATCCATGTTCTGATCCTTGAAGATATTGTTGAAACCAAATTTCTGTAACTTTAAGAATGTCAAAACCTAGTTCTTTATACATAACTTGAACTTCTTCCATCAGCGTTGGGGCTACATATTTTACCCAGTCTCGGGACATATTTGTAGCATCAAACCAGTCTGCTTTTGTTATTTGAGTCTCAGACTCTTTGTCTTCTGGAGAAGAAAAATTACTTTTCTCTAAATAATTTAATAAACTCTCTTTAATTTCCTTATGATACTTAAAGGGTTTAATTATATATGGTGTTTCTATAGATTTTTTTTCAAGGTCAGGCATTTAAATATCTTACTACTACAATACCAGTGCCACCGTGACCACCAGTTGAATTAACTTGAGAGGCTCCGCCTCCTCCTGAACCAGTATTTGGTCCAGCATTACCGCCAACCGAGTTTTCGGTGTAGCCGCTAGCATTAGTTAAAGCATTATTTATTCCGCCATTTCTTGATACTCCGTTTGTACCGCCCCAGCCGCAGCCTCCGCCACCAGAGCCTAGTCCACCTTCTCCTGGACCAGATTGGTTACCCCAAGGGGATCCTCCGCCGCCTCCGCCCCAATAATAAGATGTTCCTGTAATACTGTTTTGTCGACCATTTCCACCGTGCCCAGGTTGATTGGCTCCGCCAACTTCTCCTGCTCCACCGCCGCCAGAACCACTAGCGTGTCCATTTCCTGCAGTACCGCCCCTATTTCCATAACCAGTATATCCTGTAGGTGATCCTTGATTTGAATTTCCATATGTGCTGTTGCTGTTACCAGTTCCGCCTCCGCCTGAACCTCCAGCTGAACCGTATTGGCCAGATCCCCAAGCCGCTCCTCCTCCTCCGCCATTTGCAGTTGCTCCTTGAAAAGAAGATGCTCCTCCATTTTGTCCTTGCGTGTCTCCGTAAGTACCAAGTCCTCTGTCACCAACAACAACAGTTTTTTGACCGCTAGTGATTGCTAAAGATGTTGCTACAATCATTCCACCTGCTCCGCCTCCGCCTCCGTGACGTGAACCACCTGCTCCGCCTCCGCCCATTACAAGAACTTCAACATTTCCCGCTGCGGCTGCTGTAAAAGTAAAGTTTCCAGGGTTTGTAAACTGATGAATTCTATATCCTCCAGCAGTTGAAATTGTTCCTCCGATGGAAGCTCCTAAAGCTCCGCCTCCGCCTGCACCTTTCCAGGACTGGAATCCATAAGAACCTCTTACGCTATTTATAAATGGCATTTTTTTTATCCAAAATTCAAAGAGCCTGTGCCGAAAACATTCCAGGAAGAAGAGGGAGTTCTCATTAAGGTGAAAGTATAAATATCAATTTTTCCTGCTCCGCTAGTTGCAGTTGGTGCTGTTCCAGAATATTTTATTGCTGTTACTGCTCCATTAATTTTAAGAATTGAAGGGGCATAACCCACTGCTCCTTGAGTAACCATGACGTTAATTGTTGTTATCTTTAAAGATGTTTCTGGAACGTTAATAATATCAACGGTAAATGCGGCGGCAGGAGCGGTTCCTACAAAAAACAAATTACCTAGCTTCCAGTCGCACACTAAATTGTTTGCAGAAATAGTTACCTCTTTATAAGATTCTGTTAGTTCTGAAACAGATAGGGTTCCAGTTATTTCTGGCTGAGAAGCATCATCATAATATATATCAGGCATTATACAAACGTCCATCCTGCTGTTGGATTAATATACAGCAATTCAATTTTACCCCAATTTTTATTTAAGTAAATATTTCCAGAAACTCCCTGAACGCTAATTCCAGAGGTATTAATTCTAATATTATTTGTAAAGCTAGTTCCGTTGGCATCGTAGATTTTTACTTTTGATCCAACTACTGGACTTGAAGGCAATGTTACTATAATGTCGTTATTCGCAACTGGAAAACATAAAAAAGCTGATCCGTTTATTGCTGATACTGTGCCTGTTGTTACGTTTACCCAATTGGAGTATCCTGCATTTTGAGCAGAACTTTCTACTGCTGAAATTAATCCTGTTTGATTAGTATTAATTGTTTCAACCGTGGTAACTCTAGAAGATAGAGAATTTAAACTTGTGTTAGCGGCAGAAGATGCTGTTTGTAAATTTGTTATAGCTGTGCCGTTAGCCGAACTATTTATTTCTGCAATTGCTGCAACTTTAGCAGCAGTGATTTGATCAAGAGAGGTGTTGGTTAGAGCAGAAATATCATTAACTCCCAAAGCTTCTGCTAGGGTATTTAATGCGCTTGCCACTAAAGTTAAATCATATGCAGTAAGCGTCGAACTTGTTAAAGTATTTATTTTTGTTTTAAATAATTCAATTTGTGTAGACAGAGTTGTGTAATCTGGCATTTTGTCTCCTAGGCCTGGGCTTCAGTCCATGAGACTCTTGCAGTAACGGCGGCTGCTGCTGAACCAAGGTTTGTCGCAATAATTGTCAAAATATCTGGCCCATTTGGATAAGAAGGGTTGGTCTGAGAACCATTACCATTTAAAATACAGTTAGACAAATCTCTAACTTTTTTAGCATCATAACTTGTAACTGAGTAGTTACTTCCGCCTGGGTTTTCTGTGTAAAAAGCAAAGATTCTGTCTCCACCTTGTATAGTGTTTGTTGGTGAAGAAATTGGTGTTCCTGCTGTTCCTGATCCGTCGTGATAAATTACTTGAGACAAAGATCCTGATCCAACACGTACCTCTTCCCATGCGCTAGGAATGGAAACTCCGTTAATTGATGCGGGATTTAATATTCCCTCAATCAAGAACTGACCCTGAGACAATATTCCAATTGAGTCTAGCTTCATTTGCATTCTATTTGCTAGTTCTCTAATTGCAAAGTTTCTTCCAATTCCGTTATCTACTGAAGGAGCTAGTCTAATTGAAACAAGGGGTCTTGGGGTTGCGGTTGTTGAAAATGATTGAACTGCTGCACCGTTTGGGTTTACAGAAGATACCGCCTCGTCAGGTTGATTTAAATAGTAACTAAATGATGAGGTGGTTGTGGCAAGAATTGTGAAAGTTCCATTAAATTTACTTGAGGCTGAAATTGAATTTGTAGATGGAGTTACTGCGGTTAATGGAACTACGGTTCCTGTTTTAGCATATGTAAATGTGTTAGTGCTTGGCACCGATGTAACTGTATAAGTTCCGTTAAAAACAGTATCTATTCCAGAAACTGTTACAACGTCTCCTATTATAAACTTATGAACAGTGCTTGTTGTTATTGTTGCTACTGTTGCGCTCTTTTGCTTGTATGTCGCATTGGCAATGTTATTTACTCCCGTAACGGTTACTGGGCTGCCAACAACAAGGGAGTGAACTCCCGAAGTACCTAAAGTTGCTGTAGTTGCTGTCAAAGCTCTATTAACAACGGTTGCTGAAATTGTTCCAGAGCCTCCGACGTTAATGTATCTCTGCATGCCTGCAGTAAAAATAAAGGATTTATCATCATTAAATCCTCCGTCCATAATAACCGAAGATCCCCAGTGGCTTAATACTGGAGCGCATGTTTGAGAAATGGTTTGAACAGAAACTTGTGATGTGCCGAGGCCGCCAGGAATTGTGCTATCTGGTGCAAAGTTTACTAATTGACTTGTCCCAGTTAATGCGTATTGAACTCCTCCGTAAAACAATGGTTGAGAAGATCTACGTTCAACATTTACTGCAGTAGCTTTAATTGATGGATTGTAAGCGCCAATGGAATTGTACTTACATATTTCAACATTAGAAGCATCTGCTATTCTTAAATATCCGTTTGGTGCCCAATTTTTTACGTCGTCTACATAAATTACTGTGTCTTGAGGGAAAAGGGTAGAACCAGAAATGGCTGTTCCTCCAGATATCAATCTGGCGCAATTGAGTGGCTCATTAATTGCTTCATACCTTGCTGGTAAATTTCCAGATCTCATGTATGCGGAAGTGTTTACGTTATTGTTTACTATTTTATGACACCATGCGATACCTCCGTCTACCGTTCTCATTCCAAATCTAATTGATCCAGCGCCGTACCAAGAGTAGTCAATGTAAGTCATTTGCATTTTTGCAACATCTAATGTGTATCCCGACGGTCCCGTTCCGTTCATTTTGTCAACATTCCAATCGGATTGTGGGATTTTTTCTATTTGAGTTTTTAAAATTCTTGCAGTAGCTGCAGAAGGACCTCTATAAGCAGGAGATATAATCATATTAAAGTCATTGTTAATTTGATTTACTCTATAGCTTTGTCCTCTAATAACAACCATGTCTCCGACTGTCAATTGTTTTCTAAAACTTGTTCCTGTACCTACAATTTCTGAAGAGTATTTAGTTGTTGCAACCTTACCAAACAGTTCTTTGTTGGAAAATCTTCTGCATGCATAAAGTTTTTGTCCATCAAATTCAAAATAAAATCCATTTTGATCATCAAATAGCCCAGCCCTTGTTGCCGAACCTTTCCAAGCATATGCTGTTACAAATGCGTTTACTCCGCCTGGATTTTGATCAATTGGGGATAATGCGTTTTGGAATACAATATTTATCATAAAGGTATTTGAGTTTAAAACAGATATTACTTCAAATAGTCCGTTGTATGGATTGTAAGATCCTACTGTTTCTAGCCCCTCTAGTTTTACAGTAGCGCCTGGCTGCAAATTATGATCCTGAAGCAGTGTTACTGTTACAGTATTTGCTCCTGAAAATACAGAACTTGATGAAATAGCGGTTATATCAAAGCTTGGAGTAAATTTTGTGCCTGTAGAAAATTGAATTGATTTTCCAGACTGGTATCTAAAATATTTTCTTGTTTGTCTAATTGTTTGTGTGCCGCATACGTTATTTCCTGTAGAAAGAACTACCCCGCCATCAAATGGTCTATGATCTACATAGCCTTCTGGCTTGCAATAAAAAGACAATCCTGTAGTATCCATGGTTCCAGAGGGAGCAAATGAGCCCAACTGAAAGTTCATTGTGGTTGGAGTTGGAACTGAGGTTACTAGAAAACTTCCGTTTAATGGATTTCCCGAAATTCCACTAAATAAAATTGGTGTTCCTGGAAACAGGCCGTGTGTTTTGGGGGTTGTTATTGTAATCATGGAATTTGCTGCTCCGTCAGAAGAGGCAAAGAAAGAATTTAACTCTCCTATGTTTCCTCCAGGGATGTGGGCGTTGTCATATATGCCGCCACCATATATTGTTGATAAAACTCCGTCCATAACGTTACCAAGAACAACGCCTTTAGCTGTATAAGTAAATTCATTAGGGCCAACTGCTGTTATAAGAAAAGTTCCTTCTGTTAGTGGGCTTAAAGTTTCTTGAGCATTTGCAACATCTCCAGTATTTAATCCGTGTGCAACTGCAGTTATAACTGTTATTGTTGATCTTGGAGATGCGCCATTGCCCGTTATTGAGACAATGTCTAAAGAGTTTCCGCCTGTGTTTCTAGCAAAAAAAGTTGGATAGTTGTTTTGAAGTGTTAAGGTTTCCCATTTAGAACCCTGAACTCCATACTCAAAATCGGTATCAATAATGGATTCGGGGGCAGAAACTCTAAGCTTACCTACGGCGTCCACCATTGTTGGTTCTGGAATAAAGGTTTCGTATAATTCGTCAACCATAATTTGAAGAGTATCTGTTGCCAACATAGAAGCAGTATTGTATTCAAGCACTAAGGTTGTTTTTGGTTGAGATGGATCGGCAGAAAGAGAATAAGACTCTAGACCAATTGAGGGATCTGAGAAGTTATAAATAATTTTATTTTGGGTAATATTTGTAATCAAAAGTAGTCGTTCTCTGTGAACAACTCTATTAATTACAATTGTTTTTGTTACTGGGTTAAATGTTGTATCTTTTTTCTCAATTGCTCTTCTTGACATATTTTTGCTCTCCCCTTAGAAAATAAAACTTGTTCCCATAATTGTACCATTTATCTGTGCCAAAGTGGAAGTCAGTGCGTGTCTAGGATAATATATTCCTAAATTTAATAACTGATCTACTTCAAATGCTGAAACTCTTCTTACTACGTCTGCCACTACTACGTCTCCAATTGGGCCTGTTGGGCCTGTTGGACCTGCAACTCCCGCTACTCCTTGAATACCCTGTGGGCCTCTTACGTTGCCCTGCAATACCCAGGTTGTAGTTGATGAGCTATAAACATAATAATCTCCAGTACTTAAATTTATAAAATTATCGCCTTCAATTAAATTTGTTAATCCTGCATTTTGTGGAACTGATTGAGCTGTATATGTCTTTGTTCCTCTTGTACCCGCCACGCCTGCTGAGCCTGTTGCTCCTGTTGCTCCACGAGGAATTCCAAAAGTAAATATTGCTGCGCTTGCTGTTCCAGTATTTGCTACTGTTGCATTACTTCCTGGTGTTAATGTTGTTACCGCTCCTGCTGAAATTGTTGCTGCGGTTCCTGCTGGGCCTGTTGGGCCAGTGGCTCCCGTTGGGCCAGGTCGTGATCCTGCAACGACTACCCACTCAGTTCCGTTATAGCGTTTTAATGACATATTTGATTACCTCTCCACTATTATACAACATATATTTTATTAAACCCCAGCCCATATTAACGTTTCCGCATCAAAGGTTGGAAATATCTTTATCCATTGTCCTGCTGCTGCTACATACAAAGAAGCCTCTGAGGATATGTATGCTATCATTCCGCCGTGCAAAGCCGCTGCTGGCAGGCTAGCAAAATTTGTTATTTGTGCAGCATTGTTTTTAAACAAATCAGAATAAGTTATTTCTCCTTCTTCTGTTGTTAGATCTAGCCAGAATTCTGTTTGTGATGGACTTGGAGCGGTTGTTGAAGATAAAATTGATTGTCCACTTGTGTCATCTAAGTCGACCCAAAAATCTCCTTCAACTGTAGTATATGCAGGAGGCTCTTCATCCGCATAAATTAAAGGAAGATCGGGATCGTCGGTGTCTATCCAAAGGGTGTCGGTTCCAAAAGTTCCTTCTGCTGGAGGATTTGGTCCTGCAAAAATAAATTCTGTTTCTCCAGAATCATCATCAATGTCGATCCAAAGGTCTCCTGAAGATGTAGCACCTGTTGGTGGGGCAATTAATCCAACAAAGAATGTGCTTGGTGGCAAAGATGTATCTGTTGGAATTAACTCTAGCCCGCCTCCGCCTCCGCCTGAGCCTTGAATATCTTGCCAAAGCAGTCCATCCCATACTTTCAGTTTGTCTAGTGGCTTGTTGTAATAAATTTGTCCGTGTACTGGAGTTAATGGAGCGGCATCAAGACCAATAATAATTCCGTTATTAAAAGTATTTTTAGATGTCCATGTATTTGTTGTAGATTGAGATAGGTTTGTTGTTACATTTTCCCAAGCCGAGTTTAAAGCATTCCATACCTTTAGGGCACCTATTGTTCCGCTTCTTGCTTCATCTGTATCAAACCAGAACTGTCCATCTATTGGAGAAGCGGGTGCATTAGAAGACATCTTTGCAGTAGAAGGGGGGATATATGCCTCTAAAATCATCTTGTTTGCTACATCATCATAGGTTACAGAAATATTAGGATTTGTTCCATGGGCAAACAATGGTCCGATTGCATCTTGAACTTGTTCTTGGGTTAATTGAGCTACTGCTACAAAGTTAATCTTGCCTGTAACATCATCATATGTTGCTGTTAAATTTGTATGTGTTCCAGATGTTATAAGGCCTGCCGCTACATCCTGAATTTTTTCGTCTATATCTAGTTGACTTAAAGGAACTTTTCCAGCACCGTCAAGTGTTGCAATTCCATCTGCTTGACCTACCTCTGATACAGGAACATACTTTATATCGCTTGTATTGCCTAGGGCAGAAATGGCTGCATCAGTATATGACTTTGATGATGCTAGGGCTGTAGCTATGGCTGTTGTTACGGTTGTTGAAAAATTTGAATCATCATTTATTGCTGCCGCTATTTCATTTAGAGTATTTAGCAGAGCTGGGGACGCATCGACTAAATTTGCTATTGCTTGATTTACATATGTTTGGCTTGCTATTTCATTTGTATTTATTGAGAGAGTTATTGTTTTTGCTATGCTATCGTATGTTTTGTTTATTCCGCCCGTCGCAATCATTGACGATGCAATTGCAGCAATTGCTTCTTCATTATCGTATGTCGCTGTTAAATTTATTTTTCTGGCGGCATCGTCGTAAGCGACGGTTATATTTGTATGCGTTCCAGTAGTTAGCAGGTCTCCAACTATATCCTCTACTTCTTCAGTATCAAGGATATTGGTTTCTAGGGTTTTGACCTTATAGTCTAGGGAGTTTGGGTCGGTAGAGTTATTAGCACCGACCTTAGACTCTAATGCTTCAATAGCATCATTTGCATTTGCGTGTTGGGTGGCATGGGGAACTAACTCAACCGAATCATTAGGTTGAGGGTTAATTAGAACGTCCAAGGACGCTGGAAAATTTGTTGCCATATGGTTGCACCTCTTTCCTTATTATACCCTAAATGCCTTTTTACCTATCTATAAAACTTTAGAAACTTTACCCTGGTATCTTGCATGGTCTTGATGGTTTCTGTCGTTATATGAGAACATTGTTACCGCAGAATACTTTATGCCTGATTTTACTGGCAGGGCAGCATGTGAAAAAAGATAGCTGGACGGAAACAAA
>Ga0222712_10002983_pt1 | contig 18855 bp, 14 predicted proteins | sample C33_657DmetaG_FD_165043 | JGI IMG/M metagenome (GOLD analysis project Ga0222712, IMG submission 165043) | Estuarine water microbial communities from San Francisco Bay, California, United States - C33_657D | ecosystem: Environmental > Aquatic > Marine > Unclassified | place: USA: California... | reverse complement strand
TTCCCTGCGCAGCTTATCTACGTTCACCCTTAAAAAGATAGTTGCTTTTTGAACAACAGGCATGATGGTGTTGACAGAAGAAACCCCGCGTTTCATCTCCTCCAAAACCAGTTGAAGCTTGCCAAGGGGATCCCTCTGCAATCCCAGCCTGGCATAGGTTTTGGTATCATAATAGCATGTTATTCCTGCCTGTTCTTTGGACTGCGGCAAAAATGAAAGCTTTGTTGTTGCCGTATATTTCAACCAGCGCTCTCTTTGAACGATCAAGTTGCGTCCCAACAAAGTATCAATGTCATGATCACTTGTATAGATCCTGAGCGCACCTTTTTTTTCTGTCAAACTCAGATGGCTGTACAAGGGGTTGCGCCGGTACTGCCATGGCAAGGAAAGTGTTGTTGCGTCAAACTCATCGGATGATTTATTGAAAACAGGATGTGTTGGCAAATTGGGTTTTGCATCAATGTCCAGTGGTTGTCGGCTCGGTTTATCCCTAGGCCATCCATCCGATGTCCATTCCAGTCTTATCAATGAGGTTTCCCTACCAAGTGGGCTGAATGCTTTAGCGGATTTGACACCCTCTACATTTTCTGGGATTCTTCGTTGGGAAATCACCATGGTAAACCATTCGTTGAATTGTGTATGAAACAATTTTCCATGGCCTTGGTGAAAATTGATGGCATCAACATTTTTCTGTGTGAGCGATGGATTATAAGGTGAATTCACATAAGGACCATAAATATTTTTAGACCTGGCAACCAACATGTGATGCCCATTGAACAAACCACCCGATGCGGCCATCGTCAAATAGTAGTATCCATCTTTTTTGATCAGGTGTGGGCCCTCGGGAGCTGCTTTTTTTCCTTCTGTTTCAATCCAGAATGGGCCCTCGACTACTTTGGTGCATTCCTTGTTCAACTTCACTATTTTGGTACCATTGCCTTGCGGGATTCCTGCAGCAAATAGCATGTAATGGTCTCCATTCTCATCCACAAAATGAGAAGGATCGTTGCCATTGTCCGTCAGTTGAACCGGTTGAGACCAAGGTCCATTGATGCTCTTGGATTTCACCATATAATTTCCCCTAACATTGTAGCTCCTGTCTTTTTTCAACTGAACAGTGCAATAAAAAACATAGAACTCACCATTGTGATAAGAGATATCAGGCGCCCAAATGCCCATTCCATCCCAAAATCGGGTAAGGTCTAGTGAGTCAGTGTTTGAGAATACATGACCAATTTGCTTCCAATGGATCAAGTCTTTGGAATGGGAAATGATGATTCCAGGAAAATACTCAAACGTTGAATTGATACTATAATAATCCTCTCCCACCCTTACCACTGAGGGATCAGGAAAAAAACCAGTGATGACAGGGTTTACATATTCGTTTTTCGACAATTGGGGATACCATCGGGCATCCGAACTGTCTTGGGCCATTGGTGTACTGGAAAAGACAGACAAGATATTGAAAAGCGCTATGAAAAGAGTGATTTTGATCTTCATGGTATTGGTTTGACATCTTAAAGCAACGGCCAATGCCATAAATATATCAAGATTGCCAATCTGATGAAATGGAATAAAGTCTGCAGGATGCATATAAACTATCGAATACAGTTGCGGTAACGTTTTCGATAGATATAAAAAAAGGAACTGGGGATTGCCCAGTTCCGCGATACAGCAGTTTTAAACCCTTTTACGGAATCCTATTGTCTGCTTTAATCATACCGGCATGGGACGATGTCCTTTAACCGACTGAAGTGAAGATAAGATGCACTGCGATTGAAAAGCAATGTAGAACAGCATTTTCATTGATGATACCAATCATTTGAACCACATGACATCATCATCAACTGAGCGCTTTTTTGCAGCTAGATTGCAGACATTAATCACCATTTTAAAATTCCGGTCATGGCAATCATCAAAGTAATAGAAATCATGTGCAATTCAACAAAGAGTTGGGAAGATGCTGCCCAGCAAGCCATTGTAGAAGCCTCGAAGACAGTCAAAAACATCAGGTCTATTTATATCAAGGAACACAGTGCCACAATAGACAAGAACAACAAGATTGAAGAATACAGGATTACAGCAAACCTTAGTTTTGAAATAGAAACACCGCAAAAAAGCGTATCCAAAAAATAACAATGGACATCAAAAACAATGTTCTTGAAACAATCGGGAATACTCCGTTGATAAGGCTCAACAAGATCACCAAAGACATTCCTGCACAGGTCCTTGCCAAAGTGGATTATTTCAACCCTGGTAACTCCATCAAGGACAGGATGGCGTTAAAGATGATTGAAGTGGCCGAACGGGAAGGCAAACTCAAGCCAGGAGGAACAATCATTGAATGCACCTCAGGAAATACTGGCATGGGATTGGTGTTGGCAGCAACCGTTAAGGGATACAAATGCATTTTCACGACTACATACAAGCAATCAAAGGAAAAAGCAGATATATTGCGCGCTGTTGGAGCAGAAGTAATTGTGTGCCCAACAAACGTAGCACCAGATGACCCCAGAAGCTATTACGCAGTTGCTACGAGGTTGGCCAGGGAAATTCCCAATGCCTTCCATACCAACCAATATGACAACCTGGCCAACCGACTTGCTCACTATGAATCAACAGGGCCAGAACTCTGGAATCAAACCGATGGAAAAATTACCCACTTGGTTTGTCCGGCAGGAACCGGCGGAACGATTACAGGAACATCAATGTTTCTAAAGCAGAAGAACCCCAATATTCAAGTTTGGGCAATAGATGCATTTGGCTCATTGCTGACACATTATTTCAATACAGGGCTGATGGACATGACCAAGGTTCACCCCTACATGTCCGAAGGCTTTGGGGAGGATTTCGTACCTCAAAACTTTGACATGTCTTATATCGACCACTTCGAACAAGTCACTGACAAGGATGGTGCAATCATGGCAAGAAGGATTGCAAAGGAAGAAGGTCTTTTTTGTGGATACAGCGCAGGCAGCTGCTTACAGGGCCTTCTTCAGCTTGGGGAAAGATTGAAAGCTGAAGACATGGTGGTTTGCATTTTTCATGATCATGGCAGCAGGTATGTTGGTAAAATATACAATGACAACTGGATGATAGAACAGGGATTTTTGAGCAAGTAGAAAGCCCCTGAAAGTATCAACGTCTTGCAGCCTTGACATGTTTTTTACATGCAATTCGGCTTAACCCTCAAAGAATTCCTTTTGTGGTTGGCAACGCATCATGCATGGGGTCTTTTTTCACAGCCATTCGAATGGCTTTTGCGAAAGCCTTGAAAATGGCTTCAATCTTATGGTGTTCATTGTCCCCCTGGCAAAAAACATTCAGGTTGCATTTGGCTGCATCAGAGAATGACTTGAAAAAATGAAAAAACATTTCAGTAGGCATATCCCCTATTTTCTCACGACTGAATTCAGCATCCCAAACGATCCAGCTTCTCCCACCAAAATCAATCAAGACCTTGGCTTCCGCATCGTCCATGGGCAAGGCAAAACCATAACGCTCCATTCCCCTTTTATCACTCAATCCCTTGTACATGGCTTCTCCCAGGGCTATCCCCGTGTCTTCAATGGTATGGTGTTCATCGATATGCAAATCACCTTTGACTGCAATCTCAAGATCGATCTTGCCATGCCTTGCGATCTGGTCTAGCATGTGATCAAAAAAACCAAGGCCAGTAGAGACCTTTGATTTTCCTGAACCATCAATGTTAAGCTTGATCTCGATTCTTGTTTCAATTGTTTCCCGCACATGATAAACTGTTCTAAGACCATGCTTGAGGAATTTGTATACTTCCATCCAGTCACCTGTGGCCAAAACAACCGTATGTTTCAAAGCCTCATCCAGTTTGTCCAGGTCAACAACACCTGCTCCATCCTCACTGGTCAACAGGATGCAATTTGCACCAAGATTGAATGCCAGTTCTATATCGGTCAAACGATCACCAATCACAAATGAACCCTGAAGATCATAGGCAGGATTTTTCAAGTATTTACCCAACATTCCAAGACCAGGCTTCCTTGAGGGTGAATTTTCTTCCGGCATGCTGGGGTCAATAAAAACCTCATCAAAATGAATGCCCTCACCTGCAAATGTTCGAACGATATGGTCATGAACAGGATGAAAATCAGTTGATGGAAAAGAAGCCGTTCCCAAGCCGTCTTGGTTGGACACCATGGCCACCTCAAAATCAAATTCTTTTACAATCCGCGAAAGAGATTGAAAAACGCCAGGAAAAAAAACCAATTTATCAAAATGATCAATCTGGTACGTTGGCGGTGCTTCTTTGATCAGCGTGCCGTCCCTGTCTATGAACAATACTTTTTTCATGATACGATTTTGGAATAATTTATTGGAATGAATGGATGGCTTGCATCAATTGTTGGTTTTCAAGTTCCGTTCCAACAGTAATGCGAAGGCAGTTTTCGCAAAGCAATACATTGCTGCGATCACGGACCACAATCCCCTTGTTCACAAGATAAACATACATGCCCCTGGCATCTGTAAATTCTACGAGCAAGAAATTGGCGTCTGAAGGAAAAATCCTGACAACTGAAGATGCACGAGCAAGATGATCTTCCATTTGCTTTCTTGAGGCCACCAACTGAAGAATCATGTCGTTGACCTGGCCCACTTCGTCGAAGGCTTTCAAAGCCAGCTCTTGCACAGGTTCACTGATGTTATAAGGGGGTTTTACCTTGTTCAGATATTCAATGATGGCTTTTGAAGCAAATGCCATACCCATACGCAACCCAGCCAAACCCCAGGCTTTGCTGAGTGTTTGCAATACAACAAGGTTTGGATAATCCGCGAGGTCACCTACAAATGATTTTTGTCGAGAAAAATTGATATAGGCTTCATCCACCACTACCAGACCATCAAAATTGTTCAGTACCATTTCAATGTCTTGCCGGTCAAGGCTGTTACCGGAAGGATTGTTGGGAGAGCAGATCCAAATGATCTTCGTATTGGGTTTGATGGACGATTCCAATGCTTCCAAATCCAACTGAAATTCTCTTGTCAATGGCACTTTGGAAAGATGAACATTGTTGATGTTGGCAGAAACCTCATACATGCCATAGGTGGGAGGAAATACGATAACTTCATCAACACCGGGCTCGCAAAAGCAACGAAACAACAAATCAATCGGTTCATCACTTCCGTTTCCCAAAAAAATCTGATCCACCGGAACCTGCTTGATGACAGATAATTTGTCTTTTATTTTCCTCTGCATCGGATCTGGATAGCGGTTGTACCATTTTAGCAGCGGAGATCCCAGGGAGTTTTCATTGGCATCCAAAAATATATTGGCCTCACCCTTGAATTCATCTCTTGCTGAGGAATAAGGCTTCAGGTTCCTGATATTGTTTCTTACAAGATTGTCTGGATTGAACATTACAATTGGTTTAATCTGATCTTTACAGCATTTGCATGTGCATCAAGTCCTTCGGCTTCTGCCATGGCAATGATGGTTTTTCCGATTTGCTGAATACCTGTTTTGCTGATTTGCTGAAAGGTGATTTTCTTAACAAAACTATCAACGCTTACGCCACTGTATGCCCTTGCATATCCATTGGTGGGAAGTGTATGATTGGTTCCACTCGCATAATCCCCTGCACTCTCAGGAGTAAAATTGCCAAGAAAAACAGAGCCTGCGTTGATCACCTTTGCTCCATAATGCTGCGCATTGTTGGAAGCTATGATCAGGTGTTCAGCAGCATATTCGTTTACCAGTTCCATGGCATCATCCATGCTGTTGATGAGTACAGCCTTGCTGTTGTCCAATGCTTTTAAGGCTATCTCCTTTCGTTCCAACAACGCAAGTTGGGCATTCAAGGACTTGATTGTTTTCTCTATCAACGTTTCATCATTGGTCACTAAAAGGACCTGAGAGTCAGGGCCATGCTCTGCTTGCGACAAAAGATCTGCGGCAACAAATTCAGGATTCGCAGTATTGTCGGCCAACACACAAACCTCACTGGGGCCTGCCGGCATATCAATAGCAATGCCATCCATCTGCACCAGTTGTTTTGCTGCCGTCACATATTGATTGCCAGGACCAAATATCTTGTCCACCTTTTTGATGGACCCCGTGCCGTAAGCCATTGCGGCAATGGCCTGTGCGCCACCGGAGCGATAGATTTCAGTGACCCCAACTTTCTGTGCTGCGTAAAGAATGGCGGGATGGATTGAGCCATCCTTGGCGGGTGGCGTGCAGAGCACAACCTCACTGCATTCTGCAATTTGTGCAGGGATGCCAAGCATCAATACGGAAGAAAACAATGGAGCTGACCCACCAGGAATATAGAGTCCTACCCTTCTCATGGGAGTGGGTCGCCGCCAACACTCCACTCCATCCATTGTTTCGATTTTTTTTATTTCCTCTACCTGAATGCTGTGGAACCGTTTGATGTTCTGAATGGCTATATTGATCGCCAATTTCAGAGAATCAGAAATATTTTTTTCTGCTGCAAGTATTTCTTTCTGACCAACTGCTAATTTTTTCAAATCCACCCCATCAAACTTTTTGGAATAACGCTTAAGCGACCTGTCTCCGGTTTTTCTCACATCGGCAATGATCTTGCCTACTTGCTTTCGAAGCATGCCATTATCAATGGTGGGTCTCTGTAAAATACCTGCCCAATTGTCCTTTGATGGATAACGTATGATTTGCATGGTAAAGTTTAAAGAATCATTTTTTCAATAGGCACCACCAAAATTCCCTCTGCACCGGCAGCTTTCAGTTTCTCGATGATCTCCCAAAACTTGTCTTCACTCAATACACTGTGCACACTGCTCCAACCCTCTTTGGCAAGCGGTAGAATGGTGGGGCTTCTCATGCCAGGCAAAAGAGAAATGATGTTTTCCAATTGGTCATTGGGCGCATTCATCAGCACATATTTGCTTTTCTTGGCTTTTTTCACTGCCCTGATCCGGAACAAGAGTTTATCAAGTATGGCAATTTTTTCTTCATCCAGATTTTTTCTAGCAACCAATACCGCCTGGGATTCCAGGATGATCTCCGCTTCCTTCAAACCATTCATGAACAAGGTTCCTCCACTGCTGACCAAATCAACAATCACATCAGAAAGTCCAATGCCAGGAGCAATTTCAACAGAACCACTGATTTCGTGGATACTGGCAGTAACCTTTTTTTCTGCAAGGAATGATTTTACAAGATGAGGGTAGCTGGTAGCAATTCGCTTTCCTTCCAGGGATTCAACGCCCTCATATACCAATGACTTGGGAACAGCGATGGAAAGACGGCATTTGCCAAAACCAAGGGCTTCAACCGTATCAACTTTCCTGTTTTTTTCAGCCAAAACATTTTGTCCAACAATTCCAACATCTGCTACCCCATCTTCCACATATTCTGGGATATCATCATCCCGCAGAAAAAACACTTCGATTGGAAAGTTCTCAGAAACAGTCCTGAGCCTGTCTTTTACGTTCCTCAATTCAATCCCACATTCTTTCAATAGTTGAACGGAGTCTTCATATAATCGTCCAGACTTTTGAATGGCGATCCTCAATACTGTTTCATTTTGCATGCTTTCCCGTTTTTAAAATAAAAAAAGGCTTACCAATGGCAAGCCCGAATTATGTATACACCAATACCAGGCTTCCCCTAAGGCAAGTTATGATGATGGTGGATGTGACCGTTTGCTAACATGATGCAAAAGTAGCTCCCAAAAACATTATCGCCAAAAATCAATGTGTTTTTATAAAATGGCATTAATTTCGGACAAATAACTGTTGTTTATGAGGAAAAATCGAATTGTAACGCTTACAATTGCATGTTTTAGCCTTTTTTGCTCAGGAAATGCCCTATTTGCCCAGGCAGATCGCTGGCAGCAAAAAGTCAACTACAAGATGGATGTTAAGGTGGATGCCGAAAACAACAGGTTTTCTGGAAAGCAAAGGCTTGATTATTGGAACAATTCACCCGATACCTTAAAAGTGCTCTATTATCACTTGCAATGGAATGCTTTTCAACCAGGCAGCATGATGGACATGCGCAGCCAAGAATTGGGAAAGAAATTGATAAGAGGACGTGCAGACTGGGATCAAAGGGTGCGCGACAGGATTTCCAACTTGAGACCCAATGAAATCGGATTCCAGGAAGTAAAAAATCTAAGGGTTAATGGTCAAATTCAAAAAACAACTGCCTATGAGACCATCCTCAAAGTGGAGTTGTCAAAACCCATACTCCCAAAATCCAAGGCCCTGATAGAGCTTGATTTTGAGGCCCAGGTGCCTGTTCAAATCAGGAGGAGCGGAAGAGACAATGCAGAAGGAGTTCGCTTCAGCATGGCCCAATGGTATCCCAAGTTGGCAGAGTACGACCAACAGGGATGGCATCCAACACCCTATATTGCAAGAGAATTTTATGGTGTCTGGGGTGATTTTGAGGTCAATATTACCATTGACAAGAACTATGTCATCGGAGGAACAGGCTATCTGCAAAATCCTCATGAAATAGGACATGGCTACGAAAAATATGCAACCCTTCCCTTGAAACAACCACAGGGCAACACACTTACATGGAAATTCAAGGCACCCAATGTTCACGACTTCGTATGGGCTGCAGATCCTGGATATGTTCACCATTCCAAACAGGTCAGGAAAGGATTAGTGCTCCATTCCTTTTATACCATTGATACTCTTGCCCTTACAGCTCAATACAATGCGATGCCTGCAAGAATGCGCCAGGGATCAACAGTTGATGCGTATATCAACAATTACAAATCACAATGGGACAGTGTACTTGAGCTTGCTGCAAAGGCATTGCCTTTCATTGATAAGCATTATGGTGAGTATCCCTATAAGCAATATTCGTTCATCCAGGGCGGAGATGGTGGCATGGAATATCCCATGGCAACTTTGCTAAAGGGAGCTGGCGAAGGTGTTGTGTTGCACGAATGGATGCACAGCTGGTACCAGATGATCCTGGGAACAAACGAATCATTGTATCCCTGGATGGATGAAGGATTTACCAGTTTTGCCGAGTCCAATGTCCAAAATTATTTGCACAACAACAGGGACTCATTTCCCCACCTTGGTGCTTACAATGCATACATTGCCCTCGCCAAAAGCGACTTTAATGAACCCCTGACTACACATTCAGACCATTACAGCACAAATACAGCCTACAGCACAAATGCCTATTCAAAGGGGGAAGTATTCATGGAACAATTGGGCTATATCGTTGGGGCTTCCGTAAGGGACAGCATTTTGCTACAGTATTTCAATACCTGGAAATTCAAGCATCCCAATGCAAACGACTTGATCAAACTCGCAGAAAAGGAAAGTGGAATTCAATTGGACTGGTACAGGGATTTCTTTGTAAATACAACAAAAACCATTGATTATGGCATTGACAGCCTCTGGGATGAGGGTGGAAAAATGAAAATAAGGCTTAGAAATACAGGAACCATGCCGATGCCCGTTGACATAGAAATGGTCTTCAAGGATGGCTCAAGAGAATTGGCATATGTTCCCCAATACCTGATGTTTGGTATAAAGGAAAATGAAGAGCCGATGACAAAAAGAACCGTTGGGGAACCCTGGAAATGGACACATCCCACTTATACCATCACGATTGACAGGAAGTTGATTGACCTGAGAAAAATAGAGTTGGATCCAGGAAAAAGAATGGCAGATACAGAAAGAAGAAACAATAAACTTGAACTCACCTGGTAAGATTGCTCAACTGGCGAGTCGGGTACGAAGGTTTTGAAAGAGATCAATGAGCTGTGTAAACATCAATGTCATTTCGGACTCGGTTTTTACAATGGAGTCATCTTCAATCTCCCTGATCAATCCATCAAAACCATTGATACCAACTGATTTGATCATGATTTTTTCGCGATGAAGGGTTCTCTTTGCGCCATCCCAATCTTTTGCCGGAACACTGATTTGCCATTCCCTCAATGCGTGTTCAACTTCATCCAACAAATACTCGATCATTTTAGCATTTTGTAAAGGCTCATTCCCCGCCATTTCAGCAATGCTGGAAATGATTTTCTTATGGACAGATTGATAATACTTTTCCTTTACTGAGCCCGTTTTGAAAAATAAACACAAACGGTGTTGCAAGTTTTTCTGGTCGATGGGCTTGGTGATGCAGTCTGCAAAACCAAGGTTCAGCATTCTGCTGACTTCAGATTTGAAAGCAGCAGCCGTCAAGGCTATTACAGGAATGGCTTCTCCAAATTGTTCTCTGATCAAAACCAACGCTGTTGGACCATCCATGATGGGCATCTGAACATCCATGAGTACGAGATCATATGGATTTCTACTGATTTTCTCCAGCGCTTCCAAACCATTTTCAGCCTCATCAGGAATACCCGTCATGTTAGTGATCATCAGGTTAAACAGCATCCGGTTGAGCTTATTGTCTTCAACAATGAGAATTCTTTTTCCCGACATCAAGCTGCAGTCATCCTGCACAATATTCTCCTTGAGCAATTCATCTGCAGCTACCATCTCAAAGGGAATCTCTACCATGACCTTGGTACCAACATCTTTGGTGCTTTCAATCCAAATTTTTCCGCCCATCAGGTTTACCAGCGTTCTTGTGATGGCCAAACCCAACCCTGAACCAGGGTACCTGTGGTTGTTTTCGTTCGATTCCTGATAAAAATCCTCGAAAATATGGGCCAAGCCCTCCTCTGAAATTCCTACACCAGAATCTTCGCAGGTATATAAAACACGTTGCACCTGATCCTTTTCCTCCAACATTTTACTGGAAAGCCTGATCGTTCCTGAATCCGTAAACTTGATGGCATTCCCAACAATATTCATCAACACCTGCCGAATGCGCACCTCATCTGCAAACAAATTGGCATCAATATTGCAATCAAAATCTGTTTCAAAGCTGATTCCCTTTTCTTTTGCTTTAGGACGAAGAATATTTTCAACGCTTTTGTTGATAACCTTGAGGCAAATAATTTCTTTTTCAATGTTCATCTTTCCTGCCTCTAACTTCGAGATATCGAGGATGTCGTTGATTATGCCTAAAAGACCATGCGCCGCATCACTGATGCTCTTTACAAAATATTGCTGTTGCTCATTCAACTGCGACATGGATAACTGCTCTGCCAACCCCATGATGGCATTCATGGGAGTCCTGATCTCATGGCTCATGTTGGAAAGGAAGGCAGTTTTGGCCTTCTCGGATGCAATAGCCCTATTTTTTGCATCAACCAAGCTTTTTTGGAGTTCGCGGTTTTGGGTAATATCCCTGTAACTCCAAAGTTGACCTTTGAAGGAATTGTTGATGAAGATGGGCACAAAATCCCTTTCGAGTATCCTTCCATCCTTCAAAACCATATCCTGCCCAATCATGGGTTCTTTCTTCCCAATCAAGTTGAAAATATCATTTTTTACTTTTTCAGCGTCCTTAAAATGCAAAAGAAATTGTTGGAGCGCATCCATGGAATTCATTCCAACCAATTCATGGGGATGCACAGGAATATGAAAAAAATTACAAAACTGGTGGTTGACAAATACAGCGCAATGGTTTTCATCTTCCACTAAAATCCCGTTTCCTAAATTACCTAGTAAATATTCTAACCTGTTGGCATTGATGGCTTTGGAATTGTCTCGACATGTGCAAACCAATCCACCGTCTGACAAGCTGTTCAAGGATACGTATAGGGTTAATGATTTTTTATTCTTGGCAATTCCTATGGTCTCACCAGTCCAGTTTCCGTTTTTTTCCAGAACTGGAAAAACTTCCTTTTGCAATTTTACAAATGCCTCTGGGGTATAGATGGTTTCAAGGGACTTCCCCTGCAATTCTTCTAAGGACCCATACCCAAACAAATCTGTATATGCCTTGTTCATATACACATGCATCCCATTGTTGTCCAACAAGGCAATTCCGTCAAAAGCATTTTCTAGAGCGATCAACTTGGCCGGAATCAAAGTGGTATTATTTTCAGGTGCTTGTTGGTGTTTGATTAGCATGATTTTATAAAGTTTTTCAATCTTTATATGTGAGAAACCTTAAAATATGAAAAAAATCCTTTCTTTAATTATTTAAACCTCTTATCCAACAAAAAGAATAAATCAATAAATATATTTCAAAATATAAGGCAAGCCCAAAACATTCATAAAAAAGCTACTAATTAAAGTAATATGTATCTGTTTTTTAATTATTAAGTGACAAAACGCATCATTTTTTAAAAATCAACATAAATTTATCCCTACTGATAATGAACAAAATCGGCATCATAGAAGACAATATTTTCTTGCTGAAAAGCTTCAGGGACTACTTGAACAGTGCTGAGGGAATGATAGTGGTTTTTTCCTGTGCATCAATGGAAGAGGCCAAAGAACAAATAGAAACCAAGTATACCCAGGTTCCAGATATCATTTTATTGGACATTTTTTTACCAGGAGAATCCGGCTTGGAAGGCATCCCATATTTAAAGAAGAAATTTTCCAATACTAAAATCATCATGCTCACCTCATACAATGAACATGCCCTGATCATCAAATGCCTCAAACAGGGTGCTGTAGGATATGCATTAAAAACAGCTCAACTGAGCAACCTGATTGAGCTCATCAACAAAACCATCAGGACTGGAGCATTCATAGATGAGATGTCCATTGGAAAAGTCATCAACAACCTTCAATCAAAAAATGAACCCAGTTTCAAGGACTTGCTTACTTTCAGGGAAAAAGAGATTGTTTCGTTGGTTGAAAAAGGGTTCAGTTACAAGCAGATGTCTGATCAAATTTTTGTAACCACCTATACCATCAATTACCACCTGAAAAACATTTATAAAAAGCTCGGGATTCACTCCAAGTCTGAGTTGTTATCCAAGATCATGGAAGAGGGCAAAAGCTGATCAACTCCAACAAGAATTTCGCTGTATCTTTGACAGGATTAAAGACAAACAAGCCTTTGTAACATGTCAAAAACAGCTCCATACATCAATTTCAACGATACCAAGAAAGCCTTTGCCTACAAAAGCAATCAAGCGCTGAAAAGAGCCAGGTTTCTTTTCACAGCCATGCAGTTTGCCCCATTGGTCAAGCTCGGTACAAAAATAACCCCATGGGCCATCAAATCTGGTCTTCCCGTAAAAGGGATCATAAAAAAAACATTGTTCCAGCAGTTTGTAGGTGGTGAAACACTTGAAGAAATTGTAGCAGTTTCAGATATGCTGAATGCATTCAATGTGCAGGTCATTCTCGACTATGGTGTTGAGGGCGGAGAAGGGAACGAAGAAAAATATGAAGCTGAGACTGCTTACTTTATCAAGGTAATACAGTTTGCTGCAACCAGAAAAAACATTCCATTTATCAGCATCAAAATAACTGGCTTGGTCTCATTATCACTGCTGGAGCAATTGGAAAGCAATAAAATGACCAATCACCAAAATGGAATCAAAATCAATTTTGATCAACTGCTTGAAAACCTAAGTGCAGAACAAAAGGTTCAATGGCTCCAGCTCCTTGCCAGAACAGAGCAACTTTGCTCCGCTGCAGCAGCGGCTGGAATAGGAATCATGATTGATGCAGAAGAATCATGGATCCAGGACCCCATTGACAGGGTTGCCATTATGATGATGGAAAAGTTCAACAAGGGAAAAGTCGTGGTCTACAATACCATTCAGCTTTACAGATGGGACAGAATCGACTTTCTCATGCATTCCTTGGATGAAGCAGAAAAAGGATCATACATAACAGGCATAAAGCTGGTCAGGGGTGCCTATATGGAAAAAGAAAGGGCAAGGGCTGAAAAAATGGGCTACCCCTCACCCATTCAACCCAACAAGGAATCAACAGACAGAGATTATAATCAAGCACTTAGGGAATGTTTAAACAGAATTGAAAGCGCATCCATCATTGTGGCAAGCCACAACGAAGAAAGCAATCTTCTCGCTGCTTCGCTTAGCAAAGAACTTAAACTTGTACCAGCCCATCATCACCTGCACTTTTCACAACTGTATGGAATGAGTGACAACCTGACCTTTAATCTTGCAGGAGCAGGTTATAATGTTTCGAAATACCTGCCATTTGGCCCCGTCAATGAAGTCATCCCATATCTCATGCGCAGGGCAGAGGAAAACAGTTCTGTTTCAGGTCAGACAGGACGGGAACTGGAACTGATCAACAGGGAATGCAAAAGAAGGAATCTTTAACTGGGCAAAATCAAATCATTAAGTATTAATACTTAAAAAACTTGGTGGTAATCATGTTCAACTAAGAAAAAACATCTTTGGAGCTTTGATAGCCACTTGAATATTGATTAAATTTATAAGAACAATCAATGTTGCATGTACGGCATTATCAACCAATCGATTCAAGACCTTTTCGTTAAGAATTTTGGTGAGGAAACCTGGTTGAAAATCTTGGAGGGGGAATCTATGTTGGTAGAATACCGCCCTCAAAGAGCAGGTTTCACCGCTATGATGGATCGAATGTTGCATGGAATTGTGAAAATGTTTAAAGAAACCGCAATTAATGTTGCGCTTGAACCAAAAAAAATAAACAATGGTCAGGATCATGACCTGTTCAGGATTGAATGGAAGAAATAAAACTGAACCATACGATCACTGCCACGAAGTTGCCTGAAATAGACAAACTCTTCCCCTTTCATTTTATTGTGGACGAAGACATGTTTATCATCCGTAAAGGGCATTCGCTGCAAAAAATAATCAAAGGGAAATCCCGGCTGGAAAATGAATTCAACAGCCTTTTTACCATAGTCAAACCGAAATCAATTGCGAAGGTTGACTTTAAACATCTCCAACACATATGTTCTGGATTGGTGATTGTTTCCATCAATACACACAAGAACATACTCCTGAAGGGCCAGTTCGAATTCAGGCATAAAGAAAGACAAATTGTTTTTTTTGGCTCACTCTGGGCAGATGACCACGAAAAAATGTTGGAGTTGGGAATAACGTATTCGGACTTTCCGGCACACGACGCCATTTTTGACATACAGCAGATGAATTCTGTTCTAAAAAAAGAGCAGGAAAACATCGAGAAACTAAGACAGGAACTCACTATCATCAATCATTCTTCTGACCTGTTTTTAAACCTCCACAGCAGTGGCTTGATCCGAAAGGCCTCTCCATCATGCAAGTCCATATTGGGATATGAACCATCAGAGATGATTGGGAAACAGTTTCAGGATCTGTTCCCAAACAATGACAGTGTCGACATTGGGAATGAAATCAGGGAAATCATCCGTACTGGTTCTTCCAAGAACTTTACTTGTTATATTTTTTCGAAAAAAAACGATCGGATTGGAGTTAGTATATCACTTTCGCCGGTCATCAACAATATCAAAAAAACCACCCAAATCATTTGTGTTGTTCGGAACATCTCAGAAAGGCTGAAAGACCTTGAGGAGATTCGAAACCTTGCCTCTTTTCCCAATGAGAACCCCAATCCCATTTACAGAATAGACGCCAAGGGTGAAATTTTGTTCAGCAACAAAAATGCCAAAGCCATTACAAATGTGATTTTTGAGGGTAAGATTTTCAACATAAATATATTTTGGAACCATATAATTTCCTCAAATCCGACAATAACCTCAACCAATGTTGATGTCATTGCCAATGACAGGAATTACACGTTCAAGATCATCAAGCGGCAAGAAGGTTTCGAATTCAATGTATATGGATCAGATGTAACTGATCGCATTGAAACAGAGCAAAGGGCACAAGACAATTTCAACAGGTTGAACAACTTTCTTGAATCCACCAACGATGTTTATTATCTGATATACCAAAAAAACAAGGCAAAAAATTTCTTTACCTCAAGGTGGCCACTTTTCATGGGATTCAATCCTAATGTTGGAGATGTTTGGGAACAAAAAATGGAATGCATACTTGATGAATACAAAAATACCTATGAAGAAGCCATCAAGGAGTTTCATCTCAATGGCAGCATATCGGTCCGGTATAAGATTAAAAACAAGGTATCAGGCCAAGTAAGATGGATTTTGGAAGAAGGAAAAATCAAGTTTGACTCCACCCTGAACGATGAAATCATTTCCGGCAGGTTAACAGATATAACTGCCAATGAAAACTACAGAAACCAGGTAAAGGAATCTGAAGAGCGCTTCCAACTGATAACTGAGTCGATGCCAGTATTGATTTGGGTATCAGGAAAGGACAACAAGGTGTCTTATACCAACCAGGCTTCCAGAGATTTCTTTGGTTTTGACCTCAAGGAAATCCCAGACCAGGAAGCCTTTGCGGAGGTAGTTCATCCAGACCATAGAAAAATTGCCATTTATGATTGGAAGTTAAACCTGCTTGCCAAAAAGAGGTGCGAAATGCAATACCTGGTAAAGAACAAACATGGGGAGTACCGTTGGATTTCAGAGATTGCTGTTCCCAGGTTCACCAAGGACAATGAATTTCTTGGATACATTGGAACTGCATTTGACATCAGTGCAGAAAGAAAAATGTTCTATACCCTGGAGGAGGAAAAGCGAAAATATGAGATGATTTCCAACAAATCTGCTGATATCATCTTCCTGCTCAACAAGGCCGGCATCATTGAATATGTATCTCCATCCATCAAACGCATCCTTGGTTTCGCTGAAAAAGAGACCATCGGCTCATCATTTTTTACCCTCCAAAACGAGGACAGCAACATCAGCATTTCAGACTTTGCAGAAAATGACTTCAAAAACCAACGTGCCCTGAGCTTTCAAATGAAAGACAAGCAGGGAGAATTGAAATGGGTGGAAGCAGTTTACAGCAATTTCAGTGAAGACGAACTCGGAGGAGACAAACTGTTGATTCACGTACGTGATGTCAATGAGCAGTACGTGGCGCAGACAATGGTCATTGAGAACGAAGCAAAATACAGAAACTTGTTTTCAAACATGAACCTGGGCATCATGGAGGTGGACAATGATGAGCGTATTTTATATGTCAATCCCTCCTTTGAAAGGATTTCCGGATATGCAGAAGATGAACTTATCGGTAAAAAAGCTGATGATATATTTCTTATAAAACTATCCGAGAAAGAAATCAACCTTCAGGAGCGCAGAAATCGACAGTATGGCAAAGAAGGATTGTATGAAATCAGCATCAGGAAGAAAGATGGCAACTTTGCCACTTGGATCATCAGTGGTGCACCAACTTTCGATTTGAAAGGAAAGGTACGGGGCTCAATAGGAATTCATTGGGACGTTACTGAAATCAGGGATCTTGAAACCAAAATCCTTTTTGAAAGTGTACAGAAGGAAAAAGAACTGATGGAAGCTCGGCTACAAGCAGAGGAAGAGCAAAGGGATGTCATTGGAAGAGATCTTCATGATGGGGTCGGACAAATGCTAGCCTACCTCAGTGTTTATTTCAATATCCTGAAAGAAAAGGAAAGCATCAATACTGAAGATGTTGAAAAAGCCCAACACACCATCAAAAAAACCATTGATGAAGTAAGAAGACTTTCAAGAAATCTGGCACCTCCGGCGATCAAGGAATTGGGATTCAGGGAGGCTGTGATTGAACTGATTGGCAGCTATTCCATCATCCCAAAGCCATCCTTCAACCTCAAGATTTACAAGAGCAAAGACCCAGATAAATTTCTGCATGAACACAAGATCATGATGTTCAGGGTGCTACAGGAATTGAGCAGCAATACATTCAAGTATGCCAATGCACAAAAGGTAGATATCAAAATTGATCAAAACAAACAGGGAATGCAAATGCGCTATAAAGACGATGGATCCGGCTTTGAAATGGCTACCGTAAAAAAAGGGATAGGATTAAAAAGTATTCTTTCGCGGGTTGAGTTCTATGGTGGAGATGTTAAAATTAAAACCAAGCCTGGGGAAGGTATTGAGGTATTCATTAATTTACCTTTTGAATAAACATTATGACCAAAAAGATACGCATTATCATCGCTGACGACCATTTGCTAATTGCCGAAACCTGGGCTACACTGATCAACATGGATCCCGAGTTTGATGTTGTTAAAGTCTATGACAATACCAAAAGCCTGATTGATGAAATTACAGATATCAAACCCGATATCGCTATTCTTGACATCAACATCAATCCTTTTTCTGGCATCGAAGCCACCAAAATGATCAAAAAATTGGTGCCTGGAACCAAAATAATTGGCGTATCGATGCACAACCAACCATCATTTGCCAAAAAAATGATTAGAAATGGTGCATCAGGTTACGTAACAAAAAACTCCAGCAAATCAGAAATGTATGAAGCGATCAGGGCTGTAATGAGGAACGAAAAATACATCTGTGCTGAAATACAAAGGAACATCACCAATCAGTTGCTGGTGGATGAAGATCAGAACAAACTGAGCAAACTTACTGAACGGGAAATAGAGATCATCAAGCTGATCAAAAATGGATGTACCAACAAGGAAATAGCCGAAACCTTGTTTCTTTCTCCAAGAACAGTAGAAACACATAGGGCAAGAATTCTCAAGAAACTTGACTTGAAAAACTCATTGTCCCTTGTAAAATACATCAACGAATCTTTTTTGGATCTGTAGGGCAATGTTGAATCCCTGATCAGTCGCCCCAAATATTGTCTTTGCCCTGTAGCCAATCTTTTACCAGGCTGGTGGTTACGGATTTGGGTCTTTCCAAAGGCATAGCCAGAGCCCTGTCCCAACAAAGACTGGCAAGAACGCCCAATGAACGGCTCACGCCAAACAATACAGTATAAAATTCATATTCAACCATTCCGTAATGAACCAGCAATGCTCCGCTGTGTGCATCCACATTGGGCCAGGGATTTTTTACCTTGCCTAGACCGCTTAAAATTTCTGGAACTGTTTCATAGATTGTCCACACTGTTTGAACCAATGGATCATATGGCATGTGCTTTTTACCAAATT
>Ga0222712_10002982_pt1 | contig 18859 bp, 29 predicted proteins | sample C33_657DmetaG_FD_165043 | JGI IMG/M metagenome (GOLD analysis project Ga0222712, IMG submission 165043) | Estuarine water microbial communities from San Francisco Bay, California, United States - C33_657D | ecosystem: Environmental > Aquatic > Marine > Unclassified | place: USA: California... | reverse complement strand
CCACCCCTCACCCGAATTGAACTCGGTCACGACGCACTCGATGAAGTTTGTCTTCTTCTTGTGCTTCACGGCCAGGGTCACCGTGCGACCGACCAGGGCCTCGAACCAATTCTCGTACGTCTCCAGATCGCCCGCGAGCTCATCGCGCTCCTTCACAAGGTCCAGGACTGCCTCAATAGCCTCCATTTCTACTGTTGAAGTGCGGGCCGTTTTTATCTGGGTACATCTTAGAATGATTCACTTGCGTCTGGCGGGCGCGATGGCACTCGTCGGTCTCATCTTTACGAGCCGGCCCTGGCTCCATTTTCTCAAGAAGTTCAGTCCCGAAGTGGGTCTACTCGTCAAGTACATGTCCATAGTTTTCACGATTTTTGTACTCGACTTGGCCGACCCTTCTTTGAAGATCTCCAATCCACGCCGAGCCTTGGGCGCCGTATTCATAGCTATTGCATTCTTAATGATTTTCAATTACCAGTCCGAATGGATCGAGGAGGCCGGAGCCGATAAGGTCGAGGTCCAGACGCCCGATGGGGCCGTGTATCACAGGGCCCGCGATACGCTAGGGCTCAAACCCGGGGCGGCCCGACTTGTGACATTCGTCCTGGTCCCATTCCTCCTGGTCCTTTTTGGTTCGAAATTTCTTCGCAACGGTCAGAAAATAATTCTGGACTAAAATTAAAATGGGAAAGTACAAGTCGATTTTTTTAGAGAGCTTTGCCGGCAGTGGCGGCGCGCTTGGCGCCGTGGCGACCTCACTCCTGATTGGTCTGGCTTTTGGAATTCCGGGTCTGGTCCTCGTGACGCGGGAAAACAAAAAGCCAAAGTCGAAGCGGAACATGGCCCTAGTTGTTGTGGGACTCATTCTGATGGCGCTGGGTGTGGCGTTTGGACTCGGTTTCAATGCTGAGGGCCTAGTGAATGGTATTAAAAATCAATTATGAGCGTGAAGGTCGCCCAGGGGTCCTGGCGAGCCCGCGCGCGCTTGCCGCAACGCCCCGCACCCCTGTTTGCCAGCTTCGGGGCCGGGTCCTTGATCGGCTCGTCGTTGTACCAGCACTTGTCAAGGTGCCGATCCGAATAGTAGTCGGTCGTGTACCGTAGCACATAGTCGATATCCTCGGTCGAGATGCCCTCATTCCGAAGGAACCGGAAGGTCTTCTCGATCTCCACGAGGTCCTGCATAGTGTCCTCGAGGATCTCGTCCCGGTAATCCGGGAAGTCCTCGGCCATCTCATTGGCCTCGGCGATGCTCTCATCGATAACCTCGCTGAGAATCTCGGCACAACGGGTCTCATAGGCCTCCTCGTTCCACTGGTCCCGGACCGCACGGAACCCCTTGAAGTAGATGGGCGCACGGCACATAGGGCACGAGGAGCCGGCCGCACCCTTGAGGTACCAATTCTTGACGCAACCCGTACAGAAGGTGTGGCCGCAGCACAGCTTCTGGAAGGGACCGATCTCACCGTAGCAAACGGCACACTCCATGGTTTGTCTCTTGTAAGTTTGTTTGATAATTGTTAGGGTCCGGCGCGTCCCTGGGCCGGGCATGACATGTTTTTAAAGACTTGGCTCGTGGTTCCACCATGTTGGTCCGGGCCTCTACAGTGATCGCGCCGCCTACCAAGCCTCGGCGGACAGCCAAGACCATTCCAAAACCCCAAAACTTTTTCACGATTCATACCCAGCCGAATGATGCGTTCACGCTCAAGCTCCACGACGAAGGCCGGACATCGGTCGTGGGGTTCAAGGATTGGGACGATGCCCTATTCATTGGTAAAATGATCGAGACTCATTTCATTCGCGAAAAACAATGGCCGGACACTCGAGAGGCCGGATCCCTGATCCTCCCAAACTCTATGGTCGGCGATGTATTGCACCATATTTATATCCAAAAATGGGACTATGACGAACTGAAACTGACGTGTACCAAGAACTTCCTAGACCTCATCGGTGTCGACGGTATCATCAAGAAGAAACTCGGAGGGTACACGTTCGATGGGAATGTGTACCGCTTCACGGCCGATTGGGATTTTTACCGCCTTCGGCTCAAAGAACTTTGGTTTGTAAACGAGCCCGATACGGACTAGGGCAGCCAGGCCCGCTTCTTGAGGACGGCCTTGGCGTAACAGGCGCACAGAACGAAATGAATATTCGCCCAGTCTAGGGCGTCCCGGGTATCGAGCTTCACATTCATCGGATTAGTATTCACCTGCTTTACGATATCGAAGTGCTTCGAAGGGTCGCCCAGCGTCTCGGCCACGTCATTCATGCCCCCGAGCCACTTGACGTGCGTCTCGTTATTGGGGTCAAAAGCCTTAATAAATTTCGATGTAATCGACATTTATTAGTCTGACCCTATTTTCTTTATCCCGCGATACCACACGCACAGCCCTCCGACTTGCGCGAAAATACAAGAACCAGGGCCGCGACAAGCAAACCCCAAAAGATAACCTTCTTCATCTTATTCTTCACCGAGAGATTCTTCGGACTCGGCCTCTGACTCGGCCTCGTCGTCCTGATCCGACTCGTCCATCTCGTCAGAAGACTCGCACAAGGACTCCTCATCCTCGGTCTCGTCCTCCTCATCGGACCCTGGGACGTAGTCGTCGTCCGTATCGACCCGAACGAACCCATCATCACCGACCGGAGCGAACCCCACGTCCTCGGGCCGAGTCGTGTTCATGTACTCGGCGATAGATTCATCATCGATCTCATACGTATCATCTTCGAACCGCCATACGCGATCTTCCGTTTCGCTGAGGTATCTGATTGTGAAAATTACTCCATCAATTTCTTCAATTTTGGCCAGAAGTGGGACGGGCTTGCGGGCTCCCACGTCTGTCCAAACTCGCACGAGTTCGTTGAGGCGATCGACCGGCATCTGATGATGTCGGCTCAAATTGTTTTTATCTGAAATTTACGCGACGTACTGACCGCCGAGCTTCACCTTGTAAAGCATCTTGCGAGCGCGGACCTTGCGGACCGGCTTGCCGCCGAACAGCTTCGCCAGACCCATGTTGGCGCCTGGGCTCACCAGATGCTTGCGCGGGCGGCCCACCTTGCGTTTGGGCGCGTAGCCCTCCATCATCGGACCGATGTAGGCCATACGCTTCACGTGATGGACGCGCACCCCTGGCACGCGCGCTGCGTACTTGCCACGTGGCTCACCGTAGTTCTTGCGGACCTTGCGGACCAGCTTGGGACGGATCGGGCTGGGGATCGCATTCGCCGGAGCGAACTTGACGTGGACGGTCGACCCGGCCGGGTTCTTGTAGTACTTGGCCTTGGGGGCGTACTTGACACCCTTGTCGGTCTTGACAATGTACTTGCCAGCGGCCGTCTTGAAGATGACGCGACGCTTGACGTTCATGAAGTCGGTGGGCTTGGGGGACGAGCGGGGCATTTTATTAAAGGCCAAGATATTTTACATCTTGGCGGCGGTGCGGGCCAGCAGACCCAGACCGCGTGGGCCGCGCTTGGCGCCCTTGTTGGCGCGGACCTTGCGGACCGCCTTGCCACCGAACAGGGCCGCAAGACCCATGTTGCCACCCGGGCTCACACGGTACTTGCGGGGACGACCCACAGGGCGCTTGGCCTTCGGGCTGTAGAGGGCCGGCAGGGCGCCCGCCTTCACACCGGCGTAGGCGCCGCGCTTCACGCCGCGGTTGGCGCGCGCCTTGCGGACCGCCTTGGGACGGATCGCGGTCGGGACGCGGGCGTTCGAGTTAGACAGGCTGCGCTCAGTGCCGCCTGGGCTCTTCACGAACCGGGCCTTGGGGTTGTACACGAGGCCACCCTTGGCGGTGCGGGCCGCGTACTTGCCGTTCGCGGTCATACCGATGACGCGACGCTTGGAGTTCAGGAACTTGGTGGGGTTCAGGGTGACGCGGGCGCGACCACGGGGCATTTGGTACTATTACAACACAAAAAAATCAGCACTTCCAGCGATTCCCGCAGCCCTTACAGGTGACGTAGGTTGTCATCGGCTCGTCGGCCGAGCGCGTCTGGAGCTGGTAGTAGACCGTCTTGGTACTCTTGCACCGGCCGCACTTGAAGAAGCCCTCGTAGTCCTTCTCGGCAGCCTTTGCGCGCTCGATCATAAGCTCGCGCTCCTTAACCTTCATGATCGCCTTGGCCCACGGGCCATCGGGCCAAAGCACCTCCGGAGGGTACTGGGCCAGTTTCCGCATCTCGAGCTGCTTGGCGCGGAGGCGAGCCACCAGCTGGGGAACCAATTTCATTTTCAAATTTACGCGGCCCCCCACGACATCAAGCTCGACCGCAACCACAGGGGCCCGATCCATTTCGGCCATGAGATGGATGAGCTTGTGCTTGTAGCGCCACCGGAAGCTCCGGTTCTCCCAGCTTGCCACGTCATTATAGTTCCGGGTCGTGCTTACGGCCCAGTTGTAGATGGACTTTTCGGCGTTACGGATTCCGGCCCCGTCCCCGAAGATGGACGCGAGCTTGGTCCGGGCGTGCTCGCGCAGAGCGTGCTCCATGTCTTTGTTTGAGTTTTTAACCTGACCCCAACATGTGCGCCCTTGACCGCCCCATCACACATTTTTTAGGCCCACGTCGATCTCATACGAATCGGTCCCGGCCATTCGTTTTTTAAACTGTATTTCGGCCCGCTCCTTGCAATCCATTTTACAGGTCGTTAGGGCGTCCCGGGTCTCCTTGTGATGGTCGGACCACCCGGCCGAGTCATCCTTGAACTTTCCGTAGTTCTGGGCCCGTTTCATGGTTTCTTCTATGTTGCAGCTCGGATAGTGCAGGACCATAAGTTCCTCTTTCGGGATCTCCTTGACTATTTTCCCCTTGAAATTGTGGGGTCCGTACGGAATGGACCGACCGACGACCCCAGCGGCCTTGCCATTTCCATAGGCTATAAAACGTTCTGGATTTTTGTGGAAAAATCGGCCCTCTATGAAACAGTTCTGGTAGTCCATGCGATCCGGGGCGAGCTCTGTATTTTGCATGTGAAATGCATCGGCCGAGTACCGGGCGAAAACTTCCGAGGCGGGCCGGGGGCCGTACAGAAGCTCGTCTGAGTCAATGTGGACCAGATATTTGATACCATCCTTTTGGGCCAGGCGGAGACCCTCCCGGACAATCAGGTCTTGTTTGACCCGGACGTTCGCGGGCTCGTCGATTGTAGAATCGTGGGTGTATCCGAGACGGCTCTTCCAGTTTCGGTAAAATTCGACGCTCGACCCGAACTGTCCGAGGTTCTCTGAATCTTCATCCAAAAATATGTAGAACCGGGCTATCTTCATTTTGTCCTGGTGATACTGGACCCAGGTCTTGAATGCATGGGGGTCCTTGACGAGTGAAACGATCGCCGTTTGGGGCCCTACTTGATTCAGGACCAGGACTCCGATGACGAACAAAAACAGCGCGAAGGCTGTTAGGAGTGCCAACTCCATATAAGAAGAAGCAACCTTTTTCTTTCAAAAAATGATGATGCTCTGCAGCACGACCCGCTGTCCCGTATGACGCCTGTAGCAACTGTCACGTCTGCGCCGAAAGGCGCCTCATCAAGGCTCTCCATCTCGAGGCCCGCCGTCAGGGGATCCATCCGGCGTGTATGGCTCACTGGATCCATCGCAAGTTTGGAGACTTTGTGGTCCGTCGAGTCAGACGGGATGGCGGCCATGGTATATCGATCCCATGCGTCATCTGCCGTAAGGCCCTTGAGCGCTACTCGATTCAGTGGAGGGCCCATATAGGTCAGGTCTGGGTCCGGAGCACCGACCCGTGCCCGCCAAAATCCAAGCCGACAAACAAGCAAAAACATAAACTTGGGTTTAAGTAAATGATGAATTCCAAGTGGGTATTCCAGATAGGGCTCGGTCTTCTCCTGGCCGTTATCATCCTGAACGCCACGCCACTCGTTTCCGGGTACGAAATGGCACAGGCGCCAGCTCCAGCGCCCGTGATGTTGGGACCAGAGACGGCTCCGCCCATGATGATGATGGGTCCAGAGACGGCTCCACCCGTGATGATGGGCTCACAGGCGGCCTCACCCGCCTCAGTCGCTGACGTGGCCTTGGCGAATCCTCCAGTGGCCGCCCCGCCCGTCTACACGACGGCAAGTCCCATGCCCCGGCTCGAGTCCTCGTCAACGCTAGTACAGACGCAGCCTTCACTGGACCCATCAATGAACGCCATGTTCGCTCAGAGCCAGGACCCAATGATCCGGGCGAGCATGCAGGCTTCACAGAAGGTCGTCATCCCTAAAGCCCCGGCAATCATTCAGGCGCCACCCATGGCCCAGGGCCTTTCGTCTATGTCCACCATCACCGGTATGGACATTTAAATTTTGTATTGTAATATCAGAATGAAGCTCCTTCTGAGTGTGATTGTGGGCCTTCTGATCGCATGGATCATACTTTCTTTCGTGGACCGCGAGACGTATGTGCTCGCCCCTGTGACGTATGAACGTTCGAACGAACTGGACCCTGACGCGGATGAACGCCGACTCATAAAGGCTCTCGCGGCGGCTTCGGGGCGGAACGTTTCAGACCAGGATGCCCGCCAGATTCTTTCGACGGTCGATGCGGCGCGCGCCCCAGCCCCAGTAATGGTCCTGCCGGGTGCGCCGTCTCCGGCCGCGTTTGCACTACCCCAGCCCGGACCGACGGCTCCGGCCGGTATGACGGCCGATGCAAGAGCCGCACAGACCGCAGCGGCCGCTGCAGCCGACTTGCCCGGAGCGGCCCGGGCTGATGGAACCGGGACGGGCGGGGGTGGTTTCGGCGCCGGCGGACCTGGAGCGGGTGGGGTGGGTCTGACGACGGTCACGGCGGGTGGGGCGCCTATAATAATGGGCGGCCAGCCGACCCAGCCGGTCGCGGCCGGCGTAGCCTCGCTCGCTCCGGCTCCTGTATCTCGTGCGATGGCAATGGCGCCCGCCCCGGCGCCCGCGGCCATCATTTACGGCGGACGGGCCCCAGCTCCAGCCCCGGCCGCTCGCGGTGCCAAAAAGAGACGCGCCCCGGCCGCTCGGGGCGCCAAGACGCGCCGTGAGATTCTCATCGAGGAGATCGATGAAATTCTGAAGAAAATCTAAGTCTTTGTTTTGCGTGTAATTCCAAGAACGTTCTCGAGCTTGCTCTTTGAACGCTCAAGTGGCTTGTCCCGTTTGAGCTTCAATGTATCGGTCTGGGCTGTGGCCGTCTCGATCGCGGCCAATTTACCTCTAGAATTCGACGTACTTTGACCGACCTCGGGCGCCTTTTCTGGATCATTCGAAACGCCCACCTTTTGATGGAGCTGTTTTTCGTTAGGAAAATAGACCGGAGGAGGTTCGATCGGACCTCCATACGTGCGGAACTCGTCGATCGTCATGGTCCCTCCAAAGATCTTTAGGGCCTGACGTCTAGGCGCCGGAAACAGCGGAATAAACTTACCATATGATCTGCGCCTCATCATGGCCAAAATCATTTGGATTTCACCGGACCGAGACGTCCCCATATCGAGCGCATAAGCCTTGGCACATTGCCACGAGCAAAAATTCCCCTGGGTCGTAAACACGTCCCTCTTTTCATCGTACCGTACGGGCAAGTGAATGCAGGGTCTCTGGGGCAGCGAGTGAACGCACCACCAACACACGAGCTCCGGGTCCGGGTTCGGTGGGGGCGTCGTGTTTCCGGTCGGCCGGGCCAGGCGTTCGTCCCGTACAATCTCTCGACGGGCCACTCGGGCCTCCGTAATCTCCCTTTTTTGCGAACAAATCATCTTGGACTTAAAAACTTGAAAATCTTTAATAGTACGTAATGATCTTATCAGTTGATTGTGGAATCAAGAACCTGGCCCTGTGTCTCATTAATCCGGTTGATCGACGTATTCATCATTGGGACGTTTCGGGTGTGCCGCCACTCCACGCCGATGGAATTTTCCCATGCATGGTCCGGCATCTCAATTCGAAACCATGGGTTCTCGAGGCCCATACGGTCGTGATTGAAAAGCAACCCGACAAGAATCGGGGCATGAAGGGGATCGAGAACCTTCTTCATACTTACTTTTTAGTAAAGGAAAAGGAGGTCATAATCTGGGACGCACGCCACAAGATCCCGGACTTTGCTGGTCCTGGAAAGGTCATGTACGCCAAGCGCAAGAAGGCCTCGATCGAACGGGCCCGGGCATTCATTGACGCGACCGGTCCAAACAAGGACTGGGTCCCGTTCTTCGACAAGCACGCCAAGAAAGATGACCTGGCCGATACGGTCATGCAGGCCCTGAGCTTCATAGACAAACGGCCCGTGGGCGAAACCGCTTCGGGTTCCGCCCGGCCCAAACGCGCCAGTCCTCGGAAACCGACCGAGAACCAGACCCGGACCAAATACTCAAAGGCGAATCTTGCCTGGCTGGTGAAAACCGGAGCCAAGCAGGATGCACGTTTTAGAAAGGACCTGGCACGGTACTACCAGTCCATCGACGAATTGAAGTCTGAATTTTCACTCTAAATTATGAGAGACTTTTGGTGACCGACCCGAACCTGAGTGTCGATATACACAGGGTGCCCGGCCTCCTTGAGGTTCCGGCAGAAGGCCACGTCCTCGGCACTCATGTCGACCAGTGGACCCAGGCGCTGCAGGTCCGACCAGAACCACGGGTACTTCAGGGACTCGACCGCGCCCTTCTTGATTGCCATCCAGCCCATACCCGCATAGGCAACCTCGACGTACCGGGGCGAACCCTGGATGTCGTCCGGACGCAGGAACTTGAACGTACCGTTCTTCTGGAACCAATCCTCGTCCCAATCACGCACGACCGCAAAGTGCTGCAGGTCCTCCATCATGTACATACCGGCCGTGACGTCATGCGGGCTCTCCAGAATCTTGAAAAAGTCCTCGGGCTTGAATACCATGTCCGAATCGACCCACATGATGACGTCGTACTCGACCTGCCCCTGGAATGGCTTCTGGTCCGGACCTTTCAGGACGTCTCCACCCAGACACTTGGCCCGGGCGAAATGGACCACGCTCGAATGCTGCTGGGAAATCATAATCTGGTGACCCTTGGCATTCGCCTGCATCAGAAGATCCGACCAGGCCAGAAGGAACTCGCGCGAGTAAGTCTTTCCGGGCATACAGAAGATCACACGGACCATTTACATATTTTGGACCTAAATTCTTAAAGCCAAGAAATTTCTCGGTCCATATCAAATGAAGTTCTCGGGTCGCAAGCTGCTCGTCATTGCCCTGGCCCTTGTGGTCCTCTTTTTCATCTTCCGCCGGGGCCTGAGCCTCGCGAGTGACATGGCCTTCAACCCGCCCTCGGGTATGTCCTGTGCTTCTCCGGCCGTGCCGGCCACGGCCAAGTGCGAGGCGCCCTACCCTAACGTCGGGACCATCTCCAAGGACGGGACCCTCAAGTACTGCTGCAAATAAATTTCACGGCCCATATTAAATGGGTGGTAATACATCCAAGACGTCGGTCCAGCAGACGAATGAATTTATGACGAAAATTACAAACTCGTTCGTGTCCGAGAATTCTCAGAAGGTTTCGGCCCAGTCTAATAACATTAACGCGGCCAGTTTCCGTGGGGCCAAGATCAAGGGTTGTGCCGTCAAGGTGAACCAGAGTATAACTTCGGACACGGTCGCGACCGGACAGATGTCGGCCAAGAACATCCAGGACCTGACGGCCAAGCTCAAGAGCGAGTCGGCCGCTGCGATAGACCAACAGGCTAAAACCTCGACCGGTTTTCTGGCCCCGGCATTTGGCAACAGCTCGACGGCCTCGACCGACATCAAGAACAAGGTCAATACGGTCATCGACAATACCATGAAGTCGAGCACTGTCCAGGACATCTTCGCCCGGGCCAATAATACGAACGCGGCCGACTTTGCTGGCGTCGAGTATGAATGTTTCCAGTGGCAAAGCCCTGAGGAGCGCGCCATCATTGTCGATCAGAATATCAAGGCGACGGTCGTCGCCAAGGGCGTTGCGGATGCACTCACACAGGCCATCTCAAAGGACGAGGTCCTGGGCTCGCTCGTTACGGATGTGAAGCAGACCGCAACGACCGAGAGTAAGGGTCTTGATGATTTGGTAAAGGCTATTTTCGAAGGAATCACTGGAATATACGGAGTGATAGCTCTGATAGTCATTTGCTGCTGCTGTGTGTGCTGTTGCGTCCTAATTGGTGCCGTAGCCATGGGTTCAGGTGGCGGGGGTGGGGCCCCTGAAGTTCCGGCCGGAGTTCCGGGTGGCGTGACGCTTTCGGCGGCCCCGCCTGTAATGCCGACCGCTTAGGCTCACTTACCCTTCTTTTTCATTATAAAAAACAAAACAATCGCACATATCGACAACAGAAGAAGAAACCCTCCGACACTAAGTCCGATAATAAGACCCTTCTTAGATTCAGGCGCTGCCGAAGTCGCTACGCCCGCAGCGACCCCGCCAGCCGCCGCGCCAGCCGCCGCGCCAGCCGCCGCAGGAGCAGCCGCCGCGCTCGATCCACCCGTCGCCGTCCCCCCTGGAGCCGCAACCGTGGTTCCGGCCGGTGGCGGTGGCGGTGGGACCGTCACACCCGTGATGGTGTTCTTGCACTCGGCCGTAACTGGAGAACCCGTCAGATTGGCATTTCTGAAATCATTAACGCACTGGGCGATATTCATATTACAGACGGGCGGGTTCGGGCCCGGAAGCAGAGACTCATCCGAGGCTTTAGCGTTCGAGCACTCGTTCGAAGCGCAGAACATATTCATGGTGCCGATCTGGGCCGCGGCCGGAAGATCCGACATGGCCTTGGCGAGTTCTTTGCAGCCCGGGTATTTCTTTTTGTTCTCATCATTGAGACAGCCGTTCCCGAACTTCGTCACGTTATAACACCCACACTTGGCATCCATGGGATTCGCGTCACAGTTCTTCTGGACGAGTGCCACGGCGCGCTGCTGATCGGAAACTTTGGCGTTCGCCGCTTTGAGTTTGCTGTTGACGAAGGTCATAAGGGGTGCGTTCCCCGACCACCCTGGAATGGCCTCGATACGCTTCAGAAGTTCGCTATCGAGTTCCGCACCATAAAATTTCTGACACTCGGAACTCAGAGACAGGGCATTATAATCCAGGGCGCCGCACCGATCGGCCGAAATGCTGTTTACAGTGGTCGGGTCGAAATACTTTGAAAGTTGGTCGAGCGGAATACTAACCGAGTTGTAAGAACACACGACTTGCTTTCCGGACCAGTCAGTCTGAGTGACCTGACCTATATCCTGACCTCCTATTTTGGGACAATATTCCACATAAGGTTTAGGGGGCGCGCACTTGCTCCCCTTGCCAGTACACCCCGAGCCGCTTCCTTTAGAATCCCAATAATAATCAGCGTCGCACCCTTTCGTTCCGGTCGCTGGAACGGCCGTCTCACGAACCTGCACCCCAATCGCCGGTTCCTGTGGAGTCGTTTTGTATTTACCCCCAAGCCTTGGCGGGGCGGCGTAGTTGTGGAAACTTCCAGTAGCGGACCGAGTACACGCGGTGCTTCCACCACCTCCTCCCATTAATACTGGGCGCGAAAAAAGTTTAAAGATTTCCTGGGACCTCTTTAATAATGCATCGACCTGAGTTGCAGCAGTTGCCCGCCAACTGGGAGATCATTCGGGACGAAATGAAGTCCATTAAGGCGGTGTTCCCTGGGGTCCGACGATACAAAACGGCCGACTACGACGACCTCCACAAGGAACTGTACAACGCGGTCGTGGCGTGTGAAGGCTGGTCGGGCGTATTCGACATGGACGACAAATGGTGGAACTTTCCACTCTTCACATACGGCGAGCCGACCAAACCGGCTCGGAAACTCGCGCCCCGGACAGTAGAGATTTTGGAAAAGGTTGGGGGCGTTTCTTTTGCGGCATTTTCCCTTCTACTTCCCATGGGTATATTGGTACCCCACTGGGACAAGCCCGCCTCGGACCTACCGGCCGGGTCCCGAACATATCATCTCGGTCTGGACTGTCCTGAATATTGTTACTTAATTCAGGGTGACAAAGCAATTTCAGAAGAAAATGGAAAGTTTTTTAGTTTCGCTTGTAATGAAATTCATTCGGCCATAAATCTGTCAGAGAAAGTCAGAGTCATTATGTACATGACATTCACCAAATAGAAACTAAAATTCAGTTTTAGTAAATGAGCTTAGTCCGAGGTACGATCACTCGGCCGTTTTACGACTGGGACGGCCGGAAGTACATCGAATTTCAGACCGAAAATCAGAAGGTCATCAGGGCCAAGGTTCCGTGGCGATACAACCGGGTCATGTGTCATGTCGAGGGGATTCGCCCGATCCAGGATCTTAGATCGGGTGAATCTGTAGAATTTTTAATTGAAAAAAAGATTTGGGATGGTGAATCTTATTGGATCGTCTTGTCAATTAGGCCTGACGAGCCATGACCACCGCGAACACGACGATCAGAAGGGCCAAGAGGATCTTCATAAGTGTGTTTGAACGGGGTGGGACCGGTGCACCCTCGAGAACGTAGGTCTCCTCGCCCTCACCCTCATAGGTCTCCTCGCCCTCACCCTCATAGGTCTCCTCGCCCTCGGCACCATAAGCCTCGACCGTGTACGACGAACGGCCCGCGGCCGGAGCCGAAGTGATGCGCGAGGCTGGAGCTGGAGCACGCGTGGTGCTCGGCTTGTCGTCACGAGCCTTCACGAGGCACGAACGCAGACGCTTCAAGCAAGCCTCCGTCTGACCCGGGGTGATCTTGGGGCGCGGGGCGGCCGGGGCCCGGGTGACCGCAGCCGCAGGGCCCGGGGCCCGGGTGACCGCAGCCGCAGGGGCCGGGGCGCGAGCGACCGCCGCCGCTCGCGCGGCCGCCGCCTGCTGAGCCGCTGCGGCGGCGGCCGCGTCGGCGGCGGCCTTGCGAGCCGCCTCCGTCTTCTCGGCCGCGGCTCTGGCAGCGGCCGCAGCCGCAGCCTGTTGCGCCGCCGCAGCAGCCGCGGCTGCTGCGGCGGCGCGCTGTTCGGCCGGAGATGGGCCGATCGGACGGGGAAGACCTACACCGGGCTTCGTCCACACTGGTCTCTTGTCGTTCCAGCCGGGATTGGCGAAACCACTCTTGGTCCAGCAGGCCTGTCCGTCAGCGGCCGTGACGAAACCAACGCATCTCGGATCATCGTTGCAACGATCCGCACAAACGTTAGGATCCGAAGTTGGGTAGTTCGCAAGGTCGTTTCCTGGGTAGTCGACCTCCCGACCACGGTCCTGGAACTTGGGGAGTGATGGAACACCCGTATTCGAGGCCCACACGGCCTGGTTCGCGTTATTATAGATGACGATATTGCGATCATTCTGCATCACGAGACGGGTCCCGCCCCGACCGTTCGTATTCGTGGCCCAGACCGGGACCTGCACCTCATTCACAGCCGCATAAAGTACAAAATTGCCATCGGCTTGCATAATGGCCTTATTAGCCAATCGGGGAAGGGAAAGGAATCCAGTAGGGACCGGGACCGTCTTTCCATTCGTACCGGTCGCCCAGAATGGTGCGTTCCCCTCGTAACCGACCAGATTACCATCGGTCTGCATGATAAGACGGTACCGTTGATTGGAGCTGACGAGCTGTTCATTTACGTTCAGGAATTGATTGGCAGTCATCTGCGGCTTGCCATTTGCCGTTCCCATTATTACTCTCTACCCAGATTTTTTCCGAATTCAAGAATTCTTGACAAAAATTAGAGTGCCGATCAGGATTGCGATAATGAGAATGATGAGCCACATGGGGTATCCACCACTGGCCGACTGGATCGGGTACATCTCACCCTGGACCGCATAGGTCGACGTGCCGACCGACGGGGCCGGGGCTGGAGCGGCCACTGCGGTATTCGACGACATTGCGACCCTACTGCATTCATTCACACCGTTGATGATTTCGCTCTTTTGTGTAGCGTTCACGTATCCCACCTTATCAAGAACTGCTTGCATGCACGTCCTTGTTGCATTCTCTGCAGCGATGAGGGTGATGAGATTGGGTTGATTCGACGCTGCGCTCTTCTGCTGACTCGCCCCGGCCGCGATCTTAGAGCCGTTCGGGACGAGCTGGACGGCATTTCCCGGATCATTCTTGTAAAGAAACTTGGAGACGCCGGCCTTGTCCGTGTAGACGACCGCACGGATCGGTGGGTTCTTGATTTGATAAGCGGTCACCATGGGGAGAACCTTGGCACCGGCCGGATTACCACCAAAACCTCCGCTCGGCTGACCGATCGACTCGACCCCGACCTGGGTCCCGATCGCATCGAAGGCCATCATGTTCGCCGTCATCGGGTACACACCCGGGTTCTGGAGCTGGCCCGCCTTCATGTTTTTGGTTACAAAATCGATGTATTGTCCGAGGTCCAATTTATCGTCCGGGACGAACGTTGTTTGATTCTTTGCATTTCCATCGGGTGACGTCGAAGTAACCGAAACGGCACCAGTATTCGTGTCGAAAGATACCTTGACCGCCAACGCCTCCGCAATTTTGCCAAAGCCGCCGCCTCCACCTGACACGCCCAATACTTTCACACCAGGTTGGGACTGAGACTGCTGACCTCCCATTTTATACTAGGGGCCTACAAATTTTTCGAGAGGATCCAGAGGAGAATCACGACGAGCAGCATCGTCAGAATCAGGACCCAGTTGCGGCGTGGTCCGACGACGCCTCCGAACGGCGAACCCTCCATAGCGTAGCCCGACGTGGTTCCGGTCGGGACGGCCTCGATGATCCACTCGGTCGGCGTGCCCGGATTAATTCTCGGCTGTGCGCCGCCCTGAAGATACATCCCCTTCGCGTCTCCGGGGTACGGATTCCAGATGATAATTCGGTTGGTCGTACCATCCTTGAGAAGGAACTTCCAGGCGAAGTCATAGTTGTTTGCCGTGTACGGGTTCGCGTACAGAACGAACCCCGAGTGACGAATAGACCCGGCCGGCGTGTCGAGCGAAATCATTGTTATACGCGAAGTAGACTGATTCTTGTAAATATCGGTCCGTGAAGAACGAGTGATGGTGACGCCGCTGAGGCCTTCGATGATCGTATTGTTCGGGCCCGCGGCCATATACTGCCCGGTCGTCGCATTTTTGAGTCTAAATTTGGGAGGAATAGACGTGGTCCGAACGAGTTTGTACCCGGGCTTGACCCACGTGGCCGTGGCCGGAGTCGGGAAAGTCGTCAGGGCGACGGCCGACCCTGGGGCCGGGGCCGAGGGCGTGGAGCGAACCGCAGGGGGCGCGGCGGTGGCCTTGCGGGCCGCCGGCGACGGTGCAGAGGCCTTGCGGGCCGCCGGCGACGGTGCAGAGGCCTTGCGGGCCGATGAATCCCGAGACAGGCAACTATTGAACTCGTTGAGGCATTGATCCACCGTCCGAGACATTTTAAGATAGGCCGAGAAATAAAGTTAGATGATCAGTCGTCACGGGTACCACGTCGATGAGGCGGCCGATATAAAAAAGGAACTCACTGTTAGACCAGTGACAAATGCTCTTGGGATCACCGCCCCCTCCTTCAAGGTCTGGAGGCGGTCTACTGGGTCGAAAATTCTGGTCCCCCGTTATTTTGGCCTCGAGCGGTTCGGGCCGGCCACCACCGACAGCCGGGGTCCTTGCGCTCCTGCTTCTGGGTACAATTTTAGTGGAAAATTGCGATCTGCGACGCGCCAACCAGATGCTTTCCGTGCAGGAATCAAAGCCTTTGAAGAAAAGGGAGGGGGCGTGTTGTCACTCCCCTGTGGATTTGGCAAGACTACAGTCGCCCTGGCTCTTTCGGCACAACTAAAGGTCCGAACGATGATCGTGGTCCACAAAGAGTTCCTGGCGAATCAGTGGGTCGAAAAAATCAAAGAGTTTTGTCCGGGCGCGACGATCGGTCGGGTCCAAGGGGACGTCTTTGACACGGACAAGGACTTTGTGATCGCCATGATCCAGGCGATGTGTATGCGCGAGTTCCCCGAAAATGCATTCGATTCAATCGGGCTCTTGGTGGTCGACGAGGCCCATCACATAGGCGCACCGGCCTTCTCACAATTCATGTTTAAAATTTGTCCGAAGTTCACTCTCGGACTTACTGCGACGCCCGAGCGCAAAGACGGTCTGACGCGACTCCTGTACTGGTTCCTGGGCCCCGAGTTCTTCAGGATCGAGCGGACAAATCAGGCGACCACAAAGGTCGTAACGCTCCATTACACGTGCGAGGCCTTCAAGGAGGCCCCACCCGTAACGCGCTTTGGTCAGATCAACATGGCCGGTATGATTAACGTGCTGACTGAACTCGAGGACCGGAATCGACTCATAGTAACTACGGCCGAGGAAGCGTTCGCCGAGGGCCGGCGGGTCCTGATCCTGAGTGATCGGCGCGAACATTGTTTTGAATTGCAAAGAAAGCTCGGCTCTAAGTCGGCGTTGTATATCGGCGGGATGAAGGAGGAGGATCTGGCCGTATCGGCCCGTTCCCCCATCGTCATCGCGACGTTTCAGTTGGCCCACGAGGGCCTTGATATTCCGGCCCTCGATACGGTCATTCTTGCGACGCCCAAATCCGATATCAAACAATCGATCGGGCGCATCATGCGCGAGACCAAGGGCAAGGTGAATGACCCGCTCATCTTTGACGTGGCCGACCATTGGTCCGTATTCCATGCCATGTATCGCAAGCGCCTGAAGGTCTACCGTGAGGGTGGGTTCGCGACCGAAGGAACCAAGGAGCCCGAGGACGACGACGGGCCCAAAGTGTTTGGCAAGGGCCAGTGCCTATTTTAGAACGATCCGGTCCCGTGTATATTTAGGTAAAAATGAAGCAATATAGTTCCAGTACGAATTGGCCCCGTAGACCTCCACAAACGCAATGTCCATTCCCTGGCTGGCCGCCCGGGTCACGTACTTGATAAAGGGCCCGAAGCAAAGTTCCTCAAAGGCAAAATCCCTGAGGTCTAATTTTACGACCAAAATTCTCTGGTCCTCGGCCATGATCGAGTGCATCTCTTTCGTGGCCTCAATGGTCTCTTCGGCCATGGCATCGGCCTCTTCGGTCGACGTTGGCTGTTCGTCAAGGTATCCCCTTCCGGAAATCTTGAGGAACAGATGATCCTGATTCGTTTTGATACGGTACCAAGACAAGAACTTGTGTTGTCCCATTCCCTGGTGTATAATTTTAGTTTAAAATAGGGGCCTCAGCGCGATGAATCGGCCAGGGCCATCAGAAAGATGCCCGCGACGAAGAACATAACGAGGTAGTTACATTCGGTCGCGTCCCGCTCGAAAGACGGCGGGACGGCCGCTGTGGACCGAAAGGACGGGACCGGTGGCGGCACCGGATCGTCAAACGGTGCATACGCAACTCCCATACTTTATCTTGATAAAATTTTGGTAAGGACAATGGTGAGCATGACGACCAGGGCCACGACCCAGAACCAGACCGGGAACCCCATATAGGTGCTCGTTGCCGTGAGACCCTGCTTGGACATGCAGAAGAAGCCGGTCCGCCAGGTCCCATGCGTCCCATTTTGAGAACAGCATTTGAGGCCTTTGGGGTCCCCCTGAGTCAGCATGTCATCCTGGATACATTCACCAGAAGTGCCGGGCTTGATGGGAGGTGGAAGAGCGCCCCGGTCGGGAAGGGCCCGTTTCAGAGAATTCACAAAGTCCTCCATGTTCTACTCTCTACAGAGAAACTTCTTTCTTCTTTCCACCCTTGGGTCCACGCTTCTTCTTCTCGGTGCCGAGCTGGACCTCACGGACGTCACCATCACCCGCGTCTACGCTCACGATATCAGACAGATCGTCGTCCGGACCGGCCGAAGGACCCGTCCGCGTCGCCTGTGAGGGTGGTGGGCCCATCATATTCATCAGGGACCCAAAGTCCATACCCGGTCCGCGCATCTCACGAGGACCGGAGCTGCTCGTCTGCTGCTCGCGGGTCCGCTCGACGGCCGAGACCATGTTCCGCATCAGGTCCGGGTTCTGCTTCATCACCTGGGACACGTTCGGCACGGCCGCCTTGAACATGCTGTTCGTCAGGTGGAACATCATGGCCGAGCCGCCGACCATCATAATCAGCTTGACCTCGGGGGCAACCTGGACCTTGGTCTTGTACTTGTTATAGAGCTCCTCAAAGACGCCGTCATAGTCCTCGACGTTCTCCATCATATTCTGAGACCAACCGTTCAGCTCAAGATCGAATGGATCGAACTTGTCGTTCAGGAACTCGAGTCCGGTCACACAGGCCACGAGCATACGCCGCTGGAACTTGATTGAGCGATCGACTTCGATGCTGTAGGTCATACGCTTGTACTCAGTGCGGATCTCCTCGATATCTGAATAGATCGTCAGACGGGCGCTCGTATGGATGCCCTTCTTCGAGAGGCGTGAAATTTTATTCAGTAAATCGGCCTTCTCATCCTCGATCGACTTGTACCCTTCAGAGGGCGTCTGGTCACCACCACCCCCGCCCTGTTGCTGTCCCGGTTCAAAGCCGCCCTCATCGTCGTCCATCTCCTCGCCCCCATCGAACTCTTCTGGAGGCGGGGCGACCGGTGCATGACGCTTGTTTGGGTTCATAAACATATCCAGGCCCTCATCCGGAGCGGGCTCGCGGAACGTTGGTCCAGGGGCCCGCTTCGCAAATGGACTCGGCCGGGCCGGCTTGGGTCTCAGCGGGACCGTCTTCTTCTCGGGGACCGCGATGGAGATCTCGTCCAGCAGGTTTTGCTCGTCGTCGTTCAGGTTCATGGTCGGCCCGTCTCCGGTATCGAATGATATAGCCATATTAAGACTTTTGAAGAAAAGTCCCTGTTAGCTTTAACGCAACAGCCGGGAAAATAATATTTGTAAAATTCAAAATGGCTGCTTACAAGATTGGAAAGTTGGTGATTAACG
>Ga0222712_10002981_pt1 | contig 18867 bp, 30 predicted proteins | sample C33_657DmetaG_FD_165043 | JGI IMG/M metagenome (GOLD analysis project Ga0222712, IMG submission 165043) | Estuarine water microbial communities from San Francisco Bay, California, United States - C33_657D | ecosystem: Environmental > Aquatic > Marine > Unclassified | place: USA: California... | reverse complement strand
GTGATATCAAACGTGCAGAGACAGGTATTATCTACATTGATGAAATTGACAAGAAAGGTCGCAAGAGTGAAAGCGCAAGTATCACTCGTGACGTTTCAGGTGAAGGCGTACAGCAAGCATTGTTAAAACTTATCGAAGGTACTGAATGTCGTGTGCCTGTAAATGGTGGGCGTAAGCATCCAGGGCAAGATGCTAACATAGTAAACACCAAGAACATATTGTTTATTCTAGGTGGTGCTTTTGTGGGCTTAGATGAGCAAGTTAAAAAGCGTATAACAGGTGGTACTAAGATTGGCTTTGGTGCTGAAGTAGGCACAGCAGAAATTAGTACCGATCGTTGGCTATCAGAAGTAGAGCCAGAAGACTTTGTTAAGTTTGGTATGATTCCAGAGTTTATGGGCCGCATCCCAGTTATTTCTGCACTAGAAACACTTGACGCAGATAGCTTAGTTAGAATCCTAACCGAACCAGAAGATAGCATTGAAAAAGAGTATTGTGCTATTTTTGCCATGGACGGGGTTGAGCTAGAGTTTACGGCTGAAGCACGAACTGCCATTGCAAACCTAAGCATAACTAAGAAGACGGGTGCTCGCGGCCTAAGAAGCATTATTGAGCATATTTTGTTAGATATACAGTTTAATCTACCTGAATTGGCCCGTGAAGGATTAAGTAAAGTTATAATTACTGAGCAGGCTGTGGAGGACCATAAGCCCGTTACAATTTACAAAAATTTAGAAATAGTTGCATGAGAGAAACCCAAAAGAAACTTAAGGGCACAGCAGTTTCCGTTAAAGACGGGAATGTGGAAAAGGCCCTACGTAAGTTTAAAAATAAAATACAAGACAGCGGTAAGCTTGAAGAAGTGCGTGAGCGCATGGAATATGTAAAACCTTGCGTTGAACGTTTGGTCCGCGAAAACAAAGCCCGTAGACGTTGGCTCAAAAAAGTAGAAGAAGATGAAATTGCCGGACGTAGGCCCTCCCGCGAAGGCCAGCGCAAAAGGTTATATTGAAATTGACATTTTGATTGAAGATAAATATAATTGTGTATACTAGTGCCAATAGGACTAGTTCACAATGTGATGCTCAAGATGAGATCACAATTTTAGACTCGCTTTAAGGAGACTATATTATGTCTAATAATCTAACTTTACCATACCATCGATTTGGTGTTGGCTTTGATCGTTTGTTTAACGACTTGGATCGTTTAATGAATGTCAGCAATCCAGGCAACGGTGGCTACCCCCCATTTAACTTAGAGAAGCCCTCTGATAACCATTACCGCATTACTATGGCGGTAGCCGGCTTTACGGAAAAGGATATCGAAGTTACACATCAAGAAAATGCTCTTGTTGTTGTAGGGGAGAAAAAGGAAGAAGACACTACAAACTATCTACATCGTGGTATTGCTACTCGCAGTTTCAAGCGCGAATTCGTGCTTGGTGAACATGTTGAGATTAAAACAGCAAGCCTCAAAGATGGTATGCTAGTAATTGACTTGGAGCAAATTGTTCCAGAGGAAAACAAACCTAAAAAGATTCCTCTAATTAAGGAATAATAAACCTAGTCCTTGGGTAAGTGTAATAGCTTACCCAAGCTAAATATCAGAGTTAAACACGGAAACATTATGTCACAATCATCAGTAGATACAGTTACTATTACAGAAAACATTACAGGCGTCAAGGAGCCTGAACGCTACCGTGTTGTCATTTTAAATGATAATAGCACTCCAATGGAATTTGTAATTGAGTTGCTAAAAGTTATTTTCCACCACAGCCAAGAAGCCGCTGTTAAGGTGATGTTACAAGTACACGAAAACGGCAAGGGTACAGCCGGAATTTACACATACGAAGTCGCTGAGCAAAAAGCAATGGAGTCAACACAAATCGCTCGCACTAACGGGCACCCATTGGGGGTAAGCGTTGAGCTTGCCGGATGATACACGCAAGTTAATCATTGACTTAGATGATACTTGCATCGACACGCTAACAGGCTTTGTTAAATGGCTTGGGTCACTTGATAGACTCAAGGGTGTAGAAGGTAATAAAATATCCAATAGAGAAAAGCTAGGACACTGGTTGAATGTACCAGATGATTTAGCTGATCTCTGGATGAATGAGTTTTGTGAGTTTTCTTGGCAATGGGGTGCTATGCTTCCCATGCTAGGAGCAGAGCAAGTTCTTAAACATTTCCCTGCCAATGGTTGGACAGTTGTTGGATACAGCAAGGCCAGCAAGGACATGCATCGTGCGATATTACGCCGTGCCAATCTCGAGTTATTATTCCCTGGTGTAATCAAAGAATTATATGTTGTACCAAGGAATACTAATTTGTATCCTCTACTACTAGAGCACGATGATGCAGTTTGTGTTACATCAACAGAAAGCGTAGCAAGAGCAAGTGCTCAAGCAGGACACGCTACATATCTAATCAACCAACCTTGGAACTATAATTTTTCTGATATATCGGTACGCAAGTTTAATAACTGGCAAGAAATTGGCAAAGAATTATTGACTTAACACGTATCGTTTACAGGCATAATTATTATTATGTCATCACTTATCCCACCTAAAGAAACAATACTGGCCCATGTTAATTGGCGCACAAGTAGATTAACAGGCAAGACAATTACACTAGGGCCTGGACAAACACTCCCAACAGAAATGAACCCAGGCGAATGGGTGGTACTAGACCACCATTCAGCATTTTGGTTATTAAATGGTCGTAGCCCATGGCATGAGTGGGTTAGACTAGGCGGCAAAGTATATCACATGCCCGATGTTGATGTTAGCTTTTTAAGTTATATCAGTCCAGCGGCATGGCCTGAAATGGCATTGGTAGATCCTAAGTGGTCGCCGGTACAATGGATACCATTAGACATTCCTAAGATTGAACCAGATGACTGGGATTTGTTTTGGAAGCTTTGGAATGAAAAGCAAGCAGACATTACACGTGGCCTAAACGAAACACAGTTCTGGAAAGGACTCTGTTGCTATCTGCATCCAGAAGTTGACCACACTAAATTTAACTACAAAAACACAGTTGTAGATGATTGGACTGGACATTTCCCAAAAATGTTCCAACAAATCTTTGATTGTTTGCCTTTTCACAGCGTTGAGAAAGTTGTGCTATGGTCAAACATTAACGAAGTGACTCCGCATATCGACCCGGACGCAGTTATCTATCCTTGGCCCGACAGCTTACGCATTATGATCTGGGACACTAACGACGGCCCTACATTTTGGATGAGCAAGTGGCCAGAACGCTCAGCAGAGTATGACCCTAAACCTATTACAGTAAGAACAGGTGCCGCATACGGAGTTAGTGCCGCACGTATTCCCAAAGAGAAACGAACATACGTTGACTTGCCGCCGGAGACAAATACATTTGTGTTTAACAACGGCGCATTCATGCATGGCGCAGACTTAGCCAAGCCCAAAATTATTATGGCCGTCAAAGGCCGCCCAAAGATTAACGAGTGGTTAAAAGCACTCGAACCACATTATGAAAAGTACAAAGGTTGGATTAACAAATGAACATTTTTAAAAAAGCTGAAGAATCATTGCAAGTTTCTGAACGTGCTAGTAAGGCCGCTGAAGCTGTTTTGGCAATGTCAAAGCAGTTAGAAGAACAACGAGCAGAAGAAAAGCGATTACAAGACATCGCTAATTTTCAACGCATGGAAAGAGAAAAAGCCGAAGTACTTAAAAAAGTTACAATCGACGAATACGCTGTTAAGAAGATGGCACAGTTTAGAAACAATGACAGGAGAAAGAAAATTATTGTTGACAATTTAGATTCTATACCAAACTCAATGATAACTGCTAGATATCTTGATTTGATCGCGCCTTTTAAAATTTCAGAGCCTGTTTGTAGTGTCCCACCAAAAAAGCCCTTTGCGCCTTTAATTAAATTCGAGCTTCCTAAGTCTGTTGACTTCCAACAACTTACAACAGATACATTAGACGCACTAAAGGAGTTTGGCGAATGGAATTATAGATTGCCAGATAAGAACTTGCTTAAAAAGGATTTAAGCTATGGTGGTCTGGGATTAACATACAATCCAAAGCATATTGATGGCGAAACTGCAAACATACACGAGCAAGTTCAAGGCAACCATAGACCAGGTACCGTTCATGTAACTAATCCTTATTCTAATCACAGCGTTGAATCAATGCCATTGAATAAAAGGAATAGCCACTTTGATACACTAGGATTTGTTTATAGAACTCCAGCAAGTCAATATAAGTCTTTAGGAACGTTTTTAAACAGTTTCAAACGCACAATGGTTAGAACTGCTATTCGCATTATCTACGCTGAACATGAAGGTCCTGTTGGAGAAGATAGATATGCAGGCGTTACGTGGCACAAGGACGAAGCTATGACATGTAACTTGCGAATTAATATTCCAATCATTACACACCCCGATTATGTACTTGAGCAACAAGGTAGCGACCCTCGACATTTAGAAGCAGGATATGGATATAGCTGGGACACAAATATTTCACATCGTGCTTATGCTTTAAGCAGGACTGCGCCACCTCGAATTCACATTATGCTAGGCTTTAGTTGCTGGTGGGATTTTGATGAGAAAAAAGGTACCTGGACATCAAATAAGTTTGCTGGAAAGAAGCACCCTATGGACATGTTGTTTGATGGTGACGTAATTGAAGGTATCAAATTCATCGAGCATTAACTAGGGCTTTTTGGCGCATCTAAACGATAGTTTAATTTTATTGGCCACGCTATAAATACCATACTCGCAAAGAGAATAAAATGGGACTTATACAAATGGCCAAGAAAAAGGACATTAGTAGAACTAAACTGTTTAGAATGGTTCAGTCGTTTGACGAGTTCGACGCTAAGTTTAGGCCTACGATACAAGATTGTAGAGAAGCATTTAGAAACATTAACCGCAATGTTTTTAACAATGAGCTTAAAATGCCCAGTTTTAGGTTAGTATATACTAAAGCGTTTTGGGGAGAATGCGAAGGTGTTATTGATGATCAAACTAGATGTAAAATGAAAATCAATAAAAGCTTCTTAAGCAAGCGATTGTTTATTAACACTATGGCGCACGAAATGGTTCATCAGTGGGAATGGCTAAACAATGAAAACATGACACACGGACCAGAGTTTTTTCAATGGCGCGAGCAATTGGCAAAGTACAACATTACACTAAGTCGATGCTATAGGATGAAACATTACCGTCTATCATAAAATAGGTCTAACAACATTACCGTTCCCATGCTAACTATCTTAATACATTACAAGGTAGGACATGGGAACTTTATTTGACATCAAACCTCCGGCAAAGACAACAGTAACAGCACCGGAACCTAAAAAAATTAAAACACCTCTTCCAAAGAAGAAGATTGAACCTTCGCCAGAAGTTAAGGTGGAAAGTACACCCGAGGTAAATCTTAGTGGCAACCCAGAAGCAGTCATTGGCGTTGGCGCAAGCGGCACCAGAGCTGGCATGGATTTTGTAAGCAATGATATTATGGCCGCAGAGCTTGCACTTTCTACAATTGGTAATTTTGAGCCACTAGACATTAGACTTGATCACTATAGGATAGAAGAAGTCATTAATGAAAAGTACAGCAACGACTGGGTAGACTATCTTCCAAGAACAGATCGTCCAAACAACCGTAAGTCAATGACGCTTACTACCATCCCGGGATGGAATCATCAAAGTCCACCTAGCTTACCAGAAGCAACTAAAAAGCTTGGCAGACCTGTACGTGAATCAGAGTTTTGTGTGCCAACTGATTTGTACAACGACTGTGACAGAACTGGTGATCCAAGCAGGAAGAGTCTTAAAGCTTTCTTAGATGAGTGGCAACCTTTAGGTAGATCTTTTATTGTTAACTCAGGAACAGGCGGCTACTTTGTCCCACATCGCGACCACCCAAGTATGCCACGTCCTTGCTTTAGGCTTGTATGCTTTTTAAAGAACTGTGGTCCAATGGACTATGACTGGTTAATGGACGACCGCAAGGCAAACATTGAAGTAGGTCGTGTCTATTATGTAAACACTCGTATGACACATAGAACAATATCTTGGGTTGACAATAGCTGGCACTTAATTTTAAATGTGCCAATGACATTGGCCAACGTAGACAAAGTATTAAAGAACTTACAGCACAGGCACTAAATGATTGTATTAGCAGGACCTAAAGGCAACGAACAACAAATTGTTATTGAGTTGCCTGAGCAACATAAACGCATTGGAGTAATGCTATCCGGCGGTGCAGACAGCGCAATCTTACTTTATATGTTAGCGTTAGAACGTAAGATGTCTGGAAGCGACCACGAGCTAATACCGTTAACTGTTCCGCGCGGCGATGGTGCTTGGGATTACGTTGGTCCTATTGTTAACTTTGTAAATGGGTTATTAAGCATTAACTTGCCAGCACCTATTATGGTAGGCGACCCAACTTTACATCATAGTAAGCAAACACAATCCGGCGAGCGTGATGCTAGAGACAATCATGGAATACAACATATATTCTATGGAAGTCAGGCACACCCGCCTGTTCCAATGCCAGGAGAATATCCTGCTCGCCCACCGCAAATACATTTTAAAAATAACTCTGGCATAATAACAACTACTTGCCCATTTGCATTGTTAGACAAGCGACATACACTTGCGTTGTTTGAAGTATTTGATGTATGGCCACTTGCGGCAATTACACATAGTTGCACACACCAAACCAAAGGTCGATGTGGTGCTTGCTACAATTGTGTTGAACGCAAGTGGGCGTTAGATGACCTTGGATTTCAAGATCCGGGTTCTATGTAACGCTTATTGGTTTGAATATCTGCGGCTGTCTTGCACCAGTTATTAGGACAAATGATTGGTGCCGACAATAAATCAAATTTGTCAATTCTTCCAATTCTGCGTGTCCTGCAATTACCAGCGTATGCATAGCCATCAAAGTCAATTGCTATTCCGTTTATGCCAGCGGTACATTCCCATCCTTTAAAACTATGTTGCCAGTTATTAACAATTTCAAAGGGATTGTCCATCCTTGATGTTGAACCATCTTCGTAGTAAATTATAGGTGCAATATTTTTGCCTGCGTGAATGCTTCTTGGCTTTGGACGTTCGCCAGTTGCATAGATACTTTTAATGTATTCCATTTGCTCGGGAGTATAGTCCCATGGCTTGCCATTAGTTGGTCCATCGTCATGGTCAGTTAAAATTTTACCTGAAACAAATGGTTTTAATCGCGGCGACATTAGATTGTAAAGTTCTTGTGCTCGATCCCAGTGCCCGGGGTCACACATTAGGTTATACGCAATTTGTACACCTTTGTCTAATAGGAACTCACCTAGCTCGTTAACACGATCAATCTTAGTCCACTCAGGATGCAAACTAATAGTAAGCTTGTCTGGCAAATGAGTTAGGCCTTGCCACCATTCAAATGCTCTTGCTCCATTGGTAATTGTTTCTATAGTACCATGCGGATGTAGTGTATCGACTATCTCCTCATACATTGGGTGCAACGTAGGTTCGCCGCCACCTATTGAAACAAGCAACATCCTGTCCTTTGCATGAACATTTATTAGCCTATCGATGAATGTTCTTATTTCATCATCAGTGGGATAACCTGGCTTTCTTCCATTCTTGTAGTCGCCAGCATGTAAACTACTTGGGCAGTAGTTGCATCTAAAGTTGCAAAAATCTGTTAGCGTCCAATACACATACAGTACATCGTAGTTTCTTTTTATTTCAATGATCTTTGACATTATTTTCTCGATATAAACACACTCAAGCCAAGCTTGGTTGCAATTCCATACCTTGGGAAAGGTGTGTTAACATGTAAACGATTACGTGGGAATGTAATTGGTACTCCTGGAGTCCAAGTAAACATCTTGTCAACTGTTAGACCATAGAAGTTGCTTGGGTTTAAGTGAGGGCAATTTTCTAATAGCCACCCATCCATAGTATGATGTTCTATGTTGCCAACAGCCGCATAGTCTTTAACAACTATATTGTATTCGTTTGGTTCGTCATCACTGCCACGCAAGAAGAAAGCCGCATCACCACTCCAAGTTTGGTTAAGCACAATAAACTTATTCTTATCTAGTCTTGGTTCTGTATTTTCTTTAAATGTCATTGCTAAAGGGAACAAGAACGTTTGCCAGACTTTTTCTGGACCTTGTTTACCTGTGTCAGCATGAACACGATACCCTGTGTTAGTAAGGAAGAAATTGCCGCCGTCTCTTTCCCATGTGCCTTCCCCTAGTTCTTTGTCTATAATAGGCTTAACGATTTCCATTGCTGGATCTAAGTCTAATGCAAACGCTCTCCCAGGATAGCTTTGCATTTGCTTATTGTTTGTAAAGCATTCTATTAGCCCTAACAGTTGATCATCTGTTAAAGGGGCAAGTTCTTTTGGACCTATCATTGTATTGGAAATTTCTTTTCTAGTTCACTGATAATCTCATCGTTCAGTGTTAATTTTTGAGAAGCAAGATTCTTTTCGATTCTACTTGGATCTGTTGCCTTAGGAATTGAAATAAAGTTTGGATTCCTAATAGTCCATGCTATAGCAAGTTGTGCTGGTAGGTACCCGTAACGTTGTGCGATATCAACAAATAGTCTGTCTTTGAATATTGCACCATTGCCTAGAGGACCCCATGCCATTGTTGTGATATTATGATTGTTGTTCCATGGAACAACTTCTTTTTCGTGCTCTCTGTATGTTACAGCATACCTGAGCTGGTGTGTAGATATAGTACTGTCTACGCCTAATTGACGTTCTATCATTTGCCACTCTTCGAGTGAAAACTTTCTAAAATTACTTACACCATAACTTTTAATAAGACCCTTTTGCTTCAACTCTAGCATGGCTTCAATGGCTGGCTTAATTGACATAGGTCCTTCACGCCAATGAAGCAGGTATGTGTCAATGTAGTCACACCCCATTCGCTGAATACTTGATTGACAAGCTTTTATAACGTCGGCTACTGTAGTTGCATTCTTAGGTAGAACTTTAGAAACAATATGTAAGCTATCTCTTTTGCCTGTTGCCTTTAACGCTTGACCAAGCAGTAGCTCTGTCTTGCCATCCCCGTACATTTCAGCAGTATCGATAACCTTATAGCCCACATCAATGGCATGTTGCATTGCCGCTAAATGTCTTTTCCATTTTTCCGGCTCTAAGCTATCTCCGAGTCCTGAAGTGCCAAAGCCAATTTGTGTATTAAAGTGGTTGCTCATAGTAGATATTTATGTGCTACTATAATCTCCTGTTAAACCGGCGCTGTTGTTTTCTTACAACAAGCAACTTGACAAGTGGTCCTACTTGTGTTATACTATCTAATTAAAGGAGGTAGTATGAAAGCAGTTAATTTTTTTAACAAGTATTCAGCTAGCAATAATAATAAAAAAGGACAAGCAAGTTTCTATAAAATAAAAGCTACGGAAAAATGGGTGGAGTATATGCTAGACATTACAGATATGAATAAACTGTTAATGTCATTATCATTTAATGATAAAATGCGTATGTTGGATACATTAGAGATAGCAGAGCGTAAACGAGATTATATGTTTAGGCACCCAAATTTTAATTATAAACAAGCGACACGCTGGTACGAGCTAGCAAAAGACTTGCCTAAAAAGTAAGCAAAGTTGTTGCAAAAATACAACAGAAAAACGGTTGACAACAGGTCCTAGAAGTACTATAATAGACACATAGCAAGAAATAAGGGTTACCAGATCCGTTAGGCGGACCATAGGAGAGGAGCACCGAGGCGTTCGGCGCAATCCTATAACGCACGAAGACTGAGGACTAGCAATAGATCCAAATGGTTGACGGAAGCATCTGGCAGTAATGACCGTAGTGACTGGGCCTCGCAAACCCAGCAGAATGAGATCTACATGGTTCCCTACTAATAACAAAGGAAATAATATGTCGTACGAAAAAACAATCAACATGGAAACTGGCTTAAACGAAATGATCGGCAAGGTCTTTACCAGCGTGACTGGTAGTGTAGGCTCCGGTGAGATTGTTTTTGAAAACGACAAGGAACGTTTCACTTTCATGCACTTCCAAGATTGTTGCGAATCTGTAGAAGTAAACGACATTGTTGGCGACTTGCAAGACTTGGTAGGGACTCCTATCTTGATTGCAGAAGAAGCAGTTGGTGGCGAAGTAACAGGTTTCAAGGCAAGCGAGTCTTATACTTGGACCTTTTATAAGTTTGCAACCTTCAAGGGTTGGGTTGACATTCGCTGGCTAGGTGAGTCAAATGGCTACTACTCAGAGTCTGTTAGTTTGAATTACGAAAAAATAATGGGTGAAATATGACTGTGACTGTAGCAAGGATGGATGGACGTTTAGTTCAAGTTGTTCGTGTTGCAGACACGGTTGCATTTTCTACTGAACGTGGATGGGTGATGGTTTGCTTTGACTGGGAACAGGCAGAACGCAAGAAGAGCCAATTCCGTTGGGTTCCGGCAAGTACACGATTTGACTGGGTGCGAGATTTCGCATTTTAAAAATGAGATTACAAAAGTTAGACAGGCGCCATCGCCTGTATAGAGAAGGATGGCAATACGGTTATAGATTCGAAGGTTACGGCAATCATCACGAAGACATTCGAAAAGTTGAGCGACTGTTATATGATGTTGCTGGATCTCAGTACGACAGAGATCCGCAATGGACTGTATTTTGGAGCAAGACTATTCACAAGGATTATGGCAGGTTGTATTGGATCGGTGTTCGAGACAAGGAACTGGCAATGATGCTGAAATTAGCTGGATTGGATCAGTAATGGACAAGGAACAAAAAAAGCGTTTTCTTAAAGAGCAGAAATTGCCCATTGCTGATGCTTGGGCACTTGTTGCCTTTGCTGACCGCATCAATGATGGCCGGTATGTTAAGTTTCCCGAACTTGATCAAGAGACTGGCAATATTAAACAGCACCCAAATCGTGAGCTTATTAAAACTCAGGTGGCACTAAGTTTTCCTAATGTAACTGACGCCGACAGGGAAACTGGTGCCAAGATGGCAGAGCACTTTCAAGGCCTTGCATTTAATATGCTTGGTGGTAAGACTAATGACTTTGATCAAAAGATCATGAACCTTATTACACAAGAAGACATTGATGCTAACATGGGCATGGCATATATGGCTTGCCTTGGCGCCCGTTATCATAAGGAGATTCAAAAGGAAGCACATCAGGAAGTAATGAACAAGATTGTTGGCACAAGCGTACATCAAGGAAGTTTGGGCCAACATGTTCGACTTAATGTTAGTGTAATCAATAAGTTCGCGGGCAAAGTGTTTGACGGTAGTGTTGTTCGTGCTACAGATGGTGTTAACTTGTATTTTTGGACTAGTAGCAAGACTATAGATATGTGGCCCGATGCCCCAGAGCAATTCCCAATTGTTGGTGTTGTTAAAGCACACGGACAAGACAGAGATGGTGCCCAAGAAACTAGATTAACTAGGGTCAAGATAGCGTTGTAATTAAACCCGCTTCGGCGGGTTTTCTTTGACTAAACACGACAGGTATTGTATGTATAATTACATACATGTATATCCCATCGCATATTATATCTAGCATAAAAAATGCAATCCCAGTTTATAAAGATTGGCCAAAGCCAGGTATCTCTTATAAAAATACTGTAGAACTATCTAAGCAACCAATTGCATTTGGACATGCTATTAATTGGTTCTCCCTAGTAGCTAGACAAGTTGGCGCCAATGAAATATTTGCCGCTGATGCACGTGGCTTTATATTTGGATCGGCTCTTGCAATCAAAACTCAATTGCCAATGAATGTTGTTCGTAAGCCAGGTAAGCTTCCGGGAGATGTTTGGAGTCAAAGTTACGACCTTGAGTACGGCACAGACACATTAGAAATACAGCAAAACTTAGAAGTAGGAGATAGGTCTGTTGTTATAGTAGATGATGTATTAGCTACTGGCGGAACTGCCAATGCAATTTGCAAACTGCTACACGATAGGCTGGGAATTGAATACACGTCTATGACAGTTGTTATATTAATCAACTTATCTTTCTTAGGCGGAGAAACACTTTTAACTGAGCAAGGTGTTAAAGTACATGGACTACTAAATGAATGATTTAATTGTATTTGCTTTAGAAGACGAAGCTCCAAATTTGTTTAAGGAGTACTCTAATGTTCATTGCATTGGTGTTGGCAAAGTTAACTCCGCTATAAACACCCTGCGCCTTTGCCACTTATATCACCCTAAGCGTATCATTAATATGGGAACAGCAGGTGGCATCAGATTAGGGCACGGAGTACATCGTATTAATACAGTATGGCAACATGATGTAAACTTAATGGCCTTGGGAATGAAGCCAGGCATACACTTCAATGATCCAGAAAGTATGATTATCATGCCCGGTGTAGGTAAGACTTGTGCGTCGGGCGATATCTTTATTACTGAACCAGATAAGCTTCGTGTAGAATGTGATGTTGTTGACATGGAAGCATACAGCGTAGCCAAGGTAGCAAATAAGCTTGGTATTGATGTAGAGATATGGAAGTACATTAGCGACCCTGCTGATGCAGGTGCAGGTAAAACTTGGAAAGAGCAAGTAGCGTCAGGCGAGCCGCTTTACCGAGAAGTTTTAAAAGAATTGAATATAAGATTGGAACCTAAATGAAAATAGCAACAGGGTACGCAGAAATGTTTCAATGGGAGGATGGTAATCCAAACAAAGAAGATAGAACAGGACTAACTGTAGCACTGGCTGGGGATAAGATTAAAATAGCACAAGTCACTGACATGCCTATTGGTGTCATTGGCGGGGATAATACAAGTGTTGCCGCTATTAGTAATGCTAGCCCTCATGAATGGCACGGGAAGCATCTACGTGATGTTGCTGGACGTTTACTTTGGGAAAAGCAAGTAATGGTAGAATGGGTTAGGGATGGATTCAGGCATTGGTATGAAACAGATCGGTTGCCTGCTGGAGTTACCATTCCCGATGACGCTACTTATTATCATGAGTTGAATGGTCATAAGCTTCAGCGAGAAATATTGTCTGAAGAGTATAAACAAAAGCATGGGATGGTTCCTATGTATGAGCCTCGATGGGAAAGACAAGATTGGGGCATTGTAGTATTATTAGGCAGAGCAGTAATTAGAGAAGGATCAGTATGCAATCCATTGTGGAAAAGATTAAAACTTTTGGAAGGCGAACTTGGTGGACAGCCCGTCGCAGAGTGGCTAGTCCGATAAGGAGAAAACAAGTGGTAGAATTAGATGAACAAGCAGTTATGATTGTAATGGGTACCTTAAAGGAACTTATTTCACATAGAAAGTATGCATATATTAGCAGTACAAATTATGCCTACTCACACTTAGAGGACCCAGGCAAAGAAATGGTTGTTAATTTAGTTGAATCGGTCCTGCCTTTACTAGCAAAAGCAAGAGACATACAAATTAAAGAATCTGCTGAAAAGTTAATGCTGGATAAACTTAGCAAGTAAATTGTCTTAAATACATCCATGCAGATAAAAAACATATTCAATGACTGGGGTACAGAGTTTACCGACATGAGTGATATCTTTGAACAAGATACACGAGAATTGCGGAAGCTTTTGTACGATCGCAAGATGCTGGTATTCCATGCCCCGGACTGGGACAAAGCAACCTACTGGAAATTTTGTGCCCTTTGGGGTAAACCATGGGACGCAATTGACTATCACCGTAGTACAGAAAAATGGGAAATTGTCAAGGATCCAGATGAACCACTAAAGCCAAAGTATATTACTTCCATGAGTAATAAAATTAGTGTTCGTCTTGCTGACAAAGAAATGCCTTGGCATGCTGACATTGCTAATCGTGTTGACGGTGGCATTCAGTTTCCGCATCGTATTATCTACATGAAGACAGTACCTAATCCAAAAGCAGGTCTAACTGTTTGGTTAGATATGGAGAAGGCTTATCCACACGTACATCCTAAATTAAGAGAGCGTTGGGAGAAGCGAACAGTTATTCAACAAAACTGGCATCACCTAGGCAAGGACATTATTGAATGGCCTTCAATGAAACAACAACCAATTACAGGTCGTTGGAGCCCACGTTGCAACTATCATGGAACAAGCGATTCATGGATCATCGATACAAAGTTAGATGGTAAGAGCATGGGCACAGGCATTGTCGAAGAACTAATGGAAGCAATGGCAGAAGTTCCTGATTGCGTATACACGCATACATGGACTCCAAATGACATGGTTTTATATGATAACTGGCCGTTTGTGCATCGCCGTACATTCTTAGATCTTAAAGGTGAAGACGAACGTCTAATGTGGCGTTGTAATATTGAGCATGATACATCATTAACAGGAGAGGTAAGTGGCCAGTAACAAGTCCCACTACATGTATTTTAATAGTTGCCCATTGTTAGACCCTTTAACTGAACAGTGGGAAACTATTAGAGATGAATTTTCAGAACACTTGAAGAAAAAGTTAAACTTAGAATCCATTACTACAGAGGGTCTAATGGAAAGAGAAACTGGTGCAAAGTTGAATTACACAACCGACTTCTTCAAGAACCAGTTGTACTATGGTAATTTTAAAGCTACATCACTGTTTCTAAGAGACACATTAATTGATATCAATGAAGCATTTACATTAAAGTGGCCACTGTGGAGAGAGCCCGGTGGCAATCATGTTATGTTCTTTGAAGACAATATTGCTGAAAACCCAACCATTGAAAAATGGATGATGGACAATATTGATGTAGTTGGCGGCATTACATTCAATACGTGCTTGCCAGGTAGTAGACTGAATCACCACTGGGGTCTAGATGACAATTATGTTAGGTTTCACTTGGTGTTAAAAGGCGCTAAGGGCTGTATCTTTGATATTGAAAATGAAAGACACGAGTGGGTCGATGGTGAACTATTTGCATTTGATGACTGCAATGTTTTTCATGGCACAAAGCACGAAGGTGATGAATATAGGATTATTGTTCTCATTGACATCTTAAAAAGTGCAGTTGAACCTTATGCTAAAAATTGGAATTGCAGGAAGTATAAGCCAAGAGAAATAAGAAAGATTGTAAAGATTAAGGACTGGTAATGCTGTTTGATAAAAATTATAGAATAATTTCGCCTGTTGATCCTGCACTAGTCGAACCAATTACAATAGCATGTAAGGCAGTAGACAATTGGTCAACAGAAGAATATGCCAGGTACGAAAAAGTTCTCGCTGACGGCAAGTTAGTAGAGTTTCCATTTCCTATTGCCAAACCAAACAAAGAGTATACAGCAGAGCAAAGTGCAATATTGAAATCAAGTCGCCCACTGTTAGAATGGATCATGAGCCTGCCTCAGTATAAAGGCTTTAAATGGATTCGTGGTGAAGTTGCAACACTAATACCTGGTGTTACATTAGGTTGGCACAAAGATCCTTGTTGGTTTCACGACAATTGTGTTCGCTTGCACGTTCCAATCTATACCAACGAAGATTGTGTACAGCTATGGGAAGACGAGGAATACCACATGGAACTTGGTAACCTATACGAGCTTAACAATAGAGTAATGCATAGTGCTACCAACAAAGGAAGCACACCACGGACGCATTTAATCCTGGACATTATGTCCGAAGAAAAATGGTTACATGCAAGAATGGTTGATAAAGTAAACCCCATAGCTCTAGTTGACGAGCCAGGGGATTACTACAAAGCTAATTAAGCTTCTAACTCACTATCCCAGTATAGATAGTCTCTCCATGTTTCGTGGAGATTGTGATGTGGACGCTTCTTTCCGCGAGCATACAAGTCCCATGCACTTGGAGGTACAGGCTTGTTGATTGGAAACATTTTAGCTTCAGCAGGCAACTTAGAACCTTTACGATGGTTACATGGGCTACATGCCGCAACTACGTTTTGCCATGAACTAATACCACCATGTGCTCTTGGGATAACATGGTCAAATGTTAAGTGTCGTGCTTCGAACTCATTGCCACAATACTGACAAGTAAAAGCATCACGCAGGTATACATTGTAGCGACTAAATGTAGGAGTCTGGTCTCGCTTGACATAGTCTTTTAGAGCAACTACGCTAGGTAGTCTCCATGATTGGTGTCCACTATGTACTTCTACATCATATTCTTCAACTACAGTTACACGGTCAGCAAACACAGCCTTAATGGCATCCTGCCATGTAATCGTACTCAACGGATGCATGTGCACCGGTTGGAAGTCAGCATTTAGTAGTAATGCTGGGTATTGGTTTGTTTCAATCATAAGTTGTTTTTGGCTGTCGCTGTACTTATCAGCTATTATAACAAGCTTTTAATTATACAGGGATTTATGCTAAAAATCAAGTGGTAAGATCGCACAGGCATCATCTGCTAAATATCATACAGGAGCAACAATGCAAAAGCAATTTATTCAAAAACTGATAATGGTCCGCCCAAACAATGAAGCTGACTTTCATTTTGATCTACCATCAGCTGAGTACATGTGGAAAAAATATGGCAGGAACGCAGAAAGCCCAACAATGCTAGCCGAAACATACGAAAACACTGGTACAACTTTCTTAATAACTAGAACATGGCTTTCTTACGAGGACTACTTAGAGTTTAGAAGAGACCCAATTGTGCTAAGTTCTATCATTGAAAGCAATGCGTACAACGTAGAGCACGGTATTATTGCACAAGATATCTCGGATATGTCCCAGATTGACTAAATAAATGAAGCAACAGGCCCGCGACGGATTCCTGGGAAATCATAATCATAAATAAAAATGATGCATTTTATTGCTAAAGGATTTTAACAAATGTCAGATATTACATTAACAAGAACCACTATTCGCCCAAGCACTGATGTAGCATGGTTCCAGACGCCATCCGCTGTTTTGGACTATATCAACGCTACATACAGATTCGGGTCAGGTGATTTGCGTAAATCAGAATTCATGCTATCAGAAGATAGATTATCGCTAACTATGGCTAGTACATGGTCTAGCGTTGAAACACATGCCGCTTTTATGGCAGACCCAATTGTAGCCGCTAACATGACTGCAATGGACGCTTACAACACACAAAATAACATTACAGTTATTTTAGGTACAATATAAGGAAATAATCATGGCTTTCATTACAACATTAACAATGGTTAGAAGCTCGCCTTCTACTGCTTTCTACAAGCCAAATGATGCTACAATCTCACACAATCGTACTGTTTACACAAACGGTTCAGTTGCTAAATTGCTAGGCATTTCTTCTGAGATTAGTGCTGATCGTTTAACAGTTGTTGTTAAAAACACATTTGTTAGCGAAGCAGCCGCTAATGAATTTGCGGCAGATCCAGTAAACGTTGACAACCGTGCGGCATGTTTTGCACACGCGGCAGCAAACGGTATCACATTAACAGAAGCTTAATTTAATTAGCTTCTAAACGAAAGCCCTTGAAAAAGGGCTTTTTCATTTTAGAGTCCCCAACGGATTTCTGGAAAATCATAAATAAAAGTGATGATGCACTTTTGCTAAAGGATTTCAAACAATGCCAGACATTACACTAACCAAGACTACTCACCGTCCGAGTACTGACGTAGAATGGTACAAAACACCGAATAATGTTTTGGACTATATTAACACTACATACCGCTTCGGCACTGGTCAACTTCGTAAAACAGAATTTACACTATCAGACGATGGATTAACACTAACCATGGCAAGTACATGGGCTAGCATTGAAGCACATGAAGCTTTTATGGCAGATCCAGTTGTAGCTGCCAACTTCACTGCTATGGAAGCTTACAACATACAGAACAACATTGCCGCAATGTTCGGTACACAATAAGGAAAAACAAATCATGGCATACATCTATAAAAGAACATATACTCGTCCCAATTTGGACGTAAATTTTTTCAAGCCAGACCCAGCTATTCCTGCGTACACTAAGACAAAATTCATTGATGTAATACCGCCAAAGCTTGCTACTCAATCTTTGGCCATCTCTGAAGACACTTATACTTTAACTCGCGAAATGGTATTTGCAGACCAAGCGGCGTTTGAAGAGTGGAACACAGATCCAGTTATCGTTGCTAACAATGAACTATTGATTGCATTCAATGCACAAAACGGTATCGTTGATACAATTGTATCGGGTTAAAATTTAATACTCAAACAAAAGCCCTCTTTCGAGGGCTTTTTTATTTGTCAACTACATAAAACCGTTGCAGGATCCAATAAGGTATAGGACTGCGGAACGATAGTTTAAATGTTCCGTTTTGTGTCATTCTAAAGTTCTTGCCAGAGCATTGTTGTACAGTACCATCAGCTTTATGGAACTTGGCCTCTTTGCTTAGAATGTCGCCATTTAACCAAAACTTAAACCCAACCTGATCACCGAACTTAACAATGTGCGGAGCCATGGCAGGAGTTGCAATTTCTCTGCCTGTAGTGTCTTGTTGACCAAAGCCTGTTGGAATTGAATATTGACGTTTGCTTGGTAAAAAGATAGCCGCAATGTTAATAATCTCAAGCCCAGCCGATTCAATTAAATTGTCCCCGCTAAACAAACTAGTCAACTCGGGATAATTGAGTTGTGTAATATTAAGACTATGCTCAGATGCAAAGTCCAAAGACTTAGCAGGAAATGTTAGTTCCATTGTCTGCTTGTTGCGCTTATCAAATCGATATGTAACAGAATCCCTGCCGTCAATATCAACGGTAAAGTTAGGTTTCCTGTCATTGTAAGACAAGCCTGTTACAGCAATTTGAAAGTATAAATCTTCTTGTGTTCTGGTACTCATAGTGTTCCTGTTAAACGTGCAATGATTTCTTCAGTTGTGCCTAAGTTATCAACTTCGCTACAACCTAAGTTATTCTTTAGCATAATGTACTTAGATACCAATGGA
>Ga0222712_10002980_pt1 | contig 18870 bp, 16 predicted proteins | sample C33_657DmetaG_FD_165043 | JGI IMG/M metagenome (GOLD analysis project Ga0222712, IMG submission 165043) | Estuarine water microbial communities from San Francisco Bay, California, United States - C33_657D | ecosystem: Environmental > Aquatic > Marine > Unclassified | place: USA: California... | reverse complement strand
AATTAAAATTGTAATCAGATTCTAATACGGTTTTATTAGGATCTTTTGAATTTTCTACAATTCTGTATGCATCTAAAAGATCAGAAGACAATGTGTGATCTGGTCTTTTTAGAGATTCTTCAAATATTTTTTTCGCAACCGAGCTTAGTAAAATACCGTCTGTAGAAATTTCATCAAAGAAATCATCTTTTTCTATTTTTATCCCAAAACCATCAAAAAAATCCATTCCATCATAAGATGTTGACAAAGAGTTTTGATCAATAAATTTGTTTATTTCTTCTAATTTTTTATTTCCATCATCCAAAAAAACAAAACTTGTATTGTCTTTTGGTGCAAAATGTTCTTCGCTAATAATTTTTTCAAGGTTATTTTCAATGTTCGTAGAATCTCCTTGGAAGCCAATAACAGGCTTCCAGGAGAGTTCTACAAATCTTGGAACAAAACTTAATTTCTGTGATTCATTTATTTGAGCTCCAGAATATTTTGCAAGAATATCAAGTGTCGTATCTGATGAAATTGATTCATTTTGAACAAAAAAATTATAAACAAATTTTAAAGAAAAGTTTGTTATTTCTGGTATGTCTAAAAGAACATATGGCTTTGATAAAATACTTTTCATATACTCACCACAATAGTATAATTCTCCAAGGCAACGTCCTCTCTATCAACAAGACGTTCTGTTAAAAACACTTTTCCTTCTTTGGAAACAAGTTCGTTGTTTGTTTTTAGATATTTTATCAAATCTTCATTTCCATTTTTTATTGTTTGTTCAATATCAATTTCAAAATTGTCTGGATCTATGAGCATAAACATCACTCTGTCATATCTTCGTATTCCATAGTTTTTTAGATACGGATTTATATCGCCAGAAGAAACAATTGATGGAGCAAGACTTTGTACTATTTCTGATGTTTTCATAACTGATTTGATTATATCAGTGCTTTTTGAAATTTGTTGTTGTATGTTTGAGAATTTTTCTTTTATCCTAGAAGATGTGTCTGCAGAGACTTTTGCAGGAGTTTGTGGTTTTGATATGGCAATTAACAAATTATTATCAAAATCATTTACAGGATTTTCTATCGTTGCTATTTTAGATGGACTTTCCACAATTGAAAAATCGCTTATTCTTAAAGCCGTAGTGAAAGAAATGTGTTTTTCTAAAATTTTACTTTCGATATGATTGTCAAGTATTTCTTGTTCTTGTTTTGAATTGGAGTATTTTTCAAATTTTGCAACATCTTGAGTTGTGTCAATAAATTCAAAATTATCAATAGAATGATTATTTGAATTTTCTGAAACAAATCTAGACATTTCGTACTTTTTAAAAACTGGTTTAAAGACAAGACCAGGTCTTGTCTCGTCTGTTTTGTATATTTCTACAGTTATAATATCTTGTTCTACTTCTGTTAAATTTGATGATAATTCAATACTTTCCGAAGTTCCTTCGGGAATACCAACACAAAAAATCTTTGCATTTGATGTTGATTTTGGCGAGAACCTTTTGTCTCGAAGATATTTTTGAACAAGATCGCACCACTTTTGATCAAGTGTCTGATCTGTACCTATTACAAACTTGTAAGGATCTTGATCACTCAAAATATCAGAAATATCTAAAGATGATTTTTCCAAGAGTCTTCTTTGGCCTTCCGACATAAGCTTTGGAAAATCATCATCATGAAATATTTGCCTTAATTGATTCAATCCATTTTTTGCATCTTTTTTATCCAAAACTTCTGCAAATTCCCTTGAAGAATTGGCACAATCAGAAAGAAATGCAACAATTTCAAAGTACTTTAAAATAAATTCGTCTTCTCGTGAAGACATCAAATTTTTAAGTGGTTCTATTTTTTTTGTATAAGAAGAATTTGAAGTTTTTATATCTGTCGCAAATAATCCGCTTGAAGAATAAAAACCTGACAATGAAAAGCTTGTATTTGTTTTTTTGCAAATTTCATAAAGTAATTCTAGAACAAAAGAAAGCATATGAGTTTCATTGAAACCACCAAATCTTGTTTTGTTGTTTGGATTTAGTATTTTTTGATTTGCGTTTAGAATAAGAGAAAATTCTTGTATCAAAGATGTTAGTGAAGAAAAGAAGTCAGATTTTGTTTTAAGAAGTGCAATAATTTTTGCTTCTGTAATAATTTCTTCAACATTTTCTGGAGTTCTAGATTTGTCAGAGTTTTTGTTTAATTGATTGTTTGCCAAGGAAAAATTTGAAAAACCATTTTGCTGGTTACTTACAAAATACTTGGCAATCTGATTTTCAAGATAGTTCATTACCTTTGCGTCAGAACCTCCAAATATTCTATAAAGAATGTATGTGTAAATTTTAGATTTTTCGTAGCTATTTTTTGCTTTGCAAAGTGCTTTATAAAAGACATTCTTTTCCGTAATAGAAGAAGTGTCAAGCTCCTTATTCATGTCTGTAAAATTTTTATAAATCAAAGAAGAAACTTTATCAAGCACTCTTTGTGGAGAACTATATTGATAATTTGTATAATCCAATTCTGGAAAAAATGAACTGTGTATATTAAAGTCAAAAGCAAGCTCGCTTAAATCTTTACTATATGATTCAAGTCTAATTGCAAAATCGTATATTTGACTCGTTTGATATTCTCCATTCTTTATTTCAAAACATTTTCTTATTTTTGAAACTCTTCCTGGAGTAAATTGGTTTGATTGTTTAGTAACAAACACGCTATCAAATGTAGATTCGGGAAAACCACTTGTTGCATTTATGGATATTGAAGAAAAAGAATTTGAGTTTTCTATTATTTTGTATGGATCAGAAATGTCTGTTACGCCAATAATTTGATCCCACATATCAACATTTTGGGATGCACCATACTTTGAAAATTTTGAAGTTTTTTTGTTATCACTCAAAGCAAGAGAAAAAACAATTTCTTTGTAGAGAATATTTGACAATTGATATATTTTTTCATCTGAATCTGTAGAAAGTTTTTTTTCAACAAAAGAAAGAAATGAGGAAATGTTATTGCTTGCAGATATTCCTTCTATGTCTTTTAGATCTGTTATGGCACTTCTTTCAATAATTGGATAAACAGAAAAGATCTTTGAGGGATACTCATCTCCAATTGTTCTATTCAAAAGATAAGACTTTATGTCATACAAAGAAAAAATGTAATTTTCATTTGATGTATTGTTTTTGTTTTTTGAAGTTTTCTTATTTTTAAGACTTGATATTTTTCTTGTATCTGAGCTTATTTTTGCAGAATAGAATTTTTCAAAATTAGAAAAAGCATCTTTGTTGTATTCGTTGAAATTTAAAGATTTTTCTGCTTTTCTTGAGGCTTGTGCGATATAAGAAATATAATCACTTATGCTCTTTAGTTCTGCTGCATATTTTTTATTTTTGTCAAAAACTGTTTTTGACCTTTGAGAATCACTTTTTAAAGCTTCTGTGATTTTTTCTTTATATTTTTCATTCAGGGCGGCTTGTGCATATTCGTATTTTCCAATAGAGGAAAAGCTTTGTCCGTTTTCGTCTTGAAACGGACTTTCGTAAGAAAAAACAGCAAAAATTTCTGGTCTAATCGATTCAAAAGTCTGTGTTTTTACAGACTCATATTTTTTATTTGATCCAATTGACTCATCATCAAAAGACTTATATTGAGGAGGAATGAAATTTGACTGAAATAGTGGGGTCGGTTTTAATGTTGGAAAAAAAACATCATTTGTCGCTTGAACCTTATTCAAAACACTTGAACTTATTTCGTTTTTTACAGCGACTAGCAAATCTTTCGTGGCTTCAAAATTAAGAGACTCCTTTATTCCTGGAGATACCTCAGCAATGTTTGCTGAAACTTTTGCAATTTTGTCCGCAATAGCATCAACAGGACTTTTTAGTTCTGATTGAGCAGATACGGCATACGATATGACATTCCCTGTTTTTGTGAAAAATCCAAACATTTTTATCCTTCTGAGATTGCTGTCACTATAGTTTCGGAAACAGAATCATCTAACTTTACGGCTCTTAAATAGATTTTCTCACAATTGTAAGGAATAATTATTTTGTACCTTGTTTTTCCAACGACTGGCAATATGCTTCCGATTCGAGTTTCTTTGTTTTCTATAATATCAAATACTTCAACAAAATCAATTCCAACTGGCAAACCTTTCATATCGAAAGAAAGAATTTTCTTATTTGTTGTAAGGCTTTTAAACAATACATTTGTTAAGAAAAAATTGTCATTTGGTATTGTTACTTCAAAAGATTCATAAACTCCAATTCTTCCAAAGTAAAATTCCTCAAAAGGATTTCCTCGCAGTCTAGATTCTGGAGTAGAAATAGAACCGTCCAAATCAACACTTGGATGTTCATACTTGTTTATATCTTGAAGATATCTTCTTTTAGTATTTGCATCTATTTTTTGTTGAATATTGTTTTCCAATAAAGTTTTTGCACTTCTTAAGCACGGAATGACTTCATACAAATAACTATTTCCAGCCTTAAGTTCAGAACTTCCTGATTTTGCAGAAGCCTCTGAATCCAGAAACTCATCTTCAAAGTTTCCAAGAAATTCTATTTCACCCGAAGTTTTGTTTTTTCTAAAAACTAAAAATGTAGTAAGGTCATCAAAGTTATCTTTTGTTTTTTCAAGCTCTGAAAGATAAATTGTTGCGTCTCCTTTAGATTTCAATATTTCTTTTAATTTCTCCTGTACTGATTTTTCTGCGATCAGTTTAGGTTTAAAAGCGACATCGTAGCTAGCGCCGTTATCCACCAGTCTCGTATTCAGAAGCGTTACAGAAGCCAACCCAGGCTTGCCAACAAGGCATTTTTCCTGTTTGCTCATCACAAAGTCTGTAAGACCATTCAACAAATCAAATTTTACAAAATAATACTGTATGACACCATCTGCTATCTTTGTATCCTCAATAGTATATCTTTCTTTTGTTTTTAATATACCTTCTTTTACAATTCTTTCTACGAATTTGCCGCTTCTAAATTCGTGACAATAAACAGAGAAGCATACACATTCTTTTGGTATATTTTCAATGTTAACTTCCAGAAAGTTCTTTACGTTTTTTGTCCAAATTGATGAGAAATTCTTTATTAGAGATTTCTCATCAGGTTGAACAATACATCCAGAAAATTCATTAGAGAAATTTAAATTTTCATCATAAGAAAGAAATCTATAATAGTGAGTAAGATGCTTGTCATTTTCTAAAAACAATATATCTTTTCCGTTATCAAGATATTTTCTTGACAAAACGGGATAAAAAAATTGTTCAACGATGTTTGTTCTTGAAGACACAGTCTTTCTAAAAACTGCATATCCAATTGAATCGTCTGTTGAATTTATTTCAAAGAAAGAAAAGCTTTCACCGCTATTTGCTTTAAAATTTATTTTTGGCGGCTTTATGGTTGTTTCTCTAGAATCTATGATGTCTTGATATTTTATTGTAATTTCTTCAGACTGTACAACTCTATTTGTTAAATCGGTGATATAAAAATAAAAAGTTTTATCTGAAGAATAATTATCAGATTTTACTGTAATTGAATTTGATAACTTTGATGTTGAGACAACTTTTGGAAAAACAAATTCAGAAGTGTCACTGGCTTCATTTTTTATCGGTGTAATTTTTTCCGCTCTTGGTTCTGGAGTAAAGAAATTAATAGATTTTCTTGAAGAAGAGATTTTTTTGCCACTTCCAATAATCAACTCATTATTTAATTTTGGTCTTTGTGATTTGGCTAAAAAATTTTTGATAAGCTCTTCATTGCTTTTTGCAGAAGTTATTTCTCGCTTCTCTTCAACTAGTTTTTCGTTTGTGTAAAATATAGAGAAGTTTTCTTGTATGTCTTTATATTCTTTGACGACGTCATACAAATACTCAACTTCCAAAACTCCATTCACTTCCTTTATGTCGTGTGGAGTTTTTTGAAATTCAATAACTTTAATTTTTTTTTCTATTTTTGCAGTAATCATGATGTCACAATGTAAAATACGGGAATGAATGTTGTAGACATTTTGCTGTCTGTAATTTCTCTACCACAAATATAGACTTCGGAATTTTCAGATTCAAAGATAACATTTTTTAGTTTATAGCAGGTTAGTTTTTTGATTTCAGAAGTAGTTTCAGAAAAAATTTGTATAAGAATATTCCTTTTTTCTGGACCTTCTCCAAATTTTATATCTTTTACGCCACCAAAGTTTTTTGCGTTTTCTACTTCATTGTCAAAGTACTTTTGCCAATCAATTTGATTTCCTATTCTTGGATAATTTCCTATTGGAGTTGCATCAGCATCACTGGTTGACTTGTTTAAAGGCGGAAGATAAAGAAAATTATCGTATTGAGAAAACTTTGGATCTTCAAAAATACTCGGTATGTTATCCGCAGATTCCGTATCTTGAAAGAACTTGTTGTCAGAGATAGAAAAAGTTATGTCTGAAGAGCCTGGCGTGAATGTATCTGATTCATAGAAATCATCTTCATAAAATAGAATTTGATTTTTTTTAAATCTATCATTGATTTGTTTGGAAATTTCTCCAACAGAAGAAGACAAGAGAATACCTTCACTTTCTGTCATTAAGTTTCCATTTTCATCACAATCCAAAGTGATCACATCATTCAAGTTTGATGAAGCTTCAAAAGAAAACAAGCTTTCCTCTTCCCGCCCATAATCTGAGCCAGAATCTGAAAAGCTTGCGTAAGAAGGAGAAAAATGCCCTGAAGACATTTTTCTCCTTCCTTCTTCTGTGATGACTACATCAAGAATTCTATTTTTTCTGTTTAAAATACCAGCCACACTGTTAAATATAGCTGGTTTGTTTTCGCTTTACAGTAAATCTGCTGCGAGCGTTGCAAGTGCTGATCTTTCGCCTTTCTTTAGGGTGATATGACCAGAAATAAACGATTCTTTGAATTTTTCAACACCATGTGTCAAACCGCTGGAAAGTTCATCAAGCGTATGGACGTCGATTTGTGTAAGATCTCCCGTAAGAACAATTTTTGTTCCTTCGCCTGCGCGAGTTATGATTGTTTTTAGTTGATGTAAACTAAGGTTCTGAGCTTCATCAATAATCAAAAATGCTCTAGGAATTGAACGACCACGAATGTAGGTAACTGCTTCAATTTCAATAGTTCCATTTTCAACCATCATTGCAGTGTGAGGATTTTTACTAAATGGTTCGGGATCACCATCTCTTCTAGGTTGGCGACTGGATTTTTGATCCTTGAGATCTTTTGTGTCCTTTTTCCCTACTTTATTTGAAAAAATGTAATCCAAATTATCTCGAATTGGCGCAACCCAAGGCGCCATCTTTTCCTGCATGGTATTGTGAGTTACAATGAAATCATCTGTAAGATACAAATGGCTTTCATTTTCTACAAGAATACACTGAACCTCTTTTTTACCAATTGGCTCGATAGAAACAATTCTTGGAGAGTGAATATATTTCTTAGAATATCTTTCTGCTTTTCTTTTCAAAAGAAATGGATTTAGTGTTTCTGGCAAAGAAATTACAAACTCATAAGAAATTCTTTTTGAAGTTATTGTTCTATTGTTAAATTTAGATTGTTTGCCAACTCTATCTCTTGATGAAATGTTTGCTCTTCCGCCAAGTGATCTAACAATTTCAATAATATCTTCTGCAAGTTGTTTAGAAGTCGTACAGAAAGATGCTTCTCCAGTTTTCTTTACTGTGCCATCAGTGTCCATCAAGCCTCGAATAATTCCAATTCGAACATCAACTGTGTTGTATTTGTAAGCATCTGGTATAAATTTATCAAACGACTTTTTACCCAAGAGGTTATAATCACAAAACTTTTGCTTTAAATTATTTTGCCATTTTGATGTTTTTTCCAAGAATTCATACTTGATTCCATCAACAACTGTTTTGTTTGTGCATCTTGTCTGAAAGGTTGCCTTATGAATTCCATTTCCAACTTCTTTGTGAGCAATTCCAACACTGTCGAAAATCTTGAATTTGTCAGTAGCCACATTGGTGATTTTTACTTTTCTGCCGGCTTTGTTGTTGTAGGGTTTTGTTACAAAATTACAAATGCTCATTCCATTGACATTCGTTTTTGTTGTATTAAATCCGTTTGAAGAATTTTCAATAATTTCTTCATCTTTTGAAACCAAAAGAACATTATCTACAATTGATCCATCACCTAAAATAGTTCCCATAGTATATGGATCAATTTCAATTTTTTGCTCCTTATATTGGACAACACCATTCATTGGCAAGTAATGATTTTCTTTGCCGTTTACTAGCAAAGTATCCATAATTTGTCTTGTTGTTTTGACGCTTCCCGATTTTGAATGTTTGAATTCACTCTTTGTTTGTGTTAACCACAAGTGATCTTCACAACATTCAGTGGTTTTTCCATCAGAAGTTTTAATGCGATAAACATCTTTAACACCTTTTGGATAAATTCCTATTACTTTTGTAGGAACTCCAGTTTCAGAGAAAATTTCAGATCCAATCTTGAGTTCTCCCATGGTCGTCCATCCCTGTGGAGTTGCAATTTTTGCATCAAGAGGTTGAGGCCCTGGAAGGAAACCTATATCTTTTCCAACAGGTTCAATTGGACGCGTTATTACCAGTTTTTCATAATTCTTTTTAATGAGGACTTGTTCAAGACCAGCAGCCACAGCCAAAAGCGTATTGTGTGTCACTATGAAATCATCTGTAATATAAAGATGCTCTTTATCTTCGACAGAAATGCATTGTGCTTGCTTTTTTCCTACAAATTCAACTTTATCAAAATATCTACGAGGAACATATTTTGTTCTTGGAACATATCTTGACACTTTTCTGGCCAAAGAAAATGGACATATTTCAGGAGGCATACTTATTTGTACAACATAAGAATTTTGCCCATTCTTCTTTACGTTTTTATATGTAAAGCTTGTTTGTTTATTTCCAATCACAGCTTTGCCACCAAGAGATTGAACAAGGAATTTAACTCCCTCTGACAAATTTTTCGATGTTGAGTAAAATGAAACACTCATTCCGTCTGCGGAAATAAATCCATCAGTATCCATGAGACCGCGCAATAGTTCGATTCTGTTTTGTACGCTATTGATTAGATACTTTTCTGGAATAAATTTTTCTTGAGACAAATGTTCATTAAGTTCAAGTGATTTTATTATTTCAAAAATTCCAAACTTTGCTTTATCGACTCTGTTTATTCGATAATCATATCTGATCTTATCAGAAGACTGCTTTGTTGGTTTAAGACAAGCATTATTTTTCAATATTTTTTCTGAAATTTTCAGAATCATTTCTTCATCTGCACTTGTGAAAGATATTCTTCCTTTTGTTGACAAAGAACCATCGCCCAACAGGGCTCCCAAAACATATGGATCAATATCCAATTTTCTTTCTTCGAATTCAACTGGAGAAGACATGGGTATCATGTGATTTCTCTTTTTGTTTTTTGTAATCAAAGATTCTTTGATTTCTTTAAGATTTCGAATTTTCCCTGATTTTTTTGTATCTCTTTCGATGCTTGTATGGGTTAGCCACAAATGCTCCTCGCAACATTCGGTAGATGCGCCATCGCTCATTGTAACTTTATAAATATCCTTTTCGCCCTGAGGGAAAACTCCATTTACTTTTGTAGGCTTTCCGTTGCGTCCAATTACAAAATCACCAACTTTAATATTCCCCATTGTTGTCCATCCATTTGGGGTTAGTATTTTTGCATCAAGAGGCTGCGCTTTTCCGCTGCCTGCCAATCCGACTAAAGTTACCAAATGAACACTCGGATCCATCAAAAGATCCAGGGCCATCATTTGTTCTTTATTCTTGTGTTTGATGCCCATTGGAGAATCGGCGTTCTTAATAATCTTGTAACTTCCAAGCTCTGGATTAAGAACTCTTACAATCACGGACTGATTTGTTGTGTAATTTTTAACAACAACAAATGTATTTGGTGCTACAGAGAAATTCTCTGACGATTTAAAAACATCAAGTTCAGAGTTGTCATAAATCTCTTGAATATCGTCATGTGCAAGTCGAACAACTCCGCCATAGACTTCATCAGTATTTGATTTTGCGCGAAGAGCATAATAATCTTCAGAACAAATCTTTAGAGAATCGCACTTTAGACGAACATTTATGTCCTTCGAGATCACCTTTACGTCTTCAACGCCTTCTTTTTGCGAAAGTGATAGTGCAAATTCGATAATTTGATTGTCTACTTTGTTCAAATCCAGTTCTGCTGGAATGTGTACAGACTTCTTTGTTTGTGCACTCTTTGGCGTAATAAAGATTTTTCCGCCCTTGGAAGTATCAACACCTTCAGAAAGCGTGCCAATTTCTCTGTATGCATCAAGTTGGCGAGCCACTTCGCGGGCATTTCTGCCAACATCATCCTGACGGCTCTTGTGGTGGTCCAATTCTTCTATGCAAGCAAGAGGAATATAGACATAGTTATCTCCAAAATTTTCTAAGCACTTCGGATCATGCAAAAGCACATTTGTATCTAAAACTAGGTGTTTCAATTTTTTTCCTTGTAAATATCTTACAGCAAATCTCTTAAAGTATCAAGTGCTTTTCTTTGGGCGACCAGACTTTTTTGGAGAAGGCTTTTCTTCGGATGGAGCTTCAACAGTTTCCGCGTCAGATGCTTCTGGCGCATCTTCCTGGACCTCAGGATTTTCTTCCACTTTCTCTTCAGAAGATTTCACAACCTCTTCTGAAAGGGCTTCAGGAACTTCAGGCGTAACTTCTTCAACAACTTCAAGAACAGCTTCTTGTTCTGATTTAGGGGCCTCAAGACGTTCTTCGCGTTCTTTGAGTTTTTCTTCAAGGAATTGAATGGTGTATGGTTGTGTCGGATCAAGTCCAAGGTCTTCGATAGTTTTAGCAAGTCTATTCATTTTTTTATTTATTCCGCTTCAGGGGTTTTTTTAACGTGGTCTTTTACGTCTTTCTTAAATCGCTTTGCACGATTCTTTCTTTCTTCCAAAATCTTCTTTTGAAGAATGGATTGCTTCCAGACTTCCTTTAATCTTTTTGAAGTTTTAGAAAGAACAACACGCAATCTTTTTGAAGCAGCCTGAACGCCGTTGTCAGACTTTGCTGCATCCTCAATGGAATCTTTCAAAACAACAATAATATCCAACAATTCATCTCTCATACTCATTTTTTATCCCCTTCAAGATCTTCTTCTTCAACAAATTCATTTTCTTTTTCAATATTTTCTGCAATATAATTCATAGAAGTTCCATCTAAAAGATCACTTATTGCAGTAACTATAATCTTTGACTTTTCGTGATTTAACATGTTTAAAGCCATAAGCTTCATGACAAAAAGTGTTTCTTCGTCACTTAAATTTAGTTCATAAATTCTTTTAGTGATTTCTCTACATTTAATTCTCTTTGTTACAACTTCTTCTGAAAGCGTTTTTCCAAATTTCATTTTTTATTCTCAAAGTAAGTTTGTTCCTCAAATGATGTTATTTTAAACAAATTTTCTCCAATAATCGCAAGATGTTTTCCGCGATTTATTCCATCTTCAAATTCTTTGTTTAAAATAAATCCAAGCCCCCAGCTTTTTGTTTCTAAAATCCAAGAAGCCATTTCCCATTTAGCTAACCCACACGAATATTCTTCTAAAATTTTACAAAGTTTATCTGGCATTCCAGATGCCAAATCTTTTATTGTTAATATTGAACCAATAGAATCTTTGCCACCTGGCATAGGAATGGTTTTGCAAACATCAACAACTTTGTGAATTAAATTACAATTTTCACATTGGCAGTATTTTTCTATTATGTTCGAATTTTCATCCAAAACTGAAAATACAACAAAGCTAAAAGCAATATTGTGTCGCTTGTCGTCGGCTGGCAAAAGCCGAGTCCAAGCCGGCTCACAATGACATGTAACTTCATGTAAAATAGGTATAGCCATTTTTTAATCAGGTAAAAAAACTTTTCTTTTCCTTTTCAGTTTCCTCTCTCACTTCTTTTTCAAATGCAACCAATGACTTCTCGGCAACAATTCCCATAAGATTTGACACTTCAGAACACATATCTTGAACAAGTCTTACAACTTTTTCTTGATCTTGTGGCGAAATACCATATTTAGTGGAGGAGACGTAATTAAGCACTTTAGAATTCATGACTTCTGAAAAGTCATAAGGCAATCTTGAAATTTCTTTTTTTGATGACATGAGATAACAATAGTACAGAAATAAATTATGAACAAACTAAAAAAACTCTACGAAGAAAGAATTAATCTTCTGGAAGCCCCTGTAGCTAAGAAAACCAGAAAATCAATCATGGGTATTGTTAAGATACTGCGCCAAATGATGGAATATATCGACAAACAAGACTTTCCAGAAATTTATAAAGTAATGAATGCTGGTATTGAAAAGGGTATAGAACTCATAAATCAAAATGATTCTTTTTTTAATAATATAGCAACAGAATCCCAAAGCAAGCAGGAACATATTATCGTATCTCTTGCCACTATGCCATTGTCTATTAGTGATATCATTGAACAATTCATGTTTACGAATGAAGATTCCATAAAAAAAATCAAAGTTCACAAAAAAGAAATTTCTATCAGTCAATTTTATCACTCCGGATTTGGCATAACGGGAGGAGTCGTTGGCGATCAAGAAGAAGAGAAAAATTTTTCTAACACAAAAAATATCATAAAGAATGAAATTAAAATACCCGATGGTTTTGGAAAATACACAAAAAAAGACAATTTGTTTTTGAAGCAAATTAATATAGAAAAATTTGCAAAAGAATTAACTAATGCACAAATAGGCGATCTAGAAAAACTAACTGTTTTGATTAAAAAAATTGCAAGTATGGAATCAAAAATAGAAAATTCTTTTTCTCAAATTAGTGGAGAAACACCATCATCGGAACCACAGATGCAAAATAGTAATTCTAGCGAAGAAGTAGAAAATGTATCAGCCGAAACTGGATTTTCTATCCAGCTCCAGGGCGATAAATTGGTTTTGGCCTCTTCAAATGGTGGGCCAAAAGTTAATATAAGTCCTCAAATGATTACAACATTTTTTATGGCCCTCATGAAGGCAGACGATTCAAATATCGAATCGACAAAAAGTGAAATTGAGAAAAATATTATGGACCTTGCAAAAACAATTAGACCCAAGGTGAATCAACCAAAGAAAAACGCAGTCAGCGGAAATTAAAATTCACGCCACCAATATTAAACACTCTTTCACTGCTCAAAAGAGCCGCCAAAAAAGATTCTGTAGTTACTTTACTTGTTTTAAAACAATCTAAAAGGTTTTGTGGTACATCTACAAAACCTTTTTTTCTTGCAGAGATGATTATTCTGATACTTCTGTCAAGGTCTTCTTTCAGAGAATAAGACTTTTCATCTTCCTTAAAGTAAATATTAACCTTATCTGGCATCAAATAATCAAGTCTACTGAGAAGTGCTTGCTGTTGGTCTTCAATAAAAGAATCTTCTATTTTTTTAGAAACTTCATTTAATTTTGCGTGGACTCTGCCAGAACTTCCAGCATGACTGATATTCATTTTTTGTCCACTTAGAAGTATTTTATCAACATAGGGAAGTTCTTCCCATTTATATGAGCTTGTCAGTCTTCCTTGCGATTTTTCATGTGGAAGTGTATTAATAATCATACCAAGATCTGAAAATACATTTATGGTTGAAAGTTCAGTTGGAAAAAATATCAAATGTGCCTTAAGTGTTCCCCTGATTCTGTTTGTTATAAATGTTTGTTGTATGTCTTGATGAGCACCTCTACAAATAAGAACAAACGACTCTTTTGTTTCATGACAAGATTTTAATAAGCCATCTATCTCGGAAACACTTTCAATAAATGCATCTGCAAGAAATACTTTTGGATTTTTTAATTCATAGATTTCAGATTCGAATCTTTTGCAAGAAAAATAGTGACCCTCTGTCATTGAAAATACCAAATCGTCTTTTGAGTTTGGTGCACCTTTGTTAAAAATCCGAATATCTGGCCCAGATTTTTCACAAAGTTCCATTGCAATATTTGCAACACTGTAGCCTGTAATGGAAGAACAATATTCGATAATTTCTTCTTTCGTAGGTCTAAATTTTAATATATTTTTTGGACTCTCAAAAGAACTATCTTCAAGTCTTTTCCTCATTATCTTCAAAGAAGGAAAAAAACTTCCGGGAGCTATTTTTTCATTTCTGAAGCAATTTTCTACAATCATTGAAATAATGATAGATTCTGGACTACTTGTAAAATCAAGTCCAGAAATACTAGAAATTTGTGATGAAAGTTTTACAATATCTTGATTCATAAACAGTATTTTGTTTTTAGAAAAATACTGTTCACATACTTTTATTGCTTTTATTATATCTTTTTTTTCTACTTTATGAAATTTTGTATAACTCACTACAACATATTAGTGAGAAATTTTACCAGTTACATAAGCATCATAAATGGACTTTGCAAATTGTACAATAAGACCAGCCAAGCCAAGCAAAATAGCCCACATGAGTTTATCGACTACTGCCCTTAGTTTTTTTACAAATTCATGGTCAAGTTTATTGTTTTCAAAAAATCCATCTTTTGCATACAACTCTTTTTTCCATGCATTAATTTCAACAATTTTATCTTCTGATTCTTTTATTGAAGATACAACATTTTCGATTTTGTTATCATTATTTTTTATTCTTGAAAAAACACCAACATCTGGATCCCTAAGAGACTCATCGATGCTGTTAATTTTTTCAACAAGCGAATCAAAGCCACCATTTAGAGCTTTTGCCTGTAACTTAACATCAAGTTTTTTTAAAAGTTCGACAAGATAAGCTTGATCTACTTCAGTTGTTTTTTTAGGTCCGCTTGATTTTGCCATCGTGAGTTTAAGTATAGAATTGACCTTTTTTTATACTATTCTTGGTACAACTATGAAAATTTACTTTGTGGGAGACTTCATTTATCCCGAAATTACTGGCGGTGCAGAGTTAACCTCGGATGTTTTTGCAAAAGAAACATCCGAGTATTGTGAAACCGAGCAGGTAAAATCTTCTGATTTCTTAAGATTAAAAGAAATTTTAGAGTCAGAAGAAGAAAAATATTTTGTTGTTGGAAATTACGCTCACTGGATAAATCACCCAGAATTCATGATGTACTTTTATCAAAATGCAAGATATTCTTTAATTGAATATGATTATAAGTATTGCCACTTTAGATCCGAACAGCTTCATAAAGAAAAAACAAAAAAAGATTGTGATTGCAATAAGAGCCAACGAGGTCAAAATGTAGAAAACTTCATGCTTGGTGCAGATGCTTTGTTTTTCATGTCTATGGCACAATCTGAAATATTTCTTGAGAGATTTCCAAGCCTAAGGATAAAAAACATAAAAACACCTGGAAGTGTATTTCACGTTGAGACTGTTGAGAAAATTGTTGAACTTTCTAAGAATTCAAAAAATAACAAATGGGCAGTTATAAAAAGCGATTCTTGGGTTAAGGGTTTTGAAAATTCTCTTCAGATTGCAGAAAGCCGAAAGCTTGCAGAGAGTGATTTTGAATACGAGATTTTAGAAAATTGTGATTACGATCAATTTTTGAATAAGCTCTCTGGATACAAAGGTTTAATTTATCATCCATCTGGAGCAGATACTTGTCCGAGACTTGTCATTGAAGCAAAGTACATGGGTCTTGAACTTGATATTGGAGATTTTGTTCAAAATAAACAAGAACTTATGTCTTCATATTATGAAGACGAAGAAGAGGGTTATCAGTTTGAACAAGCAAATAGTTTAAAAATAAACTCTCTTGTTTCTGAAGTAGTGAAATACGCTTGCAATGAAACAACTATCGGAAGTTACTTTACAACTTACAATTGTATAAAATCGAAATATCCATTTGAAGAATCTATTCGTTCCGTAATGGCATTTAGTGACGAGATTTCTGTTGTTGATGGATTTTCAGATGATGGAACTTTGCAAAAACTATTTGATCTCGCAGAAGAATTCACAGGGCAAAAATTTGAGCCCACGAATACAAAGATAAATCCAGAAATTTTAAATTTTTATGGGAAAGATGGAAAAAGATTTGTCATACAAATAAAGAAACAAACTCCAGAAATGTCAACACTTGGAATACAAGATGGCCAAAGAAAAGCACTTGCTAGAAAAGTTTGTAATTCTGATTTTGTGTGGCAAATGGATGTAGACGAAGTGGTTCCAAAAGAGTGCCATCAAAACGTACTTCATTTGAAGAAGTTTTTTCCAAAGGTGCCAATTGCTAGTTTACCTGTTTTGGAATTTTGGGGAGATGACGATAAGCTAAGGATTGATATCACGCCATGGAAATGGCGAATGTCTATCAACAGTGAGTTTATTACCCACGGCCCACCACTTGGATATGAGGTGCTTAATGATATGGGGATGCTTGTTGGCGTAAAACCAGGAACTGATGGTTGCGATATGATTTTCACAGATACAAAGATGCCTGTTCAGCATATGTCTTTTTACAGCTCTGATCTACATGCCATGCGCGAACAAGCGCTTGCTGGAAGTGAATCTGCACTTGAAGAATATACAAATTACATGTCACTTGTGTGCAATGAACTCCCTTATGTTCTTCATTATTCGTGGATTGATATTTCAAGAAAAATAAGAAATTATAGAGATTTTTGGTCAAAATTTTGGCCAAGTTTGTACAGAACTTCCTCCGATGATACTTCAGAAAACAATGTTTTTTTTGATAAGCCATGGTCAGAAGTTACTGAAGAAGATATTGAACTTCGCGCAAAAGAACTTCTTGAATCTGGTGGTCACATTTTTCATAAAAAGTGGGATGGCAAAAGAAATCAAACAATGAGTTATAAAAATCTTTTGCAATTAAAAAACAAAAACTCTAAAATAGAAAATTATGAAGAAGATAAACATTCAAACGATTGGTGAAGATAAGCATAAATTGGATCATGATCAGTATGATCCAATTACAAATCCGGGAGAAAAAATTGTATTGCCAAAAGGATTTGGAACTCCAGGAAACATGCGATTTGCAGACTTTCTTGAATATCATTTGAATATGAAAATTCAAAGATTTATTAATAAAGATCTTGATAGACAAACAATGGAAAATATTTATGCAATTATTGTTGAAATTGTTGGATATACATTTTCTAAGGGAGCAAAGCCACTCAGTGAAAAGGCGTACACTTGGGTTGCTCAAAAATATTTTGAAAGCATAAAACTTTCACATAACAAGTTTTATAATGATGATATTGAGACGTGGGATTCCATTGATTCATATCCTTACACTCCAATTCCTGCCTCAGATATTCGTCTTGATGAATTAAGATTTTTGGGTGGAATTTACTCAGAATCAACATTTTCTGATGAAATACTGAAAGAAGTTCGTAGAAGAGCACTGCTTGCATAATTTCTTTACATTACCACATAAAGTTTTTGAGTCTGAAAATTCAGAATTTTTTATAGAGTTTTGTAAAAAAGCTCTTGAATATGGTTGGAGAATAAAAGACTCTGGGCATGCAATTTCGGTAACAGAAAATGAACTTTCTTTTTTTAATAGAAAGTTCATTTTACCAGATGTCATTTACTCTTTTGAAATAAACAATCAAATTTATGGAGATGTTTTCAAAGAACTATCTCAAAAAAATGTTGTTGTTTTTGAAACACTTGAGGATGAATTGTTTTACGACAAAACCAAAGAAGAAACATATATTTCTTTTGATGAAAAAAGCAAATGCGGAATGATTATAGAAATTGATAGAGAAGACATGTTGTCCATATTTGCAACGGTTTCTAAGAAGTTTTTTGGAAGTTCACATTATTTAAATTGTTTCTTTGCAGCTCATGGTTGTAAAACAAAAGTAAAAGACTGGCAGAATTTTCATCTGGCCAGTCTTGTAAATGTATCTGCGAAAATTATTTTTTCTGACTTAGGAATTTTTGAGCCAACTCTTTTGAAGTAGAAACCATAAGTTCTTCTGGTGGCAAAGTGTTGATGAATTGAGATAGTGCTTCTTTGTCATATCCGCCTACATTTTTTTCAACTTCTTTTCCTACTGCATCTTTTTTCGAAGGTGTTTTTGGAATGCTTACATCATTTTGCACTGGAGCATCTTTGTGCGTAACTGCCATTGTGGGATGTTCGTTACCAGATGGAGCAAACTTTGGTTTATTCAATACATCTGCTGCAGCTTTTTCTTGCGCCTTTTTATAAGCATCTGCTGAATTAACAGGAATGGTTCGTCTGTCATCTGGCGTCATGTCATCTTCTTTTATAGAGACAGTGCTTTGTTCTTTCAGAATAAATTCAACAAGCTTTTTCGCATCCATTTTGAAAACACGAACTGCAGGCTTCTTTATTTTTGAATTTATCAACTTTTTTAGCATTTCTTTTTGATCGTTTGTCATGATGTTCTTCTTGTACTTATTGTCTTATTGTATTACTATCAAGAAATGGAAAAATTATTATTGCCAAATGGCAAACCACACATTTCATTTTCTGAAATGAAAGACTGGATGCAATGTCCACATCGACACAATCTAAAACACATTAAAAAAATTGATCTGTCAACAAAAGGAATACAACTTCTTTTTGGAACTGCTGTTCATGCGAGCCTGGAGCACTTTCTAAACACTCGCGAAGTTTCTGCTGCTCCTGCCCTAGAGGAGTGGAAAAAGGGCGTTGAAAGCGATTTTAAAGACGCTCCAGAGGCTCTGAAATTTGACGAGGCTTCTTTTGTAAAAAATATTGAAGAAATTGTTCTTGAGACACAAGAACTTATGGCAAAAGAATTTCCCGAATGGTCAACAGTTGAAGCTGAAGAGGAATTGTATGAGCCACTTGTGGATGTAGAATATCCAGACTACAACTTTAAGGGATTTATTGATTGTGTTATAAAATA
>Ga0222712_10002978_pt1 | contig 18879 bp, 13 predicted proteins | sample C33_657DmetaG_FD_165043 | JGI IMG/M metagenome (GOLD analysis project Ga0222712, IMG submission 165043) | Estuarine water microbial communities from San Francisco Bay, California, United States - C33_657D | ecosystem: Environmental > Aquatic > Marine > Unclassified | place: USA: California... | reverse complement strand
GCGAGCAAATCCAGCAGCGGCAAAATCGCCATGGCGCGCAGACCGTAATGCGATACGCCCGCTTGCCGCGCACGGTGCTGGACGGGGATTTCGCGCACCGTCCAGCCGCCCGCCACGGCGAAGGCCGGCAGAAACGAGTACAACGTGCGAATCGGGAAAAACGAGGCCGCGACCTCCCGACGGAAAAGTTTTAACGAACACCCCGTGTCACTCACGCCGTCGTGGAGCAGGCTCCGCCGGGTGGCGTTGGCGATGCGCGACATGGCGCGGCGGAGCCTAGAGTCCCGGCGCTGGCGGCGCGCCCCAGCCAGCATATCGGCGGTGTGGCGCTCGGGCCACAGGCGGGCCAATTCCGCTGGAGGATTTTGGCCGTCGCCATCGAGCATGGCGAACCACGTGCCACGGGCGTTTTGAAATCCCCACCACAAGGCGGCCGCTTGACCCCGGTTGCGCGGAAAATGTTCGATCCGGATGGCCGGCCAAACCGCGGCGGCTTCGGCGAGAGCGGCCGCGGTGCCGTCGGAGCTGCCGTCGTTAATCAGCAGTATTTCGACCACGAGCCCGAGTGGCTCGAGGGCTTCGCGCAGTTCAGCGAGGAGCGGTGCGACGTTCGGGGCCTCGTTGTAAAACGGGATGATGACGGAGAGCTCGGGTCGTTCGGGATTCATCGGGCAAAGAACGATTCGATAAACGTCGTGAGGTTGTCGCCGGTCAGCCCCGGAGCGGGCAAGGCGGCCGCGTGCGCCTGTAGTTCCGGCCCAGGTACGAGGCGGTGGCGGATCGAGCCATCCGCACCGACGAGTAACACCGCCGCCGAACTCGCGGCCCGGAGCATCGCCGCAGGTTGGCGGGCTTTGCCCCAGTGGTCGCCGTTGAAATAATTGATCGGACGCTCGATCACGCGCTCGGCTGGTAACGGATGGCGCAGAAACGGCGCGCCGAGGGCTTGCGGGCACGACCAAGCCCAAAGCCAGATAGGGCCGTAGGTCTCCGGTACCGAGACGAGCGCGAGCGTGTGAGCGTCGGCCCCGGCCAGATCGCGGTCGATCGCGGCGATGGCCTCGCGGGAGCGCGCGCCGGCTTCAATCCAAGGCCGCACCGCGGCCACATGGGCGCCCGCGCACCACAGCAAAATACCGCTCGCGATCACGGCCCGCCCACGCCCAACCCCCAGCGCCAGGCCCACTCCGAGAGCAACTCCAGCCGACGGCAAATAGAGGTGCCGCGGAGAAAAATAAACGACGACGAATAATCCCACCGTGGTCGCAAACCACCAGAAACCACCAAAAAACAACACCCGCGCGGCTCCGGCGTGACCCCGGCGAATCGCCAGAGCGAGCGCCGTGAGCGTGAGCGTGGCCCCGCTGATCCAGAGCGTACGCAGCGTGCCCAACGCGGGCGGCGTGGCCCATTCGTGAACGGTGGTGAAGGGCAAAATCGGCACGATCCAGCCCCAGTAGCCCGCTTGACGGTTCCAAGCCGGCCCGTCGTTCCAGCCAAAAAATCCATTCCCCGTATCGCGGCCAAACGCGGCGTAACGCGCCAAAGCATAGACCGCGACCACGCCCAGAGCGCCGCCGAAAAGCTGCGCGCGCCGCCGCCAGACCGCGCGTTCGGCGCGTGGATCGAGCAGCGCCCAGCGCAGGACCAGCAGAAGCGGCACCGTGAGACAAAATTCCTTGGTGAACACGCCGATACCCAGCGTCGCCAACGCCCACACCCAGGCTCGTCGCCGCGCATGCGCGGAGAAATTCTCGGCGGCCACCCAAAACATGATCGCCGCAGCGGTGCCCAAAAGATCCGCTCGCCCCGTGATCCAAGCGACCGTCTCAGCATGCGCCGGGTGTACGGCGAACACCAAGCCGGCGATAAGCGCGGCGTTACGTTGTCCGCCCGAGTAGCGCCAAGCGAGGCGGACGACCCCTGCCGTAGCCACGAGGTGCAACGCGATATTCGTTAAGCGATGCCCGGGCGCCCAGCCGCCCCACATGCGCGCATCCACCATGAACGAAAGCGCGGCAAACGGCCTGAGTTCTTTCAACGGTTGCCCCCAAATCCCGGCCGACCATTCGTGCGTGAAAAGCGGCGGCCAAGCCGAAGACGGCAGATGAAAAAAACGGGCCACGTAGACAAAATCATCGCCCAGGAACCCCATGCTGAGCGCCGGCAAAAACGCGACCGTGGCAACGGTGAGTACGAGCGGCATGAGCCAGCGGGGCGCGGCGGAGTCCACGGGGGCTGACGAAGCAGAAGTCATCGAAGCAAGACTGATTCAGGTCGCCGCGCAGGGAGCAAGCCCGGCGCTCGATCTCACCATAACGACAGCCCGGCGAGGATGAAGGGATCGTGTGCCAACGCGATCAAGAGCCACCATCCCCCCAACAGAAAAAAATCGCGGCGCGCCGGACGAATCAAGAGGAGCAAAAACGCCGCCGGCGTCAGGTAGTAGCGCGGATCGACTAGATAATTACTGCCGATCAACGCCGCGCTCAACAGCAGGCTGAGCGCGAGCATGCGACCGTGCGGGGCCGTGCGACAAAGCTGCGCGCCCGCCGCCACCGCCAAGATCACGCCGCATCCCGCGACGACGCGCAGTGCCGGCATCTTCTCGATATAAATCAGTGGCCAATTGCGCAGCAGCGTGAAGCGCACGCCTTCCCACCAAAGCTCGCGGTTCCACTCGTGCGGGTTGGTGTACGTGGCCGCGAAACCGGCGATCAGGGCGGCTCCGGCGATGAAACTTGCCGTCGTGCGGACTCGGTGGACGCGCGCGAACGCGATCCAGCGCTTCCCCGCGGAGCAGACGTGCGCGAACCAGACGGGCAGCCCGAGCACCCCGAATAAAAGGGCGGCGAAGGTGAAGGCAGCGGGATTGGGGCGCAGGTCGTTGCGGTTGGCGGTGCCGGGAGTCAGCCGGCCCGCGTAAAGGATGAGCGCGGCGGCGGCGACTAAGATGATGACGTAGCCGCGGGTGCGCGTGAACGCGATCGTGACGGCGTGCTGCGTGAGCGTTTGGCCGGTCGGCCGCGGCGCACGTTGGATTTCCCAGAGGATGAGAAACGGAATCCAGATGAGATTGGTTTGGCGGACGAGGCAGGCGAGCACGAGGGCAAGCGTCGCCGTCGGTAAACGATCGGCGAGTTGCGCCCAGAGAGCGCAGAGCAGGAGGGCGAGGGCGGGGACGTCGTTGTAGGCGAGGCCGGTGAACGGCTGGAAAATGGGCAGCAGCGCGAAGAGCAGCGTCGCGGGGCCGGCGGGTTGCGCGTGGAGGCGTCGCCACGCGCCGGCGAAGGCGGTGAGGCCGACCAAGGCGAAGAGCGTGCTCGTGAGGCGGGCCGCCGTGAGAGAAGGTTGGCCGCCGCCGAGAGCGAGGGCGACGAGGTGATAGCCGGGCGGAGTGGTGAGGTGATCGGGCCAGCCTGGTTTATGTTCGGCGAAGTGGTAGAGTACGCCGAGGTGTCCGGGCTCGTCGCAAAGTGCGCCATGGGCGAAGCCGGCGTAAAGCGCGCCCCAAAGTATCGTCAGGGCGTACGCGGCGATCAGACACCGGCGCGAGTCGCGCTGGGCGAGATGAAAGGGAGCCATGCGGCTGATGTTAAAAGCGCGGCCGATGTGATGACTCTGGGGCGCCGTTGGATTTACTTCGCGGGGTTAAAGCGGAGTTTTTCTTCGTCGCGGTCGATGTAGGAAATGCCTTTTTCCATCCACTCGGGAGCCGGGGCGCCGCGCAGGTAGTGGTCAAAAAATTGCCAGGCGCGGCGGGCGAAATCTTTCGCATCGGCGCGGCGGCGGAGGTGGTGGAACTCGCCGTTGTAGTTCCACAGCCAAGCGGGTTTGTTGTAGCGACGCAAAGCGAGGAAGAGTTCGATGCCTTGATACCATGGCACAGCGTCGTCGGCGTCGTTGTGGAGAATCAGCAGCGGCGTCTGGATGCGTTGGACGTGGAAGACCGGGGAGTTTTCCAAGTAGAGCCGGGGGGCTTCGGCGAGCGGGCGGCCGAGGCGGCTCTGGGTTTTCTCATATTGAAACTGGCGCGGCAGGCCGGAGCCCCAGCGGATGCCGGAGTAGGCGCTGGTCATGTTGCCGACGGGAGCGCCGGATTCGGCGGCGCGGAAACGGGTCGTCTGCGTGACCATGTAGGCGATTTGATAGCCGCCCCAAGAATGACCGGAGATGCCGATGGCGTTTTCATCGACGAAGCCTTGGGCAACGAGGCTCTCGATGGCGGGGAGCACGCTTCGCAACGCGCTCTGACCGGGCTGGCCCTCGGTGTAAACGATGTCGGGCGTGAGGATGAGGTAGCCGTTGCTGGCGTAGAGCGGGAAGTTGATATTGTGGCTGGGCATCGGCGGCTTGAACGCGTGCACGTCCTGCGAGAGGCGCTCGTAGATGTAGACCATGAGCGGATATTTTTTCGTGCGATCGAAACCGGGCGGCACGTAGAGCGCGGCGCTGAGGGGCACACCATCGGCGTTGCGGAACGGCACGATTTCGGCGCGGCCCCAAGCGAAGGGCGCGAGTTGCGCGCCGCCGGCGGTGACTTTGGCGGGCGTGGTGAAACGGGCATCGGTGGTCTGGTAATCGGGGAACTCGTCGAAGCGGGAGGCGGAAACGAGGAGGACGTCGGCGTCTTTGGCGCGGGCGACGTAGCGGTAATTTTTGTCGCCCCAAAGCAAGCGGCGCGGGGCGGTGCCGGGCGCGGCGTCGAAGCGCGTTTGAAGGAAGCCGGTGGCGCGGGTGGCTTCGTCTTCGCCGCGGAGAGTGAGGGGTTTGGCGGGGTCGAGACCGCGGTCGTCGTTTTCTTCGTCGATGGGCTCGATGCGTTGGACGCGGAGCGAGGTGCGCGTGGCGCGGCCGGAAGCGGCGGTGAGATTTTTCGCGGGGCGGGCGTCGGTGAAGAGCTGCCAGACGTCGTAGCGATCGTAGAGGAGAAGTGATTGGTTGTCCTTGGTCCAGCCGGCGTGGCCGTAGGGGCCGGCGGGTTCGGGGGCGTCGTGGAGTTCGTCGTGGAAGGCGACGCCAAGGTTGGCGGTGAGATTGCGGGTCGTGCCGGTGGTGGTGTCGAGAAGGTGCCAGTGTTGGTTTTGATAGTAAAAGGCGTGACGCCCGTCGGGGGCGAGTTGGAGGGCGCCGCCTTCGCTGCGGAGTTCGGTGAGGGCGGGGCGGCGCGTGCCGGTGGCAGGATCGACGAGGAAGACGTCGGTGTAGCGGCCGTCGTAATCGACGCGGCGGCGGTAGGCGCGGTCGTCTTGGCCGAGGGCGCGGGTGCCGTCGTCGCTCAAGGTGACGGTGGCGAGCGAGGGATCGGCGAGCTGGGTGTAGCGGGCGGTGGCGAAATCGAAAACGCCGCGGTACGTGCGGTTGCGCTCGAGCGTGGCGCGGACTTTTTGCATGGGCTGCACGACGTCGTCGTTCCAACGCCAGAGATCGGCGGAGACGCGGGCGTCTTCGTCGGGGAGGGTTTCGGGGTCGCGCGGGGCTTTGGGCGCGGGGGCGGTGGGGACGTAGAGTTTTTTGCCGTCGCGGGAGAAGGCGAGGCTGCCCTTGTCGCTGACGCTGTAAGTCGTGGGAAAATGCGCCGTAGTCGCGGAAACGAGCTCAACGGCGGCGGGCGTGCCGCGCGGCCAGTGATAGAGCTTAAACGTCGGAGCTTTGGCGGAGGCGTCGTCGCGGTCGCTGACGAAGGCGGCTTGGGTTTGTTCGCGGTCCCACGTGAGTTTCAGGTATTTGCCTTTGCCGGCGAGGAGCGCGGCGGGGGCGGTGTCGGCGGGCGCGCCGGGAGTGAAAACGTAGACGCCGTTGGTGGTGCCGGTTTTGGTGGCGAGGGTCGTAAGTAACGTGCGGCCATCGCGAGCGAGGCTGTAGTCGAGGACGTCGCTCAACGTGCGCTCGCTCGGTGTGGCGGCGGCGAGATCGAGGAGCACGAGATCGGTGCCAAACTCGGGTTTGGCGGCGGAGTTGCCCGACGCGGTGCGAGCGCCGGCGCGCGCGGCAGCGGCAGCAGCATCGACGTCGTCCTCGGTGCTGGGATTTGGGTTGGCGGCGGGTGCGGGCGCGGCCGAGTCGGCTTTGGGCTCGGGCTTGGACTCGGGCTTTTTTTCCTCGGGTTTGGCTTCTTTAAGGTAAGCGAGCCAAGCGCCGGTTTTGGTGGAGACTTGGAAGGATTTTACCTGAGCTATCGTGGTGACGGCGCCGGTGGCGAGGTGGACGTGGAGAAGTCCGCCCTTGGGCATGGCGTCGGCGGCAAGCTTGGCTTTGCGGGCGGCGGCGAGGGCGGCTTTGGTCGGGTAGGTGCTGGCGACGAGGTGCTGCGCGTCGGCGGTGAAGGCGAGGCGGATCGAGCGCGGCGCGGGCGGAGCATCGGGGTTGGCTTCGTCGGGTTGAATCGGCGGCGGCGGGAGGGCGCCGACGGGGAGGCGTTGCTCGCGACCGGTGGCGAGTTCGCGGAGGATGACTTCGCCGTCGCCGTCTTGGGGCATAAACGAGTACGCGAGCCAGCGGCCGTCGCGGGAAAGCGTGGGCGAGGCGAGGCTGCGCCAGGCGTCAAAATCGTCGAGAGAAAGCGGGCGTGGGGCCGTGACGGTGGCGGGCGCCAGCGGCGAGGTTACGGCGGCAAACGTCGGCGCGGCGAGGGCGGTGACGGCGAAAAGAACCAGACGGGGTAAGGAGCGCATGGGGAAGTTAAACGATGAAATTTAGCGGAAAAAATTTAGCGAGCCCCGTAAAGGGCGGAGCCGACGCGAACTTGGGTGCTACCGGCGGCGATGGCGGGGGCGAGGTCGCCGCTCATGCCCATGGAGAGTTCGCGCAACGGGATTTGAAAACGGGCGGCGAGGTCGTCGCGGAGGGCGCGGAGTTGGTTGAACGTGCGCTGGGCGTGATCGGCGGCTTCGGCGGGCGTGGCGCCGAGCGGGGCGATGGTCATCAGCCCGTCGAGGCGCAGATTTTTTTTTGTGAGGGCGAGCTCGAGGAGCCGCGGTGCGTCTTCGATTTCGGCGCCGAATTTGGCGGGGTCACGGCCGGCGTTGATCTGGAGGAGCACGGGAAGAATTTTCCCGAGCTCGGCGGCGGCGCGATCGAGGTGGTTGAGGAGTTTTTCGGAATCGACGCTTTGGACGCGGTCAAAGTGCGTGGCGGCGAGTTTGGCTTTGTTGGATTGGAGGTGGCCGATGAGTTCCCAGTGCAGGGTGGGCGCGGCGCAGAGGGGGCGTTTCTCGGCGGCTTCTTGGACGCGGTTTTCGCCGACGGCGCGGAGGCCGTAGCGGGCGGCGTAGTCGGCGGCGGCGACGGGGTGGGTCTTGGTGACGGCGAGCAGTTCGACCGTGGCGGGATCGCGGCCGGCGGTGGCGCAGGCGGCGGCGATTTGAGCGCGGACGACGTCGGCGCGGCGGACAAATTCTTCGTAGGCGATAAACATGGGAAGCGGTGAGTGTGTAGAAAAACTAATTAGGTGTTTGCCGCCTAGCGGGCGTTTCTCCTGTGTAGCCCTCAACGTGCGCTAATTATGCAAATTGAGAATTTTAAAATTTTTGCGGACTTGGTGGAGACGAAGAGCTTTTCCAAGGCCGCTAAACTCAATGGCATCACCCAATCTGCGGTGAGTCAGCAGGCGCGGGCGATGGAGCGCCATTTTAAGACGCTGTTGATCGACCGGAGCCAGAAGCAGTTTCAGCTCACGCGCGAAGGCTACCGCGTCTACGAGTCGGCCAAGGAGATGTTGCACACCTACGACAAGCTCATGTGCGAGTTGCAGGAGATGAAAAAAGTCATCAGCGGGACGATCCGCATTTCCACGATTTACTCGATCGGCCTGCACGAGTTGCCGCCGTTCATCAAAAAATTCCTGCACGATTTCCCCTCCGTCAACGTACGCGTGGAATACCGCCGCTCGAACCTCGTCTACGAAGACATTTTGCACAACGCCGTGGATTTCGGTCTCGTGGCGTTCCCTGTGAAACAGCGCCAGATCGAGGTGCTACCTTTCCGCAACGATCATCTCGTGCTCATCACCCCGCCCGGACATCCGCTGGCGAAGCGCACCGAGATCGACGTGAAAGAATTGGGCGCGCAAAAATTTATCGGCTTCGACCCCGACATCCCGACGCGCAAGGCCGTCGATCAAATCTTCCGCGAGCACAAACTCGAGATCGAGCCCGTCATGGAGTTCGACAACATCGAGACCGTGAAGCGCGCCGTCGAAATCGATCACGGCATCGCGATCGTCCCGCAAGCGACCGTCGCTCAAGAAGTGAAACAAGGCTCGCTCGTCATGCTGCATTTCAAGGGTCGCGCTTTCACTCGGCCGCTCGCGATCTTGCACCGCAAGGGCCGCGTCTTGACGCCCGCGATGAAGAAATTTGTCGAAATCCTCGGCCTCGATCTGCCCGAGATGCGCGAGAGCTGAGACCGCTTGGCTCGGCGACTCGTGGCGCCGCCGCCGAAACAGGCCGAAGAAAATTTGCCGCGGCGGTATTTCTTAACCAACGTGTCCGCTATGAAATCTTTTCGCGCTCTGCTCGGGTTGGCTCTTTTTACCGCGGTGGCCGTGATCGGCCGCGCCGAAGCCGTGAAGCCCACGCCGGCCCCCGTGTGGAAAATGAAGGACGTCGACGGCAAGTGGGTTTCCTCGGAGACGTTTAAGGGCAAGGTCGTGGTGGTGGATTTTTGGGCGACCTGGTGTCCGCCTTGCCGCGCGGAAATCCCTGGCTACATCGAGCTGCAGAAAAAATACGGCAAAGACGGGCTCGTGATCATCGGCGTCTCGCTCGATCAAAAAGGCCCCGCGGTCGTGAAGCCGTTCATGGAAAAGTACGGGATTAATTATCCGATCGTGATGGGCGATGATGAGGTCACGGCGGCGTTTGGTGGGATGGATGCGATTCCGACGACGTTCATCATCGATCGTGCCGGCCAGATCCGGGACCGCAAAGTCGGCTCCGAGCCTACGGAAGACTACGAACAACGGATCTTGGCGGTGTTGAAAAATAAGTAACACGCGGCGGGTCGGCGGAATTTGAGTGGCGGGCGCGGGGCGTCGTGCCACGTTGGGCGGGTGCATTTTCCGGTTCATCTGCTGATTCCGCTCGTGTGTGGGTTCACCTATGTGGTGGGCGCGTTGTGCTTAAAATGCGCGACGGAGCACGGGGCGGGCGTGTGGCGTTCGACGTTTGTGGCCAATGGCGTGGCCGCAGTGGCGTTTATGCCGGTGTGGTTTTGGCGAGAGCCGCTGGTGGGTTCGCTGGCGGCGGTGTGGTGGCAACCGGTGGTGACGGGCGCGCTGTTTATGGTGGCGCAGTTGTGTCTTTTTTTGGCGATCAGTCGCGGCGATGTGTCGGTGACGACGCCCGTGATGGGGACGAAATCGGTGTGGGTGGCGCTGATGAGCAGCCTGTGGCTCGGGCAGACGATACCGTTGGCGTGGTGGATCGCGGCGGGGTTGGGCGCGTTGGCGGTGGCGTTGCTCGGGCTGGGGCGCGGCGGGCAACATCGGCGGCTCGGCTTCAGTGTGACGTGGACCTTGGTGGGCGCGTGGCTATTTTCGCTTTGTGACACCCTTACGGCGAAGTGGGTGCCGGCGATGGGGCTCGCGCGCTATTTGCCGATGATGATGCTGGCGATGGGCGTGTTGTCGTTCGGGTTTATGCCGTTTTTTCGCGCGGGGTTGGGCGAGATTTCCGGCGTGGCGTGGCGGTGGTTGTTGTTGGGTTCGATCGTGATGGCGGCGACCAACGCGGGGATTTTAAGTACGCTCGGGCATTGGGGCGATGCGACGGCGGTGAACATCGTGTTCAGTTCGCGTGGGCTGTGGAGCGTGGTGCTCGTGCGCGTGGCGGGGCACTACTTTGGTAACACGGAAGGGAAACTCGGGTCGGCGGTGCTCGGACGGCGGTTAGTGGGCGCGGCGCTGATGGTGGTCGCGATCGTGTTGGTCGTGACCTGAGTCGAGCGCTGATCGCGGGAGGCTGCCAAAAGGAAGGGCCCGGCGATAACCCCTTAACGCCGGGCCCACTTTTTTTCTGTGCCGGCTTTCACCAGCTTTTACGCTACCCAAAACCCTGCATGGGTAGTACGCCTGTTTTACTAGCAACGACCATGCCAGCGTCGGAGTTTAGGGGAATTATCGGGAATTTTTAATCACGCGGGCGGAAACAAAACCACCCGAGTCGCGGGCGGGCGCGGTTTAGTCGTGGTGGAGCGGCGCGAGGGCGTCGGCGATGAGGCGGTCGCTGCGGCAGCGCGGGGTTTTGCTCTGGCCGCCCCATTTGCCGTGTTGGCGGAGCCAATGTTCAAACACGCGCGGGGGGACGAGTCGCACCAGGGGAGTTTCGAGGCCGCCGCCTTGGCGTTTGGCTTCGTAGTCTTCGTTGAGGCGTTGGAGTTCGCCGTCGAGTTCCTGGGCCAGAAGCACGGGGTCGGGGGCCGTGGAGGAGCCGGCTTTGAGTTCGATCCACCATTCATGGCGGCCGCGGTTTTGGCCGCTGGCGGCGTGGGCAAAAATCGGGGCGACGTGAAAATTAACCGGACTCCAACGGTGGCGTTGGCAGACGGTGGTGAGCGCGTCGGTGATTTCTTTTTCGATGACGTGTTCGCCGAAGGCGCTGAGTTGGAGCTGGGTGCGGCCGACGTAGATGAGGCGCGGCGGGGCGGTGGAGATGAAGCGCACGACGTCGCCGATGACATAGCGGGCGAGACCGCCGGGCGTGGTGAGCAACAACGCGTAGTCGACGCCGGTTTTGACGCCCGTGAGCGGGACGGTTTTGGGGCCGAGCGCGGCGAGGTTGGACTCGTCGAAATCGCTCATCGGGAGAAATTCGTAGAAAATCCCGGCGTCGGTCATGAGCCGCAGGCCGGCGGCGGGATCGGCGTCTTGTGTGGCGATGAAAGCCTCGGAGGCCGGATAAACTTCGTGGAAATTGACGGTCGGACCGAGCGCGGCGCGGAGTTCCTCGGCAAACGGGGCGAGCGGAACGCCGCCGTGGATGAAGCACTCAAAATGAGGCCAGAGGTCTTGGAGATGGCGGGTGGCGGGACGTTGTTGGCGGAGCGCCTCGGCGAGGATCAGGACCCAACTCGGGATGCCGGCGAGCAGGGAAATATCGCGGGTGGCGGTGCGGGCGGCGATGGCGGCGATTTTGGCGGGCCAATCGGCGAGTTGGGCAATCGCCGTGCCGGGTTCGTAGAGGTGATGCTCGACCCAGCCGGGCAAATTTAAAGCGGTGATGCCGCTGAGATCACCGGCGTAGGCCGCGAAGGGGCGAGACTCGGCAATCGGTGAGAGTTGCGTGGCCCCGCCGAGAAAAAGATGACGCCCGCGAAAAACCCCGGCGTTGCCGACGCGGGCCGTGTAGTAGAGCAACGAGTCGAGTCCGGCTTGGCGAAAGTGATCGAGCATGCCGGCCGTGATCGGCAGGTATTTCGTGCGGCCAGCGGTGGTGCCGGAGGAGACGGCGTAGTGCGCGCAACGGCCGGGCCAGAGGACGTCCGCTTCGCCGCGTTTCATGCGCTCGATCGGAGCCGTGAAATGCTCGTACGTGCGGGGCGGCGCGAGGGTTTGAAACGTCGCGTAGTCGAGTTTTTGGCGGATCCCGGCCTCGCGCCAAAATGAGGTTGTGGCAAAACGCGTCGTGAGGTGCGCGAGGGTGTTCGTTTGCTCAGCGAGGGCGCCGTCGGTGCGACGTAGCCGGCGCGCGGTGCGGGCGGTGAGCAAACCGGTGCCGAGGGTGATCAGGCTCTTGGGTAGAATAGACATGAGACGCCTGAGCAATTAACGCGGGAGCTGCGGGAGGAGATTAGCGGTGGATTTCACGCCGCGCGGGAGATCGGCTGCGTTTTTAAGCCGCGGTAAAACGCGACGATATGGGGCAGAAATTGAAAGTAATGAAAAATGAGCGAGGCGTGTTGCACAGGGCTTTTGCCGCCGTCGACGATGCGATGCGTGCCTTCCGGGAAAAACGCGGACAAGGTTGTCCCGAGCGCGGCGCGGGTGGGCGAGCGCTCGTGGAGTACGGCCCCTTCTTTCTCGGCGTAGAGAATGAGCGCCGGGGCGGAGCTCAGGGGCCGCGGACCGCTATCCCACGCGGAAAGAATCGGGAGTTGTCGCAGCGCCGCCAAGCGCTCGCACGCACCGACGAAATCGACGCTCTGAATCGCTTGGATCACGTGCGTATGGAGGTGACGCAGCTCGGCGCCGGTCATGAGTGCGCGGAGCGAGGCTTTGTTTTGGGCGCCCGCTTCAAACATCTTGGTGAAGATGACGCGGGATTTTTCGATGATCCCTGGCGCAACTTGGCCCGCCTCGGCGTCGAGAAAAGGTTTGAGCGCGCGACCCAGCAGCGTGGTGGGTTTGACCTCGTCGGGCGCTACGATGTCGGCTGTGCAAGCGACCGGGCTGATGAGCACCGTGCCGGCGAGGGCGGGCGAGCGACCCGCGACGCGCGCGCGGCGAAGCCATTCGAGGATGAGGCCGGCGCCGAAACTGACCCCGAAGAGCACGGGGCGTTGGCCGTGCAGCGTGTTGATTTCTTCGACGAGGTCGTCGAGTTGCGCGCACAGGAGATCGAGCGAGAAACCCGTGCGCGGATAATTCAGATAATAAACCGAACCATGTTTTAGCAAAAAGCCGCGGATCAGAAACACCTGTTCGGTCGCGTCGGGCACGAAGCCGCCGAGGACGATGGTGGGGACGGGGCCGGGTCTTTTTTCGCAGAGGAGTGTGGCGAGCCGGTGCTGGCCGGCGGCGGTGGTGTTCAAGATCACGTCGCGCGCGCGCGATTGACGCGGTGAAAATGGGAGCGGTCGGGGCGGGCGGATTTTGTAGCCGGTCGTGCGCAGGAACGTGTGCAGAGGTTGGGGTGGGGTGAAGCGCGTGAAGGCGGCCAACACGGACAACGCAGGCGAAAGTGTGAGCGCGGGCATGTTTTCACCACGCGGCCGAGGGCCCGGCCCTGGCAAAATCAAAGCGGCGGCGTCACTCGAATGTTGCACGGCTGAAACCTCAGCGTAACCGAGCGCGGCGCGGGCGAGGGTTTCGCTTAAACGGCTTCCGTCTGCTGGCGGCGGGGTGCGCGCTGGTTTTCAGGTTGCGAGGGCGCCTCCGGGCGGACGTACTGGAGTTTGCCCATGCCGCTCCCGCCGATTCTCCAAGAAGACGAGACCTTCATCGCGTTCGATAAACCGAGCGGGATGTTGATCGCGCCCGATCGCTGGGACAAAAAACGCGAAAACATGATGGGCCTCGTGCACGACAAGTTCGGCCACGGCGTCGCCAACGTGCACCGGCTCGATGCCGATACGAGCGGCGTGGTGTTGTGCTCGAAATCAAAGGAGGCGCTGGATTATCTCAGTGGCCAATTTCAGTCGAAGACGGTACTCAAAACGTACCTCGCGCTCGTCGTGGTGTTACCGCCGGAGCGCGCGATGAAAGTCGTGAAAGCCGTGCGCGGGCCCGACGGCGGTTTGCCACCGGAGTTCACGATGGAGCAGGCGCTCGGGGAAGATGAACGCCAGCCCGGTCGCATGCGCATCTTCAAAGGCCGCGGCGGCAAAGCCAGTGTGACGGAGTTTCGCGTGTTGGAAAATTTCGGCCGCTTTGCGTGGCTCGAGTGCCGGCCGCTCACGGGCCGCACGCATCAGATCCGCGTGCACTTGGCGGCAGCGGGCGCGCCGATCTTGAATGACGTTTTCTACGGTGATCCCGAAGTGAAATTACTGCTCTCCGGGCTCAAGCGTGGCTACAAAGGCCGCGAAGACGAGAAGCCGTTGATCGCCCGCCTCGCGCTCCACGCGAGCGCGTTGACGGTGAAACACCCGACGACGAAGGAACCGCTAACGATCGCGGCGCCTCTGCCGCACGAGTTCGAAGTCGCGCTCAAATACCTGCGGAAATTTGCGGCGTGATTTTTTCGCCACGCCGCTCACCGCGCCTCCGCCAGATCTTTTTTAGAAACGGGTGTTGAGCGCGAAGCTCACCCACGTGACGTTGTCGCCTGTGAGGCGGTAGTTGCGATCGGGGTATTCGAAACGACGCATCGCGGTGTAGCCGAAATCGGCTTCAATTTCTAAGTTGGCCGCAATTTTGTAAGTCGCGCCGAGGCCACCGCGGACTTCAGTAATATCGAGGTAGGTGTTATTAAGGCTCTGGACACCGGGAGCGGGCACGCCGAGATTTTTGGTGATGCGGTAATTGCCGCCGAAGGCGCTGAGGCCGCCGCGCAAGGTGAGATCGGAATTCAGCGCATAGGATAGGCCGGTGCGCGGGAAGCCGATGTCGAGCTGAAGGTCGCGCGCCAGTTTCCAACGCAAGCCGATCACGGGGAGGACGGGACGATCGTTAAAGGCATTGGCGGTCATGCCCAAGATCCAAGTGACATCGGGGCTTTGGATGTAGAACGTAGCGAGAAAGAGTGGAGCGTTAAAGCTGTCGGAGCCGATTTTTTCAAAATCGCCGTAGAGGCCGGGACGCAGCGCGACGAGGTAAGCCCATTTTTTATTCAATACACCGCGGACGCCCAGGTTGGCGGAGAATTCTTGCACGGTTTTGGGTAGCGGAGAGTTGTCGGGCGTCTCGATCGTGGTATGCGAGTAAGCGACTCCAGGATTGAACAACGTGCCTTCGGCGACAGGCACGCGACCGGAGGCGCTGAACTCAAAGCGGCTCAGGCTGATGCCGTCGATCTTCGTGCTGCCGCGCTTGAAATCACCCGCGCCCGAATACGAGTAGCTGCTGGCAAACGTATCGATCAAAGCTGGACGGAACGTCACGCTGGACGGTTGAGCAAATCCGACGGCACTGAGGCTGGCGGCTAAAACGGTGAAGAGAAGGGAGCGGAGGTTCATGATGGCGAGATAGCTACGCACCACGGCAGTTCTTAGATGCGGTTTCCAGAAAATAGTGGTTCCGCTGGATGCGAGGCGTTTGCGAACCTGGGCGGAGATCACGTCGGCGGCGAAGCGCGTTGCGGCAATGCGGCTTGGAGAATGAGAGCGAAAAGCACGCACGTAAAACAACCGATCGGATTGAGCCAGAGGTAGCCGATCTCACGCGCCGGGTAGGCTTTGCCAAAAAAGAAAATGGCGATGACGACCGTCTGCGCCGCGACCGCGGCCCAGAAGACGGCGGTGCCTTTCACGTGTTTCAAAAAGAACGCCACGACGAACACGCCGAGCAGCGCGGGATAAAAAATGGAGGCGACGATGTTGAGTGCCTCGATGAGATTTTCCGCGAAACTCACAAACAGCGCGAAGGCGATGGCGAAGAGCCCCCAAAAAGCCGTGAAGACTTTGGCCGCGCGGACGTTGCGAGCTTCGTCGTGGGCGGCGAGCGGGCGAAACGTGCGCCACAGGTCGATCGTGCTCGTGGTGCCGAGGGCGTTGAGCTCGCCGGCTTTGGAGGAAAGCGCCGAGGCAAACATCACGGCGAGCAAGAGGCCGATGATGCCATGCGGGAGCTGTGTGAGGATGAAATGAATGAAGACGAAGTCGGAGTCTTTGGTTTTCTTCGTGGTCGGATCGGCGGCTTGCAGCGCGGTGCGGGCTTCTTTGCGGACAGCGTCGGCGGCGCTTTGCGCGGCGAGCATGTCACGGCGCGCCTCGGCGGTGACGGCGGGATCAGTGGCGTTTTGCGCGGTGGCCCAGGCGCGGATTTTTTCCTGTTTCGCGGCGTGGAGCTTGGCGTATTTTTCCTCAAGCGCGCGGAAACTCTCGGCTTCGGGCCCCGTGAGTTGGCGCTGCCACTGCGTCTGGTTGTACACGACCGGTGAGTGCGGCTGGAACTGATAAAAAACAAAAAGCAGCGCACCGAGAATCACGATGAACAACTGCATCGGAATCTTCAGAAGCGCGTTGAACATCAAGCCGAGGCGGCCTTCGCGCAGACGTGCGCCGCCGATGTAGCGCTGTACCTGCGATTGATCGGTGCCGAAATACGAGAGCGAAAGAAAAAATCCACCGAGCACGCCGCTCCAGACCGTGTAACGCACTTTGAGGTCGGGGTTGTAATCGATCGCTTGAAGTTTGCCGAGGGCGCCCGCGATGGGGAGCGCGTCAGCGGGAAGTTTCGTGAGCAAAATCACGAAGGCCGTTAACATGCCGCCGAAGATGACGCCCATCTGCCATTTTTGCGTGAGGTTCACGGCCGCGCTGCCGCCGGTGACCGTGTAAACGATGGCAAGTAATCCGGTGCAGACGATGGTGAGATCGAGCCGCCAACCCAGCACGGTTGAGAGAATGATCGCGGGCGCGTAAATCGTGATGCCGGCTTGGAGGCCCCGTTGAAACACGAAGATGCCGGCGCCGAGCAGGCGAGTTTTACGATCGAAGCGTTGGCCGAGATATTCGTACGCGGTGTAAACGCCGAGCTTGCGGTAAATCGGCAAAAACACGGCGCACACGACGATGAGCGCGAGCGGAAGGCCGAAATAATTTTGAATGAATGCGATGCCGTTCTCCGTGGCTTGGCCGGGCAGCGAGAGGTACGTGATCGTGCTCGCCTGCGTGGCCATGACGGAGAGGCCGATCGTGCCCCACTTCGTCGTGCTGTTGCCCTTGAGGTAAGTGTTGAGGTTGTCGGTGTGACGCGTGCGCCACGTGCCGTAGGCGGCGACACCGACGATCGCGCCGAGGAGGACGAGCCAATCGAGCAGGTTCATGCGTAAGCGCGGGTGAAAAACGTGAGTGCGATCACCACCACGACGAACGCGGCGAGGACAAAAAGGTAGACGCCGCGCCAAGTGCGGAAACCGGGGACGCCCGGAGCGTCATCGGCGGGCGGAGGTGGATTGGGCGGCGTTTTCATTTCCCGAGCGAAATTAAATTGGCGAAGAGACGGTAGGCGCCGGGGACGCCGGCGGGGAGTTGGCGGAAGAAGCCGAGGCCCGTGTAAACGTAGTAGCCCTTGCCGTGGCGGGCGACGAGGAGCGCGCCTTTTTGCGGGGCTTCGCCGGTGTCATTGCAGGCGAGGAGCGGCGTGAAACCAGCGCCCCACGCGGTGCCGAAATAGGCGCCGCGCTCTTGCACCCAGCCGGACCAATCGGCGGCGGTGATTTGGTTGGGCGAGTTAAACGCGGGGTGCGTGGGCTCGAGGAGCGTGATGTTGGCGTCTTCATCGGTCACGCGAGCATCGTTCGCGCCGAGTGTCAGCGCATAGGGCGCGAGGCGGTCGGTTTTGAGATCGCGACCGGGGCGGTTGTATTGGGCGACAACGGTGCCACCGGCTTCGACCCAAGCGAAGAGGGCGGGGAGATTCGCGGCGAGATCATCGCGGGTGTTGAAGGCGCGCACGCCGATCACGACGGCGTCGAGGGCCGAGAGTTTTTGCGCGTTGAGATCGGCGCCGGTGAGCGTCGTGACGGTGCAACCGAGTTGGGCGAGGGCGGCGGGAATGTCGTCGCCGGCGCCGGGGAGAAAACCGATTTTTTTCGCGGTGACGGCGACATCGAACGCGACGGCGCGTTGGCGGGCGAGCGGTTGAAGAAGCTGCGGTGGGAGGTGCGCGTAGTTCACTTCGTCGCGCGCATTGCGGTAGGTCGCGGAGCCGATCTTCGCGACGGCGCCCAACGTGGCCGATGCAACGGTGGCGGGCGCGGTGACGTCGAACGCGAGGCGAGATTTCGCGCCGAGGGTGGCGAGCGTGAAGGGCTGCGTGGCGGGCTTGGCGCGCCAGCCTGCGGGAAGCTCGAGGGCGACGGTGCCGGCGCGGTCGGGGCGATTGGCGGAGATTTCCACGGTGACGGTGCGGGTGGCGCCGGGCGTGAAAATCGTGACGTCGGCAGTGAAGCCGAGCGAGACAGGTGGAACGATGTCGAGGCGGCGGCGTTTTTCCGTGGAGCCGGCGCCGCTCACGGAAAACGGTTCGTCGGCGACGATAAGTTGTTGGCCGTCGATTTCGAAAACGTAGTCGAGGGCGACGGCGGGAAGGTTTTCCGCATTGCCGATGAGAGCTGGATCGTCGACGCGAGCGAGGCCGGGGCGGCCTTCGGCGCGGAGCCAATACGGCGTGGTGAGTGGCGTCGTGGTGGGCAGGAAAAATTGCGAAACGTGCGTCTCGGTTTTTTGGGCGAGGGTGACGCTGGTGGTGAGACTCGCGCCGGTTGTTGGGCGCGTGGCGACCCAACGAAGCGGAACGGCGGAGGTCACGGTGTGCGTGAGGCGGAGCGTTTCGCCGGGGACGGCGTCGGGCGTGGCGACCGTGGTGGTGACGGTGAGGCCGAGGCAACTTTGGAGAACGCGGTCGAGTTGCGCGCGTTTGTCGCTGACGAGCGGATCAGCGGGGAGCGCGGCGAGTTTTGCGCGGAGGGCGAGGAGCGCGGGGACGTTGGCGGCGAGATTTTTTTCGTCGAAGCTGGTGAGCGCAGCCGTGGCGAGGGCGTCAATCTCCGCGCCAGGGCCGGGGTAGCGCGTGGTCCACGACGTGGCGACGCCGTCGAAAAGCCCCGTGGTGGCGGGAGCGCCACCGAGCAGCGTGAATGTCTCGGTGCGCGGACCAGTACCGACGCCGGCGCCGCGACCTTGGCCGAAGATGACGCCGCCGAGATTTTGGGTTTTGTGCTGGGCGAGGATGCGGAGCGAGAGCGTGGAAAGCGGAATGCCGAGGACGGGATCGTCGCCGCCGATCACGACGGGGAGGGCGTCGCGGGAGGGCGTGCCGCGACCGAAGGCGCCGTTTTGCAAGATGCGTTTGGGCTGCCAGGGTTTCAGGCCTTGGGCGATCTGCTCGGGGTAGGCTTTGGGATCACCGGCGAGTTTGAAGGCCTCGATGGAAAGGACGGCGGAAGCGGTGTGGTGGCCGTGGGTGCCGCCGGGTTGCGGTGAAAAACGCGTAAGGATCACGTCGGGTTGAAAGCGCCGGATGACGCGCACGATGTCGCCGATGACCTCGTCGCG
>Ga0222712_10002977_pt1 | contig 18880 bp, 11 predicted proteins | sample C33_657DmetaG_FD_165043 | JGI IMG/M metagenome (GOLD analysis project Ga0222712, IMG submission 165043) | Estuarine water microbial communities from San Francisco Bay, California, United States - C33_657D | ecosystem: Environmental > Aquatic > Marine > Unclassified | place: USA: California... | reverse complement strand
CTCCTGGGTGCATCTCGAAGATGCCTACGGGGGTCGTCGGGCCTGTCATCACGATGGAATAATCATCGCCGATGCCAATGATAATCTGACCTCCGGGCATATTTACCGTCAAATCCGCGTCAACCAGCCCCATTTTACGGGCCACGGCGGCCGAAGCCGAAGAGGAGGAACCGGAGGCCATCGTGTAGCCGGCGCCGCGTTCCCAGATCTCGATGCGCACGTTCTTGCGGTCGGTGATCTTCATGAACTGGACGTTGGTACGGTTCGGGAAATTGGGGTGCGTCTCGAGGTGCGGGCCGTAGGTCTTGGCGAGGTCGGGGGTGAGCTCGTCGACCGGGATCACGCAGTGCGGATTGCCGACGGTGGCGGCCCAGTACTTGAAGGTCTTGCCGAGGACGGTGATCTCTTCGCCGAGGACCTCGCGGTCGGCGCCGACGTGCGGGATCACCGGGGCGCGGAAGGAGACCTTGCCCATCTCGACGCGGATACGGTTGCCGCCGTCGAAGACTTCGCAACGGACGATGCCGCCGAGGGTGTGCAGGCGGAACTCCTGGCCTTCCTTGATGCGTTTGGTCTCGAGAAGGTGGCGGCAGAAGATGCGGATGCCGTTGCCGGACTTCTCGGCTTCGGAGCCGTCAGGGTTCAGGATGCGCAGGCCGAAGGTGCCGTCGGTGCGTTCGATCGGTCCGAACAGGATGCCGTCGGAGCCCAGGCCGAAGTGGCGGTGGCAGACCTTGCGGATGGCTTCGGGCGAAAAGAGGGTGGGGCAATCCTTGGGCTCCAGGACGAGGTAGTCGTTGCCGAGGGCGTGGTATTTGGCGAAGCGCATGTGCGCCTTCTGATTGGGGTTTCGGGGCGGGTTTGGCAAGCAAGGGGTGCGGGATCCATCTGCTGGCTTTATTTCCCTCGTCCATGGCCTTACAAGCGACCCATGCGCCTCCTGCCCCTGGTTGCCTTGTTCTGCGGACTCACCCTCGTCGCGGCCGACAAACGCCCGCCGAACATCGTCCTGCTCTACTCCGATGACATCGGTTGGGGCGACCTCGGTTGCTACGGCTCGAAGGTCATCCCCACCCCGAACCTCGACAAGCTCGCCGCGCAGGGCACGCGCTTCACCTCGGGGTATTGCACTTCCGCCACCTGCACGCCTTCGCGTTACTCGCTGCTGACCGGCGAATACGCCTGGCGCCGTCAAGGCACCGGCGTCCTTCCCGGCGACGCCCGACTGATCATCAAGCCCGGCCGTCCGACGATGGCCGTCAGCCTCGCCAAGCTCGGTTACGCCACCGGCGTGGTGGGCAAGTGGCACCTCGGCCTCGGCGCGGGCGACGTGGATTGGAACAAGAAACTCGACCCCTCGCCCAACCAGATCGGCTTCACCTATTCGTTCATCATGGCCGCCACCGGCGACCGCGTGCCGACGGTCTTCGTCGAGGACGGCTCCGTCGTCGGCCTCGACCCCAAGGATCCGATCGAGGTCAGCTATAAGCAGCCTTACCCCGGCGACCCTGACCTGAAGACCGACGCCGAGCGCGCGAAGCTGAAGATGGATTGGTCGCACGGCCACAACATGGCGTTGGTCAACGGCGTCGGCCGCATCGGCTGGATGAAGGGCGGCAAGGCCGCGCTGTGGAACGACGAGACGATGGGCGACACCTTCGCCGACAAGGCCTGCGGCTTCATCGCCCGCAACAAGGACAAGCCGTTCTTCCTCTACTACGCCTCGCACGAGAACCATGTCCCCCGCGTGCATCATCCGCGTTACGCGGGCAAGACCCCGCTCGGTCCCCGCGGCGACGCCGTCGTGGCGTTCGACGACCAGGTCGGGCGGATCCTCGCCGAGCTCGACAAGCAGGGCGTGGCCGACAACACCCTCGTCGTCTACTCGTCCGACAACGGCCCGGTCCTCGACGACGGTTATAAGGACCAGGCCGTCGAATTGAACAAGCAGGCCGGCCATACGCCGGCCGGTCCGTTCCGCGGCGGCAAATACAGCATCCTCGAAGGCGGCACGCGCGTGGGCTTCATCGCCCGCTGGCCGGGTCGCACGCCGGCCGGCAAGGTCTCCGACGCCCTCATCTCGCAGGTCGACCTGCCCGCGGTGTTCGCCAAGGTCGCCGGCGGCGACCCGGCCGAGTTCCTCAAGCTCGATTCCGTCGACACCTCCGCGGCGCTGACGGGCGGCGCCGGCCGCGAGACGCTGATCTCGAGCACGCAGGGCAACCAGCTTTCCATTCGCGACGCGCGTTGGAAGTTCATCTCGGGCGTCGGCGCGCCCGGCAAAGGCAAGAAAGCCCAGGGCCCGCTCGTCGATCTCCTGGGTTCCGAAGCCGAACAGAAGAGCGACAGCCGCGATCAGGCCGGACCCCGCCTGTTCGACCTTCAGGCCGACCCCGGCGAACGGAACAACGTCGCCAAGGAACATCCGGAGGTCGTCGCCCGTCTCAAGGCCCTGCTGGAAGCGCAGCGCGCCAAGGGCGTCGCCCAGCCGTTGCCGAAGTAACCGGTCGATTAATTTCGGAGCATCGGCTTCTCCCGACTTGAAGCGGGAGGCGGATGGGTGATGCTCGGCGCATGAGCCAGACCCCTCTCCGAGTCCTTTGCGTCGGCGCCGGCCACATGGGCCGTTCGCATGCCCTCGCTTACCATAAGCTACCGGGCTTCCAGATCGTCGGACTGGTGACCCGTTCGGCCGACTCCCGTGCCAAGCTCAACGCCGAACTCGGCGGGGGCTACGCGGAGTACGGTGACTTCCATGCCGCCCTCAAGGCCACCAAGCCCGATGCGGTCTCAATCTCCAGCTATCCTGACACGCACGCCGAATACGCCGTCGCCGCGCTCGAGGCCGGTTGCCATGTCTTCGTCGAGAAGCCGCTCGCCGTCACGGTCGCCGAAGCCGAGCAGATCGTCGCCAAGGCCAAGGCCGTGAAGCGTAAGGTCGTCATCGGCTACATCCTCCGTCACCACCCGGCCTGGACGCAGTTCATCAAGACCGTGCAGGCGCTCGGCAAACCGCTCGTGATGCGCATGAACCTCAACCAGCAGAGCTACGGCGACATGTGGAAGACCCATAAGTCGCTCCTGCAGACCTGCAGTCCGGTCGTCGATTGCGGCGTCCATTACGTCGACGTGATGTGCCTCATGACCGGCAGCCGTCCCGTGCGCGTCTCAGGCATCGGCGCCCGTCTCACCGAGGACATGCCCGCCGGCCAGATCAACTACGGCCACCTTCAGGTGACCTTCGCCGATGGGTCCGTCGGCTGGTACGAGGCGGGCTGGGGTCCCATGATGTCGGAAGAGGCCTTCTTCGTGAAGGACGTCATCGGGCCGAAGGGCTGCGTCTCCATCGTGGCCGGCAAGGCCGCGCAGGCCGGCAACTCCGCCGACGTCGATTCGCATTCCGCCGCGCAGGCGCTGAAGGTGCATTCGTCGCAACTGGGCGCCGACGGCAAGTTCACCAAGCCCGACGAGATCGTCCCGACGGAGGCCGACCCCGGCCATGACGGGCTCTGCGAGCGCGAGCAGGCGTATTTCGAGAAAGCCATCCGCGAGGACCTCGACCTCACCGCGCACATGGACGACGCCGTGAACTCGATGCGCATCGTCGCCGCCGCGGACCAGTCGTTCCGCGAAGGTCGCACGATCAACCTCTGAGCGCGATGGCGCACCCGAACCTCGTCTTCATGGGCGTCTCCGGCTGCGGCAAGAGCACCGTGGCGGAGATGTACGCGCGGCGTACCGGCGCCACGCTGGTCGAGGCCGATGTCTTCCACCCGCCGGAGAACATCGCGAAGATGAGCGCCGGCACGCCGCTCACGGACGCCGACCGCGCCGGCTGGCTGGCGGCGATGGCCGCCCGTCTCGCCGAAGGCAAGGCCCGAGGCGAAGCGATGGTGGTGACCTGTTCCGCCCTGAAGAAAGCCTATCGCGATCGTCTGCGCGAGGGGGACCCCGAACTCTTCTTCGTCTTCCTCGACGGCAGCCAGGAACTGCTCCAGGCGCGCCTTGATGCGCGCAAGGGGCACTTCATGCCGCCCGGCCTCCTGGGCAGCCAGCTCGCCACGCTCGAGCGTCCGAATCTCGCGACCGAGAAGTGCCTGCACGTCAGCATCGCGCTGACGCCGGAGCAGATCTGCGCGACCGTCGGCGTGGCGATGCGTCGCTTCGCCTGAAAAGCAGAAGGCCCGCGTGGAGGCGGGCCTTCGTCGACAGGGCGGGCCTGCGGCTTACTTCTTCCAGTTCACCTTCGCCGGCTCGATGACGCTGGTCTTGTCGAGGGTCGGGAAGCCTTCCGGGACGGGCAGGGTGACCTTGCCGGTCGCGGCCCATTCGGTGGAGCGGGCGAGGATGGTCTGGAAGCCCACGCAATGCAGGGCGTCGAAGGTGGTGTCGCCGGTCCAGAGGTGGCCCATGGAGGTGGTCACCACGCGTCCTTTGTTGAAGGGCGCGTACCAGACCATCGGCTCATGCATGTCGGTGCCGCCGAATTCCGGCTTCGAGAAGGAGCTCGCGAGCACATGCATGTGGTCGGCGCTGCCGCGCATGCGGCCGTAGAGTTCGTCGGTGGCGTGGAGCCATTCGGCGGGCAGGCCCTGCATGATCGGGTGGGCGGCGTCGCGGGTCTTGAGCGTGAAGACGTGCTTCGCGCCGTGGCCAGAGCCGAAGCCCTTGGTCTGGATCTTCTCCTCGGCGTCGACGAGCGCGACGGCCTGGCCGGTCTTGTCATCGACGGCGATGCGCTTGCCGAAGGTGGCGCCGCGCCAGCCGCAGCAGATCATCTCGTTGAAGTTATCCCAGCCGGTGAAGGCGTTGTTCGCGGCGTGGACGTTGACGAGGCCGCCGCCGTTCATGACGAACTCGGTGAACGCGTCCTTCATCGGGGTGCCCCACTCGGGTCCGTTGTAGTTGTTCACGATGACCTGGTAGTCGGCGAACTTCGGGACCCACTGTTCCCACTCGGCGGCATGGGCCTGGTTGAAGGCGGCCTCTTCGGCGTTCCATTGCTTCATCGCGGCGTCGAAAGCCTTCTTGGCGGCGGCGTCGCCGGCCTTGGGCTTACCCGGCTTCGGCTTGGCGAAGGCCGCGGGGGCGGTCGATACGGTCACGGCGAAGCGACCGGTGGCCTCGAGGGTGGCCTTGCAGGACTCGGTCGTGCGGACCCAGTCGTGGTTGTTGCGGCCGTCGAGGATGAGGACGCGGATCTTGTCGGCGGCGCCGAGCGGCAGGGCCAGGAGGGCGAGCAGGCAGACGAGCCCGAGCTTGTGCAGGGATTTCATGGGGAGGACCTCATTGGAAGCATTTCCCAAGGGCGGGCGAGCGTTTTTCAGTGGCGGTCCAGCGAACGGTAGTGGATGGCCTCCAGGAGGTGGGCGGTGGCGATGCGTTCGGAGGCGGCGAGGTCGGCGATCGTGCGGGCCACCCGCAGGATGCGGTCATAGGCCCGGGCGGACAGGCCGAGCTTCTCCATGGCTTGCTGCAGGAGGTCGCCCTGGGCTTTTTCCAAGGCGCAGTGCTCGCGGAGTTCGCGGCCGCCGAGCAAGGCGTTGCATCCGCCCGTGCGGCTGCCGAAGCGCAAGCGTTGTTTCACCCGCGCCGCTTCGACCCGCGCGCGGAGGGCGGCCGATGCTTCGCCCGGCGCGGCGTCGCGGAGTTCCTCCAAGGTGAGCGCGGGCGCCTCGACCTGGATGTCGATGCGGTCCATCAGCGGGCCGGAGATCTTGCCGCGGTATTTGCGGACCTGCATCGGCGAGCAGCGGCATTCGCGCCGTCGGTCGCCGAGATGTCCGCAGGGGCACGGATTCATCGCGGCGACGAGCATCAGGCGCGAGGGCAGGGTGACCTTGGCCGCGGCCCGTGAGACGGTGACCTGGCCGTCTTCCAGCGGTTGACGCAGCACCTCGAGCGCGGAACGACGGAACTCCGGGAGCTCGTCCAGGAAGAGGACGCCAAGGTGCGCGAGCGAGACTTCGCCGGGGCCGGGGATGCTGCCGCCGCCGATGAGCCCGATGTCGCTGATCGTATGGTGCGGCGAGCGGAACGGCCTTTGCCAGCCGCGTCGTCCGTCCGTCAGCGCCGCGCCGGCGGCCGAATGGACGCCGAGGATCTCGAGGAACTCTTCCGCATCCGGCCGCGGCAGGATCGTCGGGATGCGTTTCGCGATGAGCGATTTGCCCGAGCCGGGCGGACCGATCATCAGCAGGTTATGCCCGCCGGCCGCGGCGACCTCGACGGCGCGCCGGAGCGCCGCCTGGCCTTTGACTTCCGCGAAGTCGGGCTGGCCCTCGGCCGGAGCGGTCTCGGCGGCCGGCGGGGCCAGCGGCGCCACCTTCTTCTCGCCGGTGAGGAAGCGAAGCGCGCCGTCGAGCGTGTCCGCGGGGATCGCTTCGATGCCGCCGACGAGCGCGGCTTCCTCCGCGGAGGCGCGCGGCAGGATGACGCCCCGCAATCCGGATCTGCGCGCGAGGATGGCCATCGCCACTCCGCCGCGGACCGGTCGCGTCGCGCCGCTCAGGCCGAGTTCGCCGGCGATGAGGTAATGCTTCAGGAACGCCCGGTCGAGCTGGCCCGTCGAAGCGGCGATGCCGAGCGCGATGGGCAGGTCGTAGATCGCGCCCTCCTTCTTCAGGTCGCCCGGGGCGAGGTTGATCGTGGTGCGGGTCTCGGGCAGACGGAGGCCGCTGTTCTGCAGCGCCGACTGCACGCGTTCTTCGGATTCCTTCACCGCGGCGTCGGGCAGTCCGACCAGCCAGAGGCCAAACTCGCCCATCTCGCCCGAGTTAACCTCGATCTCGACGGGGACGGCTTCGACGCCGACCAGCGCGGCCGAACGGATGACGGAGAGCATGCCGCAGGGCAGGGGCAAACAAAGGTGGTCACAATCCCTGACGCTTAGGGCCTAAATCTCGGCAATACTGCCCATTGCTGGGTGGTTTACCTTGGCAACCCTTGGGCGGTTCGGCTGTCTTAATGGCTGCCTTTCATGCTTCTCCGTCTCGCCCTCCTCAGTTTGCTCCTCGTGCCCCTGGTTTCACCCGGGGCCGTCGCGCCGTTCCTGGAGAAGCATTGCGTCGAATGCCACGACGGCGACGCCAAGAAAGGCGGTCTCGACCTGACGGCTCTCGGGTCCGACCTGACCGACCGGAAGTCCTTCGAGACGTGGGTCAAGGTCTTCGACCGCACCGCGAGCGGCGAGATGCCGCCGAAGAAGAAGCCGCGGCCGGACGCCGCCCAGCAGTCGGCCTACCTCGGCGATCTCTCCGCGTCGCTGACCCGGCACGACGCCGGCCGGATCGCCGCCCAAGGCCGCACCGTCGAACGTCGCATGAACCGTTTCGAATACGAGAACGCCGTGCGCGACCTCCTGCAGGCGCCGTGGCTCGACCTGAAGGAGATCCTGCCCGAGGATACCGATGCGTTCCGCTTCAACAAGACCGGCCAGGCGCTCGACGTCTCGCACGTTCAGCTGCAACGCTACATGACGGCCGCCGAAGAGGGGCTCAAGTCCGCCTTCCTGTCTTCGGTCGAGAAGCCTGACGCCACCCCCCGCCGCTACTATGCCCGCCAGCAGGGCAGCTACACCGGCAAGATGAAATTCTCGGAGTTCAACCAGTCCCCGGAGCGCGCCACTTTCCCGACGCTCGGTTTCGCCGGCCAGCCGGAGGTCCGCCGCGGGGACGCCCCGCTGACCGTGGGCAAGGCCGACCCCAGACTGCGGGATGAAGAAGGCGTAGGCGTGGTGCACGGCGCCTACGAGCCCGTCGAGCCCAACTTCTCGGGCTTCCGCGCGAGCGTCGCCGGGCTTTATCATCTCAAGCTCTGCGGACAGACCGTCTGGGTCGGACCGAGCAAGCCCGTCGCCAAGGGCAAGGACCGTTGGTTCGTGCCCGACCTCGACAACATCTCCAAGGGCCGTCGGCCGGAACCCGTCACGGTCTACGCGCTGACCCATCCGCGCATCCTGCGTCGCATCGGCAACGTCGACTTCGATCCCGAGCCGACCGTCAACGAACTCGAGGTCTATCTGAAGGCCGGCGAGACCATCCAGATCGACACGGCGCGTTTCTTCCGGTCCCGTCCGGGCGCGAGCCGCGCGCAGAACCCGCTGGCGACGCCCGAGGGTCAGCCCGGCATGGTGATGCGCTGGATCGAGGTCGCGGGTCCGCTCGCGCCGAAATGGCCGTCGGCGCCTTATGTCGCGATGTTCGACGACCTGCCGGCGAAGCCGACCGTCGCTTCGCCGCTGCGCTACGACGTGGTGCCGCGCGATGCGGCCAAGGACGCCGAGCGGCTCCTGCGTCGTTTCGTGAAGCAGGCCTACCGCGCCCCGGTGTCGGCGCAGGAGGAGGTCCGTTTCCTTCCCGTCATCCTGGGCGCGATGCAGTCGGGCAGCACCTTCGCCGAGGCCATGCTGACGGGATACACCGCCGTCCTCTGCTCGCCGTCCTTCCTGTATCTCCGCGAGAACCCCGGCCGGCTGGACGACCACGCGCTGGCCGCCCGCTTGGCGTACTTCCTGTGGAACTCTCCGCCGGACGCCCAGCTCCGCAAGCTGGCGGCCGCCGGCACGCTGCACGAACCGAAGATCCTGCGTGAGCAGACCGAACGGCTCCTCGCCGATCCGCGTTCGGACCGCTTCGTCACGACTTTCACCGATTACTGGCTGGACCTGCGCAAGGCCGGCGCCAACGACCCGGACAATCTCCTCTATCCCGACTACTATCTCGACGACCACCTCGTCGAATCGGCCCGGGACGAAAGCCATGCGACCTTCGCCGAGCTGCTCCGCGGCAACCTTCCGGCGCGCACCATCGTCGAAGCCGATTTCGTCTTCGTGAACGAACGCCTCGCCACGCTTTATCAGCTGCCGCCGGTCATGGGCGCGAAGCTGCGGAAGGTCGCCTTGCCCAAGGATAGCGTGCGCGGCGGCTTCATGACGCAGGCCGCTGTCCTGAAAGTGACCGCCAATGGCACCACCACTTCGCCCGTCACGCGCGGTGCTTGGATCATGGAGCGCGTCCTCGGGCGCAAGCCGCCGCCTCCGCCCGCCAGCGTGCCGGCCGTCGAGCCCGACACCCGTGGCGCCGTCACCATCCGCCAGCAGCTCGAGAAGCATCGCAAGCTCGAGTCCTGCTCCGCCTGCCACACCAAGATCGATCCTCCGGGCTTCGCGCTCGAGAACTTCGACGTCATGGGCGGCTTCCGCGAACGCTACCGCGCGCTCGACGGCAAGACGCCCGAGCTCGGCATCGGCAAGAACGGCCAGAAGTTCGCCTTCCATAACGCCTTGGCCATCGAGGCCTACGGCGAACTCGACGGCCAGAAGTTCAAGGACATCCGTGAGTTCAAGAAGATCGTCGCCGCCGACGACCGTCAGCTGGCGCGCAACCTCGTGGGCCAGCTGACTGTCTTCGCCACGGGCGCCCCCGTGGGCTTCTCCGACCGCCCGAAGGTCGAAGCCCTCCTCGACCAGGCCCGGGCGGGCCGCTATGGCGTCCGCGACCTCATCCATGGGCTTGTTTCCAGCGACCTCTTCCTTAACAAATAACCTTATCGCCATGTCCTCGTCCCTGACCCCGGCCAATACGCCTTACGTCGCCTTCAAGCGCGCCGTCTCCCGCCGCCGCTTCCTCGCCGGCACCGGCGTGCTGCTCGCGCTGCCGATGCTCGATGCGATGACGCCGGCCTTCGCCGCCGCCCCGGCGTCGTCGGCCAAGCCGCGCCGCATGCTGGGCATCTGCAACAACCTCGGTCTCGTGCCCGACTACTTCTTCCCGACGGGCAAGGGCAAGGACTACAAGGCCTCGCCGTATCTCGAGCTCCTGCAGGCGCACCGCAACGACTTCAGCGTCTTCTCCGGCGTCTCGCATCCGGACGTCGACGGCGGCCACCCGGCCGACAACTGCTTCCTGACCGCGGCTCCGCACCCGAGCAGCGGCGGTTTCCGCAACACGATCTCCCTCGACCAGTTCATGGCCGAGCGCATCGGGCACCTCACGCGCTTCCCGTCGATGACGCTTGGCGTCAATTGCGCCCGCGGTTCGCGCAGCCTGTCCTGGACGGCGGGCGGCGTGATGATCCCCACCGAGGAGAAGGCCTCGGAGGTCTTCCGCAAGATGTTCATGGGCGGTTCGGCCGCCGAGGTGCAGGCGCAGGAGCGCCGTCTCCAGCTCGGCCAGAGCATCCTCGACGCCGTAGGCGGTCAGGCCGGCGAGCTCCGACGCACGATGGGCGCGCAGGACCGCGACCGGCTCGACCAATATTTCACCAGCGTCCGCGAGCTCGAACAGCGCATGCAGATGTCGAAGGAGTGGGAGAAGAAGCCCCGTCCGGTGGCCAAGACCTCCGCGCCGCTCGACCCCAGCAGCCCCAAGGAGTACATGGACAAGGTCCGCCTGATGTACGACATGGCCCGCCTTTGCTTCGAGACCGATTCTTCCCGTGCCGTGACGCTCATGCTGGACAGCGTGAACACCCCGGCCCTCGACCTCGACCACGTCCACACCACGACGGACGGTTACCATAGCCTTTCGCACCACGGCAAGTCGGCCAAGAAGCTCTCCCAGCTGAAGGACATCGACAGCATGCACATGCGTCTCCTCGCGAAGCTCATGGAAGACCTCAAGGCCTCGAAGGAGGACGGCGCGCCGCTCCTCGACCGCACCATGATCCTCTACGGCAGCAATCTCGGCAATGCCAGCGCCCACACGACCATCAATCTGCCGACCCTGTTCATGGGCGGCGGTTTCAATCACGGCCAGCACCATGTCTTCGACACCGAGCACAACTACCCGCTGCCGAACCTCTTCGTTTCGATGCTCCAGCGCATGGGCATCGACGCGGACAAGTTCGCGTCGTCGACCGGCGCGATGCGCGGCCTGAACCTCGTCGGCTAAGTCCGGCGCGGTTTACTCGTCATCGTCGTCGTCGGCGGCCTCGGGATCGAGCCGCAGGCCGAGGGCCTTGAGCCCCTTGCCGTGCGCGCCCATGAACTCGCGCGGGTAGCGTTCGCCGGGGCGGGTCTGCGCCCAGATCGCGCGGTTGAGCGTGTCGTCGTCGATGCGATCCGGGCCGCTGAAGTCCAGCGCCTCGAACTGCGCGGTGAGGCGGTCGTCGCCGACCGGGAAGGGCGGCCAGAAGCCGGTCTTCTTGGCGGCCGGCGGGCGCTTCTCGTTGAGCTTCTGCTTCGGTGTCAGGCAGACGTAGGGCGTCAGGTCCGCTTGGGTGGTGAAGCAGTCTTCCATCGTGGTCGAGGCCGCGACGACCTGGTTCATCGGCGGCATGCCGAGGATGCGGCAGATCGTATGGAGCACCGAGGTCTGGTTGTAGAACTTGCTGACGAGGGCTCCCTTCTTGGCGTAGGGGCTGACGACGAGGCAGAACGAGCGATGGCCGTCGACATGGTCGCCGCCGGTCTGCGGATCATCCTCGTTCACGAAGATGGCCATGTCCTTCCAGAAGCGGCTCTTCGACAGGCCTTCGATCACGCGGCCGAGGGCCAGGTCGTTGTCCGCGACGTAGGACTTCGCGGTGAGCTCGCCGGCGGTGTGATCGTTGGGCAGGTAGATGATCGTGAGGTCGGGGAAGGAGCCTTTCTTCTCCATCGCCGCCAGGTCCTGCAGGAAGACGTCGGCGCGGGTCTGGTCCGGGATGGCCATCTCCCAGCCGGGGTAGCCGGGGCAGCTGTAACGCCGGAGCGCGTCGATGGTGAAGGCCGTGGTGAACGCCGTCTTGCCGCCGCCGTTCTGGCGGTCGGTGAAGAAGTCGTCATAGGTCTTGCCCTTGAGTTTCGTCAGCTTGTCCATCTCGCCGTAGTTGCGGAACGAGCGGCCGTGCAGCAGCGCATGGTCCCAGATGAAGCCGCAGCCGGCGAAGAAAAGCGCATCCGTGCCGAAATCGTAGGCGCACCGGAAGCCGACGCGGTCCTTCTCGCGGTACGGCCCCACGATCCCCTGGCTGGCCCAGGCGTGTCCGTCGGAGGAGTTGACGCCGTTGCAGTAATAATTGTCCAGCAACGGCCAGCGTTCGGCGATCGCGTGGTGGTTCGGGGTCACGTCGCGAGGGAAGAGCACGAGCTTCGGTTCGGCGTTGCCGCGGCCAATGTCGCCGAGCACCTGGTCGAAGGTGCGGTTCTCCTTGATGATGTACACCACGTGCCTGATCGATGAAGGCTGGCCGACCTCGGCCGGCACGGGCACGGGCGCGGCGGTCGCCGTGGTCGTGCGTGGACCCTTGGCGTAGCGCAGCGCATGGGCGAGGTGCGCGGCGGCGCGGGCGCGGGCGTCGTAGTCGGCGACGGTCTTGGCGTCGGTCGGGAGGGCGACCTTCTGGACGCCGTTGCGGACGTTGACCACGAAGAGCTGGCCGTCGCGCACGCGGACGGCGCCGGGATACCAGCCGGCCGGGATCAGCTTCGGCGCGGAATGCGCGGCGGAAAGGTCGAGGCACGCGACCGCGTTGATGCCGGCGTTGGCGGCGAAGAGCGTCCGGCCGTCGGCCGAGAGCGCGAGGCCGTCGGTCAGCATGCCCCACGGCAGGTCGTGGTCGGGCTTGGTGTCGAGCGTCCGCGACAGCTTCCGTGTCGCCGTGTCGATCACGCTGACGCTGTCGCCGCCGACGTTGGCGACGAAGAGGCGCTGGCGGGGCGCGTCGAGCAGGACTTCGGAGGGATGCAGGCCGACTTCGAGGCGGCCGGTCTCCCGGAGGGAGTCGGCGCCGACGGCGACGAAACTGAGGGTGCCGCGGAGCGCGACGGTGCGCTTGTCGACGGCGACCATGGTTCCGCCGGAGGGCTCGGCGAGTTCTTCGGCGCCGGGCGCGTTCCCGCCGAAGTTCGAGACATAGGCCGTTTTGCCGTCGCCGGAAAGCGCCACGCCGTAAGGGCAGACGCCGACGTCCACGGTCGTGACGACCTTGCCGCCTACGAGGTCGACGAGGGCGAGCTGGTTGGTCATCGAGAGGGCGACGACGGCTTTCTGCCCGTCCGCGGTGAGGGCGATGCCCAGCGGGTTGACGTTCTTGGCGCCGCCGGAAACGTCGATCGAGGCGCCCCAGGTGATCTTGCCGTCCGCCGCGACCGTCGCGCGATAAAGGTGGGTCCGGCCGCCGGAGACGACCACGCTCGCGCCGTCGGCGGCGACGGCCAGCCCGTGCATCGATCCGCCGGCCTTCGCGATCGGGAAGTCGGCTTTCTGGATGAGCTTCATCGTCGCGGCATCGAGGCTCGCCAGCACGGTGGTCGTCTTGACCAGCAGGATCTTTCCTCCTTGGGCGAATTCGGTCGCGAGCAGGCGACCCGGGACGTCGACCAGCTGGCCGACCGTGTCGAGCTGCTGGCCGCTGTAGACCATCTTGTTGTCGGCGGGCCGTTCGTTCATCCACGCGGCGTCACGGACCGGGGCGTGGCCGGAGGCGGCAGGCTTATCGGCGGCCGTCAGCGCTACGACAGCGAGCAGGGATAGCAGGGCGGGGTGGGCCTTGGTCATAGGCTAGCAGTAGGACGGCGAGCCGAACGGGACAAGCCGTGTCGCAGGTTTATTTGGCTGATTCCTGCCAAATGCCGGAGGTTCGACGCTTGCCCGTGCACGCCCGGCGGACAGAGTCGGCAGACCCTTATTCCATGAAGATCCAGAAACTCAAAGACGCCGCGGCCATGGGGCAGGCGGCCTCCGCTCAGGGCGCCAAGGTGCTCCGCGAGGTCCTGGCCAAGAAGGGGCGCGCGAACATCATCGTCGCCACCGGTGCCAGCCAGTTCGAGACCCTCAAGTGCCTCGTCAAGGAGCCCGGCATCGATTGGTCCAAGGTCACCGTCTTCCATCTCGACGAATATGTCGGCCTGCCGGAGTCCCATGGGGCGAGCTTCCGCAAGTACCTGCGCGAACGCTTCGTCAGCCAGCTTCCCGGCAAGCCGGAGTTCATCCCGGTCGACGGCGATGCCAAGGACCTTGGTGCCGAACTCAAGCGCCTGAACGATCGCATCACTGCTTGCCCGATCGATCTCTGTTTCGCCGGCATCGGCGAGAATTCACACCTCGCCTTCAACGACCCGCCCGCCGACTTCGCGACCGAAGTGCCTTACATCGTGGTGAACCTCGATCACGCCTGCCGCCAGCAGCAGTTCGGCGAGGGCTGGTTCCCGACCTTCGATGACGTGCCGAAGCAGGCGGTCTCGATGTCGATCCGCCAGATCATGAAGAGCGCGTGCATCATCCTGTCCGTGCCCGACAAGCGCAAGGCCGCCGCCGTCAAGGGCACGGTCGAAGGTCCCGTGACGCCGACCTGCCCCGCTTCGATCGTCCAGCGGCACGCCGACTGTACGCTGTACGTCGACGAAGCCGCCGCTTCGGAGCTCGCCCGTTGATTCCGTGTCCGAAGCCTCGCCCCAGCGCATCCTTGGCCGCGATCCGTCGACGGGCAAGGGCATCGCGGTCACGATGGCGGCCGGTGTGATCACGGCGATCGACTTCCAGGAGCAGGGCGAGCAGCCGTGGTTGAGCGCCGGCTTCGTCGACCTGCAGGTGAACGGCTATGCCGGTCATGACCTCAACGGACTGTCGCTCGACGTCGCCACCGTCCGCGCCCTTTGTCAGGCGCTGCTCAAGGTCGGCGTCACGACTTTCTTGCCCACGCTCATCACCGCGCCCGAGGCGCGGATTATCGCGGCCCTGAGGACGATCCGGGAGGCCTGCGCGCAGTATCCGGAAGTCGCCGCGATGGTCGCAGGCATCCATGTCGAAGGGCCGCATATCGCGCCGGAGGACGGGCCCCGCGGGGCGCATCCTGCCGCCGACGTGCGCGCGCCTTCCGTCGCCGAGTTCGACCGCTGGCAGCAGGCCGCAGGTGGCTTGGTGAAACTCGTCACGCTTTCTCCGCATTGGTCCGAAGCGCCGGCTTATATCCGTCGCCTGGTGAAGGCAGGCGTCACCGTCTCCCTCGGTCATACCTCCGCGGACGCCGCGCAGATCGCCGCCGCGGTGGAAGCCGGGGCGAGTCTTTCGACGCACCTTGGCAACGGCTCGCACGCGATGCTGAACCGTCGGCATAACCATCTCTGGCCGCAACTGGCGGATGACCGGCTCACGGCCATGTTCATCGCCGACGGACACCATCTAACGCCGGCGCAGCTCAAGGTCATGCTGCGGGCTAAAGGAGCCGGTCGGACGCTGTTCGTCTCCGACACCGTTGCCCTCGGCGGCATGGCGCCCGGAAAGTATGAGACGCCGATCGGCGGCAAGGTCGTCCTGTATGCGTCTGGATTTCTGGCCATCGATGATGGCACGAGAAGTTACCTCGCCGGCGCCGCCTCGCCCTTGGTCGCGGCCATCCCGGTCTTGGTGAATCAGGTAGGTTTGACCCTCGGAGAGGCCGTGGAGCTGATGACTTCCTCGCCTGGCCGTCAGGTCGGGGGCAGGGGAGTCCTTGCGGCCGGTCAGCCGGCCGACCTCGTGGCCCTACGCTGGGATGGCTCGAATTCTGTTCCTGCCGTCGCCGGGGTGTGGCTGCGCGGAAATCAGGTGGTCTGAGCCGGGCCGGACATCGATTTATTCGATGCGGGGGGGCTTAACCTAAGCCTCGCCTTGGCCTGTTAATCGCTCAGATTTCCGTCATGCAAATCGAGGAATTCTTCGGGGTCGTCGCAGCCTTGGCCTTCTTCGGTTTGCTCATCTTCATCCCGATCCGCTTCTTCATGCTGATCGGCGAAGTGAAGGCTTTGGAAAAGCGCGTGCAGGCCCTGGCTGAGCGCACGCCTGTCGACGCCCCCAAGCCAGCCGCCGCCGCCACGCCCGCCGTGGCGGTCGCACCGGTCGCCGCCGCACCTGAGCCTGCCCCGGTGTTGCCGCCTCCTCTGCCGACAAGGTCCGCCCCGACTCCTTCGGCCCCGGCCGTCGCGCAGCCTGACCCGCTGTTCGAGCGCCTTCGCGATCTCGGCCTACTCCCGCCTTCCGATCTCAAGGGTGAGTATGCCCTCGGTGCCTGGTGGGCCGTGCGTGTCGGCGGCCTGCTCGCCGTCGCCGCCGTCGTCTTCCTCGGTATCTGGCTGAACCTTCGTTCCACCATTCCTCCGTTCGTCCGCGTGCTCGAGGTGGCCTTGGTCGGGGCCGGTCTTTTCTGGGGCGGCGTCCGTCTTTCCGCTCAGCGTAAGGATCTCGGGGAAGTGCTGGCCGCGGCCGGTCTCGCGGTCTGTCAGTTCGCCGCTTGGGCCACCTATGGCTTGGATAAGATGCGCCTCTTCGAAGGGCCTGCGCAAGCGGCGTTGGTCCAATTCATCGTCGCCGCCGTGGTCGCCGCCTTGGCGCTGTGGCGAGGAAGCAAGCTTTTCGGCCAGCTCGCCGTCGTGTTCGCCGCGGTGGCCGTGTATTTCTCCATCGGCATCGGGACTGAGCCTTGGCCGACCGCGATCGGCGCCGGCTTGGTCGCGCTGTTGGGCGTCATCCTGATGGTCCGTGGCCCGTGGGGTTCGGCCGGCGTGCTCGGCCTGATCGGTTCGCAGGCCTGCCTGCTGTTCCTGTACGATTTCATGCCGACGAAGGAGGCCAATTATCTGCCGCTGCAATTAGCCGCCTTGGGTGGGTTCCTGGTGCTTTGGGTCGGCGAGCGCTTGGTGAAGGACGACGCCGTGCTCCTTGGGCGCGATGCCCGTTCGGCTTTCCAGCTCGCGAGCTTCTTCGCGCCGGCGTTCCTCGCGTTGTTCCTGGCGACCGGCGGAGAGCATGACCGCGCCACCGTCGCGTTGCTGATCGCCGCCGTGGCGAGCATCGCCGGATACGTGGAGCAGCTGCGGAACCGGCTCGTGAGCGAGGTCCTGCTGCTCGCCGCGGTCGGCTTCGTCGGCGCCGGCCTGGCCTGGCTGGTCGATCCCCATCTCGTGTGGCTGATCTGGGCCCTGGCCGCGGCCGCGACCTTGGTCGTCGGCACGCGCACGCGTTCGGAGCTCGTCCGCTGGTCGTCGGAGGCCCTCGCAGGCGTCGCTTTCTTCGCTTTCATCGACCACCCTCCGGCGAAGCCTTGGATGGGATTGGCAGGTATCGCCGCTTTCGGCCTGCTGCTTGGTTTCCGCGAAGATTGGGACCGCGTGTCGGGTTGGCAGCAGCTCCGGCGTGTCCTCGGCATCCTCGGCGTCGCCGGCGTCGTGTTGGCCGTGCAGCAGGATCTGCCGAAGGCGGATAGCGGTTGGCCTTGGGTCGTCCTGCTGCTGGTCGCCGCGCTCCGTTTCCGCCCCGCGCTGCTCTGGGCCGCGTTTCCCGCCTACCTCCTCACCTCGGTGATCGTGTTCTTCTGGCGTCCGCTCGTGGGCGGCGTCTACGGGTGGGCCACCTTCTGGTCGGCCTTGGTGGTCGCGATCAACGTCTTCGCCTTATGGCGACTGATTGGTCGCGAAGAATCCGGCAGCGGGAGCCTGCGCTACGTCCTGGCGTGCGTCACGGCGGCCGTCGCCTACGCGTTCTGCGCTCATCTGGCGGGCCTTGTCTTCACTTCGTCGGCGGAAAACTGGTCGCCGAACGCGTGGCGACTCGCCGTGATCTGGAGCTTGGGCGCTGCGACGCTCGTCGCGTTGACGACCCTCTGGCGTCGGCTTGGAGCCAACCCCGCTGACCTGTCGCTCTCGGCTTTCGGGGCGCTGGTCGGCTTCGTCATCCAGGGGGTCGTCGCCACCGGTGCCGGAATCACGAAGCTCGGATTGGCGCACGCTCCTTTCATCCTGCTTGGCCTGGCCGGTCTGCTCCATGTCCTCGCCGTCCACACGAAGGAACAGGGTGGATGGGGCGCGGTGCAGCGCGCCGTCCTCGGTGCCGTCGCCCTCCTCATCGCTTTCGTCCTGCTGGCGTTTCTCCCCGGGGCCGGCGTCTCGCTCTTCTGGGCTTTGGCCGCGCTGCTGACCTTCGTGCTCGGCCACCAGCTGGCGACGCGTTCGTTCCGCATGATCGGCTTGGTCGGTCTGGGCGTGGCGACGATCCGCGTGCTTTCGCATGACATCACCGACATGCTGGGCCGGATCGCCGCCTGCGCCGCCGTCGCGGTCGCCTTCTTCGGCATCGCCTGGCTCTATGGTCGGATCACCGCGGAAAAGCGGGACGCGTGACGCCCATGACCGCCAGACGCTACGACGGTCATGTCCATCTGGTCGGCAACGGCCAGGGCGGCAGCGGTTGCTGGCTGCGTCTGGACGGACTATGGCATCGCGTGCTCGGCGAGGTCATGCGCCGCACGATCGGCTTGGAGGCCAAGGTGTCGGCGCCGGATTTCGATGAAAGGTTCGTCGCGCACCTCGCGGGATTGGTCGCGGATTCCTCGTTGGATGCCGCGCTCTTGCTCGCGCAGGACGAGGTCTACGACGAGACGGGCAAGAAGGTCGATTTCGGGTCGTTCTATGTCCCGAACGATTACCTGTTCAAGGTCTGCCGAGAGCATCCGGAGTTCGTGCCCGCGGTGTCGATTCATCCTGGGCGCAAGGACGCCTTGGAAGAACTGGAGCGTTGTCTGGCGTCCGGCGCCCGGGCGCTGAAACTGCTGCCGAACTGCCAGAACGTGAACTGCTCGCTCCCCCAGTATGACGAGTTCTGGCGACGCATGGCGGCCGCCGGGCTGCCTTTCCTCTGCCATACGGGAGGCGAGATGACCGTGCCGGTGATCAACCGTTCCTATCAGGATCCTCGCATCCTGCGGCGTCCGCTGGAGCTGGGCGTGAAGGTCATCGCCGCCCATGCTTCGGGCAACAGCCACTTCTTCGACCCGAACTACTTCGGCGAGCTTATCAAGCTCATGGATGAGTTCCCGCAGATGTACGCCGATACCAGCGCCCTCAACAGCCCGATCCGCAGCGGCGTGCTCAAGCAGGTCAAGGAATCGGGTCGCCTCGAGCGGTTCCTGCATGGGAGCGACTACC
>Ga0222712_10002971_pt1 | contig 18898 bp, 18 predicted proteins | sample C33_657DmetaG_FD_165043 | JGI IMG/M metagenome (GOLD analysis project Ga0222712, IMG submission 165043) | Estuarine water microbial communities from San Francisco Bay, California, United States - C33_657D | ecosystem: Environmental > Aquatic > Marine > Unclassified | place: USA: California... | reverse complement strand
AGAATCCGCGCTCGCTGGGTCCGACGTTCCTTCGACTTCACGCAATAGTGCGGTGAGCGGATCAAGAGCGGCAGAGCTTGAGGAAGCAGCGCTTGAGGAATCGGAGGGGGTTTCAGTTCCGTCGGAGTCAGATCCGGGAGGAGTTGTGGAAGACATGACTACCGCCGGCGGTGGATTGAACAACGACAGGGACGATTCGTGAGCCTATGGCAGGCCATGGCCAATGTCAGGGCACTGAACGATGCCGAGACTCAGATCTTGCGGGCGTAAACGGCCACGAAGTCTCGGGCGTCGTTGGTGAGATACCGGTTCCCACCCTTCTGCGAGTCGGGCAGCAACTTTGTTCCGGACACCGAGGACGGATTGCCGGGTGTTGCTGCGGTGTAGAAGTTGAACGTGGTCCAGGCTGGGTTGATGTCGAGCTCCATGGCTCGGACACAGCCGGCTCGCAACATGAGATCGGCGAGAGATTGAGCACCGAGACCTGATCCGTAGCCATACACAAGGGCACCGTCAGCAGTAACGCCAACCGCGGAGCGCCACACCAGCACCTTGTTGCCAAGGGTGTCGCCCCAAGCGCCGTTTTGGTTGTTATCGAGTCCAGCGGCGGGCTCACCCGGCGTAGCGACATCCTTCGGAGATGGATTGCCGCCGGGGAAGGGGAATCCGCCGCCGTTGTCGATGATGAGGTCGAGGTTCTGTCGAACCGCTTCGATGTTGGGACCCATCTCAAAATCTCGACCCCACATGCCAACGCTGGCCACGCCGTCTTTGTACACAACGAGTGAAGCGGCGCCATCTCGAAGCGGTTTATGGGTGACGCCATCGAGATAGAAACCGCCGAGTGCGTCCTGCATGCGGAATCCACCGTTGAACGCGGCGATGAGATCTAACCGCTTCTCAAGCGGCACCTGTGCCGGAACGGTGTGTTTGCCGCCGGGCTCTTCGGTACCGGGGTGGACTTCGAACTTCACCAACTTCGGATCAATCCACACCAACCCATCGAGGATGGAGGTGTGGACCGAGTCGGGGCGAACCTGCGTGGTGTACATCGTTTGAGCGCCACCAACGAGTGGTCCTACTGGTGTCCAGACTCCTTCGTTTGCAACTGGGGTTACGCCATCAGGAACGGGAACGTTTGCGGGCTTGGGGAGATGAGGAACCGCGGGTGGTGTTGTGGGACCGGTTGCTGCGGCATTCGTGATGTCGATCTCACGATCGGGTGCACCGCCAGCCTTCGGACCGTTCTTGGAAAACCACCATGATTCAACGTTGTTGAGGATGAACCCCATGTTGTTGTCGCGCATCCATTCAGCAGCGCGCTCGGTCATCGAAAGGGTGTTTGGGGTGAGAACGGCCTTGCCCAGAGAAAGAACGGGGATTGAGAGAAGCGCAACGAGCACCACGACAGTGATGGTCTTCCACGCTTCACGCGGCGATTTGGGAGTGTTCGGGGGTGGTGGAGCGCTGGTCGTCATGAGTGCGGCACGGCCGCGGCGGCCTCGCCCGGGTGCGGGGTGAGAATACGGCACCAACCTGAACAATCTCTGTCACATTGGAAAGGAACGTCTTCGGCGTCACGGTTCTCGGTCACGCCGTACGATCAAGTCCTCACTGAATTGCTGGGGGCCACCGATGGCATTTTTTGGAATCCGATTCGACATGCGTATGCCCGCGACGGCTCCAGGCACGAGGGCCGATCGTTATAAGGCATCGGTCGACATGGTTGAGTGGGCTGATTCGCTGGGTTTCGTGATCGCGGTGTTGTCTGAACATCACGGTTCTCCCGATGGCTACCTCCCGTCACCGCTTCCGTTGGCGGCGGCAATGGCGGCTCGTTCTTCCAACATCCGCATCGGTATTTCCGCCATGGTTAGTTCGTTCCACGATCCAATTCGTTTGGCGGAGGACGTCGCAGTCGTCGATCTCATTAGCGGTGGACGGCTCGATCTCACGCTGACAAACGGATACGTAGGTTCGGAGTTCGAGATGTTCGACGTTCCGCTTTCCAAGCGTGCGGCGCGAACAACCGAAGCGGTTGAAACGCTCAAACAAGCATGGACGGGTGAGCCGTTTGAGTTCCGCGGCCGCACGGTGCAGGTATTGCCGACGCCGGTGCAACCTGGTGGTCCGGCAATTTCACTGGGTGGTTCGGTCGAAGCAGCGGCGCGTCGAGCGGCACGCATTGCCGATGGATTTATGCCGTCGACTCCCGATATTTGGCAGTTCTATGCCGATGAGTGCATCAAGTTGGGCAAGCCTGACCCAGGCCCGTACATGGGTGGGGATACGTCAGTCATTCATGTTGCAGTTGACGTTGATCAAGGTTGGGAAGAACTTGCTCCGTATGCGATGCACGAAGTGAACGCCTATGGAGAGTGGGCTGCGGGTGCAGGTATCGAAGGTGCAACGGGTTTTGTGCGCGTCGATGATTCAGACGCGTTGCGCGCGACTGGTCAGTACCGCGTTGTGACACCCGAAGAACTTGTCGCCGAACTCACTGAAAAGGGCCCGTTCGCGTTCTGCATGCTGCATCCGTTGGTGGGTGGACTTCCTCCAGAATTGGCGTGGAAGAGTCTCAAGCTCATCGAGACCCAGGTCATTCCAAACCTGTAACAGCTGTTTGCGTTAACTGCGCAACCCTTCAACGATCAACAGCACGCCGAAGATGACGAAGGCAACAGCCGCCCCGATGCGGATGACGCGTTCAGGCAAACGCGTGCCGAGCACATGACCAACGCCGATCGCGAGAGCGTCGGCAGCCACCATTCCCAGCGTTGAACCGATCCATGTGCCGAAAAGTCCATGATCGGTAGCCAGCGTGATGGTGGCGAGCATCGTCTTGTCACCAAGTTCGGCCAGGAAGAACGCAAGGCCCACCGTGAGAAAAACTGAACGGGAGCTTTCCTGTTCGGCCTTCGCAGCTTCTTCTTCGGTGAGTTTGTCGCCGCGCAATGTCCATGCAGCAAAGCCAAGAAATGCGATACCGGCAACGACATTGATGATGTGTGTTGGGAGGGCAACGCCCACTACCGCACCGAGCAACACGCTGGCGAGGTGCACGATTGCTGTCGCGACAGTGATGGCAATGAGCACGGTGATCGCTCGGTAGCGCGCGGCGAAGGTCATCGCCATCAACTGGCTCTTGTCGCCGAGTTCGGCGAGGAAGATGACGCCGAAACTGATCAGAAAAGCGCTCATGGCACCGCCAGTGTGTCAGGCAGTGCCATGAACAGCGATGAACTGAGGTGGACGACCACCCCGAGGATCAGACGATTTCGCTGATCTGCATGGTCGGCACGATCGTCGTGTAGTTCACGACATCGGCCTGAACGTCGGCGGTGCCGGGGGCGCCGAGAGCGGCACCGAAGGCGTCCATTGAATCGAAGGTGAAGTGGACGGCCGCTTCGTATGGGCCATCGATGCCCTTATCGATTTCTGCGGACTCGAGTCCCCAGGTCTTGAGCGCGAGCGGCACATGGCTGTCGCGGTAATAGTCATGGTCGAACGACGCGCCGTCGGTCTTTGGGTAGAGCACGCTCAGTCGGATCATTGGTTTCCCCCTCTGTGATGGTCGAAGAGTTGTAGCACGGAACCGATTCCAGCAGTTGGGAAAACGAAAGGTGCCGCCCCGAAGGACGGCACCTTTCCAGCGACTGATGTCCGACTGATTACTTCGTGATGACGAGTGTGAAGGTTCCGTCGAAGTTCTCGACGCCGTTACCGGTCGTGCCGGTGGTGACGGTGACGGTACCTGGAGCAAGTGCCTTGCCACCTGCGTTGTAGGCAACGGTTCCGTCATTGGTTCCCTTAGAGGTGACCTCAAAAATTGACGGGTTACTGCTCATTGCGGTGATCGTCGTTCCCTTTTCCGGTGTTCCAAAGTTGAACACGACGGTGTCGCCGACCTTGATCGGCGGAACCGGCTGGGTGCCGCCTTCGTTGGCGTTCACCATTTGTGGCGTGAGGATGATTGGAGGGAGCACGTTGCCAACGGTGGAGGATGAGGACTTTGCGGTGGTGGTTGGGGCAGCGGTGGTCGAGGACGAGGAGTCCTTCTTGTCCGAACTGCAGCCGGCGACGGCCAGGCCGGCGAGGGCGAGCACTGCGATACCAGCGACGACGAGACGATTCTTCAACGGTTTCTCCGAGTTCTTGAGGCAGTTGTGCCATCCGGAAATGTAGTGGTCGAAACCTTGTTGAGAGGGGCAGGCAAGCGATCTCATTACCCTTGGGCCATGAAACATGGAGCAAAAAGCGCGCGACGGCCGACGACGTCAATCGCATCTATTGGTTCTGTTGGCTCGATTGGCTCGATTGGCTCGGCAGGCTCGATTGCTTCCATTGGTTCCGCTGGCTCGATCGCATCCATCGGCAGCGCGGGCTCGATAGCGAGCATCGGCTCTGCTGGTTCAATTCTTTCGATTGGTTCTGTGGGCTCGATCCTGTCGATCGGAAGTTCAGGATCAGTGCTGTCGATCAATGCTGTAGGTGCGTGGCGATCGATTCCAACCCGTACGCAGGTAATGGTTGTTGCAACCGCAGTTGGACTCGCAACAATTTCCCTGCTTCGCCGGGTTTGAAGCGTTGGCGTTGCAGTTTTCATGACAAAACGACAGAACTTGCGGGTCATTCTGCTGCTACTTGCATGATGCGTATGCGGCGATCGTTTCTACAGTTTCCCTCGCGACGGCAGCGAACTCTTCAGTGCTCGGTGGATCAACGGTCACCAACACCGGCCCCAGCATTCTTGATCAGAGTGTTGGATTGTCGCCCGGGTCGTCGGTTACTGGATTTCCGCCAGGCATTGTGAACGCACCTGGAACGATTGAAGTCACGACTGCTGCTGCTGCTCTGCAGGCGTAGTCAGATCTCAGCGCTGCATACCTCGATGCAGAAGCACGTCCACTCGATGCAACGACAACGGCAGATCTTGTCGGCCTCACACTTCAGGGTGACGTCTACGCGGCCTCTGCGCAGGGCCCTCTTAGTCGCAGCGGCACTCTTGTGCTCGACGGCGGTGGCGATCCGAATACGGTCTTCATCTTCCAAGCTGACTCAACGCTCATCACTGGCTCGGGAAGCACCGTCAGCTGGGGAGTTCCGTCACATTGGGAACCGGTTCGGTGTTCGCAGGGAACATCTTGGCGTTGGCCGCGGTGATGCTTGATACCAATGCGTTCACGACCCCAACCTGTGATCTCACCCCGGTCGCGACAATGACGACTACCGGATCGGGCGGCGACACCACACCAGGCGACGGAACTGGTGGCCAAACTGGCTCAGGCAGCGGAGTCCCGGTCGGCACCCGATTCACAGGCTGACCGAATCGTCCTTCGCACTACTCTGCGCGCCGGTTTCACGTGACGAAGGCTCACGGCGCTGCGGTATTGCCGGCGAGCGTCCAGGCGACCAGCGCATTGGCGTGGCCATGGCCCATCTCATAGTCGGACTTGAGATAACCGACGATGGCCATGTGCTTATCGAGTCCGCAACCGTTGATAATTGTCTGCCACTCAGCGATGGAACGTCCGTACTTCTTCTCGATTGAGGGAAAGTACGAAGTCGGCCCCTGCTTTGGCCATGGTGGTGATTGATCTGCCATGGACGGGAGGGTACACAACCGCCCATTCCCTCGAACGAAAACGACCTCCCGGATGGGGAGGTCGCTTCGTCCGAGCGGGTGACGGGAGCCGTCGCTGCGCTCCTCCCGATTCGTGAGACCGTGAGTCACTTCGTGAGAGCGGGTGACGGGAATCGAACCCGCGTTCTCAGCTTGGGAAGCTGATGTTCTGCCTCTGAACTACACCCGCGTGTCCTATGAATAGGAGCAGGGTGACTCTAGCCAGCCAGTTTCGACACAACCCAGTGGAGAACCTCGTGTCCTAGATTCATTCCACGGAATATCGGGATCATCGCGAGGAATGACATCGAGAAGCATGGGTGGAATGAGCGAATCACTGGGCGATGAACCACTCGTTGTCACGAGGGCCGATTCGGTTGCAACGATTTGGCTGAATCGTGCTGAAAAGCGCAACGCGATGTCGTTTGATATGTGGGCGGCATTGGCCGAGTCGTGTCATGAACTCGCGCGCGATCATTCCGTTCGAGTGTTGGTTGTGCGCGGCGTTGGTGGGCACTTCTGTGCCGGTGCTGACATTGGTGGGTTCAGCGGTGGCATGAGCGGTGAGTATCAAGCCCAAAACCGTGAGGCCGAAGAAGCACTGGCTGGATTCCCTCGGCCGACGATCGCGTTCATCACTGGCTCATGTGTGGGCGGTGGTGTGCAGATCGCGGGCGCGTGCGATCTTCGCTTTGCTGAGATCACCGCGAAGTTCGGCATCACGCCCGCTCGCCTCGGAATCGCCTACCCGACCTACGCCTTGGAACGAGCTGTTCGGCTGGTTGGTCCGTCGGCGGCGAAACACCTGTTGTTTTCTGCCGAACTAATTGATGCGGAACGCGCGCTTCGCATCGGCCTCATCGACGAACTTCTCGAGACTGATGTTGCTCAGCAACGCCTAGAGGAGTTCACGTCGTTACTCGCCAACGAACGCTCGCTACTCACCCAAACGATCTCGAAAGAAATGGTCAACGAAGTCGCCGCGCGGGGCGAAATCTCTGCGGAAACAATCGAGCGCTGGGCCTCAGTTCTCGCGAACAATCCGGATATGCCAGAAGGCGTTGCTGCATTCGCCGAGCGGCGGTCACCAAACTTCGTGTGGGTCCCCGAAGAACCCTCGTAACGCGCTGTCGAAATCCGCACTCAACGAATTGGTTGAGCGCGGATTTCGTTTGAGAATCAGCGAGTGTCGCTTCCGAACATCTGACGGCGACGGGCGGCGAACGCAGCTCCGGCTCCACCAAGAATGATGAGTGCGGCACCTGAGGCCACCAGCGGGGTTGTATCTGAACCCGTTGACGGAAGTCCGCCGGCAACAGTGGGATCGGTTGTCGCATTGTCGCTCGTGATCGTCGTCGGCGCTGATGCATCCGTCGACGTACTTGACGGCGTCGTTGAACTTGTCGACGTCGAGGATGTTGGAACAACAGAGCCGTATTCAAACGCCCCAGCATCGGCGTAGCTTCCAGTCACTCGGTCGTAGCCGATGCCTCGCTGATCAAACGCACTTCCGGGGAACGGTGCGGGAAGTGTCGTGACGAAATCGATAGCCGGCGAAGAAGCGAGTAGCGGCTTTGTCAGCGTTGGACCACCGTTGTCACTCAATGAGCCGAGTCCAGCATTGGTCACGCCGAGGGCATCGGTTGCATCGGTGCTGACGGCACCGGCCTCGAATGGTCCAAGTATCGACTGAGTGGCAGTGGCGTTCGTGTTGTACTTCTTGATGTTGACGGTGCCGTTCTCGGCGATGATCGACGAGTCGATCGTCCATGTTCCGCCGTGCAGGTAGAGGCCGCCGAAACCGTCCGAGTCGAAGGCCGTGTTCGATGCCATGGTCACAAATTCCATGCGGGTGTCGCCCGTGATGTAGGCGGCGCCCGCGCTCATTGGACCGACTTCGTTGTCGGCAATCGTGGTGTTAAAGATGTCGTTGGAGTCATTCCTAAGGAGAACACCGGCACCTTTGTATTTGGTGGAGTTGCCGCTGATTGACGAGGAACTGATCGTCAACGTGGTGAAGTCCCTCGCGTAGATACCGCCACCCATGTAGCCGGTGTTGTCTTGGAAACTCGAGTTCGAGATGGTGGCCGAGCTCGTCTGGCCCCTCGAGGACACATACACGCCGGTGCCGCCGCCCCCATCGGTGTTGGAAGTGTTGAGCGAGAAGTCGGAGCCAGCGATGGTGACGGTCTGTGCTTTCAGGAATGCACCTGCGCCCTGGTAGTAGGCGTAGTTGTTTGTGAACGAAGAATCGGTGATGTCGACGGTGTAGGCGCTCACCCAGAGGCCGCCACCTGACGAGTAGTAATAGTTGGAACTCCTCGCAGCGGTGGTGTTGTTGTCGAAGGTCGAACCGGTGATGGTCACGGTTTCAAGTGCTGAGCTGATCGACCTGATGAAGACGCCTGCGCCGCTGTAGAGGCTGGTGTTGTCGCTGAACTCGCTATCGGTGATCTCGACCGATCCGCAGTTCGATACATAGATTCCACCGCCCTGATCGGTTGGGTTTGTATTACCGGTAATGACGACAGAGTCGATCGCGAGGTCGAGGTCCGGATGGTTGATGCAGTGGATAGCGCTGCCGACGGTGACTCCGGACAGTGTGATGTCGCTGAAGGTGGTGAGACCGTTGCCCCCATCGACCATGAACATGCTCAACACGGAGCCGCCTGCGAGGTAGCCGCCTTCGATGGTGAGATTCCCGGCGCCGGGGCCGATGATGGACACATTCGTGGGAACGCTGAGTGGAGTCAGCGGTTGGATGGCGCCGGTCAGGCCGCTGAGGTCAATCGTGTCGCCCGACGAAGCAGTTGCGAGGGCATCACGGAGCGATCCGCTGCCTGAATCGTTGGTATTCGATACGGCGATTGTGGCCGCGCTCGCAGTTGAGGTGCCTAGCAGAGCAAGCGCTGGTGCCACTCCCACCAGCAGGGCACCAGTACCGACCCGGACGCCACGCTGTCTCAGCGAATGCTTTGAAATTCGGGGAGTAGGGACCGGTGCAGATGAGGTGGAACAAGATTCAGTCACTCGAGAAAGATAGTAATTTCCATTATCGAAGGTCAACAACAGAAAAGCGCTCAAGGGTGCTGGCTGCGATTGGGTACTCGGTGCGCCGGCGGAACCTAGAGTCAGCGCAGACCAATCGTCCGAGGGGGACATCATGACGCTGAGCATCGAAGAGATTTCTGACCGTATGGAGATCCAGGACCTGCTCGTCCGGTACTGCTACGCCGTCGATCATCGCGACTTCGACGACCTTGCGAATGTCTTCACGGCAGACGCGATCATCGACTATTCGGTCTATGGCGGCAGCGTTGGCAATCCCACCGAGACCATCGCCTATCTCAAAGAGGCGATGCCGATGTTCGCCTCATTCCAGCACATGATCTCCACGAGTCGCATTGAGATCAACGGCGATACCGCCAAGGTCAAGACCATTTGTCATAACCCGATGGTCATGCCGATGGGCGAAGAACTCGTCGTCTTCACCTGCGGCCTTTGGTATGTCGATGAAATGGTGCGCACGGCCGATGGTTGGCGAATCTCAAAGCGTGTCGAGGAAAGCTCGTACATGAAGGACATGCCGGGAATGCCTGTGCAGGGTCCCAAGAAAGTCTGACCCGACGTCATTCACTGACCTCAACAACATGACCGATACCCTTCCGTCGTTCTCTTGACGGAAGGCTTTGCCATGTCGACTCTTGCTCAGCGGGTTCAAGCAAAGGCTTATGACCGTCGATGGGCGATTCTTGCAGTGCTGTGCTTTGGCCTGCTCGTGATTGTGCTCGACAACTCAATTCTCAACGTTGCTCTGCCGACGATTCAGAAAGATCTCAACGCGTCGTCGAGTGATCTGCAGTGGATCGTTGATTCGTACACGCTTGTGTTCGCAGGTTTGTTGCTGACTGCGGGCGCTCTTGGTGACAAGTTCGGTCGACGAGGTGCGTTGCAGATTGGCTTCATTCTTTTCGGTATCGGCTCTGTTGCGTCGGCGATTGCAACGTCTTCGGGTCAATTGATTTCCACTCGCGCCTTCATGGGTATCGGTGGTGCATTGATCATGCCGGCAACGTTGTCGATCATCACCAATGTGTTTCCGCCGCAGGAACGTTCGAAGGCGATCGGTGTGTGGGCCGGAACAGCGGGCCTCGGCGGGGCATTAGGCCCCCTAACTGGCGGCTTTTTGGTGCAGCACTTTTATTGGGGTTCGGTCTTTCTTGTGAACATTCCGATCGTGGTGATCGGTTTGATCGCTGGCGTCTTTCTTATTCCGACGTCGAAGGATCCTTCGGCGCCACGCCTCGATCCCATCGGCGCGGTTACGTCGATCATCGGTTTGGCATTGTTGCTCTTTGCCATCATCGAAGCGCCCACGAACGGTTGGGGATCAACAGAGACCCTTGCCTATGGTGGCGCTGGCCTCGCATTGCTCATCGCCTTCGGTATTTGGGAGGCGAAGTCCGATCATCCAATGCTTGATGTCACCTTCTTCAAGAAGGCACGTTTCACCGCCGCTGCGGGAGCGATCACGCTTGTGTTCTTCTCAATGTTCGGCTCGTTGTTCTTGTTGACGCAGTACTTCCAGTTCGTGCTCGGTTATTCACCGCTTGAAACTGGCGTGCGCATGATTCCGTTCGCCGTTGCGATGATGGTGGTGGCACCGCTCAGTTCGAAGGTTGTTGAGCGGATCGGTTCGAAGATCACCGTGGCCTGTGGTCTTGGTTTGGTCACAATCGGTTTGCTCACGATGGTTGGTTTGCAGGTCGACACCCCGTACTCGAACATTTTCTGGCGACTCATGTTGATGTCGGCAGGTATGGGGCTGACGATGGCACCCGCAACTGAATCAGTTATGGGTTCGTTGCCAATCTTCAAAGCTGGTGTTGGTTCCGCGGTGAATGACACCACCCGGCAGGTCGGTGGCGCCATGGGTGTCGCCGTCATCGGTTCGGTACTGGCGACGACCTATGGCAATCAGGTTCGGGAGTTCCTTCTGGGTCTCGGTCTTCCATTGCCGCAGCCACTGGTTGATGCGGCGAGCAACAGCATCGGTGCGGTGCAGAACAACATTGTTCCGACTCTTGAGGGAATGGGACTTGCGGACAGGGCCGCCGCCGTCAGTGCCGAGGCCAATTCGGCCTTTGTGAGCGCGGTACATTGGGGCGTCCTCACCGCTGCAGCTGCCACGTTTGTTGGTGTCGTGATGGTGTTGCTGTTCCTGCCCGCCCGACCGCGGATCGACGATGTCGCGGAGCAAGAAGAGGAATTTGTCGGCGAGCACGTAGAGGAACTCCTGACCGACTGATCCACGACTAACCTGCGCTGCCGTGATCCTCTCTGACCGCACCATCCGTGAAGAGGTCGAAGCCGGCCGCATTGTTATCGAGCCTTTCGACCCCAGCTGTGTCCAGCCATCTTCGGTCGATCTTCATATCGACCGCTTTTTCCGGGTGTTTCGGAACCACACGATGGGCCACATCGATGTGAAGCAGAACCTTGAGGACCTCACCGAACTCGTCGAGATCGGTCCCGACGACACGTTCATGTTGCACCCGGGCGAATTCGTACTTGGGTCCACCAGTGAGCGTGTGGGTCTTCCCGCCGATCTCGTTGCTCGACTCGAAGGCAAGTCCTCGCTTGGTCGACTCGGCCTTCTCATTCACTCGACCGCTGGCTTTGTCGATGCTGGTTGGGACGGACAGCTCACGCTTGAACTTTCAAACGTTGCCAGCCTTCCGATCACGCTGTACCCAGGTATGAAGATCGGCCAGATCTCGTTCATCAAGATGACGACGCCGGCCGATAACCCTTACGGCTCCTCAGCAGTCGGCTCGAAGTACCAGGGCCAGATCGGCCCTCGCCCGAGCCGCTACTGGGAAAACTTCCGCTAGTTCAACGGTTTGCAGGTGTGACCTAACCGGCGGCACCGTCAGACGCGGTCGTAGATGAGCGTGACACGACCGATCGCCGGGAATGTCGGATGCAATGTGAGGGTGTTGCCCGAAAGTTCGAAGTCGAACATTCCCGTGTTCGTCAGCGACGCGATCGGCAGCCCGCTGTCGTCCTGTTCGTCAGGCGTGATGGAGACCGGCGACGAGGAACTCCCTCCGAGGCGCATCTTGTCGCCGTCTGTTGCCCACGTCGTGGAGTAGTTGGCCGACCAGGGCAATGTCTGCGAGAAGTCCCCGTCGGGTGATGTCACTGTCTGTGTCCCACCAGCGCTTTGGATGAATGATCCGTCCGGGGCGAACTGGATGCGGTAGTTGCCGGTGCACGTGAGTTCCTCGAACGTCTCTCCCTGCTGCAGCGCAGTCATGATTCGGTCGCAAGGAGCTGACCAGGACCCTAAAACTGGATTCGCGGGATTCTCGCCTCCGGCGGTCGTCGACATTGGTGCTGAATCCTGCCCGCGGCTCGAGTCCGATCCGGACGATCCACCGTCCCTGCCGGCGATCACCACCGCTCCGAGGACCACGACGCCGGCGACAGCGATCGCTGCAAGTGCGAGTCCGACCTTTGCCATTGAACCCATGTCCGATCTCCTGTCGTTCCGCAAACGACGAGATGGCACGAGGCCACCCCCGGTCGCGCAATCTTATCCAGGGGTGCGCGGGAGAGCAGGATGATCGTCTGGTTCGGGGGTCGTGATCCTCCCCGACTGCGCCAGACGTGAAGTGGATTTTTAGACGATCGGAGTGATCGTTGCGTCTGCTTCGGAGCGTTCAAGTGCATCGAGGATGTGCATTGAGATGTCAGCAACCTTCACCTGATCATCTTCGACACCCTGTGCCTTCACGCCATCGTCGATCATGATGTAACAGAACGGGCACGCAACCGCGATCTTTGTCGCACCGGTGCGCAGAAGTTCTTGCGACCGTTCGATGTTGACCTGCTTGCCGGTGCTTTCTTCCATCCACATACGACCGCCGCCTGCACCGCAGCACATTCCCTTGGTGCCATTACGGCTGGCCTCAACGATTTCGATGCCACCGAGTGAACCGATGACTTTGCGCGGTGCCATGTAGACGTCGTTATGACGACCGAGGTAGCACGAGTCGTGGTACACGACACGCTCTTCGAGTCGAGCATTCGAAAGATCGAGTTTGCCGCTGTCGATGAGGAACTCGAGGAACTGGCTGTGATGCACAACCTCGTAGTTGCCACCCATCTGCGGGTACTCGTTGGCAAGCGTGTTGAAGCAATGCGGACACTGCGTGATGATCTTCTTCACGCCCATTCCATTGAGCGTTTCGATGTTCTGCATCGCAAGCATCTGGAAGATGTATTCGTTGCCCGAACGACGGGCAGGATCGCCCGTGCACATTTCTGCTGGGCCAAGAATGGAGAAGGAAATTCCTGAGCGCTGCAGAAGCTGCGCCATTGCTTGGGTGACCTTCTTGTTCTTGTCGTCGAAGGAACCGGCGCAACCAACCCAGTAGAGGTACTCGGCTTCGAGCGGGCTCGAACCATCGAGAATCTCGATGCCTTCGAACTTTTCGGCCCAGTCGCCACGATCGGCCTGGCTCATGCCCCATGGGTTTCCTGTGTTTTCCATGGAGCGATACGCGTTGCCGAGTTCGGTCGGGAAGTTGGATTCCATAAGCGACAGGTAACGACGCATGTCGAGGATCTTGTCGAGAATCTCAATGTTGACCGGGCAGATTTCGTCGCATGCCTTGCACGATGTGCAGGCCCAGACCTCTTCAGGCGTGACGCGTTCGAACAACGAATTGGCATTCACGGTGATTTCGGCAACAACGCCAAGCGGTGGCGACACCTGCGGCGTTCCAGTTGCTGCCATCACTTCGCCGGACTTGAGAACGATTTCGCGTGGATCAAGTGGCTTGCCAGTTGCATGTGCGGGACACACTGATGTGCAACGACCACACATGGTGCAGGCGTCGAGATCAAGCAACTGCTTCCAGGTGAAGTCTTCGATCGTGGAAGCACCGAATGATTCGAGTTCGGTTTCCATGAGGTTCGGCATCGGCTTCATCGCACCCTTGGGGCGCTCGCGATCCTTCAGGTACATGTTGAGCGGCGAGGTGAACATGTGGCGAAGCATCGTGACCGGAAGGATCACAAGGAAAGCGAAGAACGAAAGGATGTGCAGTACCCACCAAATTTGGTGTCCACCAGCGAGATTTGAGTTGTTCTCGATGAGCTTCGCGATCGGCCAACCGACAAACGACCACTTCTCGAATGCGGGCATGCCGGTTTCAGCAATGCGCCAGGCTTCGGTTCCGAAACCAGTCACTGCGATGGCGAGGAAAACGCCGAGGATGACAGCGTGTTCCGGCTTGGTCTTGATGCGAATGCGATACGGGCGCTGGATGTAGCGACGAACGATTGCCCACATCACGCCAATGAACAGACACAGACCAGCAAGATCACCGATGAACGAGTACGCCATGTAGACGTTGCCGTTCAGGAACTTCCAGGACTCGGGAATCTGATGGTTGATCTCGAGGATCGTGGTGACGGCAAGCAACACCACGAAGGAGAAGTAGATGAGCGAATGCATGATGCCGGCGGCGGGATCGCGCAACAGGGTCTGCATGTAGACACCGGCGCGGAAATCGCCGAGGCGACGCTTCACATTTTTGGGCGTGGTGCGACGATCGTCGGGCTTACCTCGCGTCCAGTTCTTGACTCGGCTTCCGAAGATCACCGCTCCGTAGATGAGCAAGATCGGCATCATCACGTAGAAGGCGATCTTGAGCGCGTCAGGGACGCCGCCGAAGACCTCGCGAGTGGTGGGTGAGTCGTCGTGTTGCTGGAACACCGTCGCTGCGACACCCGAAAGTGCCGTCACGATCGCGAAGGCGACGCCGATGACGAGAACGAGATGTGGGCCCTTGATGCGTTTACGTTCCATACGGTTGGCAAACCTACTCGCGCCCATGGGCGCGAGCCCTCACCGGCGGGCGGGGAGAGGGGTTAGGAGCGGATCAGGATTCGTCAGTCATGCGTGCTGCAAGGTTGCGCAGCAACTGCACGGCAAATCCGGGAACCTCTTCAATGAGACCGTTGAACTCGCGCTGGGCGATCACAAGGACCTCCATGGCGGAGTCGGCCGTAACCGTTGCGGTGCGGACGCCGCCGGTCAGAGGAGCAAGTTCACCAACAACGGCACCAGGGCCGAGGTTGGCCACGGTTGCGCCATCTCGGCTGACTGTGGCAGAGCCGGTCACGATGACGAAGCACTCATGGCCCGGCTCGCCTTCGCGAACCAGGACCTTGCCTGCATCAATCGAAACCTCAACTGCTGCCGCTGCTACCTGCTGGAGCTGGCGCTTATCGCACTCTGCGAAGAGAGGGACTTGAGCCAGATGATCGAGCCATGCGTCGCGTGCCATGGGCCGAAGCATAGGGAGAACCCCGGCACTCTGCTCGCTGATTCGGCCACCGATCCTTCATGACCACGAAACATTTGAGAAACAGGCAATCCGTACCGTGACCTTCGTGGATGTCGCCCTGCTCCGTTGGCCCGTAGAAGAAGACCGTCGCCAAACCCTCGCTGCTCGGGGGGCAGCGCGGCTGTTACTCGTCGATCCTGATACCCCGGCACCTGACGCCGCGGATTGTCTCGAGGACTGGATCCGCTTGCCCGCCAGTCAGGACGATATCGATGCCCGATGTCGGGCGATCGCAACCCGATCAATCGTGCATAACTCCGAAACCCCCGGTCTTGATCCCGATGGCGTCCTGCGCGTCGGAGCGGGCTGGGTGTCATTGCCCCCGCTTGAAGCGCGGCTCATGTCGGCACTTCTCGATCGGTTCGGTGCCGTGGTGAGCCGAGACAATTTGTCTCGCACGGGCTGGCCGACAGGTGCACCGGGACGCAATGCACTCGATGTCCACATGCTTCGTTTGCGCCGTCGCATTGCCCCATTGGGCCTTGCAATTCGCACTGTTCGTTCGCGTGGCTACTTACTAGAAGCCGGCGAATTGCAGATGGTTCAACCGGCCTGACGGGCCACGGCCTCGGCAGCAGCCTTGGCCGCTTCGGCATCGCCGAGATAGCGATCAGTCAATGCCAGTCGCTCCGTGGGCACCATGGCGTCGTTGAGTTCGTAGCGAATCGGCACGCCGGTGGGCAGGTTCACATCGGCAATATCGGCATCGCTAATGGCATCGAGGTGCTTGATGAGGGCCCGGAGACTGTTGCCGTGGGCCACCACAAGAACGGTGTGACCGGCATGAAGATCGGGGACGATGCCGTCATACCAATACGGCAGCATGCGGTCGACAACATCGGCCAGACATTCCGAGGCCGGCAAGACATCGGCCGGAAGTGAGGCGTAGCGCTCGTCGAATCGAGGATGACGGGGATCGTCGAGTTCAAGCTTGGGTGGCGGAACGTCATAGGAACGACGCCATTCGAAGACCTGGTCTTTGCCGTATTTCTCGGTCGTTTCCTTCTTATCCATGCCCTGCAACGCGCCGTAATGGCGTTCATTGAGGCGCCATGAGCGACGAACTGGGACCCACAACCGGTCCATGCCATCGAGGGCCAGGTTGGCGGTGCGGATGGCTCGGGTCTGCATGGAGGTGTGGACCACGGTGGGCCCCACGCCGGCTGCGGCCATGGCTGGTCCGGCGGCACTTGCCTCGGCTCGACCCTGATCAGTGAGATCTGCGTCGTACCAACCGGTGAAGAGGTTTTCGAGGTTCCAGGTGCTCTGACCGTGGCGCAGCAGGACGAGGGTGGAAGTCATGGTTCCAGTCTGCCCCAACAGGGTTGGGGCCTTGGGCGGGTTCTGGCACGAGGCCTCGGAAGATTTTTCAGAAATCTTTGGAATCTGGGAATGGAAGGGCCTCGAGCAAAGTTGTTATGGTCACGCTCAACTTTCTTGGCGAAGGCCACTCAGCCCCGCTCAGCAGTCGAGAAGCATCCCCCCGATCAACAGCATCAGAAACAGAGAAACAAGGAGCAACACCATGCCCAAGGCCGTCGGTATCGACCTCGGCACCACCAACTCGGTCGTCTCGGTTCTCGAGGCGGGCGACCCGGTGGTCATCCCCAACGCAGAAGGCAGCCGCACCACGCCTTCGGTGGTCGCATTCGCAAAGAACGGCGAGGTCCTCGTCGGCGAAGTGGCCAAGCGTCAATCCATCACCAACCCCGACCGCACTATTCGTTCGGTCAAGCGCCATATGGGCACCAACTGGACCATCGACATCGATGGCAAGGCCTATACCGCGCAGGAAATTTCTGCTCGCACACTTATGAAGCTCAAGCGCGATGCCGAGGCCTACCTCGGTGACACCGTGACTCAGGCCGTCATCACCGTGCCCGCGTACTTCGACGACGCGCAGCGCACCGCAACGAAAGAGGCCGGGCAAATTGCTGGCCTTGAGGTGCTTCGCATTATCAACGAGCCAACCGCAGCAGCACTTGCGTATGGACTCGATAAAGAAACCACCGACCAGACGATCCTCGTCTTCGACCTCGGTGGCGGCACCTTCGACGTTTCTGTTCTTGAAATCGGCGACGGTGTGTTTGAAGTGAAGTCCACCCATGGCGACACCAACCTTGGTGGCGACGACTGGGACGAGCGCATCATCAACTGGCTCGCCGACACTTTCAAAACGGCACATGGCATCGACTTGTTGAAGGACAACATGGCGATCCAGCGTCTGAAGGAAGCAGCTGAAAAGGCGAAGATCGAACTCTCACAGGTGCAGCAGACGCAGATCAATCTGCCGTTCATCACTGCAACTCCCGATGGTCCGTTGCATCTCGACGAGCAACTCACTCGTGCGAAGTTCCAGGAACTCACTGCTGATCTTCTTGAGCGTTGTCGTGTTCCGTTCGAACAAGCAATCGTCGACGCTGGCCTTACCAAGGGCGATGTCGATCACGTTGTTCTTGTTGGTGGTTCTACGCGTATGCCGGCCGTTGTCGATCTCGTCAAGGAAATGACGGGCAACGATCCGCATAAGGGCGTGAATCCCGACGAGGTTGTCGCGATCGGTGCTGCAGTGCAGGCCGGTGTGCTCAAGGGCGAGGTGAAGGACGTTCTTCTTCTCGACGTCACGCCGCTTTCGCTTGGTATTGAAACCAAGGGTTCGGTCATGACCAAGCTCATTGAGCGCAACACCACGATTCCCACTCGTCGTACTGAGGTCTTCACCACCGCCGAAGACAATCAGCCGTCGGTTGAGATCAACGTGCTGCAGGGTGAGCGCGAGATGGCGCAGTTCAATAAGTCACTTGGCAAGTTCCAACTCGTGGACCTTCCGCCCGCACCTCGCGGTGTGCCGCAGATCGAAGTCACGTTCGACATCGATGCGAACGGCATCGTGCATGTGTCGGCGAAGGATCGTGCGACCAACAAGGAACAGTCCATGACCATTACCGGTCAGTCCTCGCTGAGCAAGGATCAGATCAACCAAATGGTCAAGGACGCTGAAGCGCACGCGGCGGAAGATGCAAAGCGTCGCGAAGAAGCCGATGCACGCAACAGTGCCGACACGCTCGTCTACCAAACAGAGAAGTTGCTCAAAGATCAGGGCGACAAGATTTCTGATGACGAGAAGGCATCGGTTGAGTCAAAGCTTGCCGACCTCAAGACCGCACTTGCGGGTACCGATGGCGAAGCCATCAAGGTCGCAACCGAAGCACTCATGACCGCAAGTCAGGACTTCACCCAGAAGCTGTACGAACAGGCTGCGGCCGAAGAGTCAGCTGCTGGTGGAGCCGCAACGAGCTCGGCACCGAACGACGACGAAGTCGTTGATGCCGAGATCGTCGACGACGAAGGTAAGTGACCGTGTCAGGAAACGGAGAGGTCTCGGAAGAGACCTCTCCGACTGATGACGAACTCCTCGAAGCAGCAGCCGGTGGCGAACAAGGTTTCGAAGAAGCCGATTCCACTGGCGAAATCGATATCGCTGCAGTTGTTGCTGAACGCGACGAATTTCGCGACACGATGCTTCGAGTCAAAGCCGAGTTTGACAATTACCGCAAGCGCGTTGCGCGCGAACAGGAAGAATTGCGCGAACGCGCCAACGAGAACCTCGCAGAGAAGTTGCTTGTTGTTCTCGATGCGTGCGAGGCAGCGATCGGACACGGTTCAACCGATGTCGAACCGATCGCAAAGATGCTTTCCGATTTGCTCGGTAACGAAGGTCTGGTGCGATTGACGCCGGCCGACGAACCGTTCGATCCGAATCTGCACGATGCGGTGATGCATGAAGAAGGTGACGGAGGCGAACCGATTGTGATCGAGACGCTCCGCACTGGTTACCAATGGAAGAGCCGGG
>Ga0222712_10002970_pt1 | contig 18906 bp, 17 predicted proteins | sample C33_657DmetaG_FD_165043 | JGI IMG/M metagenome (GOLD analysis project Ga0222712, IMG submission 165043) | Estuarine water microbial communities from San Francisco Bay, California, United States - C33_657D | ecosystem: Environmental > Aquatic > Marine > Unclassified | place: USA: California... | reverse complement strand
TCTTTTTTAGCTGCGCAGTTCGGCTTTGAGTTTTTCGCCAATGTCAGGACGTGCGGCAAAAGGATTGGGCGGGTTTTGCTGCTGAACGATGGCTTCCATGCGGGTTTGGACATTGCCCAAAGCTTGTGGATGGCTGTAAATGTAGAACTGGTCGTTGGCAATCGACTCAAAGACCATTTCGGCCATTTGAGCGGCAGACACCTTGCCGCTGCTGACCGCTTTGTCGCTCATGGCTTGGCCAATCAGTTGACTCTTGGTGGCCTTTTGGTGGGGTAAATCGGCCGGACGGTTGCGGTGGCTTTGGCTGATGCCTGTGGGCACAAAATAAGGACACAACACGCTGGCACTGACTTGGTCAGTCACCAGTTTCAAATCTTGGTACAGGGTTTCAGTCAAAGCAACCACAGCATGTTTGCTGACGTTGTAGACACCCATGTTGGGCGCTGTGAGCAAACCGGCCATGCTGGCGGTGTTCACAATGTGGCCTTCGTAGGCAGGATCTTTTTTGGCGGCCTCTAGCATCATGGGCGTGAACAAACGCACGCCGTGCACCACACCCCAAACATTCACACCCAACACCCATTGCCAATCGGCTACGGTGTTTTCCCAAACCAAGCCACCTGAACCGACACCCGCGTTGTTGAAGACAAAGTGGGGTGCGCCAAATTGCGCTTGTACATCCTTGGCCAAGGCGTCCATTTGATCCGCATTGGAAACGTCCACGCGCTTGGCAAATACCTTGACGCCTGTGGCTTTGATTTCAGCTTCTGCTTTGTCGAGCGCATCTTGCTGAACATCCACCAACACCACATTCATTTTCAAGCGGGCTGCGATGCGCGCACATTCCAAACCAAAGCCAGAGCCACCGCCAGTTAAGACAGCTGTTTTGTTTTCAAAATTGCGAATCATGATTTGACCTTCTTCAAAATAAATCCGTTACGGGGGAAGTGAACATGGACCGTGCCGGCACGTTCATCTTCACGGCGCAATGTGAGACGAGTTTTGGTGGCCGCCACCAAGATGCCGGGTGTGGGTTCTAACCCAAAGTTGTCTGCGGTGATGGTGACCTCAGACCCTAAAGCAATGCCATGATCATCCACAAATGGTAGATGCGAAACATCGACGGGGGTTGCGTTCTTCGCTACCTCAACGGCTTGATCCGACTTCATCTTGTCGTGCTGGCCATGACCGATGTCTTTCATGCGCGCCATCCAGTCTTTGAGCAAGGGTGTTGCGTCCAAGATGCCCGACACGCTGGGCGTTCGCTCTTGCGTAAACCACATGGGGTGATAAGCAGAAAAGTCTGCAATGGTAGGCATATCGCCCATCAAATAAGGGTGTTCTGTCAGCATGTCTGACAAGCGACGCAATTGACTCTTGTAAGTGCTGGTGCCCTCGCCCAATGACATTCTGGGGGCTCCACCGCGCATGGCAGCTCGGTCGGCGACAAAGGCTTGAACTACCGCTTCAGGGGCGCCTGCAAAAACATCGGCCACACCGGCGGGCTGAAAGTTATAAGCCATGGCAGCTGGAAAGACTTGGCTGTCGGCCCATTGCGCTACGATTCTTGAAGCACCGTTCACTGGTGATGGATAAAGGCTGGGTGTGGGCGCCAGTTTCTCTAAGACATCGGCAATCAAAGCGGTATCGCAATAAATGTCGGCACCGATTTGAAGCACAGGGGTTCGACGATAACCACCCGTCAAAGACGTGAGGTCGGGTTTGGGCATGATCATGGGAATGATCACGCTTTGCCAGGCCAACTTTTTGTAACCCAAAATCAACCGAATTTTTTCTGCAAAAGGTGACGTTGGGTAATGGTGAAGAATCAGTTGACTCATGGCTTAGCTTTCTAAGATGGGTTTAGATTTAAACCAGTTTCACCAGTTGTTTGCCAAAGTTTTGACCTTTAAGCAAGCCCAAGAACGCCTCGGGTGCAGCAGCAATGCCTTGCGCAATAGTTTGCCGTGGATTGAACTTACCGCTGGCAATGAGGTCAGCCAATTCAGCCAAGGCTTCGGGCCACACTTCCATGTGTTCGCTCACGATGAAGCCTTCAATGGTCATGCGACTCTTCAAAATCAAGGTGGGATTGGTCATGGGCAAAGGCTCGCCGTTGTAGCCAGCAATCATGCCGCACACCGCAATGCGGGCAAAGTCATTGGCACGCAACATCACAGCATCTAGCACCATGCCGCCCACGTTTTCAAAATGGCCATCAATGCCGTTGGGGCAGGCATCTCTCAGTGCTTTGGACAAAGAGATGTAATCAGCATGTTCTTTGTAATCAACGCATGCATCAAAGCCCAACTCGTTGACCACGTAATCGCATTTGGCTTTGCCACCGGCAATGCCCACCACACGAAAACCACGTGCTTTGGCCAGGGCGCCAAACGCGCTGCCTACCGCACCACTGGCAGCGCTCACGGTAACAGTGGCGCCAGGCTTTGCTTGAATGATTTTGACCAAACCGTACCAAGCCGTTACGCCGGGCATGCCAACAGCGCCCAGGTAATGGCTGATGGAAATCTTCTCTGCATTGACATGCTTGAGCGCACCGACAGCATCAGCATTGATCACGCTGTACTCTTGCCAGCCACCCATGCACAACACAGTTTGCCCCACAGTGAATTTGGCATGCTTGCTTTCAACCACCTCGCCCACCGTGCCACCAATCATGGCTTCACCCAGTGGTTGGGGTTGCGCGTAGTTTTTGCCTGCGTTCATGCGACCGCGCATGTAGGGATCCAGGCTGAGGTAATGGTGCTTGACCAGCACTTGACCGTCCTGAAGTGCAGGTGTATCTGCAGTGATCAATTTGAAGTTAGAAGCTGAAGCTTCGCCTTCAGGGCGGTTGTCTAAAACGATGATGTGATTGGTCGGCATATTTGTCTCTTGGTTGAAATTGATTAATCAGTCGAAATGGGCGAAGAAATTGAAGGGGTCCGTTTGACGTACTTGAAGGTCCCTGTGGCATGGGCACACAGTTGACCAGCCGCGTCATACACCTTGCCATCTGTGAACGCCATGGTCTTGGTGCGATGCAACAGCAAACCTTTGGCCACCAGATGCTCATTACCTGTGGTTTTGGCGGGGCGCATGAAACTGGTTTTCATTTCAATGGTGACGACGCCCATCTCTTGTTCCACACTGCGTGCAGCCGTGGCCATCACCACATCGAGCAAAGTCATCACAGCCCCGCCATGGGTAATGGCGAATGAGTTGTGATGCTCCGCGCGAGGGCTGTAGTGCAACTCGGAAGTGCCATTCTCGAACTTCTCTAATGTGAAGCCGAGACTAGCTACAAACGGAATGTGGACGCCAAATGGAATGCTCATGTGAAGGCTTAGCCACCAATGATGGCACTCACGCCACCGTCTACCGCCAGCCATTGGCCGGTGATGTGCTTGCCGGCTTCACTGGCGTACAACAAGGTCAGGCCTTTTAAGTCCTCGTCGTCGCCTAATCGGCGCAAAGGTGCATGGCTGGCCATTTTTTCGGCGCCCATTTTTTCGAGCAAGCCGTACGTCATTTTGCTGGGGAAGAAGCCAGGACAAATGGCGTTCACGGTAATGCCATGCTGACCCCACTCACCTGCCAACGCTTTGGTGAAATTGACCACAGCACCCTTGGAGGTGTTGTAGGCAATAGTTTGCATCTCGGGTGGGTTGCCTGCCAAGCCTGCAATGGAAGCCACATTCAGGATACGTCCGCGGCCATTAGGAATCATGGACAGATTGGCCACTTCTTGGGCCAAGATGAAATAGCCACGAACATTGAGGTTCATGACTTTGTCCCAAGCGGACACAGGGTGTACCTCTGCCGCAGCGCCCCATGTGGCGCCGGCATTGTTAACCAAAATGTCAATGCGGCCCATTTTTTTCACGGTCTCTTGCGCCAGACGTCGAATGTCTTCCTCTTTGCCGCAATCTGCTGCAATGTAATCAGCCTCAATGCCTGCTGCTTTGAGTTCGGCCACAGCTTCTTGCAAATCATCTGCTTTGCGTGAGCTCAACATCAGGCGTGCACCGGCTTCGCCTAGTGCGTGGGCCATTTGAAGACCCAGACCTCTTGAGCCGCCTGTGACCAAAGCGGTTTGGCCAGTTAAATCGAAGAGTTGTTTGACGGTACGTGTCATGTTCAATCCTTTGTAAAAAAATCAGTTCCAAAAATCCATGCACTGTCGCTGCGCGACAATGGCTTTCATGAAAGGCTTGATGGCGATGTGATCTGGATGGTTTTGATAAGCCGTCAACGCCGCTTCATCTTTGAAAACAGAATTCAAAACCACATCACAGGTGCAATCGAGACCATCGGTCTTCAGGCCCACTTCAAACAGTTCGATGCCGGGCACCAAGCTGGAACAACCCATGAGCACTTCACGCGCTTTCAGCATGTTCTGCGCTTTGGTCTGACCCTCTGCTTCCTCCTTGAGAGTCCACATCACAACGTGTCGTAAACCTTGAGGCGTGCTTTGATTGCGACTCATCAGAATGCCTCTTCAGATAAGTTGGCGCAGGTCATGTCGCGATTGCCAACCACATGGAGCCAAGCATCAATCTTGGGCAATTCATAGCGGTAAAAATATTTTGCAGCCGCCTGTCGACCCGTTTGTTTGGGAGAAGGTTCACCTCTGCAAGAAGCGCTCACATCCAACCAGATCCAAGCCAAAACCAAATGACCAAACGCTTGCAAATAAGGCACCGCATTGGCCAAAGCCTCTTGTGGCTGTCCGGTAGACCATGCCGACTGGGTGGCCTGTGTCACTTTTTGAAGGGCTGAAGTCAGCGCTTTGGCATCCTCGGCCAAGTCAGGGAAGGCCTGTGCTTTTTGAGCTGTTGCCATCATGCGAGCAGCCAAGAGCTTGACGCCTCTGCCCTCTTCCATCAAGACTTTGCGGCCCAACAAGTCCATGCCTTGAATGCCGTGAGTGCCTTCGTGAATCATGTTCAGGCGGTTGTCGCGCCAGTACTGTTCCACTGGAAAATCTCGGGTGTAACCGTAGCCCCCATGAATTTGAATGGCCAAGCTGTTGGCTTCAAGGCACCATTCGCTAGGCCAACTTTTGGCGATGGGCGTTAACACTTCTAGCAACAAGCGAGCTTCGTCGGCATTTTCGGCAGAACCTGTGTGTTGCTCGTCGACCAATTTGGCGCAATACAACTCAAGCGCCAACGCACCTTCACAATAAGATTTTTGGGCCAGCAACATGCGCTTGATGTCGGCGTGTTCAATGATGCGAACCTGAGCTTGCGCGGCATCTTTCACCACCTTCTGCGTGCCACCTGCGACTGGACGACCTTGAGGGCGGTTTTTGGCGTATTCCAAGCTGGCCTCATACCCGGCCATGCCCAACATGGTGGCGGCCAGTCCCACACCAATGCGTGCTTCGTTCATCATGTGGAACATGTAACCCAAACCGCGGCCTGGTTCGCCCACCAAGTAACCCACTGCGCCAGACCCATCCGAATCTGTATTGTCCGTAGAGACTTTGAACTTGCCCTCACCAAAATTCAACAGCGTATTGGTGGTACCACGCCAGCCGCATTTGTGATTCAAGCCTGCCAATGCCACATCGTTTCGAACACCCGTCAATTGACCTTCGGTGTTCACCATTTTCTTAGGCACGATGAACAAGGAAATGCCTTTAACCCCAGGAATCAACTTGCCATCAGGGCCTGGGATTTTGGCCAACACCAAATGAATGATGTTTTCGGTGAGTTCGTGTTCACCCGCCGAGATCCACATCTTGTTGCCCTTGAGGCGATAGCGCGCACCCAGGGGATCTTGTTGGAACGAAGCGCCATCAGGCGTGGCGCGTGTCATCACGTCGCTCAGCGAAGAGCCCGCTTGAGGCTCAGACAAGCACATGGTGCCTGACCAACGGCCTGAGAATTCATTCAGGGCAAATACTTTCTTTTGCAATTCTGAACCGTGCGCCATCAGCAAATTGGCATTGCCTACTGTTAACAAACCCGAGCCCATGCTGACGGAGGCCATGGCAAAGAAAGTGTTGGCAGCCGCCTCTACGGTGTAGGGCAATTGCATGCCACCAATTTCGTAATCTTGCGCCGCACTGAGCATGCCTGATGCTGCATAGGCTTTTTGCGCATCGTGCGTCGCTTGCGGCAAGATCACTTTTTCGCCATCAAAGCGCGGTTCCTCGGTGTCCACAAGTCGATTGAAGGGCGCGTATTTTTCGCGGGCAATTCGCTCGCAAGTGTCCAACACGGCATCAAAGGTTTCTTGACTGTGGTCCGCAAAGCGTTCGCGTTGTTGCAGTTGGTTAACGTCCAACCATTCGTACAACAAAAAATCCAGCGTAGTCCGAAGGCTCATGGCTAATAGGTCTCAGTGAAAATAAAAACGGGCGGCCTGCATGGATAGCGGGACGCCCGTGGATGCTTAGTGGATGCTGAGCGTGTGCGTTTAGAGCACTTCAAAAATACCGCAAGCACCCATGCCACCCCCAATGCACATGGTGACAGCCACACGCTTAGCACCGCGGCGTTTGCCTTCAATCAAAGCGTGGCCTGTGAGGCGTTGTCCGCTGACACCGTAAGGGTGACCGACGGCAATGGCGCCGCCATTGACGTTGAGGCGATCGGGTGGAATACCCAAAGTGTCACGGCAATACAAAACTTGCACCGCAAAGGCTTCGTTCAATTCCCACAAATCGATGTCGGAAACTTTCAAACCTAAACGTGCCAATGCTTTGGGAACTGCATAAACAGGACCAATGCCCATTTCGTCGGGTTCGCAACCGGCAACCGCAAAGCCCAAGAAGCGGCCCAGAGGTTTCAAGCCGCGTTGCTCGGCCAATTTTTCGTCCATCAACACGCAAGCGCCTGCGCCGTCTGAGAATTGACTGGCGTTGCCAGCAGAAATCAAACCACCAGGCAAGGCTGAGCGCAGACCTGAAATGGCTTCAACCGTTGTGCCTTCACGCAATCCTTCGTCAACGCTCACGGTGACTTGCTTGGTCATGAGGCCCATGGTTTTGTCGATGACACCTGCAGAAACTGTGATCGGTGCAATTTCATCGTTGAACAAACCAGCGGCCTGGGCAGCACAAGCTTTTTGTTGGCTGGCCGCACCGTACTCGTCCATGCGGTCACGGCCGATTTTGTAGCGCTTGGCCACTTGCTCGGCCGTTTGCAACATGTTCCAGTAAATTTCTGGTTTCATTTTGGCCAAGGCCAAATCTTGCAACATGTGTTGGTTGGCTTCTTGTTGAACGCAAGAAATGCTTTCAACACCACCGGCCACATAGACCTGGCCTTCGCCAGCGATGATGCGCTGAGCTGCCAATGCAATGGTCTGCAAGCCCGATGAGCAGAAACGGTTGACGGTCATGCCAGACACAGAAATGGGCATGCCAGCCTTCAATGCAATTTGACGTGCAATGTTGGCGCCAGTAGCGCCTTCCGGTGTGGCGCAACCCATGATGACGTCTTCAACTTCTGCGGCATCAATGCCGGCGCGTTGAACAGCATGTTGAACCGCATGGCCACCCAATGTGGCGCCATGGGTCATGTTGAAAGCTCCCTTCCAGCTTTTGGCCAGAGGTGTGCGTGCGGTCGAAACAATGACGGCGTTGGTCATATTGAATACCTCTGATCAGTTGAATGTTTTGCCGTCTGCCACCAAACGGGCAAGCAGCGGTGCGGGTTGCCAGAAAGCGGCATCGTCGCGTGGGTTTTTGGCAAAGCGTTTCATGGCTTCAGCCACGTTGAACAAACCAACCTGGTCTGCGTACAACATGGGGCCACCGCGGAAAATGGGGAAACCATAACCAGTCAGGTAGACCATGTCGATGTCGCTGGCCTTGCTGGCAATGCCCTCTTCCAAGATGTGAGCAGCTTCGTTGACCAAGGAGAACACCAAGCGCTGCACGATTTCTTCATCCGAAATTTTGCGCGGTGTGATGCCTTCAGCAGCACGGTGTTTTTCAATCATCTCAACCACCAAGGCACTGGGAATGGCATCGCGCTTGCCGGCCTGGTAGTCGTACCAGCCTGCGCCCGTTTTTTGACCGAAGCGGCCCATCTCGCACAAGAGGTCGGCTGTTTTGCTGTACTTCATACCAGGACGCTCTACATTGCGACGCTTGCGAATGGCCCAGCCAATGTCGTTACCAGCCAAGTCGCCCATGCGGAACGGGCCCATGGCAAAACCAAACTTTTCAACGGCTTTGTCAACTTGGGCAGGCGTACAGCCTTCTTCAATAAGGAAACCAGCTTGACGGCTGTATTGCTCAATCATGCGGTTGCCAATGAAGCCGTCGCACACGCCGGACACCACCGATGTTTTCTTGATCTTCTTGCCCAAAGCCATGACGGTGGCCAATACTTCTTTGCTGGTTTTGGCACCGCGAATGACTTCCAACAATTTCATGACGTTGGCAGGGCTGAAGAAGTGCATGCCCACCACGTCTTCTGGCCGCTTTGTGAACGAGGCAATTTTGTTGACGTCTAAAGTGGAGGTGTTGGAGGCCAAGATGGCACCAGGCTTCATCACTTCGTCGAGTTTCTTAAAGACAGTTTCTTTGACGCCCATCTCTTCAAACACGGCTTCAATGACCAAGTCGGCGCTGCCAATGTCGTCATAGCTCAAGGTGGTGGTGAGCAAAGCCATACGCTGTTCGTATTTGTCTTGCTTCAACTTGCCCTTCTTCACTTGGGCTTCGTAGTTCTTGCGGATGGTGGCCACGCCACGGTCAAGCGCTTCTTGCTTCATTTCCAACATCTTGACGGGAATGCCGGCGTTCAAGAAGTTCATGGAGATGCCGCCGCCCATGGTGCCCGCGCCAATGACGGCAACAGACGCAATGGTGCGCTTGGGTGTGTCGCTTGGCACATCTGGAATTTTGGAGGCAGCGCGATCGGCCATGAAAATGTGGCGCAATGCACGGCACTCAGGGGTCCACATGAGGTTGGTGAAAATTTCACGCTCAAAGACCATGCCGTCTTCGAATTTTTTCTTCGTAGCCGCTTCAACCGCATCCACACACTTGGGTGGCGCTGGATAGTTTTTGGCCATGCCTTTGACCATGTTGCGAGCGAACTGGAAGTAAGCATCACCTTGTGGGTGTTTGCAAGGCAAATTGCGAACCAATGGCAGCGCAGAACCGTCAGCATGTTGCGCAGCCAATTCTTTAGCGTAGGCCATTGCTTCAGCGGCCAAGGACTCGGCAGATGTCGCCATGCGATCAAACAACTTTTGACCTGGCAACATGGCCAGCATTTCGCTGTTGATAGGTTCGCCACTGACAATCATGTTGAGGGCCGGCTCGACACCCAGCACGCGCGGCAAACGCTGTGTACCGCCGGCGCCAGGAATCAAGCCCAACTTAACTTCAGGCAGAGCCACTTTGCAGCCAGGTGCTGCCATGCGGTAATGGCAACCCAATGCCAACTCCAAACCACCGCCCATGGCGACGGAGTGAACAGCGGCCAAGACGGGCTTGGCAGAGTTTTCGCAAGCGCGAATGACGCTGAGCAGGTTGGGTTCTTGGATCGCTTTGGGTGAACCAAATTCATTGATGTCGGCACCGCCAGAAAAGGCATTGCCAGCACCCGTGATGATGATGGATTTAACGGCAGCGTCACTGTTGGCTTGGGTCAAGCCGTTGGTGATGCCAACGCGGGTAGCAAGCCCTAGCCCATTGACGGGAGGGTTGCTCATGGTGATCACGGCGACATCGCCAATGACTTTGTATTCAGCGGTCATGCTGTTTTCCTCTAAAGGTGGTGTCAATCCCAAAATAGAACGGGCGTTCTATTTTGGCTAATTCTAGGATGTTTCGGCGGGTGTGTGTAGGGGGTTTGTCGCTCATGGGACGGTGTTTTTCGCCCCATCAAAGCACCTTAAACCTCTAACCACTCCTTACGGATATAAGTATTCGCGTTCAGTTCTTCTGGCGTGCCTTCAAAAACAATACTGCCGTGGCCCATGACCAAGGCACGGTCTGAGATTTTCATGGCAATGGTCAGCTTTTGCTCGATGAGCAATACTGAAATACCTCGATCTTTGAGCTTTTTGAGGTACTCCCCCACCAAAACAACAATTTTAGGCGCAAGGCCTTCAGTGGGTTCATCGATGATGATCAGGTCTGGGTCGCCCATCAAGGTGCGGCACAAAGTCAACATTTGTTGCTCACCACCCGACAGAACCCCAGCCTCAGTGTGTTGTCGCTCCAAAAGTCGCGGAAACATTTGGTACATGTCGTCAAAACTCCAACGGCTGCCTTTGCCAGTTCCTTTTTGACCAAGGAGCAAATTTTGATGCACAGTCAACTTGGGGAAAATGTCCCGATTTTCTGGCACATAGCCAATTCCCAAGTGGGCGATTTCAAAGGCTTTTTTGCCAACAACGTTTTGGCCTTTCCAAGCGATGTCACCTTGGCAATCGACCAAGCCCATGATGGCCTTGGCAGTTGTTGATCGGCCTGAACCATTGCGACCTAACAGTGCCACAATTTCGCCGGGTTTAACGTTGAAGCTGACGCCGTGCAGCACGTGGCTTTTGCCATAAAAGGCGTGAAGATTGTCAATGTGCAACATGTCAGTGACCTCCCGCTTGTTCGTCAGCCACATGAGAACCTAAATAGGCCTCCTGGACTCGCGCATTGGACCTGACAGCTTCGGGCGTATCAAAGGCAATCACCTCGCCATAGACAACGACCGCAATTTTGTCGGCAAGTCCAAACACCACCCCCATGTCATGCTCCACTGTAAGCAATGTTTTACCGACGGTGACTTCTTTGATCAAACTGATGAACCGTGTCGTTTCGCTTTTACTCATGCCGGCTGTAGGCTCGTCGAGCAAAATGACATCAGAGCCACCCGCAATGGTGATGCCAATCTCTAAAGCACGTTGTTCTGCGTAGGTAAGGTTCATGGCTAACAAGTCTCGCTTTTTGTCGAGGCGGATCATTTCCATGTACTTCTCTGCCAATTCGTTGGCATCTTTCAAGCCAGACAAAAATTTCAAGAAGGTATATTTGTAGCCCAGGCTCCACAACACGGCACAGCGTAAGTTTTCAAAAACGCTAAGCTTGGGAAAGATGTTGGTGATTTGAAAACTACGTGACAAACCCATGCGGTTAATTTCATAGGGCGCTTTGTGATCAATGCGTTGCCCATTGAGCAAAATTTCACCACTGGTGGGGCCAAATCGACCACTGATTAAGTTGAACAAGGTAGATTTACCTGCGCCATTAGGGCCAATGATGGCAACACGTTCACCTGCAGTGACGGCCAAATTAGCACCGCGAATGATTTCTGTTTTTCCGAAATTTTTTCGGAGATCTTTGAGTTCTAGCGCATAAGACATCACGCTGTCTCCCGACGTTTAATTTCTTTTTCAATGTCAACTTGAATGTCGCCCCATTCGATCATGAAATGACGGCGGGCAATTTCAAACAAGCCCAAGCCTGTGACCAAAATAAAAATGGACCCTACCCAACTGTCTACACCTTTGGCATTTAAATTCACGCCCATGAATTTCAAGGTATCGCCTAGGGCTGAATTCAATTGGAGGTGGTAAACCATTTCAATCATTGCACCAGCACCAATGAGGGCAACGAAGCCTGTTACAAAAAGACCCAAATAACTGACCCATATTTGTTTGAGTTTTCCAAAGGCTGCTACGCGTAAATTCATCATGATCAAGCTGGCAATGCCGCCAGGTGCATACATCACCATGAACAAGAACAACAAGCCCAAGTACAAAAGCCATGCCTTGGTGAGTTCAGACAGCAAGACGAACGCCAAGACCATCAGAATGCCGCCAATGATAGGACCAAAGAAAAATGTGGCGCCCCCCAAAAAGGTAAAGAGCAAGTAACCGCCAGAGCGGCCTGCACCCACTACCTCTGCCGTTACGATTTCAAAATTGAGCGCGCCCAGTCCGCCTGAAATGCCTGCAAAAAAACCAGCAATGATGAACGCAAAATAACGCACCCGTTGGGTGTTGTAACCTATGAACTCCACACGTTCAGGGTTGTCGCGCACGGCGTTCAAAATACGACCCAAAGGTGTTTGGGTGAAGGCATACATCAGTGCCACGCAGACAAATGTATAGAAGGCGATCAAATAGTAAATTTGAATTTGAGGACCAAAGGTAATGCCCATAAAGGCTTGACCCGCAACGCGATTTCCGGAGATACCGGCCTCGCCACCGAAGAACTCCGAGAACATCAAGGACATGGCGAAGACAAGTTCAGCAACACCCAAGGTAATCATGGCAAACGGTGTGCCCGCTTTTTTGGTGGTGACATAACCAAACAACACAGCAAAACCAATGCCTGCAATACCGCCAACCAAAGGGATGAGACTGACCGGGATATTGGAATGTCCGCCGCTGATGGAATTCAAAGCGTGAATGGCAACGAAGGAGCCAAGACCGGTATAAACCGCATGGCCGAAGCTCAACATACCGCCCTGCCCCAACAAAATGTTGTAGGACAAGCACGCAATGATGGCGATGCCCATTTGAGCCAACATGGTGCCAGACAAGTTGCTGGTGAAAACCAAGGGTGCAAAAATGAGGACGATGGCAAAAAGACTCCAGATGACCCATCTGCCAACGTTATAGGGTTTGAATTTAAAGGTACTGCTCATGACATCATCCTTCTCGGGTACCTAAAAGTCCCTTTGGACGGAAAATCAAAATCAAGACCAAGAACAAGTAAGGCAAGATAGGTGCAACTTGTGAAATGGTCAGTTTCAAAACTGAGTTGTTCATCAAGGCGTCCGACAAACTAAATCCCATGTCTTTGGCGACACTGACAAAAGAATAATCAAAAGCAATGGCAAACGTTTGGATGACGCCGATCAAGACCGATGCCAAGAACGCGCCTGACAAGGAGCCCATGCCGCCCACCACGACCACCACGAAAATAACAGAACCCACAGTTGCGGCCATGGCAGGTTCAGTGACATAAGTGCTACCGCCGATAACGCCAGCCAAACCTGCCAAACCTGTACCTGCACCAAACACAAGCATGAACACACGTGGCACATTGTGGCCAAGTGCTTCAACAATCTCTGGGTGTGTCAAGGCGGCTTGGATCACCAGGCCAATGCGTGTTTTGGTTAAAAGCAGCCAAAGCGAAAACAACATCAACAAGGCCACAATCATCATGAAGCCGCGGGTGGCTGGAAACGGCGTACAAACCAAACGAATGCTGGCATCTGCTGCCTTGCACATTTCTGCTGGGGCTGCGCCCCAAATCATCTGCAAACCGTTGACTGAGTGATTGACCAAGGTAAAGGCGGCACCACGCAGAATTTCAGGGGGCGTAAAGTCAACGGCTGTTCTGCCCCAAATGAGTTGGACCAACTCATAGACGATGTAGGACAAGCCAAAGGTGACCAGTAATTCTGGAACATGACCGAACTTGTGCACTTTGCGCAAAGACAAGCGTTCAAAGAGAACACCTGTGGCACCCACCAAGATGGGGGCAATGATCAGTGAAGGCCAAAACCCAATGACGCTGGTTAAGGTGTAACCAAAATAGGCACCGATCATGTAGAACGATGCGTGTGCAAAATTCAAAACCCCCATCATGCTGAAGATCAGGGTCAAGCCTGAGCTGAGCATGAATAACAACAACCCATAGCTCAAACCATTGAGCATGGAGATGATGAAGAACTCCATAAAACTACTTTCCGCCACCCATGGCAAGTCACAAAAAACAAGATGGGCCCGACCCCCTGAGGAGCGGGCCCATCCGAAGACTCACATCTATTACGCAGGACGCTTCATCTGGCAGCTGGTTGGTGTGCTAGAAATGTAGGAAGGGAATTCCTTCACAGGTACCAACGTCATACCAGTGTTCTCGACACTGTAGTTGTACTTCTTGTCAACCTTGCTCCAAACGGTAAGGTACAAAGGTTGTTGCAACTGGTGATCGGCCTTGCGCATTTCGACTTCACCGTTGAATACGCTGGTGGTCTTGATGCCAGACATGGCTGCAGCTACTTTGACTGGATCGGTTGACTTGGCTTTGGCCATGGCATCGCCCAAAACGGCGAAGATGCTATGAACAGAACCTGTGTAGAAGTCGTCGTTGAACTTGGCCTTGAACTCGTCTTGCCATTTGTCCATCTGGCCGCCCATTTTGTAGTGACCGTATGCAATTTGGAACACGCGGCCTTCACCGCTCTTACCCAAAGCTGTGGGTGTACCTGTAACACCAGTGTAGTAAGTGTAGAAGTTGCCTGTGTAACCACCTTCGTTGGCAGCTTTGACCAATAAGGCCAAATCGGAACCCCAGTTACCGGTGACGACGGAGTCGGCGCCAGATGCTTTGATTTTGGCAATGTAGGGTGCAAAATCGCGAACTTGCGCCAAGGGGTGCAAGTCTTCACCGACGATTTGTACATCAGGACGCTTGCGGCTGATACCTTCTTTGAAGAACTTGGCAACTTGATGGCCGTGCGAATAGTTTTGGTTCAACAAGAAGACCTTTTTAGTCTCGGGGCGGTCCTTCATGAAGGTTGTCAGTGCTTCCATCTTCATAGAAGTGTCTGCATCGAAACGGAAGTGCCAGTAGCTGCACTTGCTGTTGGTGAAATCGGGGTCCACAGCGGAGTGGTTCAAGAAAATAATTTCTTTACCAGGGTTGCGCTCGTTGTGCTTGTTAACGGCTTCAATCAAAGCACCTGCAACGCCTGAACCATTGCCCTGCGTGATGTAGCGAATACCTTGGTCGGTAGCTGCCTTCAAAACGTTCAAGCTCTCAGCGGGGCTGAGTTTGTTGTCGAAGCCGACCACCTCAAATTTAACGCCCGCGGCGTTGAGCTTGCTGTATTTTTCAGCGAAGAATTGGAAACTTTTGAGTTGGTTGTTGCCAACGGGCGCCATCAAGCCAGACAAGGGGTCAATCCATGCAATTTTGACTGTTTCGCCCTTTTGAGCGAAGGCACCAAATGCACACATGGCCAAAGAGGCGACTGCGATAGAACGAACTGCAAATTTCATATTTAGCTCCAACTGTTATGAAAAAAACTTAACGGTGCTCAGCGTAACTGTTTTGTAAGTTTTATCGGTCGGGGTTTGCCCTAGGCGGTATCGCACAAGTGACTGAAGCAGTCATTGCTCCTCTGGTGACAGGTCAAATTGTTGGCAGCTTGTAGTCCGCAAGCTGTTCTCTGAGTTTTGTTTTGAGCATTTTCCCCGTCGCACCTAAGGGAATTGCCTCGACAAAAACGACGTCATCGGGTATCTGCCATTTGGCTGTCTTGCCTTCATAAAACTTCAGCAAATCTGTCACTTCCAGTGCGCTGCCTGGTTTCTTCACAACACAAACGATAGGCCGCTCATCCCATTTGGGATGAGGCATGCCCACACATGCGGCCATTGCAACAGCGGGGTGAGCCATGGCAATGTTTTCAATGTCGATGGAACTGATCCACTCACCACCAGACTTGATGACATCTTTACTGCGATCGGTAATTTGCATGAAGCCATCTTCGTCGATGGTGGCCACGTCACCTGTCGGAAACCAACCATCCACCAAGGGCGAGTTACCTTCTTGCTTGAAATATTCTCGAATGATCCATGGACCCTTGACAAGCAAATCGCCATAAGTTGTGCCATCGTGTGGCAAAGCCTCACCGGCATCGTTCACGATTTTCATGTCAACACCAAAAATGGCGCGACCTTGTTTCAAACGTAGCTTCATTTGTGCTTCTGCAGGCAAGCCCAAATGCTTGTTCTTGAGTGTGCACAAGGTTCCCAAGGGACTCATTTCAGTCATGCCCCATGCATGCAAAACATCGACGCCATAGTCGTCTCTGAAAGCATCAATCATGGCCGGTGGACAGGCAGAACCACCAATGACTGTGCGCTTCAAAGATGAAAAGCGCAAATTGGCAGGCTTCATGTGGCCTAGCAACATTTGCCACACTGTGGGCACGCCTGCCGCAAAAGTGACCTTCTCGGATTCAATGATTTCGTATACGGACTTGCCATCCAATGCAGGTCCCGGAAACACCAATTTAGCACCCGTCATGGCTGCGCTGTAGGGAATGCCCCAAGCATTCACATGGAACATGGGCACAACAGGCAAGATCGCATCTCGCGCAGAAATGCACATCACATCTGGCAAGGCTGCAGCGTAGGCATGCAACAAGGTCGAGCGGTGGCTGTAAAGGGCCGCCTTGGGATTGCCAGTGGTGCCACTGGTGTAACACATGCTGGAGGCGGTGTTCTCGTCTAGATCGGGCCAAGTGTATTGCGGGGATTGTTTTCCAATCAAGGCTTCATAACTGAGCAAATTCGGAATGCCAGTGTCTGCGGGTAATTTGTCTGCATCGCAAAGCGCCACCCAATGCTTTACTGTGGTGCAGCGGGCATGGACGGCTTGCACCAAGGGCAAAAAAGTCATGTCAAAACACAAGACTTGATCTTCTGCGTGGTTGGCGATCCAAACCACTTGATCAGGGTGTAGCCTGGGGTTCAGGGTATGCAGTACGCGACCAGAGCCGCTCACACCAAAGTACAACTCTAAGTGTCTGTAACCGTTCCAAGCCAAGGTTGCAACACGGTCAGACTGATTCAAATTAAATCCATCCAAGGCATTGGCCAGTTGTCTTGATCGCGTTGCCACATCGGACCAAGCGTAACGATGGATGTCACCCTCCACCCGTCTTGAGACCACCTCACCATCGCCATGATGGCGATCGGCAAATTCGATCAAAGAGGAAATCAGCAATGACTGCTGCTGCATGAGTCCGAACATAGTGACCTTTTCAAATTCAAGTGAGGGAACAAACCACTTTTTAGCACGAGAGGCCTTGGGTCGGTGTAAACCCTGTGTCTTGATAGGTGCATCCAAAGCCATCGACAATCAAGGCATGACTTGGATCAACCGATACACCTCACTTGGACCTGCCTTTTCTGCTGAGGTTCTACCTTCACCTGTGCCAGAGCCTTACTGGGTCGCCCAAAATCATGCTTTACAAGCAGACTACGCCTTGCCTGACGATTGGTTAAACACCCACGAAGCTTTGGCTGTCTTCAGCGGCAATGGCTTGTGGGAAGGCATGGCATCTAGGGCCACCGTCTACAGTGGCCACCAATTCGGCCATTGGGCTGGGCAATTGGGTGACGGCCGCGCCTTGGGCTTGGGTGAATACCAAACCCCGCAGGGTTGCTATGAAGTTCAACTGAAGGGCGCAGGCAAAACACCTTTCTCGCGCATGGGCGATGGCCGCGCAGTCTTGCGTTCAAGCATCAGGGAGTACTTGTGCAGTGAAGCCATGGCGGCTTTGGGCATTCCGACCACCCGTGCCTTGTGTCTCACAGGTTCACCCCTTCCGGTGTTGCGTGAAGAACTGGAAACCGCTGCCGTCGTCACCCGACTTGCGCCAAGCTTCATCCGATTTGGTCACTTTGAGCATTTTGCAAATCAATCTGCAGACAGTCTGGCGCTTCAGAAACTGGCCGACTTTGTACTTGCGCATTACCTCAACAAGCTGAGCCACAACTTAGGCAACCCCTACGCAGATTTGTTGCTAGAGGTCAGTTTAAGAACCGCAAAATTGATGGCGCAATGGCAAGCCGTGGGCTTTTGCCATGGCGTGATGAATACCGACAACATGAGCATCTTGGGGCTGACCTTAGATTACGGCCCTTTCCAATTCATGGATGGTTTCAACCCCCATCACATTTGTAATCACTCTGACAACCAAGGCCGTTACGCCTACGACAAACAGCCGCAAGTTGCCTATTGGAATTTGTTTTGCTTGGGACAAGCCTTGATGCCCCTCATTGACGATCAAGAACTGGCCATGAAGGCTTTAGAGCCCTACAAGGCGACCTACACGGCACATTGGACACATCAGTTTTCAATGAAGCTGGGCTTGTCAGAATCGAATCCGGCGGATGCCGCTGTCAACCTGGCTTTGATTCAAGACCTTCTACAAATCATGGCCAAAGAAGGAACCGATTTCACCTTGCTCTGGCGCCGCATCAGTCATGCAGCCAAAGAATCACAGCAAAGCAGCCATTCATGGCAATTGGTCAAAGATTTGTTCATCGATCAAGTAGCCTTTGGAACCTGGCAAGCGCGTTACATGTCCCAATTGCAATTGCAATCGGACGACGGTGAAGTCGCTCGAATGCTGGCTGTTAATCCGAAGTTTGTCTTGCGCAATCACTTGGTTGAAGTGGCCATCCAAAAATCCAAACAAGGCGACCATACTGAGGTCGGTACACTCTTTAAATTGTTACAGTCTCCTTTTGACGAACAGCCCGAACTTGAGGGCTATGCCCAACTCCCTCCCGCATGGGCCTCTGAGATTGAAATCAGCTGCTCCTCTTGAAATTTTCACGAATTGATAATTGATGACTTCACATAACTTACCCCAAACAGACGAAGAATGGCGTGACTGGTTGCGCGCCAAAGGTGCAGAGCCCTTGGCTTTCGAGGTAACTCGAAAAGCCGCAACCGAACGTCCATTTACAGGTAAGTACGAGACCCATTGGGAGCCTGGTCAGTACAAGTGCATCTGCTGCGATGCGGTCCTGTTCAGTTCTGAAACCAAGTTTGACGCTGGCTGTGGCTGGCCATCGTTCTATCAGGCAGCCAATGAAAATGCGGTGGCCCAAAAAGTGGATCGCAGTCACGGCATGCTTCGGGTTGAAAGTGTTTGCGCGCAATGTGGTGCGCACCTAGGGCATGTCTTTGAAGATGGGCCAGAACCTACAGGTTTGCGCTACTGCATGAATTCGGCCTCTTTGAATTTCAATCCCACTTTAAAATGAAAATTGCACTCGACTTATTTCCAATCTTGTTGTTCTTTGCGGCCTACAAGTTTGGCACTATCTACATTGCAACGGCTGTTTTGATGGCTGCCACGGTGGTGCAAAGTTTGTGGATGTACAAACTTG
>Ga0222712_10002969_pt1 | contig 18907 bp, 25 predicted proteins | sample C33_657DmetaG_FD_165043 | JGI IMG/M metagenome (GOLD analysis project Ga0222712, IMG submission 165043) | Estuarine water microbial communities from San Francisco Bay, California, United States - C33_657D | ecosystem: Environmental > Aquatic > Marine > Unclassified | place: USA: California... | reverse complement strand
GTCTAAGTCACTTACTGGCATTATGACAAAGCTTCATAATGCGAAGTATAGATTTGGATTTACTGGCACCCTTGACGGTAGTAAAACACATAAGTGGGTATTAGAAGGTTTATTTGGAGATTGTGAACGTGTAACAAAAACAGATGATTTGATACGTGAAGGGCACCTATCTAAATTTAGGATCAAAGTATTGTTATGTAAACATGCTCCTCAATATTTTGACACATACCATGATGAAATTGAGTATCTAATACAACATCGTGGAAGAAATAATCTGATCAAAAATCTTGTTAAAGATATAGAAGGTAATACTCTTGTGCTGTTTAACTACGTTGAGAAGCATGGGGAACCACTTTTTGATTTGATAAATAGCACCATAGATCCCACCAGAAAAATATTTTTTGTTCATGGTGGAACTGATGTTGAGGACAGAGAGCAAGTCCGTCAAATTACTGAAACTGAAAACAATGCTGTGATCATTGCTTCATACGGCACGTTCTCAACTGGTATCAACATCAAAAGACTACACAATATTATATTCGCTTCACCCAGCAAGTCGCGCATTCGTAACCTGCAGTCCATCGGAAGAGTCCTACGTAAAGGTGAAGGAAAGGACATAGCAACCTTATATGATATCGCTGATGATATTGGCGGACAGAATTACACCCTCAAACATCTGAACGAAAGAGTCAATATTTACAACGAAGAAAACTTTAAGTATGAGGTTATAAAAGTAAATCTTAGAGCAAATTAAATATGGAAGAAGAGTTTTACGCAACACTCAAATTAGTATCTGGGGAAGAGGTAGTGGCAAAAGTCTGCTACCTTCCCGATGAAGACAAGCTTATGTTGGACCGACCCCTAGCAGTTGAAAATGCTAAACAAAAGAAAGGTAACATGGAAGTAACTGGGTTTGCATTAAAAGAATGGATCTCTGCAACGTTTGATGATATGTTTATTATCAAAAGAGATCACGTAATTACCATGACTGAAGTTGAAGGAGAATTAGTTGAATTCTATGAAAAAACCCTCAACCGATTAGAGAGTGGAAAATCTCTAGCGGGAAGAGGGCATAAATTACCTAGAAGGTCGGGATATTTAGGTTCAATAAAAGAGATGAAAAAATCTTTAGAGGACATTTATAAAAAAAGCTAAAAGCTATAATTCTCTTGAACCCTTGACAGAGTTATTGTACTGGGTTTCTGAGGTGATGTCAAGCCCCCCTTTACATTTGACCTTTACCATGCTACACTTGATACAAATGATGTGAGAACACCGTGACATTCGCAGTAATGACAAGAAAAAAGCAAACAGAAAACTACGTCAATAACAAGGAGTTCCTTGCTGCGATCACGGAGTATCGACACAAGGTTCAGAAAGCAAAGGAACTTGGCAAACCAAGACCTAGGGTGACAAATTACCTAGGTGAATGTTTTCTGAAGATTGCCACGCACCTTTCTTATAAACCTAACTTTGTCAATTATATGTTCCGTGAGGACATGATCTGTGACGGTATTGAAAACTGCTTACAGTATATTGACAATTTCGATCCAGAGAAATCGACAAACCCGTTTGCTTACTTCACTCAAATCATTTACTACGCATTCCTTCGTCGTATTCAGAAAGAAAAGAAACAGCTCGAAATCAAAGGAAAGATTCTTGAGCGTTCAGGATATGACGAAGTTATGCACACCGACACATATGATGGTACAATGTCAGGTATGAACGCTTCCTATTCTGACATGGGTAGCATCAAGGAAAACATCGAAACTAGAATGAACCGATGAGTGAAACAAAAGATTATGAATGGTATGAAACTCCCTATGGAAAATTCCGTGTCGAACAGAAACGCTTTGGAACGTGGACTAGCTATGGTGAGAATGAAGAGGGACTCATCACAGGACTTACGAGGGAAGTTGTCGTGGGTGGAACGGCATTCTACTTGGAAGGTAAAGCAACCAATTGGGCAAACTACCAATCGTCTGAAACATATGATGGAACTGTTGGAGGTAAATTATGAAGGTAGCACTAATCACGGACCAACATCTTGATGGCCGCAAAGGTTCTCTAGCATTCTGGACTTTCTTTCAGAAGTTCTACGATGAAGTATTTTTTCCTACGCTAGAGAAAAAAGGAGTTACTCACATTATCGATCTTGGGGATACCTTCGATAATCGTAAGTCTATGGACTTCAACACTTTCCATCGTGTAAAGGCAAACTACTTTGATCGACTCCAAGGATACAAAGTGCATATGCTCCTTGGTAATCATTGTACTTATTACAAGAATACCAATCGCATCAACTCACCCGAGCTGTTACTGGAACAGTATTCAAACATCAGCATTTATGCTTCACCAAAGCATCTTACAATAGGTAGCAAAAAGTTTCTGATGTTGCCTTGGATCAATTCAGAGAACCGTGATGAGGTCTTGAATTTACTTGAAACTTCTGACGCTGATATCTGTTGCGGTCACCTAGAACTGAATGGATTTGAAGTTACGCCTGGCATGTTTATGGAACATGGGATGGATTACAAACTCTTCCATCGTTTCCATCGTGTGTGGTCGGGACATTTCCATCACAAGTCAAAGAAAGGAAACGTCCAATATCTTGGCAACCCCTATCAGATGTACTGGAATGATTACAAGGACACTCGTGGATTCCATATCTACGATACTCAAAGTGATAAACTTGAGTTTATCCCTAACCCGTTCGAGATCTTCGAAAAGATCGTCTATGACGACACGATGGGGAACTACAACGAACTCGATGTGTCTGATTATAAAGACAAGTATATCAAGATCATCGTTGGAGAAAAGCGAGACTACCAAATGTTCGAAACGTTGGTTGATCGTCTTTACAACGTAGGCGTTCATGATGTCAAGATTGTTGAAAATCTTGTCGGCACAGATGACCAGGAAGACATCGATGTATCCACCAAAGATACTCTTACTCTCCTCAACGAATATATTGATGAGGTAGAAATGTCCGTAGATAAGTCAAGTCTTAAGAGCTTGATGAGAAATCTATATATTGAGAGTTGCAACGTTGCATAACATGTACATCGTAACCCTAGAAGATCACCCAGATGGTGTTTATTCTGTCTTTGATGAAATGGAAGATAGAGTAATCCCGATCTTCCAGGAAGAAGATGATGCTGACAGATACCTTATGATGCTTGAAGAGGATGAAGATTATCCCGCGATGCAGATCGTAGAGGTTGACGACCATGTTATAATAAGTGCATGTCAGGATCGGGGACACAAGTTCTCGATCATTACTTCTGACGATTTTTTGATCCCGCCTGATGATTTAGAATGATTATTTTTAAAAAGATCCGTTGGAAAAACTTTTTAAGTACTGGGAATACCTTTAGTGAAGTGGATTTGCAAGGAGCAAAAACAAATCTAATCGTTGGGAACAACGGAGCAGGTAAGAGCACCATTCTAGATGCTCTTACCTTTACTCTGTTTGGCAAACCATTTCGTAAGATCAATAAACCTTTGCTGGTTAATAGTATCAACGAAAAAGACTGCCATGCTGAAATTGAATTTAGCATCGGTAAGATGGATTACAAAGTGGTGCGCGGGATCAAACCAAACAAATTCGAGATCTATTGTAACGGACAGTTGTGGAATCAAGAAGCTTCTGCTGTAGATCAACAAAAGAACTTCGAACAGAATGTTCTCAAGATGAACTACAAATCTTTCACCCAGATCGTGGTGCTAGGTTCCTCAACGTTTGTTCCATTCATGCGTCTGCCTTTGGCACAGCGACGTGAAATCATCGAAGACATTCTTGATATTCAAGTATTCTCTACGATGAATGTTCTTCTCAAAGATAAAGTTCGAGAGAACAACGAGCAGATCAAGACACTTGATTATCAACTGCATCTTCTTGAAGAGAAAATCGATCTCCAGAAAAAGTATATGCTTGAACTGGAGAAGAAGACTAAAGAAGAGATCACTCGGAAGGAAAATAAGATCGTTGAATTGTTACAGGATGAAAACAATCAGCACGAAGAAGTTGCGCGTTTGACTTTAGAAGTCGAAAAACATTCTAAAGATATGCAGGACCTATCAACTTCCTCTGGTAAATTGAAGAAGTTAAACACTTTTCTTTTTAAAATTCAATCAAAACTTTCATCGTGTCAAAAAGAACATTCCTTCTTCACAGACAATCATGTGTGTCCTACTTGTACTCAAGACCTGAGTGAAGAGTTTAGGCAGAGTAAGATTGCAGAGGGTGAGGGAGAACTAAACAACCTTCAAACAGGTCTAGAAGATCTGCTCGATGCAATCTCAAAAGAGGAGGAGCGAGAGAATGAATTCACAAGACTATCGCAAATTGTACTTAGCCTCAACTCTTCTATTACTCAAGCGAATTATCAGATTACTTCCATACGAAAAGGAATCGGTGATATAGAGAAAGAGATCAAAGAACTTGAAGAGATCAATCCTGACAAGAAACTAGAGTTCGTTAAACTTGAAGGACTTGTAACAGAAAAAAAAGATTTCAGCAAGACCTATGCTGAATACAAGAAAGATCGTGATACACTATTGGTGGCATCGCAGTTGTTGAAAGACAACGGGATCAAGACTAGGATCATCAAGACCTATCTCCCAGCGATGAACCAGATGATCAATCAGTATCTCCAACGCATGGACTTCTATGTGAATTTCACGCTGAATGAGAACTTCGAAGAGATCATCAAGTCACGATATAGAGATGTGTTTTCATATGATAGTTTCAGCGAAGGAGAGAAATCTCGTATTGATATTGCTCTGCTGCTTACTTGGAGAAGTATTGCTAAGCTCAAGAATAGCGTGGATACTAACCTCCTTATTCTAGATGAGATCTTTGATAGTTCTCTCGATCAACAGGGTGGTATGGATCTGAGTTGGATCCTCCGTAACTTTGATGAGAACTCAAATGTGTATGTCATTTCACACAGAGAAAACTTAGATGGTAAGTTTGATCGAACCATAACTGCGGTGAAGGAGAAGAATTTTTCCGTCATCCAGGAGACAGTTTCGGAACTGGACTAGGGGTGCCTCCAAGGGGGTGCCCCTTTTGCTATGCTTAGTCCATAAGCGAAAGAGACCCATGCATAACCAGGAAATCAAAGGCAACCTTGCCCGCCTACTGGCAACCGAGAACCTCGTTGTGGAGCACCGTAAGGTCCCTACAGCATCCTTTGATGTGGATAACCGTGTGCTTACCCTTCCAAACTGGGACCGTGCTTCCAGCGTCGTATATGATATGCTGGTGGGTCATGAGGTGGGTCATGCTCTCTTCACTCCTAATGAAGACTGGCGTGATTTTCATGACTGCCCGAAAGACTATGTGAATATTGTTGAGGATGCTCGCATCGAGAAACTGATGAAGCGTAAGTATCCTGGTCTTCGCAAATCTTTCGCTGGTGGTTACAAAGAACTGAACGATCAAGACTTCTTTGGTATTGCTGACGATGATCTGGATACTTATATTTTGATTGACCGTATCAACCTTCACTTCAAGGTTGGTGCTAGTGCTATGATTCCTTTTGCTGATGACGAGCAAGTATTCGTCAAGCGTACAGAGGATGCTGAGACCTTTGCTGAGGTCTGTCAGATTGCTGTTGATGTGTATAACTTCTGTAAGCAACAGAAGGAACAGCAGCAAGCTCCCGCTGAGATGCAACCCGATCAAACTACTCAAGGTGGGGGTGGTTCCACTCAAGATGGGGGTGACTTCGAAAATGACAACGGGAATGCCAACGAAGAAGAGAATGCCAACGAAAGTGCTCCCGTTGGCAATCAATCCCAACAGAAACAGGAGGGTGGTGAAAGTGCTGATCTCGATAATGAACCTGGCGAGGAAGGTTCTCGCACTCAAGATGCGTTTGATGATGCTGCCAAGCGTCTGACTGATACGTGGTCTGGTAACCTCACCTATGTTGAGATTCCTGATAGCATCAACGTGTCAGACTATGTTGCAGACTGGACTGAAGTTCATGACTGGATCGACGAGCAACGTGCTCTCTATATTGGCGGTGGTGGTTATGCCCGTGAAGATGCTTACTATGAAGTTGATAAAGCTTATAATGAGTTTCGTAAGCAATCCCAGAAAGAAGTAAATTACCTCGTCAAAGAGTTTGAGTGTCGCAAATCTGCTGATGCTTATGCTCGCGCAGGTCAATCCAAGACTGGTGTTCTCGATACCAGCAAACTTCACACCTATCGTTACAACGAAGATATCTTCAAGAAGATTACTATCCTTCCTGACGGTAAGAATCATGGTCTGCTGTTTCTGCTTGATTGGTCTGGTTCTATGCAGCGTGAGATCCTGGCGACTGTCAAACAACTCTTGAACCTGACTGCTTTTTGCAAGAAAGTTCAGATTCCGTTTGAGGTATATGCTTTCACGAACGATTACGCTTGTGTTCGTCGTGCCAAACAAGGTAAGTCAGAGTATTTTTCTAACGAGGAATACTTTGAGATGAATAAGTGTAAGGTCGGTGAGATCTACCTTGCTAAAGGTATGTTCCACCTGATGAACTTTGTGTCCTCTCGTTCTAATAGTAAAGACTATGAGCGTATGTGTCTCAATCTTTTCCGTGAGGCATACAACTATGTGTATCATGGTGGGTATCCTAATACTACTGGTATTGGTCTCTCTGGCACTCCTTTGAACGAGGGTATCGTCATGATGAACTATCTGATCCCTGAGTTCCAGAAGAAGAACGATCTGCAGAAGGTGAATGTTTGCATCCTGACTGATGGTGAAGCTTGCCAAACTTCTTATGGTCGCAAGTTCTATAACGAGCATAAGGATGAATACTATGCTCGCCCCCGCCGTCTTGATGAAGGTGTGTGTTTGCGTGATCGTAAGACTGGTCGCGTTTATAGCAAGTTCTTTGGTTGGGAGAACAACACTAACACCTTCATTCAGCAGTTGCGTGATCGTAACCCTAACGTGAATGTTCTTGGTTTTCGTATCATGGGTGGTAGTGGTCTCACCAACTTTGTGAGTTCCTATGCTGATATCTCTCGTTATGCTGAGGTCCAGAAGCAATGGAAGAAAGAAAAGTCTGCCATCATTCCTGGTCCTAAGAGTTACACCGCTCTGTATGCGATCAACAACAACGCCCTTGACAGCGAGGTTGAGTTTGAGGTAGAGTCGGGTGCCAAGAAAACTGAGATCACCAAAGCGTTCAAAAAAATGCTGGGTTCTAAATCTGCTAACAAGAAACTTCTAAATTCCTTTGTGGAGTACGTTGCATGAATATCTTTGTCACACATCCCTTTCCTGCTGAATCTGCCATCTGTCTTCCTGACAAACATGTTGTCAAAATGCCGCTGGAGTGTTGTCAAATGCTTTCTATTGTGGCTTCTCCTTGGTATCACTCTTACGGAACTCTGGGAAAAACAGACGGGTCGCCCTATTCGACAGAGAAAGGTGCCTTTCGCAACCATCCCTGTACGAAATGGGCGGCAGAGTCCGTGGATAACGCCTACTGGCTTATCAAGTGGGGTTTAAATTTATGTGATGAATACACCTTGCGATACAATAAAACTCATGCTTGCCAGAATACCTTAGTGCAAGCATACTATCTTTTCCCTAAGGGTAAATTGAATAAAGTAACTCCCTTTGCTCGTGCTATGCCAGATGAGTACAAATATGATACTAACATCTCTACGTTCGATGCTTACAAAATGTATATTGCTAGTAAACCCTGGGTCTCAAGCAACTACCTCCGTATGCCAGTTCGCAAACCGTCCTGGGTCTGATCTCAAACCACCAACCCTGCCCTATAATAAGTACATCAACGAAATGACCTCCATGCCTCGCAAGTCCGACGTTACTACCGATCAACTGACTTCTTACCTGTCTAAGAACTACGGTAACGATATCAACGCCGCCCAAGTTCAGGATGCTTGTGGTGCTTTTGATATTACTTATGCTACTGCTACCAAGCGTTTGCGTGACTTCTATGTGAAGCGTGGCACTTGGAACCTGACCGTGCAAGAACGTTTGGAGCAAACTTACAAAGCGCCTGCTGCTGTTCCTGTTACCGATCGGGAACAACAGAACCTGATTCCTGACAAAGACAAGAATTATGTCCCGTTCGGGAACTTTTCTGATGTGAAGAAGATCATCCAATCTGGCATCTTCTATCCTACTTTTATCACGGGTTTGTCTGGTAACGGTAAGACTTTCTCTGTGGAGCAAGCGTGTGCTCAACTGGGTCGTGAGTTGATCCGTGTAAATATTACTATTGAAACTGATGAAGACGATCTTATTGGTGGTTTTCGCCTTGTGGATGGGGCAACTGTTTGGCATAACGGACCTGTTATTGAAGCACTCCAACGTGGAGCAGTCCTGCTTCTCGATGAAGTTGACCTTGCTTCTAACAAGATTCTCTGTCTCCAGTCCATCCTTGAAGGTAACGGTGTGTTCCTGAAGAAGATCGGCAAGTTTGTAAAACCTGCTGCTGGTTTCAACATTATTGCTACCGCCAACACTAAGGGCAAAGGTTCTGATGATGGTCGTTTCATCGGCACCAACGTTCTCAACGAAGCGTTCCTTGAGCGTTTTGCTCTGACGTTCGAACAGGAATATCCTAGTGTTGCTGTTGAGACTAAGATTCTCAAGAAAGCTTCTGAGTCTCTGAATGTTACTGACGAGAAGTTCTGCGAGAACCTTGCTAACTGGGCGGACATTATCCGTAAAACTTTCAACGATGGTGGTATCGACGAGGTGATCTCCACCCGCCGTCTGGTTCATATCATCCGTGCCTTCGCTATCTGGCAGGATCGTATGAAGGCGATCAAGGTTTGTGTCAATCGTTTTGATGACGAAACCAAGCAATCGTTCATCGAACTGTATGATAAGATCGATGCTGATGTTGTAGTCAAGGAGGAAGAGAATGCCCCAGCTCCGTTCTGATAAGTATCACGGTTATGTGAATCATCTTGCCGTTCTTGATAGCGGCAAGACCGTGAAGATCCTAGGTGGCGAGGGTCTAAAGTTATTTGTCAAAGATCTTGACGGCAACGTTCAAGAATGCTACCATAGTAATATCCAACTAATCTGGAACCGCTGAATGAATTACAAATATAATGAAGACGCGATCCTCGACGAGTTGCGCCAATACATTACCGATACATACCGAGCACATTACTCGGCAGGTGATGACAAGATCCAAACTCTCGATTTGATTGAAGCGTGTGGCGATGGAGAAGCTTTCTGTCGCAGTAACATCTTGAAGTATGCATCTCGCTACGATAAGAAAGGTGCTGCCCGACGTGATATCATGAAGATCCTTCACTATGCAGTTCTCCTTCTGAACTTCAACGATAAAAATGCCAACCGCGAAGAGTACAACCGTCCATGAGTAAAGTCATCCTTTCTAAAAAGACCCTCGATGTCCTCAAAAACTTCTCTACAATCAACTCCTCAATCGTATTCCGAAAGGGAAGCACAGTTCGAACAATCTCTAATGCAGAGAACATCCTCGCAAAGTTTACTGGCGAGGAAGTATTTCCTGTGGACTTCGCTATATATGATCTCAGTCAGTTCCTTTCTGGGATCTCTCTGTTTAGCGACCCTCAGCTTGAGTTTGACAACGAAACTTTTGTCAGCATTCGCGGCGGCCGCCAGTCTGCTAGGTATTACTTTAGTGATCCAGAAATTACGCTCAAAAGTGCGCCAGAGAAAAACGTCAAGTTTCCAGGTGCCGATCTCCAGTTCAATCTGACTGGTGAAGATCTGATTGCCCTGCAGAAAGCATCCGCTGTCTATAGTCTGCCTGATCTGACCTTCCAATCTGAGGAAGGTTCTAATGAAATCAAACTCATCCTTCGAGATAAAGAGAATGATACCAGCAATACTTACCAGCAATCCATTTCTGGTACTTGTACTGGGGACTATTCTTTGGATGTCAAAATTGAAAACATCCGTCTTCTCCCTGGTGATTATACGGTCAAAGTCTCCAAGCACTTGATCTCTGAATGGACTAATACCAACGTTGATCTTACCTATTATATTGCTCTTGAACCCTGATGAAACATATTCTCTTCACCCTCAAAGAATGTCCCTCTGAACTTCTTGATGATGAAGGGTATATCAGAGATACTGTTTATATGGCGTCCAAGGAATGTAACTCCACTCTGCTGTCTTTGAACTCTCATAAGTTTGAACCACAGGGAGTTACATGTGTTGCTATGCTTGCTGAAAGTCATATCAGCATTCATACTTGGCCTGAATTGGGTACAGCAGTTTGTGATATCTTCACTTGTGGGGATCATACAGATCCTCAAAAGGGTGTAGACTGGATGAAAAAAGAGTTAGAAGCTCTTGATATTGTTAGTAATGAATTTGTTCGACCTTTGGAGTGATTGATGAGTAAAGAGTTTTTGTGGGTTGAGAAGTATCGTCCCAGCATCGTTGAAGACTGCATTCTCCCTGCTAGCACTAAAGAAGTGTTCCAGGGTTTTGTGAATCAGGGAGAGATCCCTAATCTGCTCCTGACGGGCACAGCAGGCGTTGGCAAGACCACCATCGCTAAGGCGATGTGTGAGGAGATCGGGGCATCCTATATCGTCATCAACGGGTCCGACGAGGGGCGCTTCCTAGACACGGTGCGTAATCGCATCCGTCAGTTCGCCAGCACCGTCTCCCTGACCTCTGGGGCGTCCCACAAGGTCGTTATCATCGACGAGGCAGACAACACCACCAACGACGTGCAACTGTCCCTCAGGACCGCTGTGGAGGAGTTCCACGGCAACTGCCGTTTTATCTTCACCTGTAACTTCATTAATAAAATTATTGAACCGCTGCATTCTCGTTGCACGGTTGTTGACTTTCGTATTAAACCAGAGCAGTCAGTTCAATTGCAGGGTGAATTCTTTACACGGCTCAAGACTATCCTTACCCATGAGTGTGTAGAGTATGAAGATAAAGTTATCGCCAAACTTGTTAAACGCTATTATCCTGACTGGCGTAGGACTATTAATGAGTGTCAGCGGTATGCTGCCACAGGGTCTATTACGTCTGCTATTCTTGTTGATGTTGCTGACGTTAACCTCGATTCTCTACTCTCGGCTTTGAAGAAGAAAGAATTCACAACTGTCAAGAACTGGGTTGTTCAGCACATGGATAATGATCCTAGCATGGTGATGCGTAAGATCTATGACAGTTTGTATGATGTTCTGAAACCTGCTGCTATTCCTGAAGCAGTTCTTATCATCGCTAAGTATATGCGAGACATTGGTATTGTCCCCGATCAGGAAGTCAATATGCTAGCTTGTCTCACAGAAATTATGATGAGTTGTGAATTCAAATGAATGATTACAAAGAACGTTATTGGAACTATTTGATGGGAAGTGTTGTCAAGACAACTCCAGAAAATGTGGCAGAAGCGCACAGAGCACTTTTTCGTGCTACAATGAACTTGCCTCAAGCAGCAGCTTGGTGTGGAATGACCAAGCGTGAAATCAAACAAACCTTTCGTGAATACCTTAAATATCATGCCCCAGACTTTGAAATCACTAAAGACACCACTTCGCTATCCAGGCGGGAAGAGTAGAGCACTTCCTAAACTCTTTCAGTTCATGCCTGACCTAAAAGGTTATCATGAGTTTCGAGAACCTTTTATTGGTGGAGGTTCTGTAGCACTTGAAGTTACCAAGCGTTACCCTGGCATTCAGATCTGGGTAAATGATCTTTATAATCCTTTGTATAATTTCTGGTCTATCCTTCGTGATGAATCACAGGAATTGTATGAAGTTCTAAAGGGATACAAAGAAGATTATGCTACGCCAGATCTTGCTCGTGGGTTGTTCAATCTAATGAAGCATCAACTCAACGATGAAAACACGGAAGATTTCTATAGAGCAGTTGCTTTCTACATTATCAATAAGTGTTCTTTTTCTGGTCTGACTGAGAGTTCTTCTTTCTCTCAGCAAGCAAGTGTCAGCAACTTTTCTATGAATGGTATTGAAAAGATACCTGAGTACGGCAAGTTAATCAAAGATTGGTATATAACTAATTGGTCCTACGAAGATCTGCTGACGGACAAGAAAGATGTATTTGTGTATCTTGATCCTCCTTATGATATTAAGGATAATCTCTATGGGCGTAAGGGATCAATGCACAAAGGATTTGATCACGATAAGTTTGCTGCTGATTGTGATCGTCATCTTTGTCCTCAGCTAGTTTCTTATAATAATTCCAACCTCGTCAAGGAGCGGTTCCGGGGGTGGACAGTTGGAGAATTTGCACATACCTACACCATGCGGTCGGTCGGGTCGTATACAATAGATCAAGCAGAACGAAAGGAACTCGTCCTTTACAACTATGAAAATTAAAGTTCAACTCTATGTTGCTGGTCGTCTCTTCGACGAGATTGTTGAGGCAGCAAACTACCAGGATGCTCGTAAGACCGCTCTTGCTCGCAATCCTACTGCTAAAATTGTGAATGTAACTGCTGTATTTAAATGAAATACTTTCGTATAGCATGGAGACTATGGTGTAAGGCGCTAGGAGAGAAAGCGTCCGATAATGATTGTGAGGCGGATAAGGTAGCACTTGTCCGCACTTTTATTTTTGCCACATATTTGATTACTAATATTGCTATTGTTGCTAACGCTGTGAGACATTGGAATGACGTACCAACTGAAAGATTACCTGTACTCGATCAATCAATCAAAGAAAAGTATTCTTGACGATGACAAAGATGCGGAGAAAGCATACCCTCCTTATATTGTTAATAGGTGCCTTAGTTCCTTTACTGATACGATTCTTTTTGTTAATGAGATGAATAAGAATCCTCACCTGCCTAAGAAGTTGCAATATGATTTTTTGCTAAATAGTGTCAAACCGAGGAAGCGTTTCTCTCCTTGGGCGAAAAAAGATTCTATTGATTATCTTGATGTAGTCAAAGAGTATTATGGTTATAATGACGATAAAGCTCTCCAGGCACTTAGGATTCTCACCAAGGATCAGCTAGATCATATTGCAAAGGTATTGAATAAGGGTGGAAAAAGATGAGTGTCGAAACTGAAATCCAGTGGAAGCAAACTGATATGGTTGAAGTGGTTCTGAATGAACCCGACGACTTCCTCAAAGTGAGAGAAACTCTGACTAGAATTGGAGTGGCATCGCGTAAGGAAAGGAAGATCTATCAGTCTTGCCATATCCTACATAAGCAAGGTAAGTATTATATCGTTCACTTCAAAGAGTTGTTTGCTCTCGATGGTAAGAACACTAACCTATCTCTGAATGACGTGCAGCGTCGTAATCGTATCATCCAACTTCTGAGTGATTGGGGGTTGATTACAATTGTAACTCCAGATAAGATTACTGATCTTGCTCCGTTAAATCAAATCAAAGTTCTTTCTTTCAAAGAGAAGAATGATTGGACTCTAGAAAGTAAGTACAACATCGGTAGGAAAAAGACTGAAGTTCAGTAAACCGTAGTATTCATGGGGGTTTTCATCACCCCCATTTTTTTATGTGAAGTGTATAATTATTAATGTGATGCCTAATGGGTCACATGTAAACGTCGCTTTTTTAGGACAATGGTAACATTTAACTGGGAAACATACACACCGCATTCTATTGGGTTCGATGAGACATTCAGAAAATTGGAAGCTCTTGCAGGAACTGGATCAAGTTATCCTCCTTACAATGTGGTCAACGGAGATGATGGCACAACCATACTTGAAGTCGCTCTGGCTGGATTTACAGGCGAAGAGATTGAAGTCTCTACTGAACGACATGTTCTGACTGTATCTGCTAAAAAATCTCAAGAAGAAAAGGAACGTAAGTATCAGCACAAAGGTATTTCACAGAGATCATTTACTCGTAACTGGCAGGTGGCAGAAGATGTGGAAGTTGAGAGTGTAGATTTTAAAGATGGTCTTTTAATAATTGTGTTGAGAAAAGAACTTCCAGAGAAACAGAAAAGGAAGAAGTGGTTCTAAATATGTGGGGCAGCTTGACGCTGCCCCTTTTTGATGTTACACTAGTATCAAACTTATAATAACTATGGCAGTATCAATTCTTACTTTGAAAACTGGTGATCGTGTTATTGCAGAGTTAAAAGAAATCTTTGATGGTGAAGAGGAAGACCGAAAAGGAATCTGTCTTCTCATGGAAGAACCATATGTTCTTACTCTTGATAGCGCAATACCACAATATCTTACAGAACAATTAAGTTCTGAGTATCAAATTCGATTTAATAAATGGAATCCATACTCATCAGATTGGCAGTATAAGATCCCATACGATTGTGTTATGACAATCAGCAATCCAGAACCAGGATTACAACAAGCATACGAAAATAAAATTGCACAAAAGCGAGAATTACAAAATGATGGAAACGAATCAACTGAGGACTAATCATAATGTTCGTGTAGTTACTATCACTACAGGTGAACGAATTCTTTGTCTATTTGGAGAAGTGAAGGACGAAGATAAAATAGTTGGATATCGATTGATTTATCCATTCTCCTTGGCATTAGGAGATGTAAATGAAGATGGAACTATCCCAATCAAATATTCTAGATGGTGTCCGTATAGTCCAGTTCAAGAACATAGAATTTCTGGGGATCATATTATTAGTGTTGTTTATCCAGATAATGGAATTCTTGATAATTATGTAACTGAACTGAAAATGTTTGGATTTAGTGAAGAACAACTTTTCTATAAGGAGACCGATGGAGATAGCAGCGAACCTACTGAAGTTGGCGAATGAGTGGATCATCGCACAGGTCGAAGAGATTGAGGGTGCCACTTCTCTAGGTGACCCTGATTGCGTCCTGCGTGACCCATACGTGGTAGAATTGGATGGAGATATCACCCCATGGCCTCCCCATTCAAATGATCGTGAGGTGGTTGTCAGGTCTTCTGACGTTACCACACTTGTGAACCCAAGCACTAAACTGCTTGCTTTATATCTTACCAAAATTGATCCGCCAAAGTCTGAATGAAGTTTTACACAAACGTTGAACAAGCTGGCAATCGTTTGCTGGTCCGTGGTTATGAAAATGGCAATCGCTACAGCGTGAAGGTTCCTTTCAACCCCACGCTGTACTTGCCTACAAAGAACTATTCTGAATGGCGTACCCTTGAGGGTGACTGTGTGGAACCACATAAGTTTGGTTCTATTACTGAAGCACGAGATTTTGTAAAGCAATACCAAAGTGTGGAGGATTTTGAGATCTATGGCAACTCTCGATTTCTATATCAGTATATTGCTGAGCAACATCCAGAGGATGAATTGAAGTTTGATAGCAGCAAGATTCGTGTATTTACAATTGACATCGAGACTGCTGCTGAAAATGGATTCCCTGATATTGAAACCGCAGACCAAGAAATTCTTGCTATCAGTATCAAGGATAGTTTCACGGGACGTATTACTGTGTTTGGTGCCCGTCCCTTCAACAACGTGGATTCAATGGTGGATTATATGCACTTCCGCCATGAGGAAAGTATGCTTGGTGCCTTCCTTGAATTCTGGCAAGCAAACTATCCAGATGTAGTTACTGGTTGGAATGTACAGCTATTCGATATGCCGTACATTCACAACCGTATTGATCGTATCCTTGGTGAGAAGTTTACAAAACTTTTGTCTCCTTGGAAACTAGTATCTCGACGTGAGATCTTCATCAAAGGTCGTAAACAGTTTGCCGTAGATACTCTTGGTATCTCTACTTTAGACTATCTTGAGTTGTATAAGAAATTTACTTATACTAACCAAGAGAGTTACCGTCTGGATCATATCTGTAATGTAGAACTCGGTGCCAAGAAATTGGATCACAGCGAGTTTGATACCTTCAAAGAGTTCTATGAGAACGACTGGCAGAAGTTTATTGAATACAACATTCATGACGTTCGCCTGGTGGATCAACTAGACGACAAGATGAAGTTGCTTGAACTTGCATTCACCATGGCATATGATGCTAAGGTAAATTATGAAGATGTGTTTAGTCAAGTTCGGATGTGGGATAACTATATTTACGTGGAACTTCTGAAGCGTAAGATTGCGATCCCGCCCAAGAAGGAAGCGACTAAAACCGAGAAGTATGCAGGTGCATATGTCAAAGAACCGATTCCTGGGTTTTATAATTGGGTGGTTAGCTTTGATCTTAATAGCCTGTATCCCCATCTTATTATGCAGTACAACATCTCGCCCGAAACGCTCATCGAACGTAGGCATCCCTCTGCAAATGTTGAAGGGTTCTTGAATAAAGAGATTGAAGTTGAAGGTGAGTATGCTGTATGCCCTAACGGCGCACAGTATCGTAAAGACATCCACGGGTTTCTTCCGTTGATGATGCAGAAGATGTACGATGGTCGTGTCATCTACAAGAAGAAGATGATTGAGGCAAAGAAACAGTATGAGAAAACTCCTACTGTTGAACTCATGAAAGAGATTGCCCGTTGTAATAATATTCAGATGGCAAAGAAGATTTCTCTGAACTCTGCCTATGGTGCTATCGGTAACGAGCACTTCCGCTATTACAAACTGGCAAATGCTGAAGCGATCACCTTGTCTGGTCAGCTCTCTATCCGTTGGATTGAGAACAAAATGAACCAGTATCTAAATAAGGTGTTGAAGACTGGTGATGTTGATTATGTTATTGCTTCTGATACCGATAGCATTTATCTCAATATGGGTCCTTTGGTTGAAAAGATATACGAGGGACGAGAGAAAATTAGTGAGAAAGTTGTTGGGTTCCTTGACAAGATCTGTCAAATGGAACTTGAACCTTATATTGAAAGTTCTTACCAAGAACTGGCAAACTATGTAAATGCTTATGATCAGAAGATGCAGATGAAGCGAGAGAATATCGCTGACCGTGGCATCTGGACTGCAAAGAAGCGTTACATTCTCAACGTGTGGGATAGTGAAGGTGTTCGATATGCAGAACCTAAGATGAAAATCATGGGTCTTGAAACTGCCCGTTCTTCTACACCTGCGTTTTTTAGGGATAAGTTGTATGCAGCATTTAAGATTATTATCGGCAAAACAAATGATGAGCTTATCGATTTCATCAATGTTGTGCGAGCAGAAACGAGATTGCGCCCTTATGAAGAAGTTGCATTCCCAAGAGGAGTTAACAACTTGGCTAAGTATCGTCACCCAACTGAGATCTACCAATCAAAAACTCCAATCCAAGTTAGAGGAGCGTTGTTGTATAATCACTATGTTAGAAAATACAAAATAGAGAACAAGCATCCTCTAATTCAAGAGGGGGAGAAGATAAAGTTCATGTATCTTAAAACTCCAAATCCTATTCACGAGAATTGTATTAGTTTCTTTGGAGAGTTGCCTCAGGAGTTCGGACTTGAGAAGTACGTGGATTACCAGACACAATTTGAAAAATCGTTCCTCGAACCGCTCAAAAATGTGCTACAATGTATCGGATGGCAACACGAAAAAACGATCACGATTGGGAGTTTCTTTGAATGAACATCTGGGTTGTGACTTGGACTAATCATGTCGTTGGGCAGATTAATCCAGATAATATTAAATGTTTTGAACAGTTTGAAACTGCTAGGGCATTTGCCAAAATGATGAGTAACGATTACTCTTACGTAAACATGTATGAAGATGAGGTAAAAGAATGGGATTCCTAGATACAGTAATTAAAGAATCTGGAAATGAATTTGCTAGCGTGGTTAGTGACGGTGTTGCTGCTGGCGACATCACTACCTTTGTTGATACAGGTTCTTACATTTTCAACGCAGTCGTTAGTGGATCTTTATTTGGTGGAATCCCAAGTAACAAGGTCACTGCCCTCGCAGGTGAAAGTAGTACAGGCAAAACTTTTTTCGCACTCTCTGTTGTTCGTAACTTTCTTAATGCTAATCCTACTGGTGGAGTTATCTATTTTGAAAGTGAGTCAGCTATTTCTCGGGATATGATCGAGAGTCGTGGTATTGATTCTAAGCGAATGATTATCATGCCTGTGGGAACCATCGAAGAGTTCCGTACCCAAGCTTGTCGAATTCTCGACAAGTACATGAAGGAACCTAAAGATGAACGAGTGCCTATGCTATTCGTTCTGGACTCCCTTGGTATGCTCTCTACATCCAAAGAGATGGAAGACGTTGCCAACGACAAGCAGGTTCGTGACATGACTAAATCCCAACTCATCAAAGGTGCTTTCCGAGTGCTGACCCTGAAACTGGGTCAGGCAGGTGTGCCTATGATCGTGACGAACCATACCTACGATGTGATCGGATCGTATGTGCCACAAAAAGAAATGGGCGGTGGTACTGGACTGAAGTATGCTGCATCGACTATCATATACTTGTCGAAGTCGAAAGAGAAGGACGGCACAGAGGTGGTGGGTAACATCATCAAATGTGAAGCCAAGAAGTCACGCCTAACCAAGGAGGGAAGCAAAGTTGCTACAAGACTCTATTTTGATGAACGTGGATTGGACCGCTATTACGGACTACTGGAACTGGGTGAGGAACACGGAGTATTCACCCGCAAGGGCAATCGTATCGTTGTTGGTGAATCCTCTGTTTATCCTTCCGTTATTCTTGCTGATCCCGAGAAGTACTTTACCGAAGAAGTAATGGCACAACTTGAAGAAGCAGCACGTAAAGAATTCTCCTATGGCAATTGAACGTATTGAAGAAACTATCTTGCGTAATCTTCTCTTCAACGAGGAGTATTACCGCAAGGTAGTACCATTTCTAAAAGCAGACTATTTCAACGAATATCATGAACGAATCTTATTCGAAGAGGTTGCTGACTTCGCCAGTAAGTATGACAAGATACCTACTCAAGAAGTTCTCGCAATCAATTTACAATCTAGAAACGATCTTACAGAAGACACATTCCAGAGTTCGTTATCTACACTCAAGTCCCTTGGAGACGAATGGGTTGATTTCAACTGG
>Ga0222712_10002968_pt1 | contig 18909 bp, 10 predicted proteins | sample C33_657DmetaG_FD_165043 | JGI IMG/M metagenome (GOLD analysis project Ga0222712, IMG submission 165043) | Estuarine water microbial communities from San Francisco Bay, California, United States - C33_657D | ecosystem: Environmental > Aquatic > Marine > Unclassified | place: USA: California... | reverse complement strand
CGCCCCGCATCCCAACGGTGGTGGCTTCGTCGCCAAGTCCGCCAAGGTCGAGGCGACGGCCTACGTCGCCCCGGGCGCGCGGGTCCTCGATGGTGCCCGGGTCACCGGTCGGGCTCGCATCTGCGGCCAAGCCATCATCCGCCAGTCGGCGCAGGTCGGCGAGGACGCCGTCGTCAGCGGCCTGGCCCGGGTCGGCGACCGCGCCCGCGTCGAAGGCCGGGCGCATGTCGGCGGCTACGCCAAGCTCTCCGGCAAGGCGGTGCTCTCCGGCCGCGCCCAGCTGCTCGAGTACGCCACCGTCGACGGCGAAGGCGTCGTCTCCGGCGATGTCATGATCCGCGGCTTCGGGGAGGTCCACCTCTCGCCGACGACCGAGGTCACGGGCACGGCGCTGTTCGCCGAGGACCTCGAGGTGCATTTCTCCGGTTGCAAGACCCCGCGTTTCGATCGCGGTCTGTTCTACGGCTACCTCAACGCCGACCTCCTGAAGAAGCCCAAGCAAGTCGCGGATAATCGCGGCCTCTACGCCCATTGGAAGTTCGACGGCGCGCATGCGCCGTTCGTCCGCGACCTGGTGGGTGACGCAGACGCCGTGCTGCTGAAAAGGGCCTCGCGCGAGGCCGGTCCGGAGTTTGCGCGCGACGGGGCGGGGTCGTCCCTCCGGCCTCACACCCCGGGGTTGCAGGTGGGCGGCCATGTGCTGGCGGCCACCCACCTCGGTTTCGAGGCCTTGGTGTTCATTCCCGTGGATGCGACGGTCCTTAGTGGCAGCCTGCTCGAGGCCGCTGCCGCCACGGACGAGAGCTCCGGCACGGTCTTGTCCTTCAAGGTGAATAAGGACGACGTGTGGCTTCAGTTGCAGGGCGTGGAGCCGCGCGACAAGTCATCCAGCCGCGGTCTGGCTTTGGCAGGGAAGGCCCGCTTGCCCGCTGGCCGCTGGTTCCGGATGGGCTTCACGTTCAAGGACGGCGAGGCCGCCATCTTCGTCGACGGGCGTAAGATCGCGGCGGAGCGGACGGAACTTTCCCTCACTTGTCTCTTCGCGGAGACGCGCGCCCGTAATCCCGCGGCGAGCCCGCAGGTCCTGCTTGGCGCCGGCTTCGCCGGCCGCATCGCCGAGATCAAGGTGACCCACACCGGCGAGCTGCCCGGGTTCGACGAGGCGCCGAAGGGCGCGAAGTAAGGTTTACTTCGCGGCCTTCTTCTTGCCTTCGCCGCCCTTGGCCTTGCCCGCGTTCGGGTCGAAGTCGGGGTTGGGCGAGGGCAGTTGCGCGTCGACCGACTTCAGCCAGGCGTCGAGCTGTTCGCGCATCGCCTTCGCGCGCGTGGCCTGGGTGCTCGCGAGGTCCTTGGTCTCGCCGATGTCCTGGGACAGGTCGTAGAGCTCGTCGCGGTTGTCCTCGTAGAAGTGGACCAGCCGGAAGTCGCCCTTGCGGATCGCGCTGTACGGCGTGGCGCCGCCCGGGTGGTAGTGCGGGTAGTGCCAGTAAAGCGTGTCGCGGTCGATTTTGCCGCCGCGCAGCACCGGGGCCAGGCTCCGGCCATCGACCACGGAGGCGAGCGGCTTGACGCCGGTCATCTCCAGGACGGTCGGGTAGAGGTCGAGCGTGATGGCGGGGGTGGCCTCGACCACGCCGGCCTTGGTCACGCCGGGCCAATAGGCGATGAACGGCACGCGGACCCCGCCCTCGTAAGCGGAACCCTTGCCGGCCCGGTAAGGGCTGTTCTCGGTGATCGGCAGCAGGCCGCCGTTGTCGCCCGTGAAGAAGATGACCGTGTTCTCCTCGAGCTTGAGGCGGCGGAGGTTCGCGCGGATCGTCCCCAGCGCATCGTCGACGCTGCTCACGAGCGCCGCGTAGGTCGCGTTGCGCTGCTTGAGCGTCGGGTCCGCCTGCACCTTCGCCTTGAACTTGTCCACGACCTCGGGCTTGCCCGCGATCGGGGTGTGCACCGCGTAGTGCGGCAGGTAGAGGAAGAACGGCTTGTCCTTGTTCGCCTCGATGAACTTCACCGCCTCGGCCGCTTCGCGGTCCGTGAGGAACTCGCCCTTCGGTCCTTCGGGCAGGGTAGGGATACTGTAGGGCGCTACGTAGGCGGGCGGTTGGCCGCGGTGGTAGCCTCCGACATTGAAATCGAAGCCGTGCTTCTCGGGGTAGTAGGCTTGGTCGCCTTCCTTGAGGGCCGGCGTGAGGTGCCACTTGCCGATGCTGGCCGTGGCGTAGCCGGCGGCCTTGAGCTGTTCGGCCAGGGTGATCTCCTCGAGCGGCAGGAACTTCTGCCAGGCCGGGATCTTGAGTTTTGCCTTGGGCTTCTCGTGGCCCGCGATCCAGTCGGTCAGGTGCAGCCGGGCCGGGTACTTGCCGGTCAGGAGGGCCGCGCGGGTGGGGGAGCAGACCGTGCAGGCGGAGTACCCGTCCGTGAAGCGGACGCCGTCCTTGGCCAGCTGGTCGATATGGGGGGTGGCGTAGAGGCGGCTACCATAGCAGGCCGCGTCCGTCTGCCCCATGTCGTCCACCAGGATGACGATGACATTCGGGGGGCGGGCGGGGGTGTTTTCCGCGGCGAAACCCGACCCGGCGCCTAACATCATAAATAGGCTCAAGTAGAGGTTTTTAAGGAGGGGACGGCGCATACCCCCGACCTAGGGGCGGACGGCCTTAGGCACAAGTGAAACCTCCATAATGGGGTTGTCGGTCGTTCCAAATGCCATAATTTAAACCTCATGTCCCCCCGCTTGCTTTCGGTTTTCGTCGCCGCCGGTTTGGCCCTTTCGCTTTTGGACGCCCAGCCCGCCCCGGCCGGTGCCGCGACCTCGACGAACCCGAACGTCACCTCGAACAATAACGGCACGAACACTTCCCGGCGCACTGCCGACAGGACGACGCGCGCCGAACGTGACCGCGCGGCTGATGAGTCGGGAGTCGAGCGGGTTGGCTTTGACCGAGCCTGCGGTAACCACAAGCACCTTTACTTCGATCGCTCCAACCGCGCCCACTTCATCTGTCTCGGTGCCCAGGCGCAGGTCGGTCCGGATACCACGCCCTACACCGCGACGGCGAACCAGCCGCTGGCCAACACCTTCTTCCTGCACTCGCGCCCGGGCGCGGCCAAGGTGATCTACCTGGACTTCGACGGCCACACGACGACCGGCACCTCTTGGAATAACGCGTATGCCGCGGGCGCCCCGATCGTGACCCCGGCCTTCGACACCGATGGCAATCCCGCGGCGTTCTCCGACGCCGAGCGTACGGTCATCCAGGACGTCTGGCGTCGCGTCGCGGAGGACTACGCCGCCTGGGATGTGGACGTCACGACGGAAGACCCGGGCGTGGAGAAGCTCCGCCGCACCGCCTCCTCGGACGCCGCCCATGGGGTGCGTTGCGTCATCGGCGGTTCCAGTACCCAATGGCTCGGCGCCTCCGCGGGCGGGGTCGCCTACGTGGGCTCTTTCGGTGGCGTCGTCGCCGCGACCACCACCGTCAACGATGTCCCCGCCTTTGTATTCCCGCAGCAGCTGAGCAATAGCGGCCGCTACATCGCCGAGGCCGCCTCGCATGAGGTCGGCCACACCCTCGGCCTCTACCACTCCGGACAGACCACCGGCGTCGAGTACTACGGCGGGCATGCCGACTGGGCCCCGATCATGGGGGTCGGCTACTACAAGAACGTTGTCCAGTGGACTCGCGGCGATTATCCGCTCTCCAACAACACCCAGGACCAGGTCGCCCTGATCTCCGGGCGCATCCCCCGCGTCGCCGACGAGCATGGATCCTCCGCGACCACCGCCGCCGTGGTGGCCGGCGCCGATTTCACCGCCGGCGGCATCATCGCCGATCGCGCCGACCAGGACTGGTTCCGGATCACCGCCGGCGCCGGTACGGTGAACGTCTCCGGGCTCGTGGCCCAGCCCTCGCCCAATCTCAACCTGTCGCTTTCCCTGGTCGACGCCAACGGCCTCGTGCTCGCGCAGGGCGCCGCCGCCGGGCTGGGCGCGAATCTCTCGGTGCCCGTCACGGGCGGGACCTATTACATCGTGGTCGATGGCAAGGGCAGCACCAACGACCCCCTGACCGGTTACACCGACTACGCCTCCCTCGGCCGTTTCAGCCTCTCCGGCAGCTGGCCGGCCGCCGTCGTCGTGAATCAGCCCCCGGTGGCCTCCACCGCCGGGACCAGTCCCGCGGTCTCCGCCAACGGCACGATTTCCGGCACCGCGCCATTCACCGTCAACTTCGTCGGTAATAATTCCAGCGACCCGGACGGACTCATCGCCAGCTACCTCTGGGACTTTGGCGACGGCACCACCTCGATCCTGTCCAATGTCACCAAGACTTATCAGGCCGCCGGCAACTACACCGCCAAGCTGACCGTCACCGATAACGCCGGCGCCACCGCCACCGCGACCCTGCTGATCGCCGTGGGCGCCACGCCTCCGCCTACGACCTCGAAGTCCGTCAATGTGTCGGCGATCACGATGGCCTGGGTGAAGAGCACCAGCACCTCGGGTTACATCACCGGAACCGTCACGATCCTCGACCACGCGGGCAAGCCGGCGCCGAACGCCAATGTGACCATCGCCGCCAGCGGCCTTTTCTCCGGCACCGTCACGGCCCGGACCAATTCCCGCGGTCAGGTCACGCTCAACACCCCGCGCTTCTCCTCCACGACCAAGGGCACCCAGACCTACACCGTCACCAACGTCGTGTTGACCGGCTACGTCTACGACCCCGCCAAGAACAAGGTTTCCAGCGCTTCGCTGACGAGGTAAGGGGCCCGGGGTGGTTGACCGGTTGAACGATTGGCCAGTTGACCAGAGGGGCAGATGTAGCCTCCGGTATGGTCTCTTTCCTTTCCCTGACCCTGCCGCCTGTCCTTGTCCCTAATGCCTTTAACTCCCGGCCGACCGAGGACGGTCAGCCCTGCCTGGCAGACAGAGCATAGAGTACAGAGTGCGGAGTGCGGAGTGGTGCATCGAGTGCTGAGTCGATGCATGCCTGACTGCCTCTGATTCCGCGCACGTTCCGCGCAGGTAGGGACCAGCGTCCCTGCTGGTCCGCGGATGTGGCATGGGGATGATCGGATAACCAGAGGCGCACCTGATGCCTCGGTCTTCTTCTGTATCTCCTTCCCCTGACCCTGCTCCTGTCCCTGAACCTTAAAGTAGCCCCAGCCCCAGCCCTAGCCCTAGCTCAACACTCCCTTGATCACGTGGGCTTCCTCGACGCCGGTAAGCTTCACGTTCAGTCCGCGGAACTTGTAGGTGAAGCGTTCGTGGTCGATGCCCAGACAGTGCAGGATGGTCGCGTGGAGGTCGCGGAGGTGCGCGGGGTCCTTGGCGATGTTATAGCCGAACTCGTCCGTGGCGCCATGCTCGAAGCCGGCCTTCACGCCGCCGCCGGCGAGCCAGACGGTGAAGGAGCGGCCGTGATGGTCGCGCCCCGCGCCCGGGTTGCCGAAGCCCCCTTGGCTGAACGCCGTGCGGCCGAACTCGGTCGCGAAGACCACGAGCGTGTCCTCGAGCATGCCGCGTGCCTTCAGGTCCTTGATCAGGGCGGCGGTCGGCTGGTCGATGTCGCGGCACTGGTTGGGCAGCTGGCGGGAGAGGGCGATGTGCTGGTCCCAACCGCGGTGGAAGAGCTGGACGAAGCGGACGTCGCGTTCGAGCAGGCGGCGCGCCAGCAGGCAGTTGGCCGCGTACGAGCCCGGGCGGGTGACCTCGGGGCCGTAGGCCGCCAGGGTCTCGCGGGATTCCTGGGAAATGTCGGTCAGCTCCGGCACCGAGGTCTGCATGCGGAAGGCCATCTCGTAGGCCTTCACGCGGGTGACGGTCTCGGGGTCGCCGATCTCCTTGGCCCGCTCCTCGTTGAGGGCGGCCAGGTCGTCCAGCAAGGCACGGCGCTGCTCGCCGTCGACGGTGGGCGGGTTCTGCAGGTAGAGCACGGGGTTGGCGCCCGGACGCAGGCCGACGCCCTGGTGGCTGGAGGGCAGGAAGCCGCTGCCCCAGAGGCGCGAGAAGACCGGCTGGCCCGGGTTCTTGCCGGTGCCTTGCGAGACCATCGCGACGAAGGCGGGGAGGTTGGCGTTCTCGGTGCCGAGGCCATAGCTGGCCCAGGCGCCCATGCTGGCGTAACCCGGCTGCTGGTTACCCGTGTTCATGAACGTGATCGCCGGGTCGTGGTTGATCGCCTCGGTGTGGAGGCTCTTGATGAAGCACAACTCGTCGGCGACCGTCTGCAGGTGCGGGAGCAGGTCGCTGATCCAGAGGCCGTTCTTGCCGCAAAGCTTGCCGTCCTTGAGCGCGGGCGTGCACGGGTAGCTGCCTTGGCCGCTGGTCATGCCGGTCAGGCGCTGCGTGCCTTTCACGGAAGGCGGCAGGTCCTTGCCGGCCATCTGCTTCAGCATCGGCTTGTGGTCGAAGAGGTCGACGTGCGAGAGGCCGCCGGACTGGAAGAGGCAGAGCACGCGCTTGGCCTTGGGGGCGAAGTGCGGCAGGCCGGGCAGGCCGGCCACGCGGCCGCCACCGGCCTGCTTGGCGCCGAGCAGTTCGGGCATGAGCATCGTGCCGAGGGCGAGGCCGCCGACGCCGCGGGCGGTCTGCCCGAGGAAGGTCCGGCGGGTCAGGTGGTTCGTGAATTCAGCGCGGGGATCCATGGTTTTAGTTACGGGTGACGGTTTCGCTGAGGTTGAGGAGAAGGACGCCGACCTGCATCCAGGCGGCTTGCTCGGGGGCGGGCAGCGTCGCGGCCGGGGCTTCGCCGACCTGCAAGGCCGCGGCGGCGCGGGCGGGGTCGGCGGCGTAGCGTTGGCGCTCGCGGGCCAAGGTGCGGCGCGCGACGGCGAGCTCGCGGTCCGAGGGCTCGCGGGAGACGACCTCGCGGAAGGTCCAGCGGAGGCGGGCCTCGTCATCGCCGGGTCGGCCGAGCGTCCGGGCCGCGAGGACGCGGGCGGCCTCGGCGAACTGGACGTCGTTCAGGGTGACGAGCGCCTGGAGCGGGGTCGTCGTGTTGCCGCGCGTCACGGTGCAGACCTCGCGGTTCGGGGCGTCGAAGGCCATCATGTTCGCGGGCGGGGCCGTGCGCTTCCAGTAGGTGTAGAGGCTGCGGCGGTAGAGCTTGTCGCCGTGGTCCTGCACGAAGTTCTGAGCGGTGGCCGGGGTCGAGCCGTAGTGGCTGACCTCGCGCCACAGGTCGAACGGCGAGTACGGGTTGACGCTCGGGCCGCCGAGCTGCGGGACGAGCAGGCCGCTGGCGCGCAAGGCGTTGTCCCGGATCAGTTCGGCGGGAAGGCGGAAGCGGGCGCCGCGGGCGAGGAGGCGATTGGCCGGGTCCTGTGCGAGCATCTCAGCCGTGGCCGTGCTGCTCCGCTTATAGGTGGCCGAGGTGACGATCGTCCGGGTGAGGCGCTTGAAGTCCCAGCCGCTCTCGACGAACTCGACCGCCAACCAGTCGAGCAGCTCGGGGTGGCTCGGCCATTCGCCTTGCAGGCCGAAGTCCGCCGCCGACGCGACGAGTCCGGTGCCGAAGAGCGTCTTCCACAGTCGGTTGACGGCCACGCGGGCGGTCAAGGGGTTCTCCTTCATCACGATCCACTGGGCGAGACCGAGGCGGTTGGCCGGGGCGCCGGCGGGCAGCGGGGGCAGGGCGGCGGGCGTACCCGGGCCGACCTTGGTCGTCGGTTGGCTGTAGTCGCCGCGATTGAGGATGAAGGTCTCGCGGGGCTTCGCTGCGATGTTCATGACCATCGTCGACTGAGGCTGGGTCAGCGTGGCCAGGCGTTCCTCGGCGTTGGCGAGGTCGACCCGGACGCGGCGCAGCGCCTCGCCGTACTTGGCGACATAGGCCCAGAGCAGGTTGGTCTGCTCGGGCGTGCGGCGATCGTCCGCGGTCTGGACGGCGGCGATGATGTCGGGCGGTAGGTCCGTGCCGTCATCATGGCCGGTGACGGCGAAGAGCTGGCCCTGCAGCGGCGGGCGCCCGGTACCGAAGTAGACCTGCGTGGTGATCGCGGGCGTCTCGGCGGCGGAGAGCGGCTTGGCGAAGGTCAGCGTGAGCGACTGATCGCCGGGTGCCTTCATGTCGGGCTGCCAGGCCAGCCGCTGGTTCATCGCCCGGACGTTGCCCGGAGGGTGGGCCGGGTCGAAAGAACTCGCGGTCACGCGGTTGAATTTCTGGAGCTTATGGATGTTGACCTGGTCTCCCGGCACCTTGTCGACCGTCACGTCGACGGCCGAGACCTGATAGGCGCTCGGGGCAGGCGGCGTCGCGGGCTCCGGCTTCGCGTCCTTGGCCGCACCCTTCTTCGGCGCAGGCTTTCCGCCCGGGGTCATCTTGGCCTGGAAAACCAGCCGCAGCGCGATGATCGGCTCCGTGGTCTGGGGGAGTTCGCCGAGCAGGTCGTAAGCCGCGCCACCGAGGCCCTTGAAGGTATTGCCCTCGACGGTGAAGCCGCCGCCGCTGTTCGGCGTGGAGATCTTCGTAAGGTTGATCGGGTGGAGGCGGGTGCCTTTGGTCCGGTCCGCCAGCCAGGCGCGTTGCTCCTTCACCCAGCCCGCGAGCACGGCATCATCGCGCGTCGCCAAGGTCTGGCGCAGGGCGGCGATGCGGGCCGTCAGCTTGCCCTCCTCGTCGGTGCGCAGGACGGTCTTCTTGGACACGGCCGGTCCCGAGTTATTGCCGCCGTTACCATCCAGGCCGGCGTCGCCCAGCGTGTTGAAGTAAGCGAAGACCTGGTAGTAATCCTTCTGGCTGATCGGGTCGAACTTATGGTCGTGGCACTGCGCGCAGGCCAACGTCAGACCCAGCACCGACTCGCCTAGCGTCTTCACGCGGTCCGCGTTGTAGTTCAGCAGGTTTTCGGCGGGGATCGTGCCACCCTCGTGGGTGTTCATGTTGTTCCGCTGGAAGCCGGTGGCGATCAGCTGGGCGTCCGTCGCGTTCGGCAGGAGGTCGCCCGCGAGCTGTTCGAGCAGGAAGCGGTCGTAGGGCTTGTTGTCATTGAAAGCCTGGATCACCCAGTCGCGCCAGAGCCAGAGATGGCGGCCGCCGTCGATCGAGAAACCATTGGTGTCCGCGTAACGGGCGGCATCCAGCCAATCGAGCGCCATGCGTTCGCCGAAGTGCGGCGAGGCCAGCAGGCTGTCCACCTGCTTCTCATAGGCGCCGGCGGAGCGGTCTCGCAGGAAGGCTTCCAGTTCCTCGGCCGAGGGCGCCAGACCCGTCAGGTCAAGCGATAGCCGGCGCAGCAAGGTGGCGCGATCGGCCTCGGGGTTGGCCTTGAGCCCGGAAGCACGCAGCCCTTGGTCGACGAGCGCATCGATCGGCGAGCCCTTGAGGTCGGCAGGCAGGGCCGGGCGACGCGGCGGCAGGAAGGCCCAATGCTGCTCGTACTTCGCGCCCTGCTCGAGCCAGGCCTTCACCTTCGCCTTGTCCGCGGCGGAAAGCTTCAGGTGCGACTTCGGCGGCGGCATCACGTCGTCCTCGTCGTCGCTGGTGATGCGCGTCCAGACCTCGCTCTTCTTCAGGTCGCCCGGCACGATCGGGGTGCCCGTCTTGTATTCCTTGGTCGCCTCGGCGAACAGGTCGAGCCGCAGCTTTGCCTTGCGCGCTTTCTCGTCGGGTCCGTGGCAGGAAAAGCAGTTCTCCGAGAGGATGGGGCGGATGTCGCGGTTGTAGCGCACCTCCTCGGCGGCGAGCACGGACAAGGGTAGGGCGAGGAACGCCAGGGGTCGCAGGGCGGAGAGCATGGGGCTAAGCATCAGACAAGGGGGTGAGGGCGGGGTTTCAAAGCAAAAGCCGAGGCGGATGCCCTAGGCGGCCTCTGCGGTATTTGAAGGGTAATGGTGGCAGGCTTGGAGGGTCAGGCTGGACAGGGCGGGGGTGCAAATCACGATGCCTGCCTTTCGCCATGCGTATCGCCCGTCTTTGGTTCCTGCTCGCCACGTTGACCGTCGCCAGCCTCCCCCTGCTCGCCGCCCGTCCCATCGAACCCGCCCAAGGCGGCGTCATCGTGCTTGTCGGCGGCGGCCAGGGTGAGCGACTGCTCCGGGATGCGGCCTTCGAGGCCGAGCTCCAGCGACGCTTCGCCGGTCGTGACCTGACCATCCGGAACCTGTGCGACGACGGCGACACCCCTGGTTATCGCGATCACTCTGGGCGCAACTCGCCTTTCGCCTTCCCGGGCGCCGAGAAGTTCTACCCGCTCTCCAAGGCCAAGGACTTCTGGGGCTCCGGCCATGCTGGCTCCGGCTTCGCGCAGTCGCCCGACCAGTGGCTGACAGGCCTCAAGGCCGACGTGATCCTCGCGTGGTTCGGCTATGCCGAGTCGTTCCAGGGCAAGGAGGGCGTCCCCGCCTTCAAGGCCGAGCTCGAGGCCTGGCTCGATCATACCGCTCAGCAGAAATACAACGGCAAGGCCGCCCCGCAGGTCGTGCTGATCACCCCGCTCCCGCTCGACGCCGCCAGCGCCCCGCAGGGCCCGGCCGCGGCCGCCGCCGTGAATGCGAACGTCGCCCTCTACGCCCAGGTCATCAAGGACGTCGCTTCCGCCCGCAAGCTCCCGCTCGTCGATCTTCACGCCGCCGGCTCGGTCGGCGTCGCCCGGACGCTCGTCGACGGCGCCTTCGCCGCGGGCTCCGCCGCCAAGGTCGACCTCGCCGCGCTCACCGCCGCGATCGACGACAAGAACTGGTATTGGGAGAAGCTCTACAAGGTGCCGAATGGCGTCCACGTGTTCGGTCGCCGCCATAAGCCCTTCGGGCCCGATAATTTCCCGGCCGAGCTGAAGAAACTCGACGAGCTGGTGCTGATCCGCGACCGCGCCGTCTGGGCCGCCGCCAAGGGGGCGAAGTTCGACGTGGCCGCGGCCGATGCGCAGACGACGGTGCTGCCCCCCGTGAAAACCAACTACTCCGCGGGCAACACGAAGAACGGCTCGCCCAACTACCTGCCGGGCGAGGAAGCCGTGAAGACCTTCACCGTACCGCCGGGCTACAAAATCGAGCTCTTCGCGTCCGAGGAGAAGTTCCCCGACCTCGCCAACCCGGTCCGCCTGACCTTCGACAACCGCGGTCGCCTCTGGGTGGCCACGATGCCGAGCTACCCGCAGTGGCGCCCGGGCGACGCCAAGCCCGACGACAAGATCCTCATCTTCGAGGACACCGACGGTGACGGTAAGGCCGACAAACAGACGGTCTTCGCCCGCGGCTTGCACCTGCCGCTCTCCTTTGAGTTCGCCCCCGAGGGCGTCTATATCCCGCAGAGCAGCCACCTCGTCCTGCTGCGCGACACCGACGGCGATGGCCGCGCCGACCGCTCCGAGGTCGTCCTGAGCGGCTTCGACGACCACGACACGCACCACGCGATCAGCGCCTTCCGGGCCGACCCCTCCGGCGCCTTCTACCTGGCCGAGGGCACGTTCCTGCACAGCCATGTCGAGACCGCCTACGGCGTCGAACGCAGCACCAACGGCGGTTTCTTCCGCTACTCGCCCCAGCGCCGCCAGCTTGAGCGCACCGCCCGCGTCAGCATCCCCAATCCCTGGGGCATCGCCTTCGACGCCTTTGGCCAGGACTTCTTCGCGGATACGTCCGACCCCAACCTGCGCTGGATGTCCCCGGCCACGTTGCGCGTGCCGTTCGGCGAGTTCGCCCCGCTCCCGCCCAACCTCGTGCCCAAGGCCCAGATGGTCCGCCCGACTGCCGGCCTCGAGTTCGTCAGCAGCCGCCATTTCCCGGACGAGGTGCAGGGCGATATCCTGATCAACAACACCATCGGCTTCCTCGGGACCAAGCAGCACGCGGTCGCGGAGGAGGGTACGGGCTTCAAGCTGACCTTCCGCCATAACCTCCTGCAGTCCAAGGATGGCAATTTCCGCCCGGTCTCGATGGAGTTCGCCCCGGACGGCTCGCTCTACCTCGCCGACTGGCATAACGCGCTGATCGGTCACATGCAGCACAGCGCCCGCGACCCGATGCGCGACCACACCCACGGCCGCATCTACCGCATCACTTATCCGGCCCGCCCGCTCGTCACCCCGCCCGTCATCGCCGGCGCCTCGGTCGCCGCGCTCTTCGCCAACCTGACCCTCCCCGAGGATCGCGCCCGTTCCCGCAGCCGCCTGGAGCTCCGCAACCATTCCGCCGCCGACGTGCTCCGCGGCCTCGACGTCTACCTCGCTTCGCTCAAGGCCGATGACCCGAACCTCGAGCGCCATCAGCTGGAAGGCCTCTGGGCCACCTGGGGCGTCGATCGCGTGTCCGTCCCGCTGCTCACCAAACTCATCCAGGCGAAGGACCACCGCGTTCGCGCCGCCGCCGTTCGCGTGCTCCGCTACAATACCGGCGTCGTGGCCGACCACGCCGCGCTCCTGAAGCGCGCCGCCGCCGACGCCCATGGACGCGTCCGCCTCGAGGCCGTCAACGCCGCCACTTGGCTAGGCAAGGACCTCGCCCTCGCCGTGCTCGCGGAGGCCCGCCGTCAGCCCGAGGACAATTGGCTTAAGCCGGTCTTCGCCGCCGCCGAGACCTATCAGAAGGGCGGCTCCGTCCAGGCGCCCGAGGCCCCCAAGGCTGTGACGACCCTGACCGGGGACGCCAAGCGTCTCTTCGAACTCGGCGCCGAGGTCTACCGCCGCGAGGCCCACTGCATCACTTGTCACCAGGCCGATGGCCAGGGCCTGCCGGCCGCCCAGTTCCCGCCCATCGCCAAGTCGGAGTGGGTCACGGGCAGCCCCGAGCGCCTCATCCGCCTCGTCCTGCACGGCCTCATGGGCCCGATCGAGGTCAACGGCGTGAAGTACCCCGGTCAGGTCCCGATGACCGCCTTCAAGGGCCTCAGCGACCAGGAACTTGCCGGTGTCCTGACCTACGTCCGCAATTCCTTCGGTAATCAGGCCGCGCCCATCACCCCGGCACAGGTCGCCGAGCAGCGCGCCGCCACCAAGGCTCAGGAAGGCTTCCTGAACCCCGCTGAGCTCCTCAAGCAGTTCCCGTCCAAGCGCTGAGCCGGCCGGCCGGCTTTTGGCCTTGAGCGGCCTGTTTGGTGTGTTAGTAGACTTTTATGAGACTAATTGCTCTCCTCTGCTGCGCCGTACCCCTTTTCTCGCAGGTTTCCTTCAAGGACGTCAAGTCGGGGTGCGTCTTTGACGGTCTGACGGTCACGGAAGTGGGTCGCGATGCTAATGGTATCCATGTTATCATCGACGGGACTTTGGATGGTCAGCTCGTCAGGGAGCAGATCATCGTCACCGGGCCTGTCACTAAACTGGATTTGAAAGGCCGGACTTTGGAGTTGTTCTACCAGCGACCAATCCCCTCGTCCTTTGTTCAGAACAAAGGATTTATTGTTCCTAAGCCCGTCGGGCAGTTCTCGCGCGAGATGGCCGCCGCAATGATGGATCGGCTTGCCATCAGGACTTACCAGGAGCGGAAAGAGGCCGACAGGCTAGGCTTCGATAGCGTCAACAAGATGAAACAATTCACGGGGCAGAATCGCACCAAGATCGCGCAAGCCGCTAAAAATGGGTCGGTCGATCCGGTGGCAGACGTGAAGGCTGAGGCCGAGGCTAAGCGGGCTTATCGGGCTTCCGCCGAGCAACAGGATCCGAATGTGCGTAGTGTGTACGGCGAGATAAGGATGAAGTTGCAGGGGCCATTCCAGAAAGCCCAGGCACCGATTTATTCCAAGCAGGACAACGCGACCGATCTGGAGAAACAGGAGTTTGCCGCATTTTGCGAGGGCGTCGAGGAGTTGAGGCAGAGATTTGTCAGCGGGAACCCCCGCGTGCTGCGTACAGGTGACATGACCGTCGACTTGAACAATCAGGCGGAGCTTGCCAGGAATCTCGAGTTTCTGCGGTCAGTCAGGGTGAGGACAGAGCCTCCTTTCGCTAGTCCGGACATCAACGAAACCCAGAAGGTCATCGACAAGCTTAAGGCGGCGATGAGCCTGCCGCTTTCGAACTAACTGGCGGGCCTTCGCCGGGCTTACGAGCCCCAGCTCCAGCGTTCCGGCACCCAGGCGTACTGGTCGCCCTTGGGGACGACCGTGCCGATGCCCGGCCACGGCAGGTGGAAGCCGAAGGCGCGCGACTTGTTGGCGGCCATGCGGGCGAAGAGTTTCTGGCGGGTCTTGACCGCGGTCTCCGGGTCGTGGTCCATCGCGACCGTCCAGCCGACGTTCTCGAACATGAGCACGTGGTGGTGGACGACGTCGCTGATGTGAACCAGCGATTCCGTGCCCGAGCGGATCTCGAAGCAGGCGTGGCCGTCGGTGTGGCCGGGCGCGGCGAGCACCTCCACGGCGTCGTGGAAGAGCTTCTGGCCGTCCTTGGCGATCACCAGCTGGTCCTTGAGGATGTCGAAGTTGCGGCAGACCGTCTTCACCATGTTCGGCAGCGGCTTCTTGTCGCGCTTCGACTTGGAGAAGTCGGGGTTCGGGCCGCGCCAGAAATCGTACTCCTCCTGGAGCAGGTAGATCTTAGCGTTGGGGAACGCCGGCTTGTCGCGATCGACGAAACCGTCGAGGTGGTCGGAATGCGAGTGGCTGAGGAAGCCGGCGGTGACCTGCTCGCGCTTGATGCCGAGGGAGCGGAGGCCTTCCTCCATCCAGCCGAAGTTCACGTTCGGGTGGCGCTCGCCGAAGCCCGCGTCGATCAGCGCGACCTCGTCGCCGATGCGCAGGCCCATGATGTTGATGTAGAGGGGCAGGGCGTCGAGGCGCTCGCGGTTGAAGACCATCGACTCCTTCATCTTCGGGCGGTCCGCCTCGGGCCACATGAGGTTGAGCCCTTCGCGGAAGAGCATGTGCCCGTCGCTGATGGAGAAGGCCTCGATGGCGCCGATCTTGAACTTGTAGACGTAGGGGTTGGGCGGGCGCTTGACCGGCGCCTTGGGGGCCTCCTGGGCGGCCAGGCGGGCGGAGCCGGCGGCCAGACCGGCCAGCGTGAAGGCGGCGGCGCCGAGGAATTCGCGACGGGAGGAGGGCAGGGTGGCCATGCCCGCAGGAAAGCCGTCCGCCCGACCGTGGCAAGAGCCTAGCGGACGCCTTTCCGTTTGAGTCGGCCCGGCCCCTCGGCCAAGGTGGCGTATGACCATCCAGCAGGAACTCCGGCAGAAGCTCCGCCCCTGGGATTGGTTCGTGCTGGGCGTGGCTGTGCTGTCCCTCGTGCTCGTCCTGATCGAGACCTTCGCTGTCCTTTCCCCCGAGGTGATGCATCGCCTGGTGATCATCGACCGGTCTGCCTGCTGCGTCTTCTTCCTCGACGTCATCATCCGCTGGCGGCGCGAGGGTTGGTCGCGCGGCTTCTGGAAGTGGGGCTGGATCGACCTCCTTGCGAGCATCCCCTTCGACCTCGCTTTCCGCACCCTGCAGCTGGTGCGCATCTACCGGATCGTCCGCGTGCTCCGCGCCCTTTATAAGCTCCAGGAAGTCGCGACCGGCACCTCGCTCACCGAGAAGCTGCTCGCCCTGCCCGCGGTCGCGTTCGTCATGGTGCTCTTCTCGACCACCCTGATGATCGAGGCTGAGCGACATGCCCCCGACGCCACCATCAAGACCGGCGGCGATGCCCTCTGGTGGGCGCTCACCACCGTCACGACCGTGGGCTATGGCGACACCTACCCGGTCACCGGCGAAGGCCGCGTCATCGCGGCCGTCCTCATGCTCGTCGGCATCGCCCTCTTCGGTTCGATGTCGGCCATCATCACCTCCAAGCTCATCCTCCCCAAGGAAACCAAGGACCACGAGGAGATGCGCCGCGAGATGCGCGCCCTGCACGCCGAGATCAAGGAACTCCGCGAAGAACTGCGGAAGAAGTAGGGGCTTTCCGTCAAAAAGGGGTCAGGCCGTAGCAACGGCAGGGTGTAGTTAAAAACGGCATAAAAGACCGATTTAATCTACACCCTAGTCCAACTACGGCCTGACCCCTTTGATAGGTACCGCGCATTTGCGCTGGGCGGCGGTCCCGTTTAGGTCTGGGGATGTCTCTCGACCCGGTTTTCACGCCGACTCGTGCCGCCGCCTTGGCCCGCCTCGAGGCTTTCCTGCCGGTCGCCGGGAGGTATGCGGCTGAGCGGAACTTCGTCCGCCCCGGCAATGACCATGTCGCGCGGCTCTCCCCATGGTTGCAGAAGCGGCTGATTCTTGAGGAGGAGGTGGTGGCGGCCGCTCGGGAGCGGTGGTCTTTCCCGGAGGTCGAGAAGTTCGTCCAGGAGGTTTACTGGCGCACTTATTGGAAGGGCTGGCTCGAGCAGCGCCCAGCCGCTTGGTCGCGATGGCATGAGTCGGTCCCGCGACTGCGGGATGGTTTGTCGGCTGAGCACCGGGAACTTTGGCAGGCTGCGTGCGCCGGCCGCACGGGTATCGCGGGGTTTGACGACTGGGCCAAGGAGCTGGTGGCTGCCGGCTACCTGCATAACCACGCCCGCATGTGGTTCGCCTCGATCTGGATCTTCACGTTGAAGCTCCCGTGGGAGTTCGGGGCGGCTTTTTTCTACGAGCACTTGCTGGATGGCGATGTGGCGAGCAACACGCTCTCCTGGCGCTGGGTCGCCGGCTTGCAGACCCCGGGTAAGACCTACGTGGCGCGGGCCGACAACATCGCCCACTACACCGAGGGCCGTCGCGTGCCCGATGCTAGCCGATTGGCGACGCAGCCTTTCCCGATCACCGAGGAGCCCCTGCCGAAAGTTCCGGCCTGGAGCGAGGCGCCTGCTGCTGAAGCCGTCGAGCAGGGTAGGGTCGGGCTCTGGTTGCACCCTGAAGATCTCGCCGTCGAGCGGGGCGAACTCGCGGGCCTTCGTTTCGATTCGATCAACGCCTCCTGGCCGGCCGGTGTCGCCACCGCTGCGGGTTGGTCGCCAAAGGTCGCGGAGTGGACACGTGCCGCCTTGGGCGACGGTGCCCAGCGGGCCGCCAAGCACTTCGGGACCGAAGTTGTCGCCAGCGATTCGCCCGATTTAGCCCAAGCCATCGTGGAATGGGCGCAGGCCCGAAAGCTCTCCGCAGTTGTCGCTTATCGCCCGTTTGTCGGGCCTTGGTTGCCCGAGGCCCTCGCCATCGAGGCCGCTCTGGCCAAGGCCGGCATCACGATGCACTGGCGCCGCCGGGCTTGGGATACGGCGCTGTTCCCGCACGCCACCCGCGGCTACTTCCCCTTCTGGGAGCGCATCCGCTCGGCGGGTTGAAGTAACTCTTTCGCCTTAGGGGGCGGTTTAATTACCCCTTGGCTGCGTTGCGGCTCCTTACGATAGAATGTTGCTTCGGTATCGCTTGGCTCTCCATTGTAATTCCACAATGACAAAACCTATCCAAGTGAGAATCTCTCGGGCCGGAAACGAGATCGGTAGTTATCCCTCTGATGAGGTCGTGCGGCTAAGTTCGAACGGGACCCTCAAGGAGACGGACTTCTATTGGCACGAGGGGATGATTGATTGGGCTCCGTTAAGTCGCTTCCTGGCTTCTGAAACTAGGCGTAAACTGGCAGAGGAGGCCTTACGGCTTAAGCAAGAGGAGGTGAAAAAGGCAGAACGACTTGCACTCGAGAGGGCCAAGGCCAAGGAGGACGAGGAGCGTGCTGCCTTTGAGGCAAGAATGGATCGGCTAGAAAAGGAGGAGAAGGCCAATCAGTTTCGCTGCAATTGCTGTAGGGAAAGGTTTCCTACGCCGAAGGATGCAGGAGGGGTTTGTGTAGGAGGGATTGCGTTAGTTGTGTTGAGCCCGTTAATCACTTGGATAACTTACGAGACCGTGGGCAGATACTCGAGTTTCGAGCGCTTAGCCGGAGGTACCGGCTTCGGCCTCTGGCTTGCGGCTGCTTCATTCTTCCTTGGAGTCGGCTTGTTTGCCGTTGGAATGTTGAAGTCCCCTTGCTGTCCGATCTGCGAGTCCACCAACTTTTCCAGGCCCGAAAAGAGGGAGTAATCAGTCGGATGGGATAATACTTCCGGCTTAGCTTTGCCGGCAGAACTCCAGGTCTAGACTATCCCGGCTTAAGGCACTCGATCGGCGCGAGCTCCTTGCTGTCCGGCTCGGGAGTGGAAGGAATTTATCTGATTCCTCGGGCCGTCCTGGAAAAACTTGCGCGCGCTTACCCTGAGCGTTGATTGTCTCAGCCTGCCCCTCGGACGTCTCCTCTGCCTCCCTAGCTTGCCATCACGGGCCGCCTTGTCGGATTGACGGCATGGTCCCCGGGTTCTGTTAGAAGGTGCATGATTCTAGCCCTTCGCCCCCCGGATCATCGCAGCCCTTCCTGGTTAAGAACCTTGCTTCCCGGTTTCGGTAAACGCTGGGATGGCTTCTGAGGAGGTGAAAGAGTTTGAAGCGTCCAAGGTAAGGGTCGGTAAGTTTGACGTCGTAGCTAAATGCCAATCAGAGGTCCACTACCGCAGCGGCGTGGGCGTCGTTAAGGATCATGCGCAGGTGGTAGCGTATTATCGCGAAGCAGCTGAGTAAGGATGATCGGGAACGGTCTGGCATGTGAAGCTCGGCTTGCAGCGATGCTTAGCGGGTAAACGGTATCGGTTGGATGCCAACTTTGCGTGCCTCGCCAATATTGATTTCTTGGTAACGCCGGTTTGTGCCGTCAGCGATTTTTTCGTAGACTTTGCTCAGCGATTCAGGGCCGGTTTCGGTTGCGTACTCGATTGCTTTTTCGAGGTCTGCGGACTTCAGCATGGTCGTCTCAATCGCAAATAGGTATTGGTCGCCTTCCTTGTTCAGGACTGCCACATAGGCGTGGCGCGGGACTAGGATGATGCTCACGTTCAGCCCGATTTTCCTGAAGATAGACGCCATGAGGACGCTGCCATCGATGCAGTTGGCCTGGGAAGCCTGGATGGATTCGTCCAGAAACCGCACGTGCTGATAGGAGTTGCGGCCGGCGGTTGTCGTTGTGGATATGCTTGAGTAGCTT
>Ga0222712_10002967_pt1 | contig 18909 bp, 19 predicted proteins | sample C33_657DmetaG_FD_165043 | JGI IMG/M metagenome (GOLD analysis project Ga0222712, IMG submission 165043) | Estuarine water microbial communities from San Francisco Bay, California, United States - C33_657D | ecosystem: Environmental > Aquatic > Marine > Unclassified | place: USA: California... | reverse complement strand
TTGTATAACCTATAAACGTTGTACACTATAGTCGATATTCCTGCAATAATAGCAACAACCACACCGACCTCGGATAAGGCAATATCTGCCCATACCTTAATCAGTATGGTTGCTACACACATTCCAACAGACTTGCTATCCATTCTCGGTGTTCTGCTTTTGAAGTTCTTCGCCGATTTTAGCGTTAATCTCTTGTAGTTGCTTTTGAATGTACTCTAAGTTAGCGAGCAAATCATAGGCAGCAGCTTTCATCTCTGTAAGTGTCATAGTATTTATTTTTTACAAATTTATATATTATTTGTCATCCAAGGCAAAGGAAGCGATACTTCTTTTGGGTTCTTTTGGTTCTCAATCTGCCCATCAAGTGATGCATCAATTGCCACCACATCAAGTGCGTTCTCCAACCATCCCTCTACGATTGTCTGTGTAAGGTCAGCGTATGGGGTAAAGTTCTCAGGTGCAGGAGGAGGTACGCTTTGTGCACCATAGGTCTCTGCGAACCAAGTTTTGTTGCCATCAATCTGCTCTGCTTGTCTCCTCCAATGTACGGTGAACACCACATCAGTTAGGTTGTCAGGGGTTGTTGGGTATTCATTCATTTGCGAAATAATCCATTTGTACGTTGTCATATTCTATTTTATTTTATTACATTATTAAATAAGTAAAACTAAAGGTATAACCTAAAGCTGATGTTGTGTTTGGATAAGAATCTAAATAAACTACACTTGTGCCAAATGCACCTGCTTGTATAGCACAAACATTGTTTGTAGCAGATGCTCCACCACCTCCACCTGCTCTATAAGAATAATCAAAAGTAGAGGATATAGGCAAGGTGATAGATATTCTCGTCCAAGTATTAGCAGCAGTTGCACTCGCTTGTATATAACCGCTCACAGTTACTACATTCCCAACTCTCATATATTGCAATTCATATGCCGTAGAAGATGCTACATTGTAAACACCAGTCAATGTAGGAGTATATGTTCCGCTTAGTAAATTAGTCGCTTTTATATTACCATTTACCTCAAGTTTTTCTGATGGTGATGTAGTACCTATACCTACGTTACCGCCACGTGCATTTAATAATAAATTATTATAAGAAGTTCCATTTACCATAGCTTGGATAAATCCTACATCAGTTGCAGTATTAAATCCAAAACTTAAAAGTTTATTTGCATTTGTTGCTCCTTGTATAGTAAATTGCCCAAATGAACCAAATTCAGCAGTTGTTGTAATATCTTGTACAATAGATAATTTAGCATAAGGCGATGTAGTACCTATACCTACGTTACCCCCACTTGTGATGCGGAGGCGTTCAGCACCGGCAGTTCCAAACGATATAAAACCGGATTGATTATTATTAAAACTTATATTTGAACTGTCACCTGTAATATCCATTACATTGTTTCCGTTCATATACCACCTCATTAATCTATATCCACCTGCGTATAATGTATTTGCTCTAAAATATGCAGCATAATTTGAAGAATCATTATAAACATCAAGTTTAGCGTCTGATGTAGTTGTAGTGTTTACAAGTACATTCCCCCCACTTGTGATGCGGAGGCGTTCGGAAGCATCTGTACCAAAAATCATTGCATTTGCATCTTGTACTTGTAGCAAAAGGTTTCTGCCACTTCCTTCTATTCTATTATTTGTGCCATCCCACTGCCCAAACTGCATATTTCCTGTTCCATTATTCTGTATTCTGAATGCAGGATTTGTTCCGTATAAATGCAATCTTCCAGTTGGTGATGTCGTACCTAATCCTAAATTCCCACTCGCATCAAGCGTCATCGCTTGGGTGAAGGAGATTGCGTTACCTGCGGTGCCTGATGGTGCGGTGTAGAATAAATGTTGCCCATCATATTGATGATACCTTGATGAGTTACTTCCACTATTAGTATAAATCCAACCTGAACCATTAAAATATCCATTATTAACTATACCTATTTGTTCAAATGGGTTTTGATAAGCATAAAACGCACCACCTGTTGTAACTTGTATTGCAGTAAAAGTACCCCACGCACTCGGCACTACTCCGAGACCGAGGTTGCCACCACTTGTCAGTCTCATCTTTTCAGATGATGCAGTTGTGAATGCTAAATATGTTGATGAATACAATTCAGCAAAATCTCCCCTTGTTCCATCTTCCCAAGATAGTGTTGCTCTTTTTCCCGAAGATGTATTTTGTGCTGATATTGCAGTCTGTACATTTACTACTGTACTATTTAATTGAAAATAGTTGTGTGTACCATTATCAACTTGAAGTTTAACAGATGGCGATGTCGTGCCGATGCCTAATCCTGTGGAGGTTAGACGCATACGTTCACTACCGTCAGCATAGAATTTTGTAATATATCCTGCACCTCCACCACCTAACCAAATCTCATTAGTATTTTGTACAGATAAAATTGCTTGATTTGCTACATCTCTTATTGCTGCACCTGCCAACTGCAAAGTTATATCTCCAAGAACTGATAATTTAGATGCAGGTACGCTTGTTCCAATGCCCAAATTTGTGCCACTATCATAAACCAAACTATTCCCCAACGCACTCCCACTTGTCCACTTAGGCAAGTAGTTGGTTGTTCCTGTACCTGTAACGGGGTTGGTGAGTGCGTTCTGCTTGTTGTTAAATGTAGTCCAGTCAGTTGAACTTAAGTAACCATTTGCACTACCACTTGCTTGTGCTATTGTGAAAGCACCAGTTGTGTTGTTGTAGGAAAGTGGTGCTGATGCAGTTAAGGCAGTTAATGCAATGTATGCACTTGGGTTTGATGCGAGATAATAGGTATTGCTGTCCAATGATCCATCACCCTTTAGGAACTGAGATGATGTGCCACTTGCTATGTACTTCTGATAGCGTTGGTTGGAAGCACCAGTACCTATATATAGGTCATTTGTATCTGTTGTAAAAAGAGGTTCGCCAGCACTCCCTGTTGGTAATGACCCCGATGCTCCTCTCTTTAGTTGTAACTTATACGCCATTGTTTTGCTTTAAAAAGTTCCATAATCTCCTACTTCAAATGTCCTATTTGCACTTAGGTCATACACCTCACCATTAATGGTAATTGTCCTATTGTCTGGTACTGCACCGAGTCCTGCCACCGAGTAAGATGGGATGTTAAGCGTTGCGCCAACAAGTGTAGCTGATCCGCTTGACCCTGTTGTGGTCAAAGTGATAGCGTTTTGCTTGGCATTAAATGTCGACCAATCGGTGCTACTCAAAGCACCATTTGTTGATGAACTTGAGAGTCCAAGGCTTAGTTGCTGAGTGCTTAGGCTTAGTCCATTTGCAGTACCCAATGTAACCGCACTATGCCTCGCTGCGGTATTCGCTGCTACATCGCTATTAGCACTTACCCTACCCTCTGTGTAATACAAATTTGTACCCTCAGTCACCAATGTTGTAGTGTAGTCACCACTTGTCGCAACCACAGCACCAGTCCTACCAAACACGCTTGTAACCGCATCAGTATTTATGTCAGTCCATGAGGCAGTTATCGTGCCACCATCTTGTTGGGTAAGGGTTAATGTCTTGGTTGTAGTACCTGTTACCGCAGCACTATTAATCTTGTCATTGTATGCAGCATCCCAATTTGTTGCACTTGATGTTGTTGGGATGACATACCCAGTTGTTAAACTAAATACACCTGTTGTATTATCGTAATCCAAACCAGTTACAGTCTCGCTAATTGCCAAACGTGCATCTGCATTTGTGTACTGCGTAATTGTTGAAGTAATTACACCTGTTGTATTGTTGTATGATATTCCTGCACCTGCACTCAATGCCGTTAATGGAATGTAAGCACTCGGATTTGAGGCAAGGTAATAAGTTGAATTGTCGTAACTTATTGTCGTTCCACTAATTTTTACAAAACCTGTGCCGTTTAAAGCATCTTGTTTTGCATTAAATGTCATCCAGTCAGTAGAACTTAAATATCCGTTTTGACTTCCGCTTGATTGCTGAATGGTCAAAGTAGGTGTTGACCCCCCGCTTGAACTCAAAGGAGATGTAGCACTTACGCTTGTAACCTTTGCGTTAAAGGTAGTCCAATCGGCAGAAGTAAGATAACCTGGTTGTGAACTATTAGCAGCAGGAATTGAAACAGTATTTACTGACCTTGATAATGGTGCGGAAAAAGTAAGTACATTTTCTTTGCCATTAAATACACTCCAATCAGCACTACTCAATGCACCTCTATTGGTTGCTGATGCAGTAGGCAGGTTAAAGGTGTGTGTTGAAGATGCAGAACTTATAGCAAAGTCAGTACCACTTGTACTGGTTGCAAAAGTTTGTGATGTTGGATTAAGTCCATTCAATGATGTAATTCCTACATCACTTGAAGGTGTCCAAATTGTTCCATTATATTTTAGAACTTGACCATTGGTTGCACCAGTTGTGTTGACATCGTGCAACTCGCCAAGTTCCCAACCATTCATGGTCTTTACATATATCTTACCATTATTTGCGTGTGCATACTCAACGTAACCAATTACAATAATATGTTGAGGTGCAACTGGTTTTACATTTGTAATAGCACCTGGTGTAGTTGGAGAAAGATAAAGTACATCACCATCAGTCCAAGTCTCTCCTTGAAGTGATCCAGTTGTATTTATATCTTCGAGACTACCAACAGTCATAATAAAACCTTCTTGGTTGGTTGCTATTGTCTCGGTTACAAGACCAATCGTATCAGCACTATTGTTATCATTATTTGCTTGTGCAAATGCTACTGCAAGTCTCTGCCCTTGCGCTCCACTAACCCTAACCGCTTGATAGGCTGCCTTTGTGAGTGTGGTGTTAGGTGATACCTTATTGACTATCCTTGCCACCAAGTCAACGCCATTCTTTAGAATAACACTACCGCCTTTGAGCGTAGTCTCGCTGCTTCCTAGCGTGTTGTTCCACCTCGTTGTTCCTACTGATGCCGTTCCTGTTGGTGATACATCAAGCGTTAATTGACCCGCCTTTAGTTCATACTCACCAAGATCAACATTTGTGGTTGCTCCGGTGTATGGAACGTATCCAGTCAAAGCAGGAAAAGTAGCAAGGCTACCATCACCACGAACATATTGTAATGTTGTGCCTGACCCTGTGACTGAAATAGTTCCATTTGCTGTCAATGGAGTATTAGATACGCTAAATGCGCTTGGCATTGAGAGTCCAACTGATGTGAGTCCTGTGTCAATATCACTCCAAGATGCGGTAACTGTACCACCATCTTGCTGATTGAGTGTTAGTGTTTTTGTTGTTGTTCCACTTACTGATGCACTATTTATCTTGTCATTATAGGCTTGATCCCACTCTGACTGCTTGGTTGTGGTTGGAATGGAATATCCGCTACTATATGTAACGGCAAGTGTACCAGAGGAGGTCAATGGACTATTTGCCACACTAAACCCAGTTGGCATGGTGAGTCCTACACTTGTAATAACCGTAACTGCACTTGAGGAAGAATAGTCCATGTTGATATACACAGGTGCTATCTCTTGCCCACCAATTGTCACATTGGTAACATCATACGTTACTTTTATGACTGGGTTAGTAACGTTATATACTATTTTGATAACTGTTGCCATCTACGATGTTATTTGCGATTCAACTTGCACATATCCTTGCATCCAAGTATATGAATTTGTACCTATTGATACTTGCAATTCATAAGTATATTCACCTGCTGTGTACGAGTTTGTAGTAGTAGGGGTCAATGTAACCCTTCTTGTATAGTTGTCAATTTGAACAAATACGGCATCCAACCACTCAATCATCACCGTTCCACTTGAGTTCTTTGCTTGCAACTTAAATACATAGGTGCTTACATTGATAGGCGTACTCTCGCACTCATCATCGTAAAATGACAAGGTCATTACCCATGTGTCACCCTTCTTTATCGGCCTTAAATTATGTTCGCCTATCATAATGTAAATTTAATATTTTTTATCGTTATAATGCAATATAAGCAGCAACAACTGATGTGCCATTTAATGCCGTTCCAAGTGATATAACATAAGACCCAGATACTACATAATTATAATACCATTTACCCCCATACCCAACAGCTACAAGTTTGTGAGTAGCAGGATTACGAGCAGGAATAGTGCCACTTGTTACGGTGTAAGTATCAATAACTGTCAATTCTGTAAACGCACCAGTTCCTTGAATGTTGTAACTATATGTCACATTGCTACCAATAGTTGAGTCAAGTGTTAAGTCTTGTATATAGCAATCAAACTCAAATATCCTATAATTATTCTGAGCATCAATAATATCTAAATAAGCTGTATATTTTGTGTCTGTTCCTGTGAAAAACTCCTCAAAAAAGGCAAATGGTTGCATATAGCTTTGCGCCAATTTCATTAAACCATTTCCGCTTATCGTAAAGTTCCTTCTTGCAGGAATATATTCACGATATAAACCATTTGTCTTTGGTGCTAACTCAAGGAAGTCTCTGCTTATTGTAAGCGTTGAATTCTTGGCACAAGCCAATGGATAGACATTATCTTCAAAAAGATATGCTATAACTAACCCTTCTGCTTTTACTACGTCTGCCATTATTTAAATATATAACCTGATTTATAAGTAGGATAAATTGAGTCGTTATTGTTAAATAACAAGTAACTACTTGTTACCGTAAGTGAAGTAATACTTGCGCTTAAAGTTAGTTCAATTTCATTATTTGTAGACAAAACAACATTATCAACATCCAAATCTACATCAACCGCAAATGGACTGCTTGTAACAGTAATATTTACCGTTTTTAATATTCCGGTTGTATTACTCAATACAAAATTAACCACAACAGGAGTTGTTGATACGGTTATGCTACCAACTACTCTACACTTAAAGTCAACCGTAATTGTTGGTGTTCCTGTGTATTTTAAAACATTGCCACCAGTTACGGTGAAATATTGACCATAATTCAATGTAATTGGAACAAGACCTGACCCTGTTTTATTTGTATAAGTAGCATTTGTATTAATAAGAAAATCCCTATCATTGTCATAGACTTCTGCAAGTGTAGCTTGCCAAGTCGCACTCGCAAAGTCAATCTCCTTTAGGTTTGCTATATAGTACAGCTTGTTAGGATCATCATCAACAAATTTAATCGTATTAAGTAAACCAATCGGCTCAGACCCGTATTTAAGACCAAATAAGTTTACATCAATTTTATTACGATGAAACCTTGTCCTTTCCCAATTAGCAATAAGATTCTGCTTCTTGAATGGATATGACTCAGTTAGGTATCTGTACCTGTTCCAAGTGGGGGTAGCAATTGTGTCATCATCTGGAGCAAATATTGCACCTTGTATATTAAAATTATCTACATTGTCAAGATATATAGTATTGGTAAAATCAACTCTTATATCTTCAGCCTTTGTAAACCTATCATAAGTTCCTTCTGCCTTATCAATATCTAATCCGTTAATACTCGTAATATAATTTACTTGTAAATTTTTAACACAAGGATTATTTGGAATAAATAGTTGATTATTTGGGAACAATAATTTTACCCAACCATCAAATAATGCAGGATTAGTTGTTATTGAAAAATTAGTCCAAGTAAAATTTGATATATCATCATAATTATACTTTATTTTAGGTATTGATGCTGAATCAAAATTTGCACCATAAACCCATTTTCCATCAATATTTGATCCATATTTAAAAACAGTTGGTGTGGCAATTGACCTAAATAATATTTGTATTACATTAAAATCAGTATCAGTAGGATAAGAATTTGTTATAATAGAATCTCTATTTACAATCCAATCAAATGAAATCTCAAGTTGATCTCCTTTTTTTATTTGTATTTCTGTTGATTGCGCCCAAGCCTCTGATGTGCTTGATTGAACTTCAATAAAATTTTCATAATCAAAACCAGATAAATCAGTATATAACCATCTTGTAAGAACAGAACCAGTTGGAACCGGACTTTCTCTTGTATTTGTATAGTTGACCCAATTATTTACATTAAAGTATTGGTAAGTTCCATAACCAGAACCTAAAGCACCTCCTCCTACATAATCACCTCTCTGGAAGTTTTCATTTAAAAATAATTCACTTGGAAATGAAAAATAAAAATCTATCTCATCAACCTTTGTAGGTCTATTGATAAAACGAAGCATTTCTGGTGCAATAGGCTTTACATCTTCATTAACACCTACCTCAATATCGTATCTATTATTTGTAACTGTTGTCCCAAGAAGTGTTACATTGAACTGCCTCAAACTTTGTGCAGGTGTCATGTATAATTCCTCTGGTCTAAATATTACCCACTTACCTTTATATTGCAAAAGAGTTTGACTAAATGCACCATTAATTTTTTCAAGTACATTGTACTTATTGTCATACTCCCCATCACCAATACTAAATGTCCTTGCATCAATATAGCATTGACCAATTGATGGAACATCAGATGTTTGATCCATTGTGGAATGATACAAATTGCTTATAACCTTATGCTCTACAAATGTCTGTATTGTTCCATACCCTGCATATTGTATTAACTCCCAAGGTGTATATTTACCAGCAAGTTCATCACCAGCATTATCAGTAAGTGGCTGACTTTGTAATAACCCTAAGCCTTCACTTGCTCTTAATGTTATAATATGATTAGCATCTTGCCACGTTTCTTGAAAATCATCTTGTAGCAAGTATCCATACCAATAATATTGAGTAGAACTTAAAAACTCAAATGCTACATAAGCATAAGTATCAGAATTACCTAAAAAATCCTCTATTGTAACACCCGCTTGGCTTATAAAATTAATGGTTGCCTGCTGTGGTCTTAATGGTTTGTAAATATCATCATCTGTATTAAATTCTCTTAATATAAAAGGATTTATGGCAGGATTTAAATTAGTTACACTTCCACTATAAGAATCAATATAAATATCAACCTTACAAGTATCATTTTGTAATGTCTTAAAAGTAATTCTATATTTTAATCCGTATGCCATTATCCAATTCTTTGTATTTGAGCATTTGTTCTATTCATAACACCTACAAGATCAGCACCCCTTTGCACAAAAACAACTTGTCCATTAAGATTCATTCCACCGCCATCCATGCCTCCAAAATTTGCTGCACCAAATATATTCCTACCCCTTCCTAAAACATTTGTCAACTCCATTAAACCTGTACCGCCTGGAACAAGTGTGCCAGCTATTTGAGGTATCAAGTTTGCCAATGCTTCAAACAATTTACTTGCAGCTAATTTTGCAACAAGTTGAGTAATATTTCTCATTACTGATTTGGTAAAATCCTCAAAAGATAACTTACCTTTTTGAAGAAAATCTATAAACAAATTCTCCAATGGTTGCCTAAATGCATCATCAATAAACTTAGCCTCCTCTTTTAATGCATCTATTATTTCTTTAATCTGACCAAATTGATATTCAATTAATGGATTCTTATTTAATGGCCCAGCGTTTTTATCTAATCTTTTTGGAGTTACAATATCTTCAAGTTCTTGTCTAAACTTTTTTACAGTCTGCAATGTGCTTTTCGTGGTTTCTTCTATTGCTTTAGGAGTTTTACCTTTTTCGCCATCCTTAACACCAAATATTTCATCAATATTGATGAATTGTTTAAATTTATTAACTCCTTTAAATACTTCTTCTACTGATGCTCTTAATTGCTTTCTAAGATTATCAATTACTTCTTGTGTTGTTTGCTTTACCTGTATCTGTGGCAAACCAATACCAATGTCACCTGCTTTTTGCTGTGTCTTAGAAAGTAATTCTAAATCCCTTACAAAATTCTTATTCTTATTAGCTGATTTTTCTCTTTGCTTATCTAATTCAATTTCTTTATCAATTACAAAACTTATCTTTTCTGCATATTTTGTAATAAATTCTGTAATCTTTTTTTGTTGAGTTTCTACATATATCTTACCAATAAAGCTATCAATGTATTTATCAATAGCACCTTTTAATTGATCAATTTTTGTTTTCTCAGCATCAAGGTTTCCAAAATACTCAGGAGATATTTGATTTAATTTTTTTATTATATCAATTTGCTGTTCTCTTGAATCACTTAAATTTACATATAAACTATAAAGCGTTAGTGCTTGTGTGCCTTCATTTGCTACACCTTCTGCTATCTTTTTTTGTTCTTCTGATAATTGTCTGCTTGTTCCAAATAATGCACTCATTGCCTCCCCAAGTGAGCCATATTTCATTGTCAATGCAGTAACTCCTGCTGTCACTGCACTAAAAGCAAGAAATATACCTGCCGGCCCCATAAGTGCCGTCTTTAATTGAGTCATTACAGATGCACCAGTCTTAGCCTCCATGCTCATTTGACCAAATCCTTGTATAATACCTGGAAGGTTATTTTGAATACCTATAAATCCAAATGGTAAATCTTGGAGAGTAAGGGATAAAGCTGTTAATGAATTTCTTGATGATTTCCCGAATGAGTTTGTAGCCTCAGCCATTTTATTGGTAGACTCCTTTACAGTATTTGAAGTTCTTCTTACGGTTCTTTCAACCTCTTTGAAGTTTTCCTTCATAGTGTAAACGAACTTCCCTATCTTCTGGGTAGCCGATTGTACATCTGCATCTATAATTATATTTAAACTCATTTACCCAACCTTTTAAATATTTCTCGCATCTCATCCTCACTCATCACATTGCCACTTTCTTCATCACCTGGCAACTCCCACAATGCTTCTGGTGTTTTTGGTGCGGTCTTTGGATCACCCATTAACCGCACCATTGTAAACATCAAAAGTCTTGTTTGCTTGTAAGTGTCAACCTTTCTGGATTCACTTCCTCTTATCATTAAAGAAAACTCTCTCGGACTAATTGCATAGAAATCATTCGGCAGTAAACACAAGTCACCAAACGCAAATGCTTCTATTTCTTCCCACGAGTAGTCTTTTTTTTTGCTTCTTGCTTCGGTTCTTCTTTCTGCTTTAGAAACTCATTCTGACTCCAAATTTGTATGACAGACTTGATATCTTCCAATACTTGTTCATTTGTCAAATTAGCTTCTATAAAGTCAACAAAAGACTCAAAGCTATGCTCAATCTCTGCATCCTTAATCAGGCAATTGTTATAATAACCTGAGTATAAAATATGGGCAATCCCAATCTCATTTAACTCATTATTTGTATAAGCCTTGCCCTCTACGAACTTATCGGAAAGGTATCTAAAAGATGCCATCCCGAATTTAAGTCCAATCTTAGTTCCGTTTATAGTAATAGTAGTGTAGTTCATAATTAAGGAGTAACATCAACTGTTCCGGTAGAAGTAACAGTACCAGAGAAGTTAACAAATTCAGTAGTTGATTGATTCCAAGTAAGTGAAGTAATATATCCAAGAAACTGATGGTAGTAGGTAGCACCTGCGCTTGAACCACTAATAACTGGATTCTGAACTCTTACTGCAACAACAGTTTTGTTAACCATTGCAGAAAGCAAATCTTCGTAAGAAACTTGAGATACGGTTGGAGCAACTTCGCAAATTGCATCAAAGTCAAGTGACATGGTAGGGTCAGCCACCGCTGTCAAAGGCCCACAATTTGTTTGCTCTGTGCTTGAATCAACAGTTGTATTAACTGATGATGTACGCAGACATACGAGATTCTTATATGATGAGCCACCGGCTACATCGATCTCGATATTCTGCAATGATCCTAAAATTTGCTGTGCCATTTTATTCTATTTTTGAATTATTGAATTGTTGATAATTAAAATCTTTCTATTGATAAAGTTGTTGCCTTCTTGCATTGTTAAGTAACGTGATGATGTTCTTGCTTTGGCATATATCTGAAATTCAGCATCACCCATGTCTTGAACACCAGTAGTTGGTATTAACAAAGTTAAGATTTGGTCAGCAATATCATCAATAATACTATTATTTCTTGTCATGTATTGTTCGCTAAATATATCAATTACCACATCTGCCCCACTTACGAACAATTGGTTGTTATTATCAGCCGTTTCTGTTATATCACCAATTATAACATAGTTTTGTGGAACAGTCTGGAAGGCATCAGTTCCGTAAACAGGAACATTCTTACCTCCGTAAGATATGTTACCATTAAGTTTTGACAGATATTGAACCCTTATATTATTGCTACAATCTTTCATCCCTTTCCAATACTTGTTTAATGTTGCTTTGTAAAGATACTAAACCACTCATTACACTTGGATAAAAATAAGGTGATGGCCTCATCATGCCTTCTCCATTTACATAATACTCTCTTGCAAGTGCTTGCCAAGATTCATCCTTACCTGGGTATTGTGGAAAGTATTTACCAGTACCAAATTCAATGTAAGCTGGCATGGGATCACTGTCATATCCAGCTATTAATTCATATTGAAAAGGTTTTTTCTTAATTGCCCTTATTGATCTTCTTATTTCTGAATACATTTTAGTCTGTGTAGCACTAAATTGGTTTCCAGTTGGAAATATCTTTTTTGCAACAGTAGCCATCATTTCAGTACCTGCTGCCATCTCCATATCAACTTCTTTAACTCGTGAGTCTCCAACTTGTTGCAATGCAACAATTGTTTGTCTTAGTCCTTGTATGTTAATGCTCAATGCAGCCATTTATATCACAACTTTTTTATACTGATGATAGTTAAGTCCATCCCAATTTGGATATTCTTTAAGTTGTCCTGCTTTGGCATCACCTTGGAACTTCTTACCCCTATTCTCATAAGACCAAGCAACCAAAGTAAGTATATCAGTAGCCAAGTCCTCTGGGATTGAGTTGTAACCACATTGATACTTTATCACATAAATCCCTGGTGAATATAGCCAAATTTTACCACCTATAATTTCATACTCCTCATTTTTTGTCAATACCTCGTAGGTGTTCATCCCAGTCTTAATCTTTACCTCATCCACACAACCTAACGGCCCATAAGGTACATCAAGAATCCAAAAGCCTTGGCTCTGTGGAGTCAACTCAACGTTTATCCTTACTGACTTGTTAACCAAAGAGCATCCTGTCAGCTTCTCAATATGCACCCTTGCACCATTGAGCAAGTCACCAATCAATACATCATCAGTGTCGTAATTAGTAATACGCAACCAATTCTTAGCATCGGTAAGGCTAACTGGTTCTACAACCGCGTCAGCTAATATTGTTATGCCGTCTATATATGTCATCTTTAATTATATTTATTAACACTTTCTCTGAACCAGGATTCAAACTCATCAAGCGTTTTTCTTGTGTCAAACTCTCTTGATCTCGCTTTTGCTTTTCTTGATGCCCATGAATAGGCTTTTTTGTCATCCAACTTTGTAATGGCTTCAACCCAGTCTTTAACATTGTTCCTATCTTTAATATAAATACCTGCCTTGTCACAATTCTCTTTCAACCCAGGTGTATCAGTACAAATTACAGGTATCCCACTACACATAGCCTCTGTTGCTGTCCTACCCCAACTCTCATACTTTGATGGCATGAGAAGTATCCTTGTCTTAGCGTACCATTGTTTAATATCTGGCGAATTAGGCACATAAGTCACATTTGGTAGGCTTTGGGTTATTTGTTCATCATATGAGCCAAAAACGCCTAAAAATGACTTGTGTGGCATTGCTCTTGCAATCTCGCCAAATATCTTTCCACCTTTGTTTTCGTTTAAGTTTATTAAAGTGATGTATTCAGACTTCTCAGGCTCATTCTCCAAATCATAGTAATTGTAGTCAACTGGCGGAGTCACTATAAAATTACTAAATTTATAATTCAAAAGTTCTTTTAACCATAAAGAATTGTATATTATGTGCTGTTTTTTCTCCGCATCAATAATCTCTGGGTATGGATGACTATTGTGGATAAGATGAAAAACAGGTTTTCTATACATCTTTGCTGTATGAATTGTCCATCTTGTGTAGTCCAAATGGGTAAAAATAGCATGACTCCATCTCATTAACCCATCAATCACATTGGGGTTTGGAGGAAAAACATCAATGCCATCAAATACATAATTGTTCCTAATCTTGTACTTGTTTGCATCGTGTAAAAGTATCCTCACATGATGACCCTTGGCTTGCAGGTCTTTTAGCATCCAATGAATCATCATCTCTGCGCCACAAACATGAGTAGGTGGATATAAGTGAATAGAAGCTACGATATTCATACTTAAATTAGTTTAGCTGCCGAGTCATCAAATATTCTTGTATAATCGGCAAAGTGACCCCATAAATCGCTTTGATGTGGTCTCTGCCACGCTATCATGGGTTTGATAATATATGTGTTTCCTCTTGGATGTATGAATGATTTTAACCAATCATCAAACATTATGTTTGTGTCGGTATATCCTTTGCATAACTCTTTTGGGTTGTTGTACATCACAGCGTGTGTTGTCCATGCACCAAATGTCTTATATAGGTTCTCGCTATACTTTTCAATAGGAGCAATAAGATTCGCACCAAGATAGCACAATTCCCAATCATTTGGTAATTGAGATATTGCCTCCTCAAAGTGAGTAAAATCTCTTATCTCAACATCATCTTCAAAGAGCAATAGTACACCATCAGTGCTTTGCATTATTTTCTGCATTGATAGGTTAAAAGATGTCTTTGCGTTTTCATGTGGAACAGCATAGACAACCTCACCACTCAATGAATTGCGATGCATCTCTTTCAATGCACCATAAAGCATTTTTGAGTTGTTAGTAGATAGTATTTTTACTTGCATAGTCCAAAGTTAAAAAAAAGGGGCGATAAGAATACCGCCCCCAAAATATACACTTTAAAAAAACAACCTACTTAGATAGCACCGTAAACTGAAGCGGTAGGTTGGAACTGAAGGAGTTCACAACGTGCTTCACAACGGAAGGTAATCAAGTTCTTGATAAAGTCATCTTGATCAAACTCTGTGCTACGAACATTCAATCCAGATTGTTGTGCAATTGCATACTTGGTAGTATCCATTACATAAATCTTAGAAGCTGTAACCAAAGAATGAGGGATAACAGGGATACCAACGATTCTTACATTACCATTGTTGTCGATAACCATTCCACCAGGTACAGAGTAGTCGTTTGGCTTGGTTTTCAACAAAGCAGCCCAACCAGCGTGTGTGGTCAAAGAAAGGTTTGGAGTCCAGTTCAAAGCACCCAACTGAGCAACATAATCAATGAACTTCTCGGCAGTATTAGCACCAGAAGAAACACCAGCAGTTGCAGAAGATGCAATGGCATTCAGATAATAAGTATCTTCAGCCTTTTGGAAATCTTCAATCAAAGACTGCTGAAGATATGCTTGCAAGAATGGCAAGTCATCAATCATCTGACGGCTAACTTTAGCGTAACCAGCGATGAAAGAAAGAGCAGTGTTTACAACTGTTACATCGTAATCAACTTGAGGCTTATCAGAACCTTCAGTTTGCTTACCGAAAGAACCTTCACCTACTGGAGTGTTACCACGAGGGAAAGAAACTGAACCGGTAGAAACAGGGATGATGTTGAATACAGAACGCAGGTGAGGATTAACATAAGACCTCATGTAAGCGTTGTCAACATAAGATGTATAAACAGAACCAGTCAGGTTAGTACCGATGGTCATTGTTTGTACTGCTTTGGCATCCATCTCGTAGATGAAACCTTTACCATTTCCGCGAGCAGCAGATTTGATGTCGTTCCAACCTTTCTCAATTGCAGTGCCAATCTCGTTCTTAATGTTCATGATATGCTCAGCATAAGAAGTTGCAACTTTTGCACTTTCTTTAGCTTGCAATTTGCCAAAAGATGCTTTAGCCTCAAGAACTTCGTTCCTTGCTTCTTCAGCAGTCTTGTTAGCCTTAACCAATTGCTCATTGATTTGCTCAATCCTTGACTCGAAAGCCTTTGCAGCTTTCTCGGTGTTGGCAGAAACTTCTGCCTTCTGCTCAGCCAATTTGGCTTCAAGAGCAGATTCAAACTTTTTTAAATCTTCCATTTTACTTTAATTTAGAATTTGTTCAAAATTGATATTAGTGATTGCTCAAGCTCCTCGTTATTCTTTTGCTGCACAGGTGTATTTTCAACTGCCTGTGTGCTACTCGCCTTTTCAATCGCTTGCGCCAATTGCCTGACCTTGATCAAGCATAGTTCAATTGTCTCATCAGTTACATCGCTGTTTCTGATAAACTTCTCAAATGTCTTAATTTGTTCTTGTATCTTAGTACATTCCTCCAAACTTTTTATCCCCAAAATTGGTGTATATTCATTTGCACCCCAAGCCGTAAGGCTTGATCCTTCAAAAAGCATCACCTCGTGTATCTCATTTGCCTCTGCTGCCTTCTGCTCTCTAAGTGTTCTAAATCCTATTGAATGCTCACCAATTAACCCACTCTCAACCATTTTGATAAAGTCTTGACCAAGCCTGTGCGTTCCAACTTGTGAACGATAAAAAAGACCATAGCCATCTTCCTTCAACTCAATGATTTTACCAAGTGGTTGGCTTGGATCATGGTTCAACAAGTGCTTTACCCTACCTTTTGCCTCTGGCCCCCAATCTTGGATTGAACGCTTGAACGCACCTGGCATCATAATATCGCCATCACTATCAACCATTCCGAATGCAGAGAAATAACCGCTTACTTCGCCTTTCTTTGAGTCAACATCTTTTACGTTAGCCTCAAATGATTTGTAATTGTATATCATATTACTGTTTTAAAATTAACCTACCATTGGCATCCCTCTTTGGAATGAATCCAACGGTACACCTACAATTTATAGTAAATCCTTTAGGACTCTTTGGGTCTCCAGGTATCTCAGCGATAACAGGCCTCCCAAGTTTATCTCTACTGGTGAAGTTCTCATTAAATGCAACCACTTGCCCATCCATATCCCAATGATCGTAATAATCTTTTGGAATCCTTCTCGTTCTGCTATCCCTTGTTGCAATCCAAATCTTGTCAACCAAGAAGTCATGCTTACTCGCACCAATGAAAGCAGCATAATTACTTGCCCTCATCACCTCAGTCCTCGCTATCCTTGTTGCCCTCATCTTGGCATACCCAAGTTCCTCATCCTCCATTATCATCTCAGCAATCTGGTCACTACTCAACCCTTGAGCAATCCCAAGTGAGATGATAGTATCAATCTTAACTTTAGTAGTATTGGTCATGTTGGCAACCAATTGTAATCCAAATTTAGTTAAAAAAGCAAGCATCTCATTAATCCAATCTAAATTTAAACCAAAAGGATTGCTCGCCTTTCTGCTCATTATCCCAACCGCCCTATAACTCGCATTGCCAAATAGTATCGCAGCCTCTTTATAAAGTGCTTGCATAATAGTAAACATCTCCTCGTTCCACACATAAGTACCCATCATACTACGAGTAGCCTCTGGGCCGTTCTTCTTCAACATGACAATAAACTTCTTCAAGTCCTTGTCAATCGCGTTAGCAAAAAGAGCAATGTACTTGGCATCAAGTTGGTTTCTCAACCTCTCCACTTTCAACCAATATTGCTCTCGCTGCTTCGCGTTCATCTTCGAGTCTTTTTTTATGCCACAACCGAAGTCGTGTCATCATCATTTGTTCAGTTCGGCATTTCCTCTCCGACACCGTCTTGGGATGCAGAGTCATCACCATTGACCATATCATCTCGTCCGTTGTCGTTGCTGTTATCATCATCTTCCGATTGAGTCATAACCATACCTGGCACAGTCAAATCCATTCCGACTTGGTCAAGCCTTACAAGTCCACCATTCACATAGCTATACTCATAAGCACCTTCTTTCTCTGAGTAGTTCATCGCTACGCGCTTCTCATCAAAGGTCAACCAGTTTGCATCACGAAGTGAACGAGTCATCCTCTCCATGTCTTGTTGCATCTCTGGAAGTGCTGTGATATCAAAATCAATGTACAAGTCCTCACCGTACATTGGCACTAACCATTTGTTCAACTCATCCCTCAACTGACACAACTTAGGCACAATTGTATTAGTCACCAAGTCACGCATTGCGTTCTGATAGTTGTTGTAGCTTGATGTGTCAGTATCAAACAACACAGCAGGCAATCCAAACACCCTACACCATTGGTGCATTGACATTTGCATTGTCTTAACGAGTTCCATGTCAACACTACTCAATCCAAAATTAAGATAATCCCAAGGAGTCTGCAACACATCAATCCTTCCTTTGTTTGCTGTTCCGTTCACATCATCGTTTAGTTTCCTCTTGATGATGTTGGCTTGCTCAAGTGATGGTTGCGCTGAGATTGAACCTACTACCTTTGGCGTTAGTGCGCCCTTTGCTCCACCATTGAAAGCCATCATCGCAGATGCATCAGCAGCAGCATTGCTCATGCGAAGAGTCTTGTAACTTGCACGAAGTGGCGACAAACCGCGAAGGTGAGTCCTTGTGCTTGCATTGAAGTCTGGATTCCATGTTTTCCATTGACATACTCTGTTCTTCTCTATGTCAATACCTTGGTCAACCATTAGTTTGTATCCAAGGATGCCATATAGGTCATTTGGGTCAGGATAGATGTCAAGGAACTGCGTTGGCAGAACGAACATCTCCAATACCTTACTACCGCTTATTCCTGTGTTGCCATAAATGTTTCCCTCACCACTTAGGAAATGATAACCAATTAGGTTCTCAAGGAACTGATCCTGTGCTTGAGATGGATTGGGTCTTTCCAAGAGTTTAGCAAGTGCGCCATCCATCACAATATTTTCGCTGTAAGCATTTTTCCTCGCAAGTATAGCTTGCTCGTATGCACCTTGCCCTGCTTGCAATCCACGAGAGAGTTGCTTGTAACGCATCAGTGATGTCCTGGCCTTTTCGCCACCATTTAAGCGATACACATACCAAGGAATGCTCGCCGACTTTCGTGCAAGAAAGCTGACAATGGCATACACATCAGCATTGCCGAGGTAGCCATCCTTCACATAAGACTCTTGATTGTAGGTTTGTAAAACAGAATAATTTATACCTTGAAATGAA
>Ga0222712_10002964_pt1 | contig 18919 bp, 9 predicted proteins | sample C33_657DmetaG_FD_165043 | JGI IMG/M metagenome (GOLD analysis project Ga0222712, IMG submission 165043) | Estuarine water microbial communities from San Francisco Bay, California, United States - C33_657D | ecosystem: Environmental > Aquatic > Marine > Unclassified | place: USA: California... | reverse complement strand
GCGTTCGCGCGCGCGCGCGCGTGTGACTCGTTCTCGGTCGTCCCTCGCCCTCGTCTCGCCTTCGCGACAGCCCCGTCGTCGTCGTCGTCGTCGTTCGTTTGAATTTAAATCGCGCGGGTGTGGTCGTCCGACCGACCACACGTGACCGACCGACCATACCTGACCGACCGACCGACCACACGTGACCGACCGACCATACCTGACCGACCGACCACACGTAACCGACCGACCGCGGTGTCCCGCACATCAGGGCACCACCCCATCTGTGTGTCTGTGTGTGTGTCTATCTACTCATATCGCACCGAGTCGTCGGGAGGGGAACGACGGACGACGTGGCCGTTGACGTTCCCGCGCGACGACGTCGCGATTGACGACGAGGCGAGGCGACGAGAGGACGAGCGCGGAGACGACACAAAGGCGCGGTGAAAAGAAACATGGGTGAAGACCACCGCGCGAATGCCGCGGACGCGCGCGTGAACGACCAAGGGAACGGGAAAACGAAACCAAAAGCGAGACTGGCGATTAAAAACATGGTTTTGGAGAATTTTAAATCCTACGCGGGGAAACAACACGTCGGACCGTTCCATAAGGTACGTCGATGGAATGAACACACGCACACACGCGCTCGTACTATGTGCACATTCATGAGCGTCGATACCGAGCGATGCGAACGCGAGTGCGGTGTTTGATGGGTGAAACTAACCGCATCTGAACGCGCGCGCAGTCCTTCTCCTCCGTCGTCGGTCCAAACGGGAGCGGCAAGTCGAACGTGATCGACGCCATGATGTTCGTGTTCGGGAAACGCGCGAAACAGTTGCGGTTAAATAAAGTGAGTGAGCTCATTCATAACTCGACGGATTTCAGAAATCTCGAATATGCGCGAGTGGAGGTGCACTTTCACGAAATCATCGACCACGCGGAGGACGAGGAAGGATACGACGTGGTGCCAAACTCTGATTTCGTAATCGCGCGCGAGGCGTACATAAACAATTCGAGCAAGTATTTCGTCGATGATAAAACGAGCTCGTTTAGTGAAGTTACGCAGCTCTTGAAGGACAAAGATGTGGATTTGAACAACAATCGGTTCTTAATTCTTCAGGGGGAAGTAGAGCAAATTTCAATGATGAAGCCCAAAGCTGCGGCGCCCGGGGACGAAGGGTTGTTGGAATATTTGGAAGACATCATCGGAACGTTACAATACGTAGAACCTATCGAAGTAGCGTGCAAAAGGTTGGAGGTGCTCAACGAGCAGCGCGATGTGATGGTCAATCGATTAAAGTTGGTTGAGGATGAAAAAGACGCGCTCGCTATCATCAAGGCAGAAGCAGAAGCGTTTATTGAAAAGGAGAAAGATCTCTTGTCTGCTCGATCAACGATGTATCAGCTCTTCATCAAGGAGGCTCAAGTGAACTTAAAAACTATTCAAGAGAACAGAGATGCTTTGAATCAAAAGCTCGAGGAGGAGCGAGCCAAGCATTCTGAACATGAAAGCGAGTTGAAGGCCAAGGAGGCGCGCCGCATCGAAGTTGTTCGTGAGCTCGCCGTAGTTCAAGCCGAGCTCGACCAAAGTTTGAAAGATTACGCTGAGTTTGAACGCAAAGATATCAGGTACCGAGAGGACTTGAAGCACATGAAGGCGAATGTGAAGAAGATTGAAGCCAAACTCACCAAGGATGTCGAAAAGCAAAAGGAGATGGCCGACGAATGCGCTGCAATTGAAAAAGATGTACCAGCTTTGGAAGCGAAAAAGTTTGACCTAGAGGCGCGGCAAGAGAAAGAAGAAGCTGCGTTAGATGCTTTGTTGGAGAGCTTGAAGGGCGAGATGGCGAAGATTGGTGCTGAGCTTGACCAAGTGCAAAAGGAGCTGCAGCCTTGGGAAGGTAAACTCGCCAGCGCGTTAGGCGAGCACAACGTTGCTACTGCAGAGCGCGCTTTGCTTCTCGAAAAACATGCTGATGCAGAAAAAGCGTTGAATTCAGCACGCGATGGTCAAAGTGCTGCTCTAAAAAAGGCTGCGGAACTCAAGAAGACTATCTTAGAAGAGGAAGCAACTTTGGCGCAAGAGAGCGAGCGCGTCGAAAAGGCTAGAGCGGCTGAAATCGCCGCTAAAGAGAAAGAAATCGCGGCGCAAGCTGAGACTCGTGAACTACGGGGTAAGCTCGAGCAGCGACGCTCCGCGGCTGAGACCGAGCAAAATACGGGCTCAGTCGCCAAGATGTTACTCGATGCGCAAGCTCGTGGTGAACTCAGAGGCATCATTGGCCGACTTGGGGATCTTGGTGCCATCGACAAAAAGTATGACATCGCCGTGTCTTCTGCGACTAATGCTTTGGATAACATCTTAGTTGAGTCGTCTTCTGATGCTCAAAAGATCTTAGAATATCTTCGACGAAACAATCTCGGTCGTTTGACGTGCATTATTCTTGACAAGCAAGCACACAATTCTCAACGGATGGCGCAGAAGACTTCGATTCCCGAAGACGCGCCGCGGTTGATTGATTTGATCAAACCTGCCGAAGAAAGATTTGCGGTTGCCTTTTATCATGCGGTTCAAGACACGTGCGTAGCTGAAGATCTTTCGCAAGCCTCGCGCTTAGCCTATGGGCAGCAGCGGCGACGTGTCGTCACTTTGCAAGGTCAAGTGTTTGAGACAAGCGGTACGATGTCTGGTGGTGGAAAACCCTCTAAAGGTGGAAAAATGCGCATCGGAAACCAAGCTCCAACGATTGAAGACCCCGCTGAAGTGGCTAAAGAGATCAAGAATGCTGAAAAAGACCTCGAAAAGGCTGGTGCGCTCTATGAGCGTTCGCGCAAGGCTGCTATAGAGGCACTTCAAGAAGCTCGGAATGCTGAGGCGGTTGTGAATAACATCGAGCGAGCGCTTCCGAAATTGAAAGCTGAATACGCGGCGGCGGAGTCGAAGGCGGCTGATCTCTCTGGTCGACTTGGTGAGCTCGAAGCTGCGCACAAAGCGAGCAAGGATGATGCAGCGGAGCTCAAGCGACTTGACAGGGAGGTTGAAAAGGCAAAGGCGGTTCTCGATCAAGTTACGGCTGGTGCAGCTGCACTAAAGAAGAAAGAAGCCACACTGAAAGAAACGATGGATAACGTCGGTGGTGATGTTTTGCGTAAGCAGCGAGCGATTGTGAAAGATCTCGTGACCGGAATTACTGCCGCCTCTGACGCTGTGACTGAAAAGCGAGCCAAGGCAAAGTCGCATGAGAAGACGACCGCCCGTCTCGTTAAGGCTGTCGAAGAGGGCCAAGCCGAGGTTGAAAAAATTAAAGCGGACATGGAGCGCATCAAAGGTGACTTCAAGGAGCTAGAAGATGGCGCAGCCGCTGTCGTGGACTCGCAAAATGAACTTCGTGCACTAGTCGAAGCAAAATCGTCTGAGTGCTCCGAGGCGACTAAGATTCTTGATGAAATCATGAAGATCGTCGGCACTATTCGTGGCGTTGAAGTTGATATTCAGGCCAAGTTGGACGATATTTCCCTTGTTGAAAAGGAAAACAAGGATAAGGAGAAACATTGGACCAAGGAGTTGAGCAAGACGACAAAGGAGCGTACGTTGCTCTATGCTGAGAATGAAATCCCAGAGCTCCTTAACGATGAGCAACTCGCCGAGCACACTGCTGATGAGATGCAGGAGAAGGCAGTGATTTTGGAAGAAGAGCTTGCGATAGCGAAGCCTGACATGTCCTCCATCGAGGCGTTCGCAAAGAAGGCACAGGAGTATGCCGATCGCGTTTCAGAATTGAGTGCAGCAACCGAAGAGCGTGATAGCACACGTGAAGAGTACGACAGATTGAAACAAAGACGTCTTCATGAGTTTATGGACGGGTTTAACATCATCGCACTCAAGCTGAAGGAAATGTACCAAATGATTACGCTCGGTGGTGATGCGGAGCTTGAACTTGTTGATTCACTTGATCCCTTCTCTGAAGGCATCGTATTTAGTGTGCGCCCGCCAAAGAAGAGTTGGAAGAATATTGCGAACTTGTCTGGTGGTGAAAAGACCCTTTCTTCTCTTGCTTTAGTGTTTGCGTTGCATCACTACAAGCCAACACCATTGTATGTTATGGATGAAATTGATGCGGCACTAGATTTCAAGAACGTTTCCATCGTTGGTCATTACATCAAGGAGCGCACAAAGAACGCTCAGTTTGTGATTATTTCTCTTCGCAACAACATGTTCGAGCTTGCCGACAGATTGGTTGGCGTGTACAAGACCAATAACACCACAAAGACCGTGGCGATTAATCCGGGTGCGTTCAAGGTTGGTGCCAACGAATTGGAGGCCCGAGCGGCGGAGCGCATTGCACTGGAAGAAAATGCGCCGCCTCATCAACAGGCACTTCAAGCGTGATGTTTGTTTCACTATGTCGACTGTATTTCATAAATAGCTAAAAGAGCATGCATTCTAATATTACTACACTAAAGCTAAACTGAAGCTAAAGCCCTCCCGACTTGTACGCCAATTAGAGTAGCTATGGCATATCCGACGGTTCCCACAAGAATGGCGGGATTTATGGCACGATCCCAGCGGCGCGCTGCCGCCATCGCAGCTGCGGTCGCTGGGCCACCGACATTCGCGTTTGCACTGATTATGACAGCCCACAGCGGTAGTTTGAGTAGCTTGTGCCCCACTATCAGGGAGAACGTAAGCTGCGTTGCGAGCTGAATCGTGATGAATGCCGCCATAGGTGCGCCAGCGATGGCGATGGAGCGCAAATCCGCATTCGCACCGAGAGTTGCGAAAAAGATAAGCATCAAGGCACCACTGATACTTTGCGCTCCAGCAAAGCTTAAAACGCTGCATAAATTCTCAGGAACTTGTCTATTCAAATGCGATAGACCTCGCGCCGCTAATGCGACGCATGGTGCGAAAATGCACGCAAAGCCAAGACTCAAATTTGGTTGCCCGACAAACGTGGCAAAAATTTGAGATCCTCGAAGGACAAACAAAGATGTCGCCAAAGCACACGCGACCGATGCTTTCGTGGGCTGGTACTCTACCTCACACCCTTCCGAATCATCTAGACATGGGTCTGCCGGACCGATCGCTGGCATGAGCATCAGCGCGGACAGGTATGCACACATCGCAATGTTATCAACCGCCATGCCTGCGGTTAACAATCCTTGCCCTCCGGTGCCGGCGATATCCAACGCCTGTGCGACCGCCGCAAAATTCATCGACCCTCCGATGTAGCTCGCGCATAAGCTCGCCGCTATTTTCCATCCAAACGCCCCAAGCATGTGTCCACACGCGAAGAATGATACCACCGTCCCGAACACGGTTCCCACTGCGCCTACGGCGAACGCCGTCAACACGTCCACGTCTTCCGCTCGTATGCCTCGAATTTTCGTACTTATCAACGCTAAAACGACGCCTGTGGGCATCAATATCGACCATACTGCATCGTATGCTGCACTCGATGCTGGTAATGCTCCGAACGTCGCCATGGCGCACGCCGCCCCCATGGTTATAATCACCCCCGATGCGCGCCTCCCCATCGCCGTGTTCTCCTCCAGCGCTTGACCTAACACCGCGAGCGAGGCGAGGGTGCCCATGACGCCCTCGAACGACGTCACAGCCTTCGTCCTCGTCGTGCTCGTCCTCAGCCGCTCTCTCTCTCTCTCTCGCGGCGCCTTCGCGCTCACCACCGCCGCGCGCGTTCTCGAGCGACAACCGCCGAAAACGCGCGCGCGCGCTCCAATGTGAGACTTTAAGGACGACGTAGACGCCAGCGTCGACATCGCGCGCGCGAGTGTGTGCGTTGCCGATGATTAATTCCCGTGGATGCGCGCGGAGCGCGCCAGAGTGAAGCGCGACATCGCCCGCGTCCGTCGATCGGACGCGACTCGACCTCGTCGCGCGACACAGCAGTAGACATCGAACGCGATTCATCCCTGGGTGTTTCGATCGATCGATCGACGTTGGGTGAATCGGTTGGTGATAATTGGCTGGTGAATTCACCGAGCGCATCACGTCGTGGCGCGAGTGACACTCGCGATGAGGCACGATGTGTTAAGCGTGGCGTCGAGCGCGATGCTGCTCTTGGCGGTGTGCATACACGCTGGAGAACAACGACCGTCGATATTGGTGCGTGAGGAGTCGAATGAATGCGCGCGTGACGACGAACGAGAGTGAGCAGAGCGAGGACTAACACTAAACGCAATCGCGAGGGTAGAGTTTTGGATTTCTCACCGCATTTGCGATAGAACGCGTGTTCGGAGGAAGACATAGCGGTAACACGTTGAGCCGAGTGCAACGAGACGTGTGGTGGGGGATTTTAGGTTTGTCCATGTTTGTACTATTGGGGAATTGCGTGACGCAGAGCGCGTACGTCGGCTTCGGGAGCTCGTGGCCGCATAACGATTGGCAAGGGAATGCCCTGCGGTATTTCGGCTTTGGGCGTTTAGATGGGATGATTGATTACGTTTTATATTTCTTGCCGTACTTTGGTATCGCAATTACCGCGGCGATGAAGTTGTACGCTCACCGCGCGTCGTCGGATGAACTCGGCACGTCGTCGATGAGCGAGAGCGACGCCATGTACTCGGCGTCAATCGTCCTGCGCTTCACCGTCATTTCTGCAGCATGCGCGGCGGTGACGGTGCCTTCTTTACCGTCACTGGTGTATTTATTGTTCGTCGTCGCTTTTTGTATATCCGAGCTGTATCGAAGTCAAAGCGGGCGTTTACATCGTGTGAGTGAAAAATTGTTAAATCTTCCATCAAGCGCGACGATGGCGTGCTTGTGCTACACCGCGATACATTTTGTAGCCATATACATGTATCAGCTTCCTGAGCTACAGCGTGCCGCGAGAGTTTCTTCGGCGCAGATTTTGGGTTTGTACTCGATGAATAAGAGCGAAGGCCCGTTGACAAGGATGCTGCGCTTGACTCAAATATTGGCAGTCGGTGGGGTATTCATGGGACTTTGCGCCGTAGAGTCACATAGTAGTAGACGCGCAACGCGCGCGCAACGCGAGGATGATGAAGATGTCAGGCAACCGCTGATGGAAAGTGAGATGCCAGATGCAAGCACACGCGCTGATGACATCAGGGTGAGCATAGTAGCACGATTGATCGCAAGGTTCGGTGGTATCTTAGTCGGGTTCGCGATGCTCCTCGTTTCACTGGTAGTGGTTAACGTCGTTGCGTATCCCATGCTCCTGCTTGGTTTATTCCTCATCGCTAATCCGGTTCGGCATCCCACGTTTGCCAAAATTTATGGCCCGACAATTTTCACGTATCTCAGCACGTGGTGTGTGTCCGAGTACGTACTACTATGCATACCACCAGTCATGATGTCATCGATGAATAGTAAGCTGTTGCTACTTTTAGAAATTTTCGGAGCGTTGCCCGCTCACAACGGGGAACAATCTGCTATTAATGCTTGCTACATGGGAAGCTTGGTCGCATCCCTATGTTTTGTTGGTTGGCTTACGACACATGCTAAAAGCACTCCAACGGATGAGATGATGGAAGAAAATATTCAAGATGGTGAGATAGTGGAATTTTTCCCATTAGACGATCTCGAGCTAGATCAGAATATTTCGAATACCGTAGGGAGTTCAGTATGGGACAGACCTTTGGTGCAACTGATATCGCACCTTTTGGTTCCTTTTGCACTCTGGATCGTTGCACTATCGAAAGCCGACGTGCTTCATGCTGCTTTGTTAGTGGCTTTCTTGTTCAACATAATAAAGCCAGGTGACCGTACAATTTTGCACCTGACTGGGCAAACTCTTTCCATCTCCTTAGCCGTTTTGTATCTTTGGTCGCTGAACGAGCATCTAAATGTTTTCCAAATCAACCGTCCTGAATGGGAGAAAACGTTTCGAATTTTGGGTCTTGAACACGCAGGTTCAATTCACACATCAGGGCCGTTAGCGTGCATTCTCATGGTGATCTGCATCGTGCTGTATCTGCCGAAGGTTTTAGATGCGCTTGCACCTGAACGTGAAGACGACGCAGCTGCGATCGGTGATGGAAAGTTGCACGATTTGCTCGCACTTGCCAAGGCTATTGTACTTGAAGTATCACTTATCTGTGTCAAGATTATTAAACGTTTTGGTGCTTACTTGGTCATATCTGTCGGTTTGCTCATCGTTGAGACTTCTCCATGCAGTTTGATCAACTTGATGCTCCTTGTGCTCCTTGGAATCACATCGCTTGTAAAGCGGAACTCTGATGACGATCGTTCCTCTCGACGATGGCGAGCTGTTCTTACATTCTGTTTGTTCAATTTGGCCACTCGTTACGCGTTTGGTGCTTTTCCTTTGGAGGAGATATTTGGCTTTTCTGGTGAATTTAAACAATTCCTTCAAGCCACCGTTGGTTTATCTCATAACGTTCCACCTAATCAGCTCATGTCCGAATTACTAGGTCCAAGCGCGCTCCTGGTTGTGACTTACTTCTATCAAATCGGTCTTGTTACGAACATCGACACACCTGATGCGCGTGGAAGTCTGCCACTATCAGTTACTGAACTTGGATTCTTCCCACTAGTCCGGCGATTCGTAATTCTGCACGCAAATAAGGCTGTCGCTCTCACTGCAATTCTTCTCAGTATCGAACGTCGTGACGTGATTGGGTTATTGATGTTATCGGCTCTAATAGCCGCGACGCTTTCGCTGAAAACTACCGAGGGCCCTTCAGAAATGGTGGGGACAGTTGCCTTGATATCGGCAATTATTGATTACACTTACAAAATTGAATGGATGCAAAGTCGAGCGCATTGGAGTATATTGACCTTAATTGGTGCGCATAGGTGGCCAGTTCCAACAGCGAGTTTCTGGCCCGATAACGAACCGATGTTGCGCTATCCCATACTGGTGATATGTGCTGTTGAGTTGTCAAAGGTGACTCGCTTTTGGTTGAGTAAACTTCCTCCGGCTTTGAAATCAGGTTGTTCGCCTGAGCCTTGCCATTTATTCTGGCCGCAAAGAGATACGCGTGCAATGCTTATCAAACGTAAAGTTGATGCTGAGAACCAAGAGACTGAAATGGACGACGATCACGAGGACGCAGGTTCGGAATCTTCTGGTTATGACAGCGATCCAATGTCGCAAGATGCGCGCGATGCATCCAGCAAGCAAGCCAAGCAAGAATTCACAAGACGCGTAAAGGAGCGAACCCAAACAAATATTGGACAACTTTACATGATATTTTCCTTAATGCCAGAGCTACTCGAAGGTTTATTGGCAAATCTTATGCCTAGTGTGTTGTATGTTGTCTTTGCAATTATTGGAGTCGCAGCAACAAATGCACTGTCACTTGTGTACTTGAGTTTAACCTGGAGTTTGCTTAATACGAAGATTGCCGCCTCACCCAAAGACCGTTTAAGGTTGTGGCGCTTCGTCACTGGTGTTTGTGCACTTGTAGTTCTGTGGCAGTACGTTGTTTCGATTGAAATTTTGTCATCAGGAGTGGATAGTGGTGTTCCGCCATCACCTGCATCGTCAACGATGCGCTCTCTCCTTGCGGGTGTTGATGCAAAGTCACGTCTTGACCTCGAAACTAGACAGTGGCTGGCGGTGCTGCCCTGCAGCAAGCGCACGTTATTCGGATACTTCGTCGCCTTCTTTATCTCAGCATGTCAGCTCAGAATGGACGCAATTTTGGCGGCTTTGGAAGAGCGAGCGAGAATGACGGTCGATGCTACTCAGGCTGACAACGCATCATTGGACGATGACGTGCTTACCGAACTGATCATGGGGATGATTCCGAGGCAAACACCTACTCAGATCGCCCTTTTACCCGCAAGAGGACGGGAAACGTCTTATCTTGACATTATATTCGCTCCTCTCACTTGGGATGCAAGTTCAACTTGGACTGTTCTAGAATGGCTTCGATACTTCTATCTCAGGTATTCAGTCGAATGGGCTTTAATTTTGGTGATCGTTTTCGGCACGTGGTCGAGAGATTTGATGCATGTTGGGTACCTGGTTGTTTCCTTTTATTTTTTACGTTCTCGTGATTTGTTGATAAAACGCAGCGGAAAGTCTTTCAAAATTTTGCAACTGTACAATGTGTGCATAATGGGCATAGTACTCCTCTATCAAGCACCGCTAGAGGGTTTAGTCGGTGATTGGTACGTGAGCTTTGGCGATGACTGTTCTATTCTTCATGGGATCGGTCTCTACAAGCTACGTACCGTACTCGGTTGGAGCTCTGGTCAACTAACAGCAGACTTATTGATTTTTGCCGTCCTTCACACGCTGAAAAACATCATGATTCATCCAGAGTACGATGCTGTCATGGCGATGCGACGTAAATCACGCGAGATCGAGAAAGTTTTCAATCATACTCTAACTCGGGCGTGGATTTACAACAGCCTTGCGAACTGCTTGAGGGCACTGGAAGAACAAGACGAGCGCAAAAAGCGAGTTGACAAAGTCAGAGATGAAGTAACGAATTTGTCTAGGGAAGTACTTGCCCTTGAAAGTCGCCGAATTGAGCCGATTAAAACGAGTAGTGATCGCAAACCAAAGGTTGAGACGCTTCGCAGACGGCGTACTGGTGCTGGTGTATCAATCGTGGACGTGGATGACTTTGTCGGAGAAATAAACGAAGAGAATTTAATCCATGGAGAGAATATCGCTCACGAAAGCACATCTGCTCCTGAGGGAGCGCGAGTAGAGGCAGAGACTGAGCGTGGACGTGATCGTGAATGGGAGAAACCCAAGCAAAAGAGTGCTTTCAACCCAGACGACGACAGTTTATCAGCCTTGCTGCAGATCTGGCTTATGGATCAGAGTTCGACCGTTGGTTTGCTCTTTGGAGCCCTTTTAAAGGCATGGCCGTGGTTCACAGCGCCCCATCATTCCATGTGCTACTTCTTTATGATTCTTGCGTTTGCGATTGATTTCTCAGTGATTACGGCGGTATTTCCAGCATCAATAATTGCTTACGCTCTGATCGCTTATCCGGGAGCATCGATCGGGTTTTGGCGTGCGATGTTGTTGTATGCTGAAGTATTACTCATCGGCACGTACGCTCTAGCCATACCATGCTCTTTGGATTGCTCCGGATGGAACGTTTGCGGTAGAAACAGCATGGCTTTTGGTATACCGGAATCAAATGTCGCGTTCATCCCTTCCATGATTGGAACATTTTTAGCGTATATCTCAATTCTGGTGTACTACAACGCTCAGCGCGATACAAAAGATATCACAGAACAGTTGGAAGATGATCGCGAGAACGTGGCTGACGAAAATTTGTTTATTCGTCCGTCAAATTTCACATTGCTATCAAGATTCCGACAATTACAGTTTGCAGACTTGAATGACAGGTTTGATTGGAGCCGTGATGCTGAATCATCTCCGTTTCAAAATGAAGTAAATACAACCGCTTTGGACGAGATGGAAACTTTCTTTCAACGCATGCTTACCCCAGAGGCTGAGTATGGTCCTTCGTTTGTGGCGTTGTCGATTCTTGCGGAGAAGGCTGACGCTCCTGATTGGGATCTTTTCACCTCAAACGTCAATCAAGCTCTAATCGCGCATCAAGCTCGATTAAATGATGATATTTCTACTTCGTTTTACACCTTAGAGTTTGTTCAAGCCGACCCAAAGGGCGTGCTAGAAAATCCAGGCCACCGATCGGCGGTATTTAGAGTCATCGCACCCTCCTCTGTTTTCCGCCCGGCAGAGGAAGCGAGTAAAGCGTTACAAACGTTACAGTTAAAGCAAGCTGCTAGTGGCACAGCAGAAAATCAACCTCAGCTGCCGGATATGACTTCTGTTTCTGCTTTCTATCAAGAAGGACAAGATTTTTATACCGCATCGCTGTGCTTTGATATTTTGGCGACGCTTTTTGTCGCAATATTTTACCAAAGTTCAGTCGATTCAGACCCCGAAGCATTAGTCGAAACTTACTATCAAGGTTTATTTAAGATCGATTATGTCGTCACAGTTTTCATCTGTCTGGTACTCATCGTCATCGATGGAGTCATCTACATGAAGAAGGCGAAGATAGCAAAGGTGTTTTACCATTACCTCACATTTGCCGGTTTCATGGGTTATTTGCTGATGATTTTCCACAAACCCGCGACGACGCATCATGCATACATTCAAATGTTCTTTGTACTCAAGTCGATTTCGTTCACTCTCGGTGCTCGACAGATTCGATCCGGTTATCCCACAGAGGTGTTGATGAATAGCATGATTTTCCAGCGCTCTGATCAGTTATCCTACGCAGCCTTCAGAGCATACTTTGCTATACCGTTCATGTATGAGCTACGCGTGCTGCTCGAGTATGCATGCACGGATAGCGCTTTGGATCTCTTTGACTGGCTAAAGGTTGAGAATATCTCTCGAGACTTGTTCAGCATCAATGTGCGAAACAATACATATCGAAAGTTGCATCCCTTTGGCGCTCCGCAGCCCTGGTGGAAGAAAGTTTTCTTAGAAGGTGGAGGTTTATTCTTGATTATATTCAGCTTGCTTGTTGTGCCATTTTTTGTTTTTAGCACATCGAATCCTCAAGTTGATATCAATCCAGTGTACGATGTACACTTCAATATGAGTTTGGTTGGCGCCGAGCACATGTTCACGTACCCAATTTTTGATGGTGGTTTTAGAAAGACGATAGAGACCGTCCCTTGGGCGACCCTTCACACCGATGCATCTCGACCGTTGATCAACAAGGCTGGTCAAATTCAGGAAGTGTGCCTGGCGCAGGATAGCGACTCGTTATGGACTATTCCGCCACCCTCGGTGATTGCGCTCAAAAAGTCACTCGCAACTGGCGCCACTCTGAACACAGGCTGGACGTTCAAACGCCACTTGCCAGTGGACAATCCGATATTATATTCAAAAGCAGTGTCGTATACGTTTAACGAAGACGAGGCAGCGGCATTACATCGCGTCTTGGATGGCGAACAACAAAATGTTTTCTTAGAAAATCTCTATCCGCGTGTTTGGCATTTGCATGGTAAAGGTTATCCCGTGCCAAAATACGCGAGTGAGCAGAGCATAAGTTGTTCTTTGGCGCTCAACGGAGTGAATAGCACGTCTCCTTGGTGGTCGGTCGATTGTGGAACGTACATTCAGCGAGGGCGCGGCGGCGGCGACAAACGCGACGAGCTTATTTGGTTTAAACCGTGTGATGACTTTGAGAATGGCCCTGAAATCGTTTTAATTTCTTCAGAAGTTCCCACCGGAGTTTTCGCTACCTTCAGCCAATTTGTGGGTGGTTTAACTGGCGTCTACGTCGTCTACATTTTGACTCTGGCATCAATCCTGAGAGGCTTTACAAACAAGCTCGTCGTCGCTATTCCATACGGAGAGTTGCCGTCGACGCATCGTCTCATTTCGCTCTGCAGCGACATATACCGCGCTCGGCAAGTTCGCGATTTCGTACTAGAAGAGCGTTTGTACTGGTTGTTGATTCGAATTTACAGATCGCCCTCGGTACTATTCGAATTCACGAGAACTGTGGACGGGTCGGCGCTACCCGAGCGCCCGAAGTTTGGCCGTCCTAAGTAAAAGCAAGACTTGATTAGCAGTCTTCATTAAAAGCTAAAACCTAGTAGTCATATAGCCGCATAGCTAGTAAACGTAGATTTCTCATCTAGCGCACCGCATCTCTCGCAGCCTATCTATTGTATCTACACGCTCATCAAAGTACGATGACGTCGTTGCTTCCGATTGCGCTCCCCCCGTATTTTTTCGCTTGCTCTTTCACCCTACGCGTGTACTCGACCTTGGATCGTTTCAGCTGTTCATATGCCTCGTGTTGCGCCGGGTCTGACAAATTTGGTGCATCCAGCAACTCCTGGACACCGACTAAGATTTGTTTGATCGATACCGACGGTTTCCAACCTTTCTCTTCATTCAGAATACTTAAACAAACCTTACCCGTGGGGAACACGTTGGGATGGAAAAAACCAGGGGGAAACGCCACGCGAGGGGGTTTTGCTGGGTAATCGTTTCCAAAAGTCAGCGTGATCGGGTACGCACCTCCTTCCCACGGCGTCCCAGCTTTGCCGGGAATGGAGCAGTTCCAAACCGTCAAGTCCGTGACACTGTCGCCGTTCTTATCCGCATGTACGAAAGGCTTGGCAATAAAACCGTGTGGATGATCTTTGCGCCAATCTTTGCGCTCTTGCGCGAGACGCGCGTTGATGAGCGTCGACATCGCGCGAAAAGTGACGTTTGAACACGCAGCCTCCCTCGTCACAGTGAGATGTCGTCTCGGAGGCGAGCGAATTCGATGCGACTTTAACGAGCGTTTACGGAATCAAATGTTATGAATTACATGTGCTACTGTGGGTGATTTACTATTCCATGCCGCCGTATGCGCGTTCGATTGCCCGAGGTGGTGCGAGTCCGCTCACCCAGTCGCTCGCATGCGTTGGCAGCAGCCCCATGGCGTTCAATTTGTTCAAAGCTAAACACAAACCCACGAAATGTATAGCGCAAAACATGATTCGAGGCACTGTAACGTCGGTATATTTATCTGCAAACCTCTCAAACGTTGCTTTGGAGTTCAATATCGCCTTTATCGGTTGCGCGACGCCGCCCAACGTCACCATGATGCTAAATATTTGCACCGAGTTCCCGCTCATCCACATCATGAACGCCATCATTCCGATTCCACTGAGTTGACTCTGTGCGAATTGATACGCCTTTTGTAATCTAAACTTCGCGTGCTCCTTCCCCGCGCGCTCGGCGTCGCCATCCTTCGTCTTTTCCTCTCGGCCTTGGCTTTTCATCATTCGTGCGCGTTTCGATGTCGACGCGTCTTCGATCGCGATCGCGCGTCGAACGAAACCCGGGGGTTCGGGCGTCGATTGTTCGTCTAAAATTCGTCGACGCCGAGCGACGGCGAACGAGCCATCCATCGCGCGCGTTGTGCGAACGCGACGGGTTCTCATGGCGCGCTCGTGCTCATGACCGCGACTAATGTTACCGAAGGTACCGAGGACGCCCCACCCGCGAGCGTTATTCGAGCGTTGCGAGGACACCGACGCGCGACAGAGGGCGAAAGACGAGAAGTCGACGGCGCGAGAACGAAGGAAACGAAAGGAAAAAAATAATCGGAACGATCGGCGTCGCGAGCGAGCAGCGCGATGGGGCATTATAACCCGCTACGGCGACGCGCCGAGCGCGCGGCGGCGGGTCGCGGAGAGGAAAGCGATGCGTCGACGAGCGGGACGGATGAAGACGAAGTGGCGCACGAGCTCGCGATGGATGAAAGCATGGGACGAAGAGCGCGAAAGATGAGGAATGAAAGTGCGCGGAGAGACGTGCTAGAACAGATGGGACGGTTGCGGCGGTTGCATGAAGAGCGAGACGCCAAGGCGGCACTCGCAGTTGAAATGGAGGATATTAAACGACGTCTGACGGAGAAGGACGCTATTGAGAACGCGAACAGTGTCAGTCAAGCTGAAGCCGAGCGCCTGGCGGAGCGCGCGGCGGCGGCGATGGCGGCGGCTCTGGATGCGCAGCTTGAAGTCGATGATGCGTATATTTCCTTACATTTGTGGTTGAATCATGAATCAAGTTGGGCGAGTTTTGAGAAGCGCATCAAAGTTGATGACGTCGGCGTGCCTTGGATGTGCGAATCAGATGTGCCATGGCCACCGGATGAGAAATCGATGTTGACGCAAATGGCGGCCATTGAGCGAGGGAGAGTTGTGATGTCGACCGATCCCAAAGCCGACGCGTCAGCGGCATACAAGAGAGCATTTAAAAAAGCATCGTTGAGATGGCATCCTGACAAATTTGCCGCAAAATATAGCGCAAAAATTCGTCCCGAACACGTCCAGTCGATTTCCGCTCGCGTTCAAGGAGTATCTCAGGCGATTAATGACGCTTGGAGCGCGCTGAACAAATGACACACCATCCCGTAGAATCACCAGCCATTCATGCGATGATGCGCGACCGCGCGAGCAAACGAGTTTTCTGCAGCCCAACTGGAGTACTCTTGCAGCACATCGTAGCAAAACTCGTGCTGCAAATCGATTCTCAATGGACCTGAGAACCCTCCAGGTCCTGTTAGCGTGCGTACAAAAACTTGCTCAGCATGCAAAAAGTTATTCTTTACGGTCTCGATGACGCCTTCCATGGTATAGCTCGAACACCATCCGTTTTCGATACCATTTACCAACATTTGCGTGCAAATTGATCCGCCTGCCGTGACATGGCCGTGGTACCACCGAATTCTGGGGTATACGACGCGAATCAACGGTGGTTGGCTGGGAAATGATTCGCGAAAGATACACTCGAGCATTAAATGCCCGACGCCGTACTTGCGTTCGAGTTCGCGAAGATCAGCCTCAATTTTACGTCCGGCCTCAATTGATGTGTCGAATTTCGACATCTGAATTCGCCAAACGTGTAATTTATCATCCAAGAGTGCAACGTCGTCGATGAGCCCATCATTTTCATCCCGAGCGCGTTTCGATAGCGCCCGAAACTCGTTCAGAATCGCTTTTGCTTCTTGTTTTCCGAGTGTTCGATCGTGTGATGACATTTGATGAGCGTGTTATGTTCGTGTTATGGGCACGATGTGTCTGGAGCGGTCAGACGTGGCGAGGTTTAGTTTGAAGTCACACGCGTCCTCGTTCACGGTGAACACGATTTTTTTTTATTGAAGTGAAAATTACAAAGGCTGTTGGCGGTTTTGCTGAATGCGTGTTGATCATCACACACCAGTGTTTCACCGGATATATTCATACAACAACATCAAGTATATTAGTAGTAACTCAACAAAAGTGACGTCGGCTGATTGCCCCGTCGTTTACAAAACTGCGCCGGTCAGGCATGTGGTTTTAGGTACATACTAGCGTGGACGTGTTCTTTGGAGAGCGGTTAAGCTCCACCGCTGGCAGCATTACGTTCAGCGAAAGCTTTGGCGGCATACATTGCCGTCGGACGGGAAAATGCCATGTGCGCCATTTGTTGGTGTCGCGCATTCGACGCGAAGGATTGCGCAGCCATTTGGTACGCTAAATTTTGCTGCGCCATCCAAGCCATTTGATTCATTTGATTGATTTGATTCAAGTGACTTTGACCATCACCTTGCTGCGCTGCAAGAGCTTGAAGCTGCGACATGTACTGCGCCATCGCTTGGTTGTACGCGTCGAACATCGCTGGCTTGAAGCCGCCCGGCGGCGGCATTCCAAACGGAGAAAACTCACTCGCCATCGCCATCGATCGGTGGCCATCTTCGTCAACCTTGATGCTGGTGCTGGTCATGTTCATGTTTCGCTGGTGCGTAGACGCTACATAATGCGGCTCACGAGATGCAATGTCCGCCAAATTGGACAAAGACGCGTTCAACGCGCTTTCGCACGCCACCACTGCTTGTGTCCGCGCCTGTTGTTTCGCCGTCGCCACCGTCGGTTTCGCCGATTGGTTCGTCGCCCGACTTGTCGTCGACTTGTGCGCAGGCCCCGAAGATTTTGATTTCTTCGGCGCCTTCGCCGTTGTCGTCGTTGATATTACGGCTGGCGCTGCCGAAGCCTTAATCGACTTTTCAACCGCGACATCATTGGGTTGTTCTTCGCCACCTTGTCCTGACGTCACGATGTCAAACAAACTGTGTCGACGCTTGCGCTTGCTCACGTTGGTTTGGCGAATAAAGTACTTTTGAGCGTGCGACGCCACTTGCGTGGGCGTTCGTGTGAACACGAAATGCCTTGAAATTCCTCTCCAATCGCCTTTACCGAGTTTTTGTAAACCAATCAGAAAGGATTTATGTTCCTCCTCCGTCCACGCCACGCCTGCGTTCGAGTCAACGCCGATTTTTTCGTTAATATCTGCATTCGAATGCGAATGCGAACGCACGTCGCGCTTCACGAACGCGTTGTCTCGCGACGACATACGTCTCGTGCGAGCGTGAATGACAAATCAAACGCGAATCACTTCAACGCTCTCGCTCGCGTCGTACCTTTCTTCCGGTCGCCCCGGTCGCGTTCGATTCCGCTTCGCTCGCTCGCGCTCGACGCCGACGCGTTGGATTGCGGCGGAATCAACTCCGCGGTCGCGAACCCATTCGTCGCCGTCGACGCCGACCCGGCGTTGGACGGCGATTTCGCGTGATTATTATTCATCACAATCGCCTTCGACGTCGTCGTCACCCCCGTCGTCGTCGTCGTCGCCCACCGTCGTCGCTCGGCGAGATATCCTTCGCGTGCCGAGCCCTGACGACGATCGGGCGTACGTTCGCCCACTGGCGCGCTCGCTCGCGAGTGAACTCGTGTGAATCACGCGCGCGCGCGAATGCGAGCGTGAACTGTCGATCGCGTGCGTCGATCGATCGCGTCGCGTGCCGTCGCGTCCCGTCGCGTCGTCGTGAACTTACGCCCGACGTCGTCCTCGCGCGCCAGAGCACGCGCGTGAAAGTCAACGCCGCGGTCGTTCGTGAAAATATCCAGCGTGGATGACGACGTCGACGACGATAAAAACCACGGAGCGTCGCATCGAGCGTCGTCGAACGGCTATCGCGAGAAAGATTGCGTCATCGCGATGCCGCCCTGGCATTTCGAGTGCGATATATCCATATCTTCGCGTAGTGTGCGTGAACGAACGCCATGATAACGAACACGCGTGAGGTCATGACGTAAAATCAGAAAAAGCGTCGTCCACGCGCACGCTTTTTTTGCGTCGTCCATCGGTCGGGTGCCGCGTCGTCGACGTCGACGACGCGCGATCGACGCGATCGACGCGATCGACCGACCGATGGACGGACGGACGTGAGAACTGGTGGCGCTGGGGGTCGTTTGCCTCATTTCTGGCAGATCTGGGACAACTGCCCTGTCGCCGAGACGCACGACGCACTGCGCGCTGCATGTGGCGCCTCTCACGCGGCAACGCGCCGCGCGCGGGGGAAGTCGACGACGATCGTCACGACGATGCATATGTACGTCTCCTCGGGTCGCTCGAAAGACGCGACG
>Ga0222712_10002963_pt1 | contig 18921 bp, 18 predicted proteins | sample C33_657DmetaG_FD_165043 | JGI IMG/M metagenome (GOLD analysis project Ga0222712, IMG submission 165043) | Estuarine water microbial communities from San Francisco Bay, California, United States - C33_657D | ecosystem: Environmental > Aquatic > Marine > Unclassified | place: USA: California... | reverse complement strand
AACTCGTCGGTCTTGGCGGTCGTGCGGTTGTACACCGAGATCGCGAAGCCGTGGTCGGCGATGTTGAGGGCGAGGTTCTGACCCATGACGGCCAGACCGATGAGACCAATGTCGGATTGCATAAGAGGAGCCCATGCGAACCCCCGGGGGCTGGCATGGCAAACAAGAAAAGGGGCAGGTTTCGCCCGAAAGCTCTGGTTTTCGGCACCGCCGGGCGCCTTTCCCCTCGCCTCATCCGCACCGCTTCCCATCGTGGGGCGCTGTCATGTCCCAGCTCGTCGGCAAACGCATCACCCTCGGGGTCACCGGCTCCATCGCCGCCTACAAGGCCGCGGACCTGACCTCCCAGCTGGTCAAATACGGCGCCGAAGTCCAGGTGGTCATGACCAAGGGCGCCACCCAGTTCATCACCCCGATGACGCTCCAGGTGCTCTCCCGACGGCCGGTGGCCTTCGATCTTTGGGCCGAGGGCGCCAACTCCGTCCCGGGTCACATCGAGATCGCCGATTCCTCGGACCTCCTCCTCGTCGCGCCCCTTTCGGCCAATGTGTTGGCCGAATTCGCCCATGGCCTCGCCCCCGACCTCCTGACCAGCATCTACCTCGCCACCCGCGGCCCGGTCCTCCTCTGCCCGGCGATGAACGGCAAGATGTACGAACACGCCGCCACCCAGGCCAACCTGAAGACCCTCCGCGCCCGCGGTCATGCGGTCGTCGAGCCGGCCGAAGGCATGCTGGCCTGCGGCTATGAAGGCGTCGGCAAGCTGGCGCCGGTCGAAGAGATCGTCAGCCGCGTGCTTTCGATCCTGGGCTGAGCCCGATGGACCCGCGCGCCCTCCGCCAGCGACTCGCGGCCACGGCCAAGGCGCTGGGCTTCGACGCGTTCGGGGTCGCGCCGGTCGCGGTCGACGTCCGCGCCGATTACTTCAAGCAGTGGATCGCCGACGGGATGCATGGCGACATGGCCTGGCTCGCCCGCGACCCCGACCGTCGCACCGACGCCCGCAAGGTCCTGCCCGAAGCGCGCAGCCTGGTCGTCGTCGGGCTCAACTATTATCAGCCGCATCCGCCGGCCGGCTACCGGATCGCGAAGTACGCGCTGGGCGCCGACTACCACGACGTGATCCTCGCCCGCCTGCGCCAGCTCTGCGAAGCGATGCGCGCGCTCGGCGGCGAGCAGAAGCCGTATGTCGACACCGGTCCGGTGCTCGAGAAGCCCGTCGCCGCGGCCGCGGGCCTCGGCTGGCAGGGCAAGAGCACGATCCTGATCCACCGCGGCGCCGGCACCTGGCTTTTCCTCGGCGTCGTCCTGACCACGCTCGAGCTGGAGGTTTCCGCGACCCGGGAGCCGGATCGCTGCGGCACCTGCACCCGTTGCATCGACGCCTGTCCGACGGCCGCGATCGTCGCGCCTTATAAGATGGATGCGCGCAAGTGCCTCGCCTACCTGACCATCGAGCACAAGGGCGCCATCCCCGTCGAATACCGCGAAGCGCTCGGCGACCGGGTGTTCGGTTGCGACGACTGTCTCGACGTCTGCCCGTGGAACAAGTGGGCCGTGGCCACCCGCGAAGCCCATTTCGCGCCGCGCCCGCATCCGCCGCTGCGCGAGACGCTGGCCTGGACCGACGAGCAGTTCCTCGCCCACTTCAAGGGCACGCCGGTCGAACGCCTCGGCCTCGCCCGTTGGCGACGCAACGCGCTCACGGTCCTCGGCAACGTCGGGTCGGCCGCCGACCTGCCGGCCGCCGAGGCGCTGCTGGCCGACGCCGATCCGATGGTCGCCGAGCACGCCGCTTGGTCCGTCGGCCGCCTCCGCGCCCGCTGAACCTACGGGTTGCCTCGGGCCTCGGGCTCGTCCTAATGAGAGCCGTGACCCTCGCCCACGCCTACTACGCGCTCGCCGCCTTCCTGCTCCTGGCCGGCTGGCTGGTCGTCACCGACGCCGCGGTCCTCCGCTCGTTCCGCCGGTCGAAGGGCGCCACCGCCCTGCTCGGGCTCGTCGCCATCGCCTGGTTCGCCTGGTGGCTCCTGAACATTCCCGAGGCCGACCTCGCCGGCGTGCCACGTTTGCCGGTGCTCATCGGTTTCATCGGCGCCAGCCTGGCCGCGTTCGTCACCATGCCGGACTTCCTCTCCGTCCGCGCCCTGGCGGTCTGCATGCTCTTCCTGGCGCGCCATGCGCTCGACGCCGGCTACCGCCAGTTGCCGCATAGCCTGCTCGAGGCTTCGGTGAGCTACGGGGTGCTGATCCTGTTCGGGTTCTGGTGGGCGTGCTCCCCGCCCGTCTTCTGCCGCCAATGCGACTGGGTGCTCGCCACCGATGTCCGACGCAAGGTCGTCGGCGGGCTGAGCCTGCTGCTCGCCGCCGCCTGCCTCGTCCAGTCCTTCCGCCTGCCGTGAGCCGCGCGCTGCTCATCGTCGTCTCGGGTCCGGCCGGCAGCGGCAAGACCACGCTCTGCTCCCGGCTGACCGAAGCCTACCCCGAGGCGATCCGCCGCGTGATCACCTGCACGACGCGCGCCCCGCGCGGCGGCGAGGCCGATGGCGTCGACTATCATTTCCTCACCCGCGCGAGTTTCGAACAGCAGGTCGCCGCCGGCGTCTTCCTCGAGCACGCCACCGTCCACGGCAATCTGTACGGTCCCCGCGCCGCGGATGTCGCCACGCACCTCGGCGCCGGCTTCGACGCGCTGCTGAACGTCGACGTCCAGGGCGCCGCCACGATCCGCGCCAAGGGCGCCGCCGACCCGCGCCTCGCGGCCGCGCTCGTCACGGTCTTCATCCGCGTCAGCGACCACGCGGAACTCCGCCGCCGGCTCACGGGCCGCGGCACCGATCCGGCCGATGAGATCGACCGCCGCGTCGCCGCCGCCGAGGAGGAGGTCCGCCACGCCGGCTCCTACCAGCATGTCATCGAGAGCGGCAGCCGCGAAGCCGACTTCGCCGCGCTGCGGCGCATCTACCTTTCCGAGAAGGCCCGTCGTCCATGATGGAGAAGAACGACATCGCGGCCGTCCTCGACGAGATCGCCACGTTCATGGAGCTGACCGGGGAGAACCCGTTCAAGATCCGCGCGTACTCCGCCGGCGCCCGCATCCTCGAGAACATGACCGAGGATCTCGGCGAACTCATCGACAGCGGCAAGCTCGCCGACATCCCGGGCCTCGGCGAGGCGCTCGTCGACAAGATCACGACGCTCCGCCGCGACGGCGTCCTGCCTTTCCATCAGAAGCTCAAGGCGTCCATCCCCGCCGGCCTCCTCGAGGTCATGCAGATCCCGGGCCTCGGCCCGAAGAAGGTCCGCGCGCTCTGGACCCAGCTCGCCGTCGAGGACCTCGCGAAGCTGAAGGAGGTCTGCGAAGCCGGCGCGGTCGCCGAGCTCAAGGGCTTCGGCGCCAAGACGCAGGACAAGATCCTCGAAGGCATCAAGAACCGCATCGCCTACGGCAAGCGTCACCGCTGGTACGAAGCCGCGGCGATCGCCGAGCCGATCCTCGCCGGCCTCCGCGCGCTGCCGCAGGTCTCGCTCGCCGAATCCGCCGGCTCGCTCCGCCGCTCCCGCGAGACGGTCGGCGACCTCGACTTCCTCGTGGCCTCGTCCGAACCGAAGCCGATCATGGACTGGTTCGTCGCTTATCCGGGCGTGAAGGAAGTGACCGCCCACGGCGAGACGAAGTCCAGCGTGCGCTTCGAGAACGGGTTGCAGGCGGACCTGCGCGTCGTCCCCGCCGAGCAGTTCTATTTCGCGCTGCACCACTTCACGGGCTCCAAGGAGCACAACGTCGCGATGCGCCATCGCGCGCTCGGCCGCGGGCTGAGCATGAGCGAATGGGGCTTCAAGTCCGTCGACGAGAAGACCGTCGCGCCGGGCGCCACGAGCGAGGAAGAGGTCTTCCGCGCGCTCGGCCTCCCCTGGATCCCGCCCGAACTCCGCGAAGGCAACGGCGAGATCGACGCCGCCGAAGCCGGCAAGCTGCCGAAGCTCGTCCAGTTCGCCGACCTGCGCGGCGTCTTCCATAACCATACCACGGAATCCGACGGCGACCACACGCTCGACCAGATGGCGGCCGCCGCCGAAGCCCACGGCTGGGAATACCTCGGCATCTCCGACCACTCGAAATCCAGCTTCCAGGCCGGCGGCCTCGACGAGACCCGCCTCGCGAAGCAGCTCGAGGACATCGCGCAGCTCAACGCCTCGCAGAAGTATCGCGTGCGCGTGCTTTCCGGCAGCGAGGTCGACATCCTCAAGGACGGCACGCTCGACTTCACCGACGACGTGCTCGCCCGCCTGGACTTCGTCGTCGCCTCGGTGCACAACCTCTTCACCCTGGACCGCGAGGCCCAGACGGCGCGCATCATCAAGGCCATCGAGAACGAGCACGTCGACATGGTCGGCCACCTCACCGGCCGCCTGCTCAACAAGCGAGAGCCCTACGACGTCGACATCGCCAAGGTCATCGACGCCGCCGCGGCCAACGACACGATCATCGAGCTCAACGCGAACCCTTGGCGTCTCGACCTCGACTGGCGCTGGTGGCGTCGCGCGGCCGAGAAGGGCGTGCTGTGCTCGATCAACCCGGACGCGCATGACACCGAGCAGCTGGCCTTCGCCGCCCACGGCGTCCGCATCGCCCGCAAGGGCTGGCTGACGCCGGAGCAGGTGCTCAACACGCGTCCGTTGCCCGAAGTGCTGCGCTGGCTGGGGCGCTGAGCGCTCCTTACGGCTCGCCCTGAGGGCGAGGTCCGTCCTATCCTGCCGCATGCTGCACGATAAGCGCCGTCTGCTCCTCATCGCCGGACCTTGCTCCCTCGAATCGGAGGCCAACTGCCGGACCGTCGCCACGGAGCTCAAGGCCTTGGCGGCCCGCCATCCGGAGCTGAACATCATCTTCAAGGGTTCCTACGACAAGGCCAACCGCACCTCGCTCGGCGGCGACCGCGGCCCGGGCCTGCAGGCCGGCCTCGACCTCCTCGCGATGGTGAAGAAGGACTACGGCTTCAAGGTCCTCACCGACATCCATGGCCCCGAGCAGTGCGAAGCCGTCGGCAAGGTCGTCGACGTGCTGCAGATCCCCGCGTTCATGTGCCGGCAGACCGACCTCCTCGTCGCTGCGGCGAAGACCGGCAAGGTCGTCAACGTGAAGAAGGGCCAGTTCCTTTCCCCGTTCGAGATGCGCTTCGTCGTCGATAAGCTCGAAGGCGCCAAGGCCGCCGAGATCTGGCAGACCGACCGTGGCACGACCTTCGGCTACCAGAACCTCGTCGTCGACATGCGCTCCTTCCCGATCATGGCCGGCTTCGGCCACCCGACGATCATGGACGCCACCCACGCGGTCCAGCTCCCCGGCGCCGCCGGCGGCTCTTCCGGCGGCCAGCGCGAATACGTCCCGGTCCTCGCCAAGGCGGCCCTCGCCGCCGGCGCCGACGGCCTCTTCATGGAGACCCACCCGGATCCGAAGAAGGCGATCTCCGATGGTCCTTCGCAGGTGCCGCTCGGCGAATTCCCGGCCCTCGTCGAATCCTGCCTGCGCGTCTGGAAAGCCGTCCGCGCCTAAGCGGTCAGCTTCGCGATCGCTTCGCGGTCCGGCTTGCCGCTGGCGTTCGTCGGCATGCTCGGGACGAACACGTAACGCCGCGGGCGTGCCGCCGGCTCGAGCGCTTCACAGGCTTGCCGTAACGCGGCTTCGGCGGTGGCGGGGCCGATGACGCAGGCCGTCACCACTTCGCCCCAGGTCGCGTCGGCCATGCCGAGCACGATCGCTTCCTTGATCAGGCCGGTCGCGAGCAAGGCCTGTTCGACACGGGCGGGATCGACCTTCTCGCCGCCGGTCACGATCACGCGGTCGGCGCGTCCGGCGATCCGCACGCTCCCGTCGGCGGCGACATCTCCCCGGTCGCCGCTCGTCCAGGGATTGCCGACCGGGCTGTCCGGCCACAGACCCAGGCCGAGCGCCGCGGTCGTGATGGTGACGACGCCATCGGCGTTCGTCGCGAACGTCACGCCGGGCAAGGGCGCGCCGCGCACGGCTTCGCCGGACCAGATCTTCTCCGGCGGACAGAGGGCGCAGGCCGCGGCGGTCTCCGTCGAACCATAGGTCAGGAACGCCGCCAGGCGGCGCGTGCGGATCTCGCCGAGCAGGGATGCCGGCACCGATGATCCGCCGAGCAGGACGACGTCGAAGGCGCGGAGCCATGCCTCGCCGTCGGCGCGCGCCAACAGCCGTGATAGTTGTGCCGGCACCAACGAGACGATCTTCGTACCGCCCGCCGGAAGCGTGACGGCGGGCAGGGCGGCGTTCTCGCCGAAGCGTCCGTCGACGACGACGTGGCTGCCCCCGGTGACGCGCGCCCGGATCGCCGGCATGAAACCGCTGACGTGCCAGGGCGGCGTGCAGGTGACGCCATGCAGGATCGGGGAAAGCCCGCGCGCGACGAGCGCCTCGCGCAGGCCGAGCGCCGCGCTGCGGAGCGTCTCGGCGGAGTGGATGACGAACTTAACCTTCCCGCCCGTGCCGCCGGTCGGGATCATCACGCGCCCGCGCCAGTTCTTCGGCCAATCGCACGTGCCGAGGCCGCGCGGATCGAGGGCGAGGCCTGCGATGAGCGTGCCGCGCGGGATCTGGCGGGAGGCTTCCGCGAGTTCAGGGGCGGCCCAGCGCGGATTGCCGAGGAAGACCGGCAGGCCGGCGTCATGCGCCTGCAGCGCCTCGCGCATGTGCGCGGCGTGATCCGCGTGGAAGACCGCGACGGCGCTCATGTCATCTCTTTCCAGAGTTCGTTCCACGCAAGGTCGAGGCGGCCGCGCGCGAGCGGCCCGGCTTCGTGTCGATCCCGGCCGTCCATCTCGAACCGGCCTAAGGTGTCGAAGCCGACCGTGCCGGCGGCGGGATCTTGCGCCGCCAGCCAGAGCGCGGCCTGTCGGCCGAACGCGGTCTCGAAGCACGAAGAATACACGACCGGGGCGTGCCGTTCGCGTCGCCAGCGCAGCAGCTCTTCCCAGTCGCCGGCGAGCGCGGGTTTGACGACCACCGGGCCGGCCCACTCGAGGCTGCCGGGCGCGAGGAATGATTCGTCGAGCGCGACCTTCTCATGGCCGAGCGACGCGTAGCCGGGATGGCCGACCGGCAGAGGCTGTTCGAGGAACTCGACGGCGGGGAGGGCGCGGACGAGCTCCGTCCAGACGCGGGCCTGCTCGAGCGTGAGGTCGCCGTTGGCGTCGAGCCGGAAGGAAATGCCGGCGGGCGCGGCCTCGATGAGGGCGCGGATCGTCGGGAGGTCGCTGCCGCCGGTGACCTTGAGCTTCAGCGTGCGGTAGCCCGAGCGGAGTTTCTCGGCGACGCCTTCCGCGGAGGGGTTGGTCAGCAACCCGGCGCAGGGCAACGCGCCGGCGAAGGCTTCGATCTCGCCCCAGTGGGCGCACGAGGAGAGCGCGGCGCGCAGGCAGGGGAGCGCGCCCCGGCTGGCTTCCACGCTGGCCCGCAGGTGGGAGAGGTTGCCACGTGCCGAACGGAGGACTTCCGCGATGGCGTCGCAATCCTCCGTCGGGAAGCCCGGCCAGGGAGCGGCCTCCCCGAAACCACGGCCGTTCTCGTCCTCCGTGCGCAGCAGGATGCGGTCCACGGCCTCGATCGTCCCGTGGCCGGTGACGAGCGGTTGCCGGAAGCGGCGACGCACCCGAAGAAAGTCGAATTTTCCGCCGTTCATCCCGTCCATCGTCGGCAATTAACCCAAACTCGCAAAATCAATTTGCCAGCCCTCCGGGGGGTGCCTAACACCCTTTGGGGAAACCGACCACTCATGGCCTCCTCGAAATCCAAGGGCCGCGTTTCCCTAGACGAACGCTTTTACCTGTCCGCGGACGACTTCTTCCCCGCCAACGCCGGCCTCGGCCTGACGTATGATGACGTCTCCCTGGCCACCCGCTACTCCGAGGTCCTCCCCCGGATGACCCGCCTGGACTCCTCTCTCTCGGACTCCTTGGCCTTGTCCCTTCCGATCGTCTCCTCCGACATGGATACGGTCACCGAGCATCGCATGGCGATCGCGATGGCCCTCAACGGCGGCCTGGGCCTCCTGCACTATAACATGCCGGAAGCCGACCAGGTGGCCGAAGTCCGCCGCGTGAAGAACCACATCCACGGCATGATCGGCGACCCCGCGGTCGTTTCGGCCGACGACACCATCGCCCAGGTCCTCGCCCGCATCGAGCGCGACGGCCTCGCCTTCAGCACCTTCCCGGTCACCGCTCCCGACGGCACGCTCCTCGGCCTCCTGCCCGGCAGCACGGTCAAGGAGCGCCACGGTCAGCGCAAGGTCGCCGCGGTCATGATCCCGCGCGACAAGGTCTTCACCGTCGGCGAGAAGGACCTCGGCAAGGATCCCATCGCCACCGCCGACCGCAAATTCTCCGAGCACGTCGGCCAGAACAAGCTGCTCGTGGTCGACGCGAAGAACAAGCTGCGCGGTCTCTTCACCCTGAGCGACATCGAGCGCATCTCCGAGGAGTCCCGCGCCCACGTCCGCCCGACCCGCGACGCGGATTTCCGCCTCCGCGTCGGCGTCGCCATCTCCGTGCCTCGCACGGCCGAGGGTGAGATCGACCGCGCCCGCCTGCTCGCGCACGTCGGCGCCCTTGTCGACGAAGGCGCGGACGCCCTCGCGATCTCCACCGCCCACGGCCACACCAAGGGCGTCGGCGACGCGCTCCGCCTCCTCCGCAAGTCCCATAAGGACATCACGCTCATCGCCGGCAACGTCACCAGCGGCGAAGGCGTCGAGTTCCTCGCCGCGGCCGGCGCCGACACGGTCAAGATCGGCCAGGGCCCCGGTTCGATCTGCACGACCCGCATCGTCGCGGGCGTCGGCATCCCGCAGCTCACCGCGCTCTACGTCGCTTCCCGCGCCGCCGCCAGGAAGGGCGTACGCATCCTCGCCGACGGCGGCATCACGAAGAGCGGCGACATCGTCAAGGCGCTCACGCTCGCCGACGCGGTGATCCTCGGCGGCCTCCTCGCCGGCAGCCGCGAGGCGCCGGGCAAGCTGATGGAGATCAACGGCAAGACTTATAAGGAATACCGCGGCATGGGTTCGCACGAAGCCATGCGCAAGGGCTCGGCCGCCCGTTACGGCCATTCCGCGAGCGGCAAGTTCAGCAAGGTCGCGGCCGAAGGCATCGAGGCCCTCAAGGAAGTCTCGGGCACGGTCGACCAGGTCCTCGGCACCCTCGCCGGCGGCGTCCAGAGCGGCCTCGGCTACCTCGGCGCGGCCAACCTCGCGGAACACCGCAAGCGCGCCCGCTACATCCGCGTCACGCCGGCCGGCCAGCGCGAAGCGGCGCCCCACGACGTCATCGAAATCAAGGCCGGCTCCTGAACCCGACCATGGCTGCATTCTTCCGAGGCCTGCTCCTCTTCCTGTTCGGCGCGATCGTCGGCGCCGGCGGCATCCTGTTCTTCACGCCGAGCTTCAACATCGTCGTCAGCCGTCACGAGGCCGCCCCGGCCGCGCCCGCCTTCGCGCCGAGCCCGGCCAAGGCCGCGGTCGCGGTCGCGACCAAGCCGGCCGAGACATCGGCGGCCGCCAAGCCGGCCGTCGCGAGCACGCCGGCGCCTCTGCCGGCGGCCCCGGCCGTCGCCCCCGCGGCGGCGACCATCGAGCCGGCGATCGACTTCAAGGCCATCGCCCAGCACCTCATCCTCTGGCCCGCTTCGGTGACGGTGAAGACCGCCACCACGGTGCCCGTCCTCGTCGACGGCAAGAAGACGCAGGACCTGGCCCTCGAAGCCGGCACGGTGCTGCAGGTCTCCCAGGTGCTCGCGGATGGTTCGCTCGAGGTGCGCGCCAAGGGCGCCAAGTTCGAGATCAAGAGCACGCTCACGGATTTCTCCGCCGAACTCGGCAAGCGTGTCGCCGAGCTCGTCGCCAAGGGCACCAAGTTCGATTCGCCTTTCCCCGCCGCTCCGGCCGCGCCTGTCGCCGCCACGGCTCCCGCCGCCGTTCCGGCCGCCGCCACGCCCGCGCCCGTCGTCGCCGTCGTCGTGGCCAAGGTGCCGCTGACGTTGGCCCAGCGCGTCGACCTGCTTTACGGCATCAAGCCCGAACCGGAAACCCCGGTCGCGCCTGCGGCGCCGGCCTCCGTGACGCCCGCCGCGGTGGCTCCGGCGGCGGTGGCGCCCGCTCCGGCGGCCACGCCGCCCGCGGCCGTCGTTCCGTCTGCGCCCGCCGACCAGAAGGCGGACGAAAAAGGCCAGGACCTCGACCGGAAGATGAATCAGCTCTTCAAGTGACCCGCCCGTGAGTCACGCGAAGATCTTTTCCTGGAACGTCAACGGCGTCCGCTCCGCCTTGGGCAAAGGGCTCGGCGAGTTCATCGCTTCCGCCGACCCGGACGTGCTCTGCCTCCAGGAGACGAAGTGCGAGACCGCCGTCGCCTCGACGCTGGGCCTTTCCTTCCCGCATCAGTTCTGGCATGAGGCCGAGAAGAAGGGCTACTCCGGCACGGCGGTGCTTTCCAAGTCCGCGCCGCTTTCCGTCGCCACCGACTTCCCGGGCGATCATCCGCCCGAAGGCCGCGTCGTCACGGCCGAGTTCAAGGGGCTTTTCGTCGTCAGCGCCTACGTCCCGAATTCCCAGCGCGAACTCGAGCGGCTCGGCTATCGTCTGCGGTGGGACGCCGATTTCCGCAAATACCTCGCCCGTCTCGCGAAGAAGAAGCCGGTCGTCGTCTGCGGCGACCTCAACGTCGCGCATGCCGAGATCGACCTGGCCAATCCTTCGACGAACCGCCGCAACGCGGGTTTCACCGACGAGGAACGCGCCTCCTTCGGTCAGCTGCTCGACGACCATGGCTTCACGGACACCTTCCGCGCGCAGCACCCGACGCTCGCGCAGCGTTACAGCTGGTGGTCCTATCGTCCCGGCATCCGCGCCCGCAACATCGGCTGGCGCCTCGATTACTGCCTGACGTCCGACGGCTTGAAATACTCGCAGCCCGACATCCACGACAAGGTCACCGGTTCCGACCATTGTCCGGTGTCGGTCCGCGTGCAGGCCGAACTCTGAGCCGGTTCAGGACGGCGTGGGCTGGAACGGATTGCGCGCCGCCGTCCGCCGCCCGCGCCGGCGTTCGGCCAGCCAGATGAGGCCGATGGTGAGCGCGAAAATGCCGGCCATGATCGTGGCCAGGCCCCAGATGTCCCAGAAGTCGTCGCGGCGCGAGTCGTGCGGCCGTGACGAAAGGTAGCGGACCGGGATCTTGCTGCCTACCGTTTCGTTCAGGCGCAGCTGGATCTCGTCGGTGTGCGGCCGACCTTCCTGGTCGGCATAACGGATGACGCCGTAGGTCGTCAGGTAGGATTTCCCGCGCTTAGGTTGACGGCGTTGCTGATAGGTGCGGGTGACCTCGGCTTCGGTCGCGACGCCGCCGAACTGGAACGCCGCGCACCAAGCGAGCCAGCCGGCGAAGAAGAGCGCCCCGAGGCAGGCGACCATGCCGAGCACGCTGAGCGCTCGCGGAGGCGACGCGGCCGGGGCGTCACGCATCGCGGCGCGCCGCCTCCCCGGTCAGCTTGCGCACCCAGGGCACGAGCACCAGGAGCAGCGCGGTCATCCCGCCGACGAGCAGCGCCTGCTGCCAGAAGAAATGGGCGAGCGCCTGCGGGTCCTTGCCGTTGAACTCGCCCGCGACCGCGCCGGCCAGCTTGTTGCCGAGCGCCGTGCCGAGGAACCAGATGCCCATGACGAGCCCGGTGAGCTTCGCGGGCGCGAGCTTGGTCATCGCGCTCAAGCCGACGGGACTGAGGCACAGTTCGCCGACGGTCTGCAGGAAATAGACGCCGATCAGCCACCATGGGCTGACTTTGCCGGCCGCGGTGAGCTGAGCGGCGGGCACGAGCAACGCGAACGAGAGGCCGAGGAAGACGAGGCCCCAGACGAACTTCATCGGGATCGACGGTTGCCGCTCGCGCAGGCGCACCCAGAGCCACGCGAACAACGGCGCGAGCGCCAGGATGAAGAGCGAATTCACCGACTGGAACCACGACGATGGGAAGGCGAACCCGAGCAGCTCGTTGCGCGTGAGTTCGTCGGCGAAGAGCGTCAGCGACGAACCGGCCTGCTCGAACACCGCCCAGAAGAGGATCGCGCACACGAAGAAGACCAGGATCGCGGCGATGCGCCGGCTGTCTTCGTCCTTCCGCACGACGCCGAACCAGATGATGCCGACGACCGGCAAGGCGTAGACGAACGGATTGATCCAGAAGTAGTAGTCCGAGGCGATCATCACGCCGAGCAGCGTGACGGTGCCGAGCGCGACCGCCGCCAGCCGTCCCCACGGCCGCGGCGCGTCGGCCGCCGGCGCCTGCCCGACGTGCGCGAGCCAATGCAGACGTCGCAGGTACACGATCATGCCGATGGTCATGCCGACGCCGGCGGCGCCGAAGCCCCAGTGCCAGCTGTGCGTCGGGTCGAGCCCCCAGCCGTTCAGCAACGCCTTGAACTGTTCGCCCTGCGCGAGCCAGCCGACGACCAGCGGCGCGGCGAAGGCGCCGAGGTTGATGCCCATGTAGAAGAGCGAGAAGCCGGCGTCGCGGCGCGTGTCGCCGTGCGAATAGAGTCCGCCGACGAGCGTGCTGATGCTCGGCTTGAGCAGGCCGGTGCCGAGCGCGACCAGGATGAGTCCGGCGTAGAACGTCGGCGTGGTCGCGAAGGCGAGCGCGTAGTGGCCGGCGGTGATGATGAGTCCGCCGACGAGCACCGCCCGCCGCGCCCCGATGAAGTTGTCCGCGAGGTAGCCCCCGAGGATGCACACCATGTAGCTCGCCATGGTGTAGTTGCCGTAGATCTGGGCCGCGAACTTCTGGTCCATCCCCAGTCCCCCGACCGCCAGGGGGGAGATCATGAACAACAGGAGGATCGCCCTCATTCCGTAATAGGAGAACCGCTCCCACATCTCGGCGTAGAACAACATGCTCAGCCCCCGGGGGTGGCCGCCGATCCCCCCGTGGTCGCGCTCGGTATGACGGGCCGGCGATTCGACGTCTGGGGGCAGTTCGTGCATCGCAGGGGGTTATAAGGGGGTAAGCGGGGGAGGGGGAGCCGGGAATGCAATTCGCCCGAATCCGTGGGTCGGCGTTGACAAAAGGGGGTTAAGGGGTACTTTTGAGACTCAATCTCAATTAGCGTGACCCCGCTATCCCAACTTCTACCCGGTCAATTCGGGAAGCTGGCCTCGCTCAATCCCGAGCGTGGGGTGGATCAGCGTCTGATGGCCTTGGGCCTCCTCCCCGGGATGGTCCTGAAGCTGGTCCGCAAGGCCCCGCTCGGCGATCCGCTCGCCATCGAGTTCGGCGGACAGGTCGTGAGCCTTCGCCTCGCCGAGGCCGAGAACCTCATCGTCGACGTCTCCGCCGACTGCCCCATCCAACGCCCTCGCCAGCCGTGAGCTCCCCCGATGCAGGCCTGCTGGTCGCGCTCGTCGGTAATCCCAACACCGGCAAGTCGACCCTCTTCAACGCCCTGACCGGCCTGCGTCAGCGCGTCGGCAACTACCCCGGCGTGACCGTCGCCCGCAAGTCCGGTACCTGCGACCTCGGCGACGGCCAGAAGGTCGAGCTCATCGACCTGCCCGGCCTTTACTCGCTCGCCGCGGCTTCGCCCGACGAGCAGGTCGTCATCGATGCGCTGTCGGGCAACATCGCGGGCGACCGGCGCCCCGACGCGGTGGCGCTCGTCGTCGACGCCACCAACCTGCTCCGCAACCTTTTCCTCGCCTCGCAGGTCGCCGAACTCGGCCTGCCGGTGGCCCTCGTCCTCAACCAGGCCGACGTCGCGAAGGAGCAGGGATTGCGCATCGACGCGGACCTGCTCTCGCGTCGCCTCGGCGGCGTGCCGGTCGTGCTGACTTCCGCCTGGAAGGGCGAAGGCATCCTCGAGGTGCGGCGCGCGATCGCGCGCGCCCTCGCGCAGAAGAGCACGCTCAAGCGCGTCGTCTGGCCGGCGGACATCGCCGCGGCGCTCGCCGACGTCGCCCGGTCCGCCGCCGCCGATACGGGCAAGGTCGTCACGGACGCCGACGCGCAGCGCCTCCTCTTCGATACCAATCCTTCGACCGCCGATCGACTCGGCTGGACCGTCGTCCAGCGCGAGAAGACCTTGCGTGGCGCGCGCGACCGCGTCCGCAATTCCGGCTACAACCCGATGGCCGCCGAGCCCCTCGTCCATTACGCGCAGCTGCGCGTCGTGCTTGAAGGCGTCGTGACCGAAGGCCTCGGCAAGGCCGGCAGCACCGCCGCCGTCGACCGCCTGCTCCTGCATCGCGTCCTCGGGCCGATCCTCTTCCTGGGCATCATGCTCGGCTTCTTCGCTTCCGTCTTCTGGCTCGCGAAGTTCCCGATGGACTGGATCCAGTCGGCCGTCGACTGGACCAAGGGCGTCGTCGCTCCGCCGCTTGACGCCTATCCGATGCTGCAGAGCCTGCTGGCCGACGGCATCATCGGCGGGGTCGGCGCGTTCCTCGTCTTCCTCCCGCAGATCCTGATCCTGTTCCTGTTCATCGGCATCCTCGAGGACAGCGGCTACATGGCGCGCGCGGCGTTCATCATGGACCGCCTGTTCAGCTGGTGCGGCCTCAACGGCAAGAGCTTCGTGCCGATGCTTTCGGGTTTCGCCTGCGCGATCCCGAGCCTCCTCTCCACGCGCACGATCGAAGACCCGAAGGCCCGCCTCGCGACGGCCTTCGTGGTGCCGTTCATGAGCTGCTCGGCCCGCTTCCCGGTCTATGCGCTCATGTGCGCGGCGTTCATCGGTCCGCTTTACGGCCCCGGCTGGGAATCCCTCGTGATGGTCGGCATGCACTGCGTCGGCCTGCTCTTCGCCGTCCCGACGGCCTTCGTGCTGACCCGCCTCGTGCTCAAGGTGAAGCCCCAGCCTTTCGTGCTCGAGCTGCCCCGCTACCAGATGCCCAAGCCCCGCGACGTCGTCTGGCGCATGTGGCAGAACGCCGCCGAATTCGTCTCGAAGGCCGGCACGGTCATCTTCGCGATCACCATCATCGTGTGGGCGCTCTCCTATTTCCCGCGCGATGCGTCCGTCGCCGAACGCATCCGCGCGGCGAATCCCACGGCTTCGGCCGAGGTCGTCGCCGCCAAGGTCCAGGCGGCCTACGTCGAGCAGTCCTACATGGGACGCTTCGGCAAGGCGGTGCAACCGGTCTTCGACCCGCTCGGCTTCGACTGGAAGATCACCGTCGGCGTGCTGGCGAGCTTCCCGGCCCGCGAGGTCATCGTCTCGACGCTCGGGGTCACCTACTCCGTCGGCGAAGGCGCTGAGGCCGACAGCCGGCAGCTGCGCAAGGCGATGCAGGACGCCAAGTGGTCCGAAGGCCCGCGCGCCGGCCGCCCGATCTTCTCCCTCGCCGCGGTGCTCGCGCTGATGGTCTTCTTCGCCCTCTGCTCGCAGTGCGGGCCGACCATCGCGACGCTCGCCCAGGAGACCGGCGGTTGGAAGTGGGCCGCCGGCTCCTTCGTCTACATGACCACCCTCGCCTGGGTCGTGTCGATGGCCGTCTATCAGGTCGTCATCCGCCTCACATGAACCTCGAAGCCGTCATCGTGGGCGCGATCGTCGGGGTCGCCGTCGGTTGGTTAATCCGTCGCTGGCTCGCCGCCGCTCGTCGTCGCAAGGAAGGCGGATGCGCCGGAGACTGCGGGTGCGCGACGAAGATAAAGCCGAAGGCGGCGAAGAAGTAAGTCGGGCTGAGAGAAGTCGGCCAGCTGATCGGTTGATCAGTTGGCCAGACAAGACACGCAACTCAAAGGGAGACCGGAAACCGGCAAGTCAGCTGCGGACACATTCTTTCGGGTGTCAGGTGACGGCCGCCGGGGCATCAGCCTCTCGGGAGTCAGCCATTCAGCCATCGGCAGCTGGCGCCGGGCTCCCGCGGCCGATGGCCGAGAAGCCGATACCTGGGTTGCCGTCACCCGTGGCTGACACCCGTCATCCAGAATTTAATTCCCCAGCCGATCATCCGGTCTCCGGTTTCCCTTTGAGCTATGTCCCGGGGTAGGGCTGACCATCCTTGGTCGGCCGCGGTCGAGCAGGGATGCTCGACCCTACCCGATGCAGCACTGTGGTGACGCGGTCCCGCGCCAGCCGTGTCAGCGTGCCCACTTGCCCCCTCGCGGCTCCGTCGCGATCAAACCGGCTGCTGCTGGCTGAGACAGTGCAGCGCACCGCCTTCGATGAGCAGCACGCGGCAGTCGAGGCCGACGATCTTACGGCCGGGGAAGCAGTCGCCGATGATGCCCATGGCCACTTTGTCGGAATCCTGGCCGTAGAGCGGCACGAGGACGCCGTCGTTCACGATGAGGAAGTTCGCGTGGCTCGGCGGCAGGTCGCGTCCGGCGAGGCGGATCGGCTTGGGCAGCGGGAGCTCGAGGATGTCGAGACGCTGGCCGCGCGGGCGCATCTCGCGCAGGCGGCGCAGGTTCTCCTGCATCGGCGCGTAGTTGGGCGAGGCCTTGTCCGTCTCGCTCACCGCGAGGATCGTGCGCGGCGCGATGAAGCGCGCGAGGTTGTCGATGTGGCCGTCGGTGTCGTCGTTGGCGAGGCCTTCGCCGATCCAGAGGAGTTCGTCGATCGCAAGGCCGTCGCGGAGGGCGGCGTGGAACGCGGCGTCGTCGCGGCCTTCGGCGCGGTTCGGGTTGTTCTGCACGGCCTCGGTGGTGAGAAGCAGGCCGTCGCCGGAGACCTCGATGCCGCCGCCTTCGAGTTCGAACGGGTAGCTGAACTTCTGCACGCCGAGCTTCGCGGCGACCTTGCCCGGGACCTGGTTGTCGAGCGAGGCCTCGAACTTGCCGCCCCAGCCGTGGAATTCCCAGTCGGTGAGCGCGAGCTCCTTGGTCCGGTCGTTCTTCACGAAGATCGGACCGTGGTCGCGGCACCAGACGTCGTCGGTGGCGATGTCGGTCAGTTCGATGACGGAGAGGTCGGCCTTGGCGGCCTTGAGCTCGCGCTCGGCTTCGGCGCGCAGCTTGCCGGCGGCGTTGATCTTCACCGGCTGGAACTTCGAGATCGCGGCGGCGAACTCGGCGAACTTCGCCGGGATGAGCCCGTAGTGTCCGGGCCAGAGCGCGGTGTTCGACGGCCACGAGAGCCACGTGGCGGACTGGGGTTCCCATTCCGCGGGCATGCGGAATCCGAGGGAGCGAGGCGTGGCCATGCGGAAGGTCAGTCGCGCAGACGGCGCGTCAGGTCGCCGTAGGCGTCGATGCGGCGGTCGCGGAAGAAGGGCCAGATGCGACGGAATTCGCGCTGCTTCACGAGGTCGCAGTCGGCGAGGAGGACTTCCTCCTTCTCGACGGACGCGCGCGCGACGATCTCGCCGTAAGGGTCGGACACGAAGCTCTGGCCCCAGAACTGGGTGCGGCCTTCGGTGCCGACGCGGTTGGTCGCGGCGACGTAGCAGCCGTTGGCGACGCCGTGGCCGCGCTGGACGGTCTCCCAGGCGTTATGCTGGGCCTTGCCGAGGGCGGCCTTCTCCTCGGGCAGCCAGCCGATGGCGGTCGGGTAGAAGAGGATCTGCGCGCCGCCGAGCGCGGTGAGGCGCGCGGCTTCGGGGTACCACTGGTCCCAGCAGATGAGCACGCCGATGTCGCCGTGCGCGGTCTTCCACGTGCGGAAGCCGAGGTCGCCGGGCGTGAAGTAGAACTTCTCCTCGAAGCCCGGATCCTGCGGGATGTGCATCTTGCGATATTTGCCCAGCACGGTGCCGTCGGCGTCGATGACGGCCGCGGTGTTGTGGTAGACTTCGCTGCCGCGCGCTTCGAAGAGCGGGGCGACGATGACGACGCCGAGGCGCTTGGCGGCCTTCGCGAGTTCCGTCACGGAAGGTCCGGTCTCGATCGGCTCGGCGAGGTCGAAGTGCTTCGGGTCCTGGTCGATGCAGAAATACTTCGTCGTGAACATCTCCTGCAGGCCGATGATCTGGGCGCCCTTGGCCGCCGCTTCCTCGATGCGGGGCAGGGTCTTGCGCACGTTCGCCGCCGGAGTGTCCTCGGCGGTGAGCTGGATGAGACCGACGCGGACGGAGTCAGCCATGACGGGGGTCGTCAGTAGACAAGCTTGTTGATCGGGTACTCCACGATGCCCTCGGCGCCGGCGGCCTTGAGGGTCGGGATGAACTCGCGCGCCTGGCGGGCGTCGATGATGGTCTCGACGGCGATCCACTCGGGATTGCTCAGCGGCGAGACCGTCGGATTACGCAGGGCGGGCAGGGCGGCGGCGACCTTCTCGAGCTTGGCCTTCGGGAGGTTGAACTTGAGGCCGACCATGTGCTGCGCGGCGAGGGCGCCCTGCAGCATGAGCACGATCTGCTCGATCTTGGCGCGCTTGGCGGGATCGGCCCAGGCGGCCTTGTTGGCGACGAGGACGGTGGTGGTCTCCATCAGCTGGGCGACGATGCGCAGTTTGTTGGCCTTGATGGAAGAGCCGGTCTCGGTGATGTCGACGATGGCGTCGGCCAGCTCGGGCACCTTCACTTCGGTGGCGCCCCAGGAGAATTCGACTTCGCATTCCACGCCCTGCGCCTTGAACCAGCGGCGGGTGGTCTCGACGAGCTCGGTGGCGACGCGCTTGCCGGCGAGGTCCTTGGCGGTCTTGACGGGAGAGGCTTCGGGCACGCAGAGGACCCAGCGCGACTTCTGGGCGGAGGCGCGGCTGTAGATCAGCTCGCAGACCTGGACCACGTCCGCGTTGTTCTCCTGGACCCAATCCTGGCCGGTGAGACCGCAATCGAAGAAGCCATGCTCGACGTAGCGGGCCACTTCCTGGGCGCGGATGAAGCGGCCGTCGAGGGCGGGATCATCGAAAGAGGGGCGGTAAGAGCGGCTGCTCTTGGCGACGGGGAACCCGGCCCGTGCGA
>Ga0222712_10002960_pt1 | contig 18951 bp, 15 predicted proteins | sample C33_657DmetaG_FD_165043 | JGI IMG/M metagenome (GOLD analysis project Ga0222712, IMG submission 165043) | Estuarine water microbial communities from San Francisco Bay, California, United States - C33_657D | ecosystem: Environmental > Aquatic > Marine > Unclassified | place: USA: California... | reverse complement strand
TGGCGCCTCGTCGCCCGCGGCGCGGGCGGCCAAACGCCCCCGCTCGACCGTGTCGCGGCGCAGGGCGGCGGCGACCTCGGCCTCGGCCCTCAGCTCATCGGCACCCGCGGGGAAAACGCGCTCCAGGCGCAGCCTTCCCTCCGACTCCACCAGCTCGCCCTGGACGGTGCGTCCGGCCCAGCCGATGGCGACATCGCCGACCCCGACCCGGGCCGTCAGCTCGCGGCCATCCTCGGCCCTGAGGCGGAGGGATTCCGCGGCGGGATCGACGGAGAGGACATCACCGCGGAAGGGCTCGGCGGCCAGGGCGGCCAAGGCCAGGAACGGCCACAGAAAGCGCATGGGATCAGCGAAGGGGCGCGCCGGGAGAGAGCAAGTCCCCCGCCTCGGTCATTAGCAGGGCTGCCATCCCCTGCCGAAGGCCGTAATGGCTGACCTGCAGCACCTCAGCCCCCACGTGATCGGCCAAGGCGCAGACAACCGCCAGGGCGGCCGGAAGGATGTCCGCCCTCGCCGCCGGCACGCCAGGCAGGGCGCGCCGCCCCGCCAGGTCCCGCTCGGAAAGCCGCGCAAGCCAGTTGCGCACGGCGAGCAGTCCGATCTGGTCGCCAGGCTCGCCGGCCGCGCGCTGCATCTCGGCCAAGGCGGCGAGGGCGCCGCCGGAACCCACCAAGGGAAGCCCGCGGGCCGAGAGAGGGGCGACACCCGGAGCCAGCGCTCCGAGGACGTGCTGACGAAGGGCCTCGAGCTCGCCGGACCGCGCCGGAGCCGTCCCGTCGCCAAGGAAGGAGCGGGTCAAGCGCACCGCCCCCAGGGGGAAGCTCGCCGCCGCGACACACCGACGATGAAGGACGCGGGCGACCTCGAGGGAGCCGCCGCCCAGGTCGAAGGCGACAAAGCCCGGCTGGCTGGCGAGCGCCGGGTCGCGCAGCATGCCGTCGGCGGTGAGGCGCGCCTCCGTCTCGCCGGAGATCACCGCGAGCCGCAGGCCGAACCGCTGCTCCAGCGCGCGCGCGAGGGTGGGGCGATTCTCGGCCTCGCGCAGGGCGGAGGTGCCGATGACCGCGATCCGCCCCGCGCCCGCCTGCCGGGCGCGCCCGACCAGGTCGCCGATGGCGCCGACCGCGGCCTCGATCGCGGCGGGATCGAGCCGGTTGCCCCGCGCGGGGAAGAGCCTGACATCGGCGGTCGCGCGCTGGACGGTTTCCAAGGCGGGTCCCTCCGCCACGAGGAGCTTGAGCGAGTTCGAGCCGAGATCGATGACGCCGACGCGACCCATGGCTCAGTAGGCGAAGAGGAGGCGGAGGCTCCCGTAGGAATGGCCGGAACCATCCTGCGTGTCGAAATCCTTGGTTCGAAAAGCCATGGCGAAGGAAAGGGAGAAGCCCTCGAGCCGCGTGAGGATGCCAAGGGCGAGCTGGCCGACGATCGGGCGCCCGTCGACCGAGTAGGAGCCGCGGAAATAAAGTCCCTCGGTCGAGTACTCGCGCGGCTGGACCTCGATCGACCCGTCGGCGAACCAACACCAGCCCAGGGCGCCCTTGTCCTGCGACGTCAGCGGATCCACCCATGCCGTGGTCTGTCGGATGAAGCCGTGGCCCCATCCCTCGTCCAGGACACCCCAGCGGAGCTGGGCGCCGAGCGTGAGGCCCGCCCGGGCCGTCCCCAGCTGGGCCGAGGCCCGGGTGACCAGGTCCCATCGACGCAAGTCCGGTCCATCGAGGTCGAAACGGTGCCGGATCTCCGCCCGGGCGTTACCCACCGGCTCATCCTGCAGCTGGTCCTCCCATCCGGAATAGGTCTGGGAACCCACCAGTTCATGGAAACCGTTCTGAAATTCCTCCCCCAGCGCCGAGGGACCGACGACCCCAAGCGCGAACTCCATGGAACCAATGGTCCCGGGTCCCAGCCGGTAGCCGCGACCCACCGTCGCGTAAAGATACCCCGAGAAAGGCAGGTCACCCGGGGGCGTCGGGACGACGGAGGGGCGACTCGGGGTGTGGATCTCCTGCCCGATCGAGAAATGCCTCAGGCTCTCCGTGTCCATCCAGCAGATGCGCATGCCCTGGGTGTAGTAACGGTCCAGGTTGTCGTCGGAGAACTTGTCGTTCTCCTCGAGGATCATCCACGCCGTCGCGGCCGGCACCGGTGCGGCCAGGAGAAGCGGGAGGAGAAGGGCTGACCTCATCGGGAAATGGACGGGTCGGGCAAGTTAGCGGGCGAAAGGCGGGGGCAAAAGCCGAAAACCGCGACCCGAACCCCTTTGACACCCCGCCAGCCGCGCGATACCGATGCCTTCGATGCCGGAAGTCGCCGACAGCCCCGCCAGATTCTCCCTCGCCACGGAGGGCGCCTGCCTGAGGATCTCCCTCGCGGGCGACTGGACCAAGGACGGCCCCCTTCCCGATTTCCCCCAGCTCCGGGATGGGAGCGAGGTCCGATGGTCCGTCGAGGAGCTGGGCAAGGTCGACTCCGCCCTGCCCGCGTGGATCCAGGGCCTTGAGCGCGCCGCCCCCCCGGGAGTGTCCTTTCGGCACGAGGGGCTCCCCCCGCGCATCCGCGGCTGGGTGCTCCTCGCCTCGGCGGATGCGGAGTCGGATGGCGGGGAGGAATCCCTCCCGTGGATCGCCAGGCTCGGGCTCTGGGCCACCCTCAGCAAGGCCTCCTGGCTCCGGGCCGTCTCCCACATCGGCGAGCTCGCCCTCGGCCTGGCCCGCCTGCTCGTCGGCAGGGCGAAGGTGAATTGGCAGGAATTCCCCCAGTTGCTGCGCACGACCGGACCCGACGCGCTCCCCATCACCCTGCTCCTCGGGTTCCTCACCGGCGTCATCATGGCCTATGTCGGCATGATCCAGCTGGGCAAGGTCGGGGCCAACATCTACGTCGCCAACCTCGTGGGGCTCGCGATGGCCCGCGAGATGGGCGCCCTGATGACGGGCGTCGTCGCCTGCGGGCGCACCTCGACCGCCTTCGCCTCCCACCTGGGCAGCATGAACGTCAGCCAGGAAACCGACGCGCTCCGGGCCATCGGCCTTCGCCCGGTCGAGTACCTCGGCGTCCCCCGCCTCCTCGCCGTCCTCGCCGTCCTCCCCCTCCTCTCCGTCTTCGCCACCGCGGCGGGCATCCTCGGCGGCATGGCGGTGGCGGTCGGCTACGGCATGTCGGCCGAGCAATACGCCAACCAGGTCATCGAGGCCGTCTCCGTGCGGAGCTTCCTGACCGGTCTCATCAAGGCGCACGCGTTCGCGCTCATCGTGGCCTGGGCGGGCTGCTACCGCGGGCATGTCGCCCGGCGCAACGCCCGCGGGGTCGGCGAGGCCGCCACGACGGCGGCCGTGCTGGGCATCACCCTGCTGGTCGTGGCCGACGCGGCGTTCGCGGTCCTCTTCAACCTCTTCGCCTTCTACTGATGCCCGAGCCCCGCGTGCGCTGCAGCGACCTCGCCGTCGGCCATGACGGGCGGGAGGTCGTGGGCGGCGTCAGCTTCGCGGTCGAGCCCGGCCAGGTCGTCGCCGTCGTCGGCCCCTCCGGCTGCGGCAAGAGCACCCTCATGCGCGCCCTCGCGGGCCTCGACCCCGCGATGGCGGGCGACTCGTGGATCCTCGGCGAGCGCCTGGGCGGGCTCGACGAGGCGGGGCATGACGCCCTCCTCCGGCGCGTCGGCTTCATGTTCCAGGGCTCCGCGCTCTGGTCCTCGCTCACCCTGGCCGAGAACGTCGAGCTGCCCCTGCGCGAGTTCGCCCGCTGCGGCGCGCGCGAGCGCCGCCTCCTCGCCCTCCACAAGCTCGGCCAGGTCGGCCTGCTCGGCGCCGCCGACAAACACCCCGCCGAGATCAGCGGCGGCATGGCCAAGCGCGCCGGCCTCGCCCGGGCCCTCGCCCTCGACCCCGAGGTCCTCTTCCTCGACGAGCCGAGCGCCGGGCTCGACCCCGTCACCTCGGCCCGGCTCGACGACCTCATCCTGCGCCTGCGCGACGGTCTGGGCACCTCCATCGTCCTCGTCAGCCACGAGGTGCCCTCCATCCGCCGCCTGGCCGACTTCTGCGTTTACCTGGACCCGGTTAGTCGCACGATGGCCGCCACGGGCAAGATCGACGACTTCCTGCGGCCCGACGCCCATCCCGGGGCCCGCGACTTCTTCTCCCGCCACGCGCAACCATGAGCACCTCCGCCAACCGCACCCTCATCGGTCTCTTCGTGCTCGTCGGCCTCGCGCTCAGCCTCGCCTTCCTCGTCGCCCTCGGCGGCGGCTGGCTCAAGGGCGACCGCCCCCGCCTCCTTGCCCGCTTCGACCAGGACGTCAGCGGCCTCGACACCGGCTCCGCCGTCCGCCTCCGCGGCGTGGCCGTCGGCAAGGTCGCCTCCATCCTCATCCGCACCGGCAACGGCGACAGCAAGTCCATCCCCGTGGTCATCGAGATCGACCCCGACCTGGCCGAGCGGCTCGGCGTCGGCGACACCCTCGGCACCCAGGAAGGGCTCGAGCAGGCCGTCCTCGGCGGCCTCACCGCCAAGCTCCGCCTCCAGTCGTTCGTCACCGGCATCCTCTACGTCGACCTCGATTACGCCGCCAAGCCCGCCGAGCGCACCCTGCTGCGCAGCGACGGCCTCGCCGAGATCCCCACCGAGCTCTCCGACCACGTCGCCCTCACCCAGGCCGTCAGCCGAACCGTCGGCAACCTGAGCCAGGTCGACTTCGCCGGGCTCTCCGCCAAGCTCGGTCGCCTCGCCGACTCCGTCAACCGCCTCGCCGAGGATCCCGCCCTCGCCCAGGCCTCGCGCGACCTCTCCGCCGCCATGGCCGCCTTCAACCGCGTCGCCGAGAAGCTCTCCCAGCAGATCGAGCCCCTCGGCCAGGACCTCCGCCTCACCGCCGAGGAGACCCGCCGAACCCTCGGCAAGCTCGGCCAGGCGGCCGACAACCTCCAGGACCTCACCCGCGCCGGCGGCGCCACCCGCACCCAGCTCGACCAGGCGCTCGTCGACTTCGCCGAGGCCGCCCAGGCGGTCAAGTCCCTCGCCGATTACCTCGACCGCAACCCCGAGGCCATCCTCAAGGGCAAGCGCCGTCCCGCGGAGGAACCCTCCCCCGCCAAATGACACGCGCCGCCCCGCTCCTCGCCTGCCTGGTCCTCGGCGGCTGCCTATCCGTGGGCGACAGCGAGCCCGCCGCCGAATGGACGCTCGACCTGCCGGCCGCCACGGCGGGCTTCCCCGTGCGCGTCTTCCTGCCCGCCGGCCTGCGAGCGCCCTCGGTCATAACCCAGGAGCCCGGCGACGCGCCGGTCACCCACCCGCTCGACCGCTGGTCGACCCCCCTGACCGCCCAGCTCGCCAAGGTCATCGGCGCCGAGCTGGCCGGCCTACCCCTCCGATCCGCGACCGTCACCTTCCGCCGGCTCGAGGCTGGGCGGGAAGGGGCGCTGCGCGCCGAGGCGAGCGTCGAGTTCCAACTCTCCGCGACACCCGCCCCCATCGTCCTCGAGCTGAGCCATGCCGGTAGCACCGAGATGGAGCACACCTCCCTCGGCAACGCCGTGGAGGCCTACCAGGGCGCCGCCAAGGCGATCGGCAAGGGCGTCCGCGCCCGGGTCGAGGCCGAGCTCGGCGAGGTTGCCAAACCCGCCGGAGACGTCACCGTCCCCGCCCGATGACATCGGACCCGTCCAGCCGTCCCAACGGCTTCAGCGAGGCGACCGGGGAGATCTGCTACGACCTCCCCTCCTCCTACCTACCCCACCCCGCCACCGGGCTCCTCCACCTTCCCCGCTTCCTCGCCAAGATCCGCAAGCACCTGAGGGGCGAGCTCCCCAAGTCCTACCAGCGCAACTTCGGCAAGGGCTTCGACCGTTTCCTCTGCCTCCACCTCGGCGTCGAGCCCGAGCAGGTCATCGACTGCGTCCGCCAGGCCGCCGACCAAGCCGACCTCGACCGCCGCCTCCTCGCCCTCTTCCCCGCCGACCGACGCGTCCACGTCTGGAACCGCGAGCTCGTCCAGAAAGGCATGAGCGAGATGGGCCGCGAGGCCCTGCTCGACGCCAAGCGCAAGATGGGCGCCGAGGGGCGGGCCGACCTTATCTCCTTCGCCGACATGATCGACTTCGACGAAGGCCGCATCCCGTGAGCCTCGACCAAGCCAATCCCAACCGGGTCGTCCTGCGGACGCTCCCCGCCATCCTCGCCTGCTTCCGGGACCACCCCAAGGCCCTCCGCGAGCTGCGCGCCACGCGCGAGGCAGCCAAGGCCCTGCAGGAGGTCGCCGCCTGGATGGGAGCCCAGGGCCTCCCCGCCACCGTCGTCGGCTCCAAGGAGGTCCGCGAGCTCGCCGAGGCCGACGCCCCCGCCGCGGCCGTCACCGCCCGCCCGGTCCTCGGCCTGGCCAAGCTCTCCGACTTCGCCGAATGGCGCGAGGCCGGCGACACCGTCGTCATCGCCGACGGCTTCGACGACCCTTCCGACCTCGCCTCGGTCGTCCGCGCCATGGCCGCCTTCGGCTCCCGCCGCCTCCTCCTCGCCGGCAGCAGCGAGCGCCTCGCCTTCGAGCCCGCGCTCTGGGACGGCTCCCGCGGCGCCCTCGAGGCCGTCCGACTCATCCGCGCCCCCGCCCTCGGCGGCCTCCTCAAGCTGATCGAGCCCACCAGCGTCGTCATCGGCTTCTCGCCCAAGCTCGGCCGCTCCCTCGCCGAGGCTGCGCCCATCCGCGCGCCGGGACGCGGCAACGTCGTCCTCCTCTCCCCCCAGGGCGTCGACGCCGACCTCCAACCGAAGGTCGAGCACCTCATCCGCCTCCCCGCCGCCAAGGGCGACCACGCCCTCAGCGCCGGCGACAGCGCCGCCCTCATCCTTCACTGGCTCAACGCCGCCGCCCCCGCCAAGCCCAGGGAGGGCACCGGCTTCCTCGCCCGCAAAAGGGCGAGGAAGGCCTAAGCAAGGGGCTGCACGGGGGCACAGGGGCTCAGGGGCCCAGGGGCAAGCTATCAGCTGCACAGGGGCACGGGGCACGGGAAAGGCCTCACGGCAAGAGAGGATACGAAGGAGGCTTGGGATAGAGCCAGCCGACTAGGGCGTCTCGCTCCTCGCTCCTCCGAAACCAACGAGCGATAGTGAGTTCACCCTACCGCGCCCCTGTGCCCCGGCTTCTCCGCCGTGCCCCCGAGCACCCACGCCACCGTTCTTCCCCTTCCAGATTATCCCCTTCCCCTCCCCCCAAGGCTGGATTAATCCCCCTTGGTCCTTTCCCCATGAGCCAGCAGAACCCCGGCAACCCCATGAAGCAGCCCGACTCGGACGGTCCCGAGGGCACCATCAGCCTCCAGTCCATCAGCCGCAACCTGCTCGTTCACCTCCAGAGGCAGTACGACATCCTCGCCTTCACCCTTGCCAACCTTCGCGGCGAGGACCCCAGCGCCTACGACCTCTACTCGGCCATCGCCCGAGTCATGCCCGCCCCCAAGGCCCACCTGACCCACGGCCAGATGCGGGCCTATTCCCGCGCCCTCCTCCAGCGCACCGCGGTCAACGACCTCCTCCAGCTCGCCGCCGCCGGCCTCGACCAGTGCCACCTGCTCTGCGCCTTCATCCAGGAAAAGGGCAACCAAACCGCCCCCAATCCCGAGGCCGACCAGCGCGTCGGCAAGCGCCAGCAAGCCTTCGCGCGGGCCAAGCTCCAGGAGAAGTTCGAGACCCTCGAGCGCGATTTCGGCATCATCAACGAGCTCGAGGACGCCCTCTTCAGCCTCGCCGCCGCCCTGCGCGTCCTGGCGAACGGCGGGCAGGTCACCAACGACGACATCTCGCCCGACGGCACCCTGGTGCTGGACTTCAAGATGGTCCGCGACGTCGACCAGGACGGGAAGACCCAGCCCAAGCTGACCGATGTCAGCCGCACCTTCCGCCCCGGCGAGCAGCTCCAGCTGACCGACGAGGAGCTGATCGGCCTCAACATCACCGTCGCCAAGTTCCTCGACAACCTCTTCCGCGCCGTCGACCAATACGGCACCAACGCCCTCGGCGGCAAGAATGGCTGACGCCCCCGCCAGGCGAGCCTGGCTCTGGGTCGGGGCCGGCTTCCTCTTCCAGGCCATTCCCGGCGCCATCCGCGACGAGGCCCTCCCCGTCGCCCTCAAGAACGCCGGCCTGCCCGACGCCCGCATCACCCAGGTCGCCGGCGCCCTCGGCCTGCTCGTCGGCCTCAAGCTCCTCTGGGCCCCCGCCGTCGTGCGCATGGGCGACCCCACCCGCGTCATCCGCTCGAGCCAGGCCCTCATCGTCGCCCTCCTCGGCTGGCTGGCCCTCGCCACCCCGGACTCCGCCGCCAACCCCTGGCCCTCCCTCGCCCTGCTCGCCCTCCTGTCCATCCTCTCGGCCGGGCATGATGTCGCCCTCGACGGCTATTACGTGGCCTCCCTGCGCGACCAGGAGCGCAGCCGCCTCGCCGGCCTCCTCAACTTCGCCTCCAAGACGGGCACCGTCCTCGCCGGTCCCTGCCTGATCTGGTTCGCCGGCTGGCTTCGCTCCACCGGCGAGACGCCCTCCAGCGCCTGGGCCGACGCCCTCCTGCTCTCCATGCTCCTCGCCGGCGCCGCCTGGCTCCTCTGCGCCGGCGGCCTCAACGCCGAGCCCCGGCGCGACCTCGCCCCCCAGCAGCCCCTCGGCGACAGCATCCGCCAGCTCCTGACCGACCCGCGCTTCCCCGCCCTGCTCTGGCTCATCCTCCTCTACCGCACGAGCGAGGTCCACCTCACCCGCGTCCTGCCCCTCTTCTCCATCGCCAAGACGGAGGCCGGGGGCCTCGGCCTCGACAACCAGGACTACGCGATCCTCCGCCTCATCACCGCCGTCGGCGGCCTGGCCATCGGCGGACTCGTCGGCTCGGCCCTCATCACCCGCCTTGGCCTTGGCCGCTGCCTCGTGCCCCTCGGCATCGCCATGCACGCGCCCATCGCCGCCATCGCGTGGCTCGCCACCCATCCCGGCCAATCCCAATGGACCATCGGCGCCATCTTCATGGTCGAGCACGTGGCCTACGGCGCCGGCGTCTGCGCCCTCCTGCTCTCCATGATGCGCCTCGCCGAGGGCCCGCAGGCCGCGATCCGCTACGCCACCCTCTCCACCGTGGCCCTCATCTCCGCCTACCTCCCCGGCATGTGGGCCGGTGCGCTCGCCCAGAAGCTCGGCTACGCGGGGTACTTCGTCCTGACGCTCGTCCTCGCCATTCCCGGCGTGTGGTCCTCGGTCGTCGCCCGACGCGTCCTCGACGACCCCGTCAGCCCTTCGGCAAAAGCGTGACCGCCTGGGCGGCCTCCGCCCTCAGGTGGTCGCGCGCAAATCCCGCCACCGCGGCCTCGTCCACCGCGGCGAGCATGGCCTCCCAGCGCTCCTCGTAGTTGGCGCCTAGGCCGGAGATCTCCCTGAACAGCGCCCCGCCCAGGCGCGACATCGACGATTGGCGCGCCTCGCGCCTCGCGACGCGCAGCCGGCGCTTGGCCGACTCCACCTCGCCCGCCTCGAACCGCCCCTCCGCCAGCCGCGCCAGCTCCGCCCGCATCTCCGCCTCGACCGTCGCCGCCGCCCCGGCGTGCGTGCCGCCATAGAGGTAGAACATCCCCTGGTCCGCCAGCTCGACCCGCGAGGCGCCCACGAAATAGGCCAGGCCCTTCTCCTCGCGCACCCGGCGAAAGAGGCCGCTCGCCATCCCGCTCAGCAACTCCTCCGTCACGTTCGCCTCCGCGATCCGCGGATGGGCGAAGCCGCAATGGGGGAAACCGAGGAGCACGATGGCCTGCTCGCGGTCGACCGTCTCCGACAGCGCGCCGGCCGGACGCGTCGGGGCGGGGGCGATCGCCGTCACCGACCTCGCGGCCGCCGGCAGGGTTGCCAGGCGCTCCGCCACGAAGGCCTCGATGGCGGGCCGGTCCAGCTGGCCGGCGAAGCCCACGACGAGGTTTCCCGACCGGAGCATCGCCCGGTGCATCGCCGACAGCTCGTCGAGCTGGATGGATTCGACCGACTCCGCCGTGCCGGCCAAGGGACGTCCCAGGGGGTGGTCGCCGAAGAACGCCTTGAGCAAACGCTGCCGTCCCAGCTCCACCACCTCGTCCAAATCCTCGCGGCAGGCATCCGCCTGCGCCGCGCGCTCGCGCGCGAAGGTGTCCGGGTCGAGCCTCGGGCCCAGCATGCCGTCCGCCACCAGCTCGGCCAGGGCCGCGAAGTCGCTCGACAGGCCCTCGCCCCAGAGACCAAGGGAGAAGCCGGAGGAGGAGGGACGGAACGTCAGGCCGAGACGGTCGACCAGCTCCGACACCTCCGCGCGCGTGCGGCGCGCCGTGTCGCGCGCCAGCAAGGTCGCGAGCAGGGCGGCCGACCCGGCGCGCCCGGGCGCCTCGAGCGCCAGGCCTCCGGCGCAGGCCATCCCCACCGACACCTTGGGCAGCGCGTCGTCCTGCTGCAGCAGCACGCGCACCCCGTTCGGCAGCACCCTCACCTCGAAGTCGCCCGCCGGCGCCAGCCGCCGCGCCCCGGCCGACCTCGCCTCCTCGGGCTTCGCGCGCATCGCGGCGGCCGTGCGGGACGGATCGACCAGGGCGCGCCTCGCGGCGTCGCGGACCGCGTCCGCGCCCAGGCTCGCCAGCTGGCGCGCCGTGGCGAGCGGCTGCAGCTCGTCACGCGCGATCGCCAGCGCGTAGCCCGCGCGCGAGGCGGCACCGTGGACCGTCCTCGAGCCGTTGACCATGCCGACCACCGCCTGGCGCCGGGCCTTCGCCAGCTCGGCCTCGGTGGGGCCCGACTTCAGGAAATCGCCCACCACCCCGAGGATGGCCGACTCGACCGCCTCGGCGTCGGTGTTGGCGTCGCCGCTCCAACCCACCCACATCAGGCCAGCATCCTCCACGCCCCAGGTGCTCGCCGAGACGGCGTGCACGAGCTTGCGGCGCTCCCGCAGCTCGCGCCAAAGGCGGGAGCTGCGACCGGCGCCAAGGATGCCGCCGGCGATGTCGAGCGGAAGGGAGTCCGGCGACAGGATGCCGGGCGTGCGCCATAGCACCACCCCGCGGGCCGTGGACACGTCGCGGGTCAGGCGCAGCACCCTCGGCTCGGCGCCCGGAGGCTCGGCCGCGTTGAGGCGGGTCTCGGCGGAGCGACGTCCAAAGCGGCCGAACCAACGCTCCACCGAGGCCATCGCCTGCTCGGCCGGCACCGACCCCGCCACGGCGACCACCAGGTTGTCCGGGGTGTACCTTGCGGCATGGTAGGCGCGCAGATCGTCCGGGGTCAGCGCGGCGAACGACCCCCGGTGCCCGATCACCGGATGGCGCAGCGGGTGGCTCCGGAACGCCTCGGCGAGCGCGGCCTCGGCCAGCACCCCGTCATGGTCGTCCGCGCACATGTCGATCTCGCGCAGGATGACCTCGCGCTCCGTCCGGGCATCCGCATCCAGGAGCTGCGGGGCCAGCACCTGCTCCGACAACGCCTCGAGCGCACCGTCCAAACCCTCCTCCGGGCCGTCGATGTGGTAGACCGTCCGGTCGAGGGTCGTGTAGGCGTTCGCCGTCGCCCCCATCTCGTGCACCCGGTCGGTCAGCTGCCGACCTGTCATCCGCTCCGTCCCCTTGAACACCATGTGCTCCAGGTAATGCGACACCCCTGCGCCCAGCCGGGGCCCCTCGTGCAGGCTGCCCGTGCGCACCCAGACCTGGGCCGACATCAGGCCGCAGCCGGGGCGCTCGACCACGACCACCTCCACCCCGTTGTCCAGCGTGCGCCGGACCGGGACGGCTCCCGCCACCTGCTCCAGGGTGAGACCTTCCAAAAGGGACGACATGCCGGGGAGATTGCCCGGCCTTCAGGCAGGGGCAAGGCCTCATCCAGGCTTCGCGCCCAACCCCTTTCCCGCTTTCCCCCATCCGCGCATTCCCCTATTCCCCTCCCGTACCCACTCCCATGCCCACCCGATTCGTCAAGGCCGCCGAGGCCATCCGCGAGCCTTTCGAGGACCGCGTCAACCGCTGGCTCTGCCGACCCGGCCAGACCGAGGCCAAGGACCTCGCCGTCATCGAGGCCGAGTTCGCCGTCGGCCAAGGCCACGGCTTCCACACCCATCCCGAGTTCGAGGAGTGCATCTACGTCCTCGCCGGCCGCATCGAGCAATGGGTCGACCGCGAGCGCAAGGTCCTGGAGGCCGGCGACCTCGCCCACATCCCCATGGGCATGGTCCACGCCACCTTCAACGTCGGCTCCACTCCCGCCCGCATCCTCGCCATCCTCTCACCCGGCTCCTGCAAGGGCCCCGGCCTCGTGGACGTCAGCCAGCAGGAACCTTGGAAGTCGATCCGGGGCTAAGTTCGGCTGGAATCAGCCCCGAAGGCGCGGGGAGCGGGGAGCGCGCCTAGCGCTCCACCCTGCGCCCCTCGCTCCCCGCTCCCCGCCCCTCGCTCCCCGCTCCTCCCCAAAATTTCCATCCTCGCCTACCCCGCCACCGCTCCTTCCACTAAACCCTCCCATGTACATCCCGCCCGAGACCCGAGCCGCCCTTGAGGAGGCCGAGCGCCGCGCCGGCCACCTCTGGAAGTTCCTCGACGTCCCGGGCAAGCAGGCCCGCATCGCCGAGCTCGAGGGCAAGATGGCCGAGCAGGGCTTCTGGGACAGCCAGCAGGCGGCCCAGAAGGTCATCCAGGAGTCCAACCAGCTGAAGAACATCGCCAACCCCCAGGCCGCCTTCCGGCGCAAGATCGAGGACGCCAAGACCCTGGCCGAGCTCGTCGCCGAGACCCCCGAGGGGGCCGAGGCCGAGGTCAGGGAGCTGGGCGAGCTCGCCACCGCCCTCGTCGCCGAGGTGGCCGACCTCGAGATCGCCTCCTTCCTCTCCGGCCCGCACGACAAGTCCAACGCCCTCCTCACCGTCAAGGCCGGCGCCGGCGGCACCGAGTCCAACGACTGGGCCGACATGCTCTTCCGGATGTACAGCCGCTGGGCCGAGCGCCGCGGCTACAAGGTCGAGGTCGAGGAGGTCTCCGAGGGCGAGGGCGCCGGCATCTCCTCCGCCACCCTCCGCATCGAGGGACCCAACGCCTACGGCTACGCCAAGGCCGAGCGCGGCGTCCACCGCCTCGTCCGCATCTCGCCCTTCGACGCCAACGACCGGCGCCACACCTCCTTCGCCTCGGTCGACGTCGTGGCGGAGATCGACGACGACGTGGACGTCCAGGTCAACGAGGCCGACCTCCGGGTCGACGTCTACCGCTCCTCCGGCAAGGGCGGCCAGCACGTCAACAAGACCGAATCGGCCGTCCGCCTCACCCACCTCCCCACCGGCATCGTCGTCGCCTGCCAGCGCGAGCGCTCCCAGCACAAGAACCGCGAGCTCGCCATGAAGATCCTCCGCGCCCGCATCTACGAGAAGACCCTCGACGACAAGCGCGCCGAGATGGAGCGCTTCTACGGGGAGAAGGGCGACATCGGCTGGGGCAACCAGATCCGCTCCTACGTCTTCCAGCCCTACCAGATGGTCAAGGACCTCCGCACCGGCGTCCAGACCGGCAACATCCAGGCCGTCATGGACGGCGACCTCGACGCCTTCATCAACGCCTGGCTGCGCGCCGGGGGCCCCCGCACGCGCAACAAGGATATCAAGATTGAGGATTGAGGGGCACAGCTACACGGCGGCACAGGGGCACGGGGAAATGCAGGTGATCGCTTGCGGCTGACCGGTGATACAAACCGATGCGTTGCCTGAGGGGGCGGCTCAGGACGATGTGGCCCTACCCGAGGCGTTCACCAAGGACCTGATGGCGGTTTCGGAGAAACCACCCTACCTCCCGTGCCCCTGTGCTACCGAGCCCCTGTGCCCCTGAGCCCCTGCCTACCTCACAGCCTCCACTCCCCAGATCACCCGGGCATACTCCCCGATGGTCCGGTCGGACGAGAATTTGCCCATGCGGGCCGTGTTGAGGATGGCCATGCGCGCCCACCTGCGCCGGTCGCGGAAGGCCGCGCCCGCCCGGTCCTGGGCATCCGCGTAGGCGCGGAAGTCGGCCAACACAAGGTAAGGGTCGCCGCCGTCGAGCAAGCCCTGCACCACCGGGGCCAGCGCCCCCGGTTCGCCCGGCGTGAAATGGTCGGAGAGCAGCCAGTCGAGAACCGCCCGCAGCTCCTCGTCCGCGTCGGCCACCGCGCGCGGGTCGTAGCCGCGCGACTTCAGCTCGGCGACCTCCTCGACCGTCAGGCCGAAGATGAAGATGTTGTCCGCGCCGACCTCCTCGAGGATCTCGACGTTCGCCCCGTCGAGCGTGCCGATGGTCAGCGCCCCGTTGAGGGCCAGCTTCATGTTGCCCGTGCCCGAGGCCTCCTTGCCCGCGGTCGAGATCTGCTCCGAAAGGTCCGCCGCGGGGATGATGCGCTCCGCGAGGGTCACGCGGTAGTCGGGAAGGAAGACGACCTTGAGCCGGCCGCGCACGCGGGGATCGGCGTTGATCACCGCCCCCACGCGGTTGATGGCGTGGATGATGTGCTTGGCCATCGCGTAGCCCGGGGCGGCCTTGGCGCCGAAGACGAAGGTCCGCGGCGTGATGTCGGCCCTGGGGTCGTTGAGGAGCCTGCGGTAGAGCGCGAGGATGTGGAGCAGGTTGAGATGCTGGCGCTTGTACTCGTGCAGGCGCTTGATCTGCACGTCGAACAGCGAGTCGGGGTCGACCCCCACGCCCGCGACCTCGCGGATGACCTCGGCGAGGCGCAGCTTGTTGTCCCGCTTCACCGCGAGGAACCGGTCCTGGAACCGGCGGTCGTCCGCCACCTTCTCGAGCGCGCGCAGGCGCGACAGGTCCTTGTCCCAGCCCGGGCCCGCCACCTCGTCGCAGAGCGCCGAGAGGCCGGGATTGCACGCCCGCAGCCAGCGGCGCGGCGTGATGCCGTTGGTCATGTTGACGATCTTCCCCGGCGAGAGCTCGTCGAAGCCCCTCAGCAGGTTCGCCTTGAGCAGGCGGGTGTGGAGGGCGGCCACGCCGTTGACCTTCGCGGAGCCGACGATGGCGAGGTGGGCCATGCGGACGTGCCGGTGCGGGCCCTCGCCGATGAGCGAGAGCTCGGCCTGGCGGGCACCGTCGCCCGGCCAGCGGGCCTCGACCTCCTCGAGGAAGCGGCGGTTGATCTCGTAGATGATCTGCAGGTGGCGGGGCACCACGCGCTCGAGCAGGTCCACGCCCCAGGTCTCGAGGGCCTCGGGCAGCAGGGTGTGGTTGGTGTAGTTGAAGATGCGCGTGACCTGCGACCAGGCGTCGTCCCAGGGCAGGCGATGGACGTCGACCAGCAGGCGCATCAGCTCGGCCACGGCGATGGCGGGGTGGGTGTCGTTCAGCTGCACCACGGCCTTGTCCGCCAGGTTGGCCCAGCCGGGGTTGCGGCGGCGGTGGCGGCGGAGGATGTCCTGCAGCGAGCAGGAGACGAAGAAGATCTGCTGGACGAGGCGCAGCTCCTTGCCCGCGGCCTTGCTGTCGTTGGGATAGAGCACCTTCGACACGGTCTCGCCCGCGATGCGCGAGCGGACGGCGTCGACATAGTCGCCCTGGTCGAAGGCCCGGAAGTCGAACTCCGTGGTGGCCTTCGACTCCCAGAGGCGGAGGAAGTTCACCGTCAACCCGCCCGCGCCCACGATCGGGATGTCCCAGGGAATCCCCAGCAGGTCCTGCGTCTCGACAAGCTGGGGCGCGTAGTTGCCCCGGTCGTCCACGCCGTCGACCACCCGACCGTAGAGGGGCACGCGGGCCTGGTACTCGGGACGGCGGATCTTCCAGGGCGTGCCACGCCCCAGCCAGTTGTCCGCCTCCTCCACCTGGCGCCCGTCGACAAATGTCTGCCGGAACAGGCCGAACTCGTAGTGGATGCCGTAGCCGATCGCCGGCAGGTCCATCGTGGCGAGCGAGTCGAGGAAGCAGGCTGCCAGGCGGCCGAGGCCGCCGTTGCCCAGACCCATGTCGTTCTCCTCCTCGCACACATCGTCGAGGTCCTTGCCCAGCTCGGACAACGCCGCGCGGGCCGACTCCAGCATGCCCAGGTTGCTCAGGTTGTTCCGGAGCAGCCGGCCCATCAGGTACTCGAGCGAGAGATAGTGGACGCGCCGGACATTGCCCGAGGCGTGGCGCCCCTGCGTCCTGAGGAATCGCTCCAACACCCGGTCGCGCAGGGCGAAGCAGGTCGCCAGCCACCAGTCCATCCGGATGGCCGTCGTGGTGTCGCGCGCCAGGGTGTAGGTGAGGTGACAGAGGATGTCGGCCTTGAACGAGGCCGGGTCGCAGTTGTGGCATTCGACCGCGAAGTCCGTGCCAACCTTCAGGTTCACCGCGACCTTCTTGGCCCGCGGCGCGCCCTTGGCCACACGCCCCTTGGGCCTGGCGGCCTTCTTCGACTGGGGGGACTTCTTGGCGGTTTTGGCCATGGTTGCGGACATTTTGCCGCCTCCCGAAAGCACCATGCGAGCCAAATCCCCCGCGTTGCCCAAACGTCAGCTCACGCCCGGCGATTTGTCGCTTTTCAGGACGCCAGGTGCTTGATGGCGCGCAAGTCCAGCTTGCCCGTGCCCAGAACCGGGATGGCGGGCACCCTGACAAAAATCCTGGGAATCCACAGGTTCGGCAGGCCGGCCGCCACCAAGCCCTCCCGGATGCGCTCAGGCTCGAGGTCGACGGCGTGAAGCACCACCAGCTGCTCCCCCTTGGCCTCATCGGCGCGCCCCGCCACCGCCAAGGGCCGAGCCCCCTCCCCCGCCCCGCCCAGCAACCCCAGGATCGCGTCCTCGACCGCCCCATGGGGCACCATCTCCCCGCCCACCTTCGAGAAGCGGGAGAGACGTCCCTCCAGGTGCAGGAAGCCCTCCTCGTCCAGCCGACCCAGGTCACCCGTGGTGTACCAGCCATCCGACATCACCTCGGCCGTGCGGGTGGTGTCGCCAAGGTAACCCGAGAACAGATTGGCGCCGCGCACCTGCAGAAGGCCGGTCTTGCCTTCGGGTAACGTCGCCCCCGTCTCAGGGTCGAGGAAACGGACGGCGACACCCACGACCGGGCGCCCCACCGAGCCGATACGGTTGCCGCGCCACGTCTGGCTGCCGTCCGACACATCGGGAATGTTCACCGCCAGCACCGGGCTCGACTCCGTCGTGCCATAGCCCTCGAGCAAGGGAGTCTCCAGCTCGCGCCCCCATGCCGCCACCAAGTCGGCCGGCACCTTCTCCGCCCCGGCCACCGCCCACTCGAGCGAGGCGAGGTCGGCCGGCTTCGCCTTCCTGAGCCAAGGCCGCAGGAAAGTCGGCGTGCCCACGGTCACCGTCGCGGCCTCCTCGCGGACGGCGGCGACATTCCCGGCGGTGTCGACCGGCGAGGGCAAGGTGATCAGGGTGGTGTCGCGCGACAGCGCATACCACACCCCCACCGTGAAGCCGAAGGAATGGAAGACGGGCAGGCTCGACAGCAGGCGCGCGCGCCGCGGCACCGCGCCCGACTCGTCGATCTGGAAAAGGTTGGCCAGGATGTTCGCGTGGCTCAGCGCCACCCCCTTCGGCTCGCCCGAGCTCCCGCTCGTGAACAGCAGCCCGGCCTCGCGCTCGCCGCCCTCGCGGGGCAAGCCAAGCACCCAGGGCAGCAGGTCGGAGGGCGTCACGCGCGCCACCAGCGCGACCAGCGCGATCTTCCACTTCGGCAGCGCCTTAAGGGCGTCGGCGACATCAATCCGATCCTCCGTCCAGGGGAAATCCGCAAAACGCTCGCCCAGCTTCGACCGGAAGGCCTCCGCCGTGATCATCGTCCGCACGCCCGCCCGACGCAGGCACGACTCCGAGGCGGCCCGGCCAACCGTGAAGTTGAGGTTCACCGGTACCTTGTCCGCGAAGGCGCACGCAAGGTTCGCCACCGCCGCGCCCAGGCCCGCGGGCAGAACGATGCCGATCCGCTCCTCGGGCAAGCGCCCCAGGCGGCGGGCCAGGAGCCAGGCCAAGGCCAGGAGGATGGCGCCGGACACCGCCCGGCGCCCCTGCGTCCGGTCGACCAGCACCTCGCGCCCCGCCCTAAGCCCCAAGCCCCGCGCCACCTCGGAGGCCAGGTGCCCCCTGAGCTGGGGACGGGTCGCGAAGAGCTCGGAGCCGACCTCCAGCAGGCGCAGCCGCGCCTCCGCGGCCTGCTCAGCGGCGAAGGGCTTGCCATAGGCGACACCGACCGGCCGACGCCAACCGCGGGGCCTCTTCCAGAAGAGACGCCCCTCGCTCAGGCTCAGGATCGAGCCCCACTTGCCGTCCACCCAGGCGGGGACGATGGGGCAGCCCGCGCGACGGGCGATGAGCTCGAAGCCGCGGCGGATCTCGAGCAGGGCGCCGTTGCGCGTCACATTACCCTCGGGGAAGATGCAGACCACCTCGCCCCGTCGGAGGGCCTCCTCGGCCTTGGCCACGGCGTCCTTGGCCCGCGAGGCGTCGACCGGAATCGTCCCCATCAGCCGCATCACCTGGCGCATCACCGGCATCCGCTCAAAGCCGTCCCAGGACAGGAAGCGCACCGGCCGCGGGGAGAAGGTGCCGATCAGGACGGGGTCCAAGTACGAGACATGGTTGCAGACAATCAGCACGCCCCCGGTGTCCGGCAAATTCGCCACCCCCTGCACGCGGATCCGGTAGAAGAAACGGACGAAGAGCAGGCAAAGCGTCTGCACCCCGCAGTAGAACCAGCCCATCTGACGGTGCGAGATGGCCAACCGGACAACATAGGCGACCAGGAAGATCGCCGCGGCGACGACCGCGAACACCGCCAGGGCGGCGAGCAATCCGAGGGCGGGAATCAGCGGCATGCCACCCCCAATCTCCCTTCCTGTCAGCCAAGGGCAACCTCAGAGGAAAACAGCCGCCCTGCACCCCTTTTTCCCCTTTCCCTACCCCTCCCCTCCCCCCTATTTCTCACCGACGGTCCCTTTCGCAGC